>Ga0114931_10002378_pt1 | contig 23961 bp, 17 predicted proteins | sample 2SBtaG_FD_89579 | JGI IMG/M metagenome (GOLD analysis project Ga0114931, IMG submission 89579) | Deep subsurface microbial communities from Kolumbo volcano to uncover new lineages of life (NeLLi) - 2SBTROV14_V59a metaG | ecosystem: Environmental > Aquatic > Marine > Volcanic | place: Kolumbo... | reverse complement strand
GCGCCGCGCAACGCGGGACTAGCACCGTTTGTTGGGGGCGCAGCAGCGCCCCCTCGGCTTCGCCGAGCCTCCCCCTCGACCGCTCCGCGCTCGTCTAGCCCCTCGATTCAAGAGAATCGAGGGGCTAGCGGCTCTGGAGGGCCGAGCTTCCGCGCAGGAAGACGTAGTCGGTGGGCGACATGCTGTGGCAGGCAGCACAGTCAGGGAGGCGCCCCTGGCGCAGCACGCGACGGGCAGCGCCGTCGGCGACGGCGTAGTACCAGTCGCCGTGTCCCGGGTCGTAGCCGGCAGCGCGCTTCTGCATCACGAGCAGCGGGCCCGGGCGGCCGTCCTCGGTGTGCGCTGCAGCGAACAGCGCACCGGCGGGCAGCGCGTGCGTCCCGGTCTGCCACGCCTTCTTTCCGACCGCGTTGGTGAACAGCTGCATGCGGTAGCGTCCGCCGGCGTGGCCGCGCGACACGAACGCGCCGAGCTCGATCAGGTGCGCGGCGTAGTCGGGACGCACGGGGAAGTCGCGATCCGCGGCGGGCGGACGCGCGGGGCGTACCGAGGCGGCGGGCGCCGGAGGCGCGGGCGCAGATGCGAGCGGGCGCGGCGCGGGCGCACAGCCCGCGAGCAGAGCGACGACAGAAGCGGTGAACAGCGCGCGCCGGCTCAGAACATCGTTCCGAGCTCGAGCGCGATCGTCCACTGGCGCTTCTCGTTCTTGAGCGCCGCCTTCATGTCGGCTTTCGACTGGGCATCACCCGGATTGACGATGTCGGTGATGAACTCGCCGCCGAGCATCACCATCTCGTAGCGGTAGTTCAGGCCGAAGATGAGGCGCTGGCGCTGGATGCGCGCCTTGTTGAAGACGGCGTTGTTGTTGAAGTCGAGCGGCGAGCCGCCCTGACACACGGGTTGGCCGTCGTAGACCTGGGTGCCGTTGACCTTCTTGGCCTCGTCGGGGTTACCGGGCACGTTCTTGCCGGTGTAGTTGCAGTACTGGGTCGCGTCCGTCGCCGGCGTCAGGTCGATGAGGCCGGAGTCGCCGAAGATCCACACGTACTGATAGCCGACCCAGGGCGTGATGATCGACGAGTCGGCGATCGGCAGCGGCTTGGAGATCTGCACGTCCAGGCTGGCGATGGTGAGCTGGAACTCGGGGGTGCCCGTGATCGTGCGCACGCCGCCGCCGACGGCGACGTCGGGCAGGATGCCGGCAAAGCCGGTGCGGAAGCCCTCGAGCAGTGACATGCGCACGTCGGCGCCGCCGCTGATGATGTTGGTCTGCGGCATGAAGCCGAAGATGCCGGTCATCTCGAGACCGAAGCCGAAGCTCTTGCGGATCTTCGCCGAGTAGAGCTGCAGCACGGACGGCGGCCCCTTGTTGACGATCGACGCCTTGTTGGTCGAGGTGTCGACGCTGCCCTGCGTCCCCTTGTGCCAGTAGTCGGCGTCCTTGGAGATCTTGGTGTAGTCGGCCTCGATCGAGAAGTGGAAGCCGCCGAAGCCGGTGGTGCGCGCCGAGTGCATCGCCGTGGGCGCCAACGCGAAGCCGTACTGGTTCATCAGCTTGGCGAAGGCGGCGTGATCGGGCAGACACCAGCGGGCGCCGGTGTCGCTCTCGAGCGCAGCCAGATTGGCCGGCCCATCCGAGTAGCGGCCCAGCTGGTCGTGACAGCGCTGGTCGACGACCAGGCGTTCCATCGCCGGGTCCATCGGCTCGGCTGCGGCCGCAGCAGCCACCGTGAGCGCCAGGAACCCAGCAGCGAGCGCTGCGAAGCGTGCCTTCATTACCAATCCAATCTCCGACCGGGCGAGGCTACTTGGGCCCCGGGATCTACGTCAAGGAGAGCATGCCTCGCCCAGCGGGCAGAGCCGGCTCCGGAACGTGATTTTCGCGGTGCGTCGCAGCCCTCGCAAGCCGGTTTTCGCGGCAGCACCCCGGGGCGCCCCGGGGCTGCTAGAGTCCGGCCCGGAGCAGCTCGTGGCACCGGAAACATCGAGCCAGAGGCGACTTCGCGGCCTGGCCCCGGCATGGCCGTTCCACGTCGTGCTGGTGGAGCCGGAGATCCCGCCCAACACCGGCAACATCGCCCGGCTCTGCGCGGCAACCTGCTCCCCGCTGCACCTGGTGGGCCAGCTCGGCTTCCGCATCGACGAGCACGCGGTCAGGCGGGCCGGGCTGGACTACTGGCATCTCGTGCAGGTGATCCAGCACGACGACCTGGCAGCTGCGGAGCGCGCCGTCGGCGAAGCCGCCGCGGACGGGCCAGCGCCACGCTCCTGGCTGTTCAGCGGCAAGGCCGAGCGGAGCTACCTGGAGGCGGATTTCCGGCCAGGCGACGCGCTGGTCTTCGGCAGGGAGAGCGTAGGGCTAGCGGCGGAGCTTCTGGCAGAGCGGGGCGCGCAGGTGGTGGGGATCCCGACGCTCGGCGGCGTCCGCTCGCTGAACCTGTCCAACTCGGTCGCCATCGCCGTCTACGAGGCGCTGCGGCAGACGGGCGGGCTCGAGGTCGACGCGGAGCGGGTGGGAGGCTAACGCAGAATGATGCGCGGGCTGGCGCTGGTGAAGTCGGCGTGGATGCCCCGGGTCTGGCCCGGCGAGAGGGTCACCTGGGCCGAGACGCGCTCGCCCAGCGCGCCGCTGCGGAAGGTGACCGGATACGTGCCCGGCGCGAGGCTGACGCCCACGACCGGCGTGGTGCCATAGCCGTGCGAGCCGACCGTCACCCGCGCGGGAGGGTCGGCGGTGAGGTTGAGCGTGGCATGGCGGCTGTCTATGCCAGGTTCCGCCGCGTGCCCCGACGCGAGGGCGTGGACGGCATGCGCCGGCACGTGCGTGGGCGCAGGCGGCGGCGCAGACGCCGATGCTGTGACCTGGGGATGGGCGCTCGGTGCGGGTGCGACGCTGGCCGGCGGCGCGGCGCGAGCGGCCGTGGAACGGACCACGGGGGGCCCGGCAGGGGGCGCAGCAAGAAAACGGACGCCGACCAGCGCCGCCACGGCTACCACCCCCGCCAGCAGCGCCGGCAGCCGCCAGCTCGCCGCGGCGCGGGACTCGGGCGGCCCGCTCGCCGTGATCGGCGAAGCATCGTCGTCGGAACGGCGCGGGCCGGGCTCCGGAGCGGGAGGCCGCTCGCTCGGCAGCTTGCGCGTCCACTCGACCATGTCGTTGCGCGCAGCGAAGGTGCGGGTCACGGGAGCTGACGGAGTGGCGGCCACGGGCGGCGTGGCCTCGTCCGCCACGCCAGCGTCGCCTGTCTCTTCCAGCCCGTCACCGGGCAGCCAGGGGCTGGAACTGCGCGCGCGCCGCCGGGTTTCGCGTACGCGCTCTCCAAGGCGCCGGGCAAGGTCGCCGAGATCCGCGCTCTTCTGGAACTCGCGCAGCGGCCGCGCCAGCAGCTCGGCCCGCGCCGGGCGCTCCTCCGGATCGAGTGCAAGCGCGGAAGCGATCAGCTCGTCCAACGGCGCGAGCTCGGGATCGTGATCACCAGGCAGCGCCGGCCGCGTGTCCAGCGCGCGCTCCGATTCCTCGGCTGTGGCGCGCCGGAACGCCGGCCGCCCCGTCCAGGCCTCCATCAGCAGCACGCCGACGGCAAACACGTCGGTGGCAGGCGTTAGATGGCGGCCATGAAGCTGTTCCGGCGGCATGTGGCCGGGCGATCCGAAGATCTCGGGCCGACCCGGCTCCTCTTCGCCCGGCACCAGGGCCCGCGCGGCGATGCCGAAATCGATGAGACGGACGGCGCCTTCCTCGTCGATCATCACGTTGCGCGGCGTCACGTCGCGGTGGACGATGCCGGCGCGACGATGCGCGTAGTCCAGGGCCCGACAGATCTCGACGCCCACGTAGGCGCCCTCGCTGGGGCTCAGCGGGCCGGTCGCCGCGATCAACTCCGCCAGCGTGGTGCCCTCGCAGAGCTCCATCGCGATGTAGTAGACGCCCTGCTCGACCCCGAGCTCGTACACAGGCACGATGTTCGGGTGACCGAGCTCCACCGCCGTCTTGGCTTCCTCGACGAAGCGGCGCACGAAGGCCTCGTCGCTGGCGAGCTCGGGGCGGATCTGCTTGACGACCAACCGCTTCTCGAAGCCTACCGCGCCGCGTAGGGTGGCCAGGTACACCCGCGCCATGCCGCCCGCAGCGATCTCGCGCTCCAGCACATACTTGCCGAAGATCTGGGGGAACATGCCGCGCTGCTATCGTAGCGCCGTCTGGTTGTTTCTGCTGGTTTCGGGCTGTGCGCCCAGGAATCCGCAGGATCACGTGCTGTCGCTGTCGCTGCACTGGCTGCCCGGCTGCGCAGGCGACGCGAGCCAGGGGGCGACCGTGGAGCTGTCTGCGCTGGGCGATTTCGACGCCTCGCCGGTCACGGCCGAAGCCTTCAGCGCTTCCGAAGGGGGGCGCGAGCTGACGTTCCCGCCGCTCACGCAGGCCGTGGAGGCGCGGCTCGACACCGGCACGGGTCAGTGGCTGGGGATCGCCGAACGGGGCTCCAGGGGCGTGGAGCTGCCGTTGTGGCCGGTCGGCACCGCGTGCCCGCTATTTTCCCCAGACGCGGCAAGCCCGTATCCGGACGCCGCCCAGGGGGAGGCGTTGGGCTGGTCAGCCGATCAGCACGCGCTGCTGATCGCCGGCGAGCTGTCGGCGGGCACGAGCTCGGCGCAGGCGGTCAGCGTCGACCTCCGTACCGGCGAGGCCAGCCAGGTTCCGGGCGGGATGCTGCAGGGACGCGCGTACGCCACCATCACGCCGTTCGGGACGGACCTGCTGGTCGCGGGCGGCCTCGACACCCAGGCCACGCACGACCTGACCAAGGCGCCGCCGCTGGACAGCGCGCTCGTGTACGACATCGCGAACGGCCGCTTCGACAACGCGCACCCCATCGCGCTGTCGCGCAGGCGGGCGCAGCACGCCGCATTGCTGCTGCCGTCGGGCGAGACGCTGCTCGTCGGCGGCGTGAACATCGCGGGCGAAGCGCTGGTGCCGCTCGAAGCCATCTCGCCTGTGGACGGCACCGTGCGCTCGACCCCACTGGCCACACCGGCGGTGGGACGCATCGACCCGGTGGCGCTCACGCTCGACGACGGCCGCATCCTGATCGGCAGCGGCACGGACTCGAACGGCAAGCCGATGGGTCTTCTCGAGTGGCTGACACCGGATGCCTCGTCCGCCTACTTCACGCCGGCCCAGCTGCCGCCACGCTTCGATCGCGCGTTCGTGGCGATGCCCGGCGGCGGCGCGCTGGCCGTGGGCGGCTGCGAGGATCGAGCCCCGAACGCAGGCGAGGACTGCAGCGCGTGCGAGCGCGGCTGCCCGCCCAGCGGGGGCTACGACGCCTGGTGGATCACGCCCGAGGGCGTGCCCGAGCAGCTGCCGGACCTGCCCGTGGGCGCCCCTCACCCGGAGCTGGTGCCGGCCGAGAACGGCGCTCCGTGGCTGTGGAGCGCAGGGGCCCGGAGCTGGCTGCGCTTCGACCCGTGGCAGGCGCGGTTCGTCCCGGTCGCGCCGGACCTCGCGCCGGGGCCGGATGCCGGAATGCCCGCACCGGTCGCGATCGATCCCGGGGCGTTCGTGTGGCTCTCGAGCGACGGGCAACACACGACCCTCGACGGCTTCCGGCACGGCACCCGCGAACGCTTCGCCTTCGATCTGCTGCCGCTGCTCGGCGGCGTACCTCCCTCCGGCAGCTTTCCGGACTCGCCGGCGTGGCACCTGGCACCCGATCGCTCGCCGCTCGGAGCGAACGCGGAGGTGCGCTTCGATCCGGCACAGGGCCTGGTGCTGGACGGCGACTACGCGACCGCCTTGCTCACCGACACCAGCTACGCTCCGCTGCGCCTGGAGATGACGCTCGTCGGAGGCTCGCCGCCGCGCGTCAGGCTGGGCAGCCGGGAAGTGGGCGGCGCGGATTGCCCGTGGCCAGCGGCGGCTCCGGACACCCTCGTGCTGATCCGCAACGGCGCGACGCTGCAGCTCCAGCGCGGCAACAAGACGGAGACCTGCATCGTCGGAGTCGATCGCGTCACGGTGGCGCTCGCTGGCGGCGGGTCCGCACGCCACAGCGTGATCCGCAACCTCAGCGTGCGCCGCAGCGTACCTTGACCGCTATTTCTTGAAAAATCGGCCGAACAGTCCGCCCGTATCCGACTTCCCTTTCGGCGCCTCGCTCTTCTTTTCCCTTGGGTGCGTGGAGTGCCGCATCTCGTAGAGCCGGAGCTCCCGCTGCGCGTCGACGTGCTTGGAGTTGTGCTCGACGATCCAGCGGAAGTCGCGCACGGCGCCCTCGGCCTTGCCCCGGCGCTTGAGCAGCTGGCCGCGGTAGAAGCGCACGCGCTCGTTGTTGGGCTCGCGGCTCACGGCCTGGTTCAGGGTCGCGATGCACTCATCGATCTGCTGATCGCCGACGTCGGGCTTCTGCGAGCGAATCCACGCGAGCAGCGCCATGTAGTCGGCCTGCGCCGGGTCGTCCGTGAGAGCGTGCAGTATGTGCTCCTCCGCACCGGCGAGGTCGCGCTTCTTCAGGAGCACCTGCGCCTTCTGGTAGCTGGTCGCCGCACGCAGCACCTGCTGCACCTGCTCCTGCTCCTGGGCGCTGCCGCCACCGTCCTCCAGCACACCGTCGTAGTCCTGCCGCTGCTCCGCGTCGGTCAGCACGTGGTGCGCTTCGGTCATGCGCGAGAACACACGCGTCGCATGCTCGCGCACGTCCTCGTATTCCGCGCCGAGCCGGTCGGGATGCCAGCGCTTGGCGAGCTGGAAGAAGGCGGCCTGGATCGCCGACTCGTCCGCATCACGGGGCACGCCGAGGATCACGTAGTAGTCCTGGTCAGGCATCGCCTCGGCCCGCTCGCGGATTTCCGCCTTGAACGCAGCGACCTCCGGACCTTCACCGCGAGGCGGCGCCTGGCTGATGCGTGGCGCGGTGGTCGTGGGCGAAGCCTGGACTTCGGCGACCCGGGGCGCGGAGTCCGTCGCGGACGATGCTGCCGCCGCCTCGGCCTGCGCCGCCGGAGCGGCTCCGGAGGACGGCTCCCGACGCTGGCCCGTCGAGAAGCGCCTTGCGCCGGTCGCGAAGCGGCGGCCTCTCGAGTCGTCATCCGGCTTGGTGCCGTTCGGTATCGCAATGCGGGACGACGAGGGCGGCTCGTCCACGCCCACCGGCAGCGAGCCCGGGACACCGAGATCGAGGTGACGCGCGATCACGAGCAGGTACACCAGCCGCTTCACCAGCTGATCTTCGGCCAGCCCCAACCCGAGCAGGGCGTCCAGTGGCTGTGGCTTCATCCGGAGCACGTCGATGACCGCCTGCTCGCGCGAGCCGAAGTGGAAACGGGTCAGCTGCGCGTCGGGGTGGAAGCGCAGCTCCCGCCCAGCAACCCGCGACAGGCCCGTATCCATGGCAGCCGGCAAGGCGTGGAGCCGCACCACGCGCCACAAGAGCTCCAGGGGCTTGGCGCGCGGCGCGTCGGGTCCGCCCCAGCGCGTGAGCAGGTTCTGCCCCTCGTAGAAGCCGTAGAGCGTCTCGGGGGGCAGCGTGCACAGCCACAGGACCTGCCGTGCCACCTGCTCGCGCAGCGCCTCCTTCAGCGTCCCGACCTGGATCGCGCCTTCGCGGGCCAGCAGCCGCCCATGGAGCTGCCGCTGCTTGGCCACCTCGGCCAGCGTGCGGTTGTACGTTGCCTCGTCGATGGCGCCCGTCTCCAGCAGCAGACGCCCGAGATGGATGACCGGCTGGGCGGTCTTGGCCTTCGCCGGCGCACCCTTTTCGAACCAGAACGCGCTGCGCTCGTGCACAGGCGTCTCGACCACGAGCGTGCCGTCGAGACGCCGGTCGAGCATGTACACCAGAAGGTGCGCGACGGGCGTAGCCAGCAGAGTGCCCGTCGCCGTGGGCTTCGGTTCGGTCATCCCGGGGCGGAGACTAGCACCAGGCGGGTCAGCGTCGCAGCAGGTGCCCGGGACCAGCGTGCTTTCGACGCGTTCGGGCCGGACTCTGCACCCGACCTGGCGGCAGTGGGCCCGACGCATGGCGCAACACCGCGATCCTCGGTACCTTGCGGCCATGCCGCGTGGCCATGTGCTGGTGGTGGACGACGAGCCGTCCATCCTGAACACCCTGAAGAAAGCTCTTTCGCTCGAGGTCTACGCGGTGGACGTGGCCGGCGGCGTCGGGATCGCCGAGGAACGGCTGGGCAAGCGCGGCTACGACGTGCTGCTGCTCGATGTTGCGCTGCCCGACGGGGACGGCGTCGAGCTGCTCGGGCGACTGCGCGCCGCAGGCAACGACGCGCAGGTCATCATGATGAGCGGCCACGCGACCATCGACGCCGCGGTGCGCGCCACGAAGCTGGGCGCGCTGGATTTCCTCGAGAAGCCGCTCTCGACCGATCGCCTGCTCGTCGTGCTGGAGAACACCTTCCGGCTGATGCGGGCCGAGGAAGAGGCGGCCGAGCTGCGCGCCGAGGTGGGCTGGTTCGAGGAACTGATCGGCGACAGCCGTGCGATGAGCGAGCTGCGCGAACAGATCACGCGCGCGGCGCGCGCCCAGGCAGGCGTGCTCATCACCGGCGAGCGCGGCACCGGCAAGGAACTGGTCGCACGCGCCATCCATCGCGCTTCGCCGCGCGCCAAGGGCCCGCTCGAGAAGCTGAACTGCGCCGCCGTGCCGGCCGAGCTCATCGAGAGCGAGCTCTTCGGCCACGAAGCGGGCGCCTTCACCGGCGCCACCAAGCAGCGCCGTGGCAAGTTCGAGCGAGCGCACGGCGGCACGCTGTTCCTCGACGAGGTGGGCGACATGCCGCTCACCATGCAGGCCAAGCTGCTGCGGGTGCTGCAGGAGCGGGAGATCGAACGCGTCGGGGGCAGCGATACGCTCAAGGTCGACGTGCGCGTCGTTGCCGCCACCAACCGCGACCTGGTCGCCGCCTGCGAAAAGGGCGAATTCCGCCCCGATCTCTACGATCGGCTGAACGTCGTCCCGCTCGAACTGCCGCCGCTGCGGGCGCGCCGCGAGGATATCCCGCAGCTCGCCCACCATTTCATCGAGATCGCGGCGCGCGCGAACAACCGCCCGGGCGTGCATCTCGCCGAGGGCGCCATCGAGGCACTCGGACGCCACTCGTTTCCCGGCAACGTGCGCGAGCTGAAGAACCTGATCGAGCGACTTGTCATCCTGAGCCCCGACGACGCCATCGCCGCGGCCGACGTGGAGCGCGCGCTCGGCATGAGCGGCTCGCCCAGCGCTGCGGGCCTGTACCGCCCTGGCGTGCCGTACCGCGTGCTCGTCGAGGAAGCCGAGCGCACCATCCTGGAAGAAGCGCTCGGCCATCACGGCGGCCAGATGGCGGGCACGGCGCGCGCCCTCGGCCTCGAACGCAGCCACCTGTACAAGAAGACCCGTGCGCTCGGCCTACGTGGCGGCGGGGACGAGTAGCGCGCGGAATGAACGACGACGCGGGGGCGGCGACAAGCAACGACGCATGGCGGCGCGGCCTCGAGTTGTTCAACGCCGGCGCGTACTGGAAGGCGCACGAAGCGTGGGAGGAACCGTGGCGCTCAGAAGGAGAACCGCGCCATCGCCATGCCTGGCGCTATCCCGACCTGAGGCGCGCCAGCCGAATGGTCGCGGGAAAGGTAGAACCAGGTGGCCAGGCCGGCACTGGCTACGGCCAGCCCGAGAGCGATGTCCGCGCCGACCCAGCGTTGGTTGACGTAGCTCGTGTCGGCTGCGGCACAGCCGCCGTTGTGGCACTTGTTCCAGCGCGACAGGCCCGTCGCGCCGAAGTAGCCGAACGCTCCCAGCGACACGACGGCGACCCCGCCGAACACGAACGTGCCTGCGGGAATGCCCGCGTGCTGTGGCTCGCCCTGCGCGCTCGCCTTCAACGTCTGGGTGCCCGCCGGGGCCTTGGCCCCACCGTCGAAGGTCACCACGACCGCGCGGGCTTTCTGTCCCTCGCGGATGACCACCCGACGGTCGACCGGAGCATGACCGGTCACCTCGAAGTGCAGCGAGTGCGCGCCGGGATCGACGGAAATCGGTTTGCCGTCGAGCTGCTTCGCGAGTGCGTGGCCGTCCATGGTCACGCTGACATCGACCATGTCGTTGCCGGCTCCGTCGCGTGCGCCGAGCACGATGTTCGGGAGCAGCTGTTCGACCTCCGACAGCCAGCGCGTGCAGTCCTTGCGCAGCAGGGCAGGGCACGCCTGGCGCACACACACGAGCAGCTGTTCCTTCGACTCCAGCAGCTGGCTGTGTTTCCGGAGATCCTGGGACTTCGTGTACGACGAGAGACACGCGGCCTTGCTCTGCGCCGCCGCGCGCCCCGGCAGGAGCGCCCCGGCGGCCAGGCACGCGACGAGCAGGCCACGGGCACGGGGCGTCAGAAGCATTCGGGTTTGGGGATCTTCCTCCCGTCACTGGTGTACGTGAAGGGATTCGAGCAATTGGGCTTCTTCGCCCTGGGTTTCGCGCGGGGACGCCACCGATGCGGAGCTCCAGGCTTCGACGTCGGCTTGGCCGCTGACGCCGAAGCGGTCGCGCTGGCAGCTGGAATTTCCGCCGACGGCGCCGCCGCGGCGGAGGGCGACTCCGCGGCAGAGGGCGACTCCACCGCAGAGGGCGACTCCACCGCGGAGGGCGACTCCGCGGCGGAGAAGGGCGGCAGCGCCGACGAGGACGCCGCCGGCGCCGGGCTTGCGCTGCGGGTGCCGCGCGAGGTGAGGGCGTAGACCGCGACCAGGCCCACGACCGCGACGCCGGCGGCGAGCAGGGCCAGCCTGCGGCGCGAGCGATGGGGTTTCTCTGCCAGAAGCAGCTCCCCCGGGCTCTCGAGCGACACGCTGCTCGGTTCCTGCCCCACGCCTTTCGGCGGCGTCCGCTCCTGCACGGTCAGCATCTCGTCGCGCGGCGGCGCGTCCGCCTGGCGGCGCAGCGACTCGAGCCCCGCCGGATCCTCGGTGAGCGAAGCGCTCTCGATCTCCGCGACGCGCGACGCCCGCGTATCCAGCACGTCCGCCGCCACCGCCTGCACCCAGTCGCCCACCTCGCGCGCCGTCGCGGGTGCAACGACCTCCTCGAGCGCGATCGCCATCTCGCGCGCGCTGCTGAAGCGCTCTTCCGGATCGGTAGCGAGCCCCTTGAGGACGACAGCGTCGAGCGCTTCGGGCAGAGACGGGGCATACCGGCTCGGAGGCTCGACCTTCTGCTCCATCACCAGGCGCATCGTCGCGAGCGCGTTGTCGGCGTGGAACAGGCGCTTTCCCGCCAGGAGCTCCCATAGCACCACCGAGGCCGCGTACACGTCCGTGCGGCGGTCGAGTGTCTTGCCCGCGACCTGCTCGGGCGACAGGTACGCGGCCTTGCCCTTGAGCTGTCCCTGCGTCGTCGACTGGAGCCGACCGGAGGCCTTGGCCACCCCGAAGTCTGCAATGCGCGCCGCGCCATCGACACCGACCAGGACGTTCTGGGGCGAGACGTCGCGATGCACCAGACCCATGGGCTCTCCACGCTCGTTCGTCGCCTCGTGTGCCGCGTGCAGACCGTGCAGAACCGCAATCATGATGGCGCTTGCGATGCGCACCGGAACGGGCTCGCCGCGCTTTCTGGCCGCCCGCGCCAGACGCGCGAGCGAGTCGCCGTGCACGTACTCCATGACGAGGAAGAGCTCGGGTGGAAGCAGCACCACGTCGAGCATCGCCACGACGTTGGGATGCTGGATGCGCGCCGCCAGGCGCGCCTCGTCCACGAACATCGTCACGAAATCCTCGTTGCTCGCGAGGTGGGGGTGCAGCCGTTTGATCGCGACCGTCCGCGCGAAACCGACCGGCCCGATCAGCCGCCCCAAATGGACCGATGCCATGCCGCCGGACGCGATCTCGTTGTACAGCGCGTAGCGTCCTATGGTTCGAGGCATGGGTGCGTCGCCGGGAGACTGCCCCTCGTGCATGAGGAAAGCACAGCGTAGCTCGTCTCTTCACAGCGCGAAAGGCGCGCTATCCGGGGCTTTCCGGAGCAGCCACGCTTCAAGGGGCGGCCACGAACGAGACGCCGCGGAGCTCCGGGGACGACGCGGGGTCGTCCGACTCGAAATGTGCGCGGTACTGCACGTAGCGGGCGGGCGGCAGGGCATCGAGCGCCACGTGCACCGGCGGCGCGAGCCCAGAATCGTCGAACGACCGCGCCGCGTCGGCGCCCAGCCCGACGAAGGCGGGCTGGGCCGCACAGCCGGGCGTCGCACAGCCACGCACCTGGAAGGACAGGCGCAGCCGGCCGCGCGCCGCAAGCGCCGCGATCTCCGCGTCGGACAGCGCGCGGCGCCAGATCGCCACGTCGTCGAACTCGCCGGATGCCTGGTACTTCGTCTCTGTGTTGTCCGCGAACGCGCCGAGCGAGAGCTCCGACGGCTGGTCGAACGTGAACGGCGCGGCGTAGTTCGTGGTGCCCTTCCCGTCGAGGACCCCGTCGACGTACGCCTTCACCGTCGCCGGCGCCTGGCCCTGCTTGACCATCGCGACGTGGTGCCACCCGCCGTCGTCGATCGGCTTCGTCCCGCAGAATCCGGCGCCGTCGCCCTGGGTGCTCGCGACGTAGCCGGAAACGCGCCCGGTGCCGTCCTGGTTCGGGCAGTCGCTGAACGCCGACGCGCAACCCAGCCAGATGTGCGGGCGCCCATCGGCGGCGTCCTCCGTCCCGAGGTAGACAGCGTTCTGCGTGCAGTCCTGCGTCGTCTTGACCCAGAGCGCCCACGTGAAGTCCGTCGTTCCCGGCTCGAGCGGGCCGCCCGACGGCACCGTCGTATAGGCCCGCGACGTGATCGAATCCTCGTAGCCGACTCCAAACAGCGCCGGGGCGAAGACTGCGCCCTCCCCGGATGACGCGCCGAACTTCACGTTGATCGCCGCCGGGGAGCTATCGGCGAAGTCGTGGTCCAGGTGGAGCAGAAGAACGTTGTCCTTCATGTCGACGTTGCCGCGGATGTACCCGGTCTCTCTGGCTGCCCCGTCGGGAAGGGCCTTTTCGTAGGGCCCGCCGGGCGTCCACTCCAGCGCCGAAAGCTGGGTCGGCTTGCACAGCTCGAACACGCGCGAGACGTAGTCGCCGCTGCGCTTGCCGGGGGCGAGGGCGACGTGGTCGGCGCTCCAGGTAGTGTCCTGGAACTTGCCGAGCGCGAAGTCCGCCTGCGCCGAGTCCGCCAGGGACGCGGAGCACGCGTCCGGAACGCTGTGGTCTGCACCGGAATCTGCGGCCCCGCTATCGGACCCAGCGGCCTTTTCGAAGTTGTCGGTCGGGTACAGGAGCTGGCAGCCCCCCAGCACGCCGGACAGAGCGCCTGCGGACAGCGCTAGAGAGACGCTCAACCGATGGAACCAAGCCAAGCACACACTGCCAGTGTACTCTGGTGTCCTCGCAGGCGGCAAACGGGGCCGACGTCTGGCGCCCGGCGCGGTGCGTCGCCCGCGCAGCAGGTCCCGAACAAGTATCGCTTCGCGGCGGATGATCTACTCCGCCGCGAAGGCGACGCCTATCGCACCACGCGCCGCTGGCAGGTCGCCATGGCCCGCGCAGCAGTGGCCGCTAGAGCCTGAGCTTCTTCAGCCGCGGGTTCGTCGGGTCGAGCTTCTTCGCCTGGGCGGCGGCCTTGTGGGCCGCGGGGTGGTTCGGCACCTTGGCGTAGGCCTCGGCGAGCAGAGCGTAGGCGTCGGCTTTCTTCTTGTCGGTGCCCTTGCACAGCACGGCCGTTTCCAGCTCGTAGATGGCGCGAGGGTACATTTTCGCGCCGATCAGCGCCTGGGCGAACAGCGTGTGCATCTGCATGTTCTCCATTTCCGCGTAGATGCCCATGTCGCCGTATTTCACGGCCTCCTTGTACAGCTTCTTCTCGACCAGGGCCTGCACCAGGCGGCGATAGACACGGCCGTCGTGCTCTTCGAGCAGCGCCAGCTTTCGGAGGCCCGCGAGCTCCGCGTCCTTGTCGCCCTGCTTGTGCGCGAGATCTACCAGCGCCTCGAGCGGCTCCGCCTGGGACGAGTCGAAGGCGGCGGCCTTCTCGAATGCGGCCTTCATGCCCGCCACGTCCTTCTTCGCCTCGGCGAGATCGGCCAGCGCCATCTCGACTACGTAGCCGTCGTGACCGGCTGCCTCGAGCTTGTGCAGTGCCGCCGCCGCGCCCGCCGCGTTGTGCTTGGCCATCGCGATGCGCGCCGACAGCCACACCGCGTCGGGATAGGCCGGATCGGCCGCCAGTGCGGCGGCGACGGCCTTCTCCGCCTCGGCGCCCTTGCGCTGGGCGAGCGCGGCCAGCGCGTACTCGATCTGCGCTTTCGCGTCGTCCGGCGCCTTCACAGCCGCGGCCCTGGCCTTGTCGTAGTCGCCGGCGCGCTGGAGCGGGACGAACTGCGTCTTGTAGCGCTCGAGCTTCTGCTCGATGTACTTGCGGAACTCAGCATCCAGCTCGGCCGTGCTGACGCCGAGCGCCGTCTGGACGACCTCCGGCGTGCGCTTGCCCTGGCCCCAGAGCGTGAGCATCTGGTCCACCTTCGGCATGCCGTAGTGATCGGCGAGCATGACCAGGATCCGGCTCGAGGCGTAGTACGCCATGGCCACATCGCTCAGCTGGGACGCGCGAGTGAAGGCGCGGTTCATGTTGCCGACCTTGGGCAGCCGGTCCGCACGTAGGGCGCGGTACAGCGCCAGATCCTGCTCGCGCTTCCATTCGGGACGGCGCTCCAACGTCTCGTACTCGGCCAGCCCCTCGGTGAACCAGCGCGGCACGTGGCTCTTCGACATCTGGATGTGGAAGACGTGCGACAGCTCGTGCCACAGCGTCATGCCGATGTTGAAGTGCTCGATCTCCGGGCTCATGGAAGCGAGCGTCTTTCCGAAGCACACGCCCTGGATGGCCGTCTGCGGTAGGCCGCTGGTGCGGATGGCGAAATCCTGACGCTTGGCGTAGAGTTCGACGCCGATGGGGTGGCTCGGGGTGAAGCGATATTCCTTGACCATCTCGTGCCAGGCGTGACGCATCATCTGCGGCACGTAGCGCTCGAGGATGCGCTTTTCGTCCTTCTTGTAGCGGATGGTGAAGAGCTTGTACTTCACCGTCGTGTAGTCGCGCGGGATGGTCTTCTCGTACAGGTTCAGCGTGTTGAAGACGCGAACGTTGTACGGGTCCTTGTCGAAGGCACTGCGCAGTGCCTTGAGCGCGTCCGGGTCGTCGCCGGCGCGGATCAGGTTCAGGCCGAGCTGCGCGTAGGCCTTGGCGTCGTCCGGATCGATCTGCACGGCCTTCCGCATCATCTTGACGATGTCGTCGTAGCGGTGCTCCCAGTCCGCGTAGTCGCCGATGATGCGGTACATGCGCGAGTACCCGGAGTTGAGCCCCAGCACCTTCGCCTCGGCCTTCTCGAGACCGGGCTTGTCGTCGGCGAGAAAGCGCACCGCCGCCTTCATGCTGAGCAGGTCGAGGTTCTCCGGATCGAACTTCAGCCCGGCATCGGCTTCCTTGTCCGCCTCGTCGAACTCGCCATCCCGCAGGCGGATGCCAGCGAGCACGAAGTAGGCGCCGGCGAGCCTGGGGTTGACCTTGAGCGCCTCGTCGACGTGGTGCTCGGCCGCATCGAAGTCGAGCGCCTGGTCGAGCTTGACGTGCGCCATCCACACGTGCGCTTCCGGGTTGTTCGGCGCCTTCTTCAGGACCTCGCGCGTCACCTCCTCGGCGTGACCGGGGTCGTACTTCTCGAGAAACAGCTCGGCGCGCCAGAGCAGGGTCCGGATGTCGCCGGGCTTGGCCCGTTCGGCCTGGTTGAACGCGTCGTTCGCGTCGCGGGGGCTTCTGAGCAGGTACGCGGCGCGGCCGACCATGGAAAGGCCGTCTGCGTCGTTCTCCGTGATGCGGTCGTTGTTGTAGTCGTCGACGATCGTCATCAACGGCGCTTCGGCCTCGCTGCGCTTGCCCTGCTCGATGAGGATCTCGCCGAGCAGGAGCCGCGCGCGGCGCGCCGCCGGATCGTTTTCCACCTTGCGCAGGGCCTTGACCGCGGCGTCGAGCTTGCCCTGACGCCTGAGCGCCTCGCCCTCGAGCCACGCCGCCCGGGGGCGGAGCTTCTTGCCGCGAACGCGGCGCGCTGTCTGGATGGCCTTCGGGTAGCGCCCGGTCTCGATCATCACCTGGGCGATGCCGAGCTCGGCCTCGCCGCGCTGGCGGCCTACAGCAGCCCGCTTGAAGTCCTTTTCCGCCTCGGCGTACTTGCTCGCTTCGAACTCCTGCTCGGCGTTCTTCAGCCGTTCAGCCGGGCTCACACGCGGTGCGGCGGCCCGCGCGTGCCCGGCAGCGCGTGGATGCGCAGCCGGACGGGCGACGGCCGGCGAGCAGGCCGAAAGCAGCGTCGCGAGGACCAGCGGCGCAGAGAACCAGGCACACTTCATGAGGCGCATCTTGTCCGACAAGGCGGGCGGGTGCCAGCTTGGGGAAGCCCGGCAACGTGGGGCCGGGCGCCGCACCGGCTACGGATCCGGCGGACTGGAGGCGGGCCCGCGCCGGACGCTGACTTCGAAGCCGGGGCCGACACCGAGTGCCTGGGCGGCGCTGCTGTCGCGGCGCGCCAGCTCCAGCGTCCCGAACGAGTTGATGACACCCACGTACTCGCCCGGCTCCGCCTCCGCATAGGTCGAGCGCAGGCGGCGTTCCACCCTGCCCACGCACACCCACGGCTCGTCGAAGTCCGCCAGCAGCGACTGGTCGATATTCGTGATCAGGTTGCCGAAGCGATCGACGGTGACGACGCGACCCTCGACGAGACCGTTGGCGCGGCGCGGTAGGGGGACGTCGAGGCTGATCCCGGGCGCCTTCTCCGCACCGATGTCGCGGAAAGCGACGTGCCCCGAGGCAAGCTCCGCGGCGACCGGTGCGAACACGTCACGGCCGTGGAAGGTCCGGCTGGGCTCGGGCAACCCGAGACCGTCCGCATCGATCCCGCGCACCTCCACGTCGCGCGCGCGCGCGAGCACGCCACTGAACAGGCCGTTGTCCGGTCCGACGAAGTAGTGGCCGTCGGCGTGGATAGCCAGCGTGCCGCGGCCACTGCCCACGCCGGGGTCGACGACCGCGACGTGCACGGTGCCGTCGGGAAACCAGGAGTAGCTGCGCTCCATCCAGAAGCTTGCCTCGACCAGATCCTGCGGCCGGATGCCGTGGCACAGGTCCACGATGCGCGCGTCGGGGAAGCGGCCCAGGATGACGCCTTTCATCACGCCGACGAACGGATCCTTCAGCCCGAAGTCGGTCAAGAGTGTCAGCACCCCGCACGGTTTTGGCTTCGACATGCGTCATAGGTAGATCGCCCAGCGCGGAGCGCAAACGACGGCTTGTGCGACCGCAGCGGGCGTGGTGGCATCCTGGGCGTGGGCTACGTGGTCTTTGCACAGGCGGACAGCGGACAGCTCGACCTCGCGAAGGTCCTGAAGAACGCGCGGAGTTTCTTCCAGGCTTCGGTGGAGGTGCTGGACGAGGAGCTCCTGCCGCCGGGCTTCTCGCCGCCGGAGGGGAGCCGCGTCCGCCTGGAGCTATCGAGCGAGCGGCATGGCTGGCGCGCGCGCTTCGCGATCGCGTCGCGCCCTGCCAATCACGACGACCACGAACATGCGAACGCAGCCGAAGCGGCGAGCCGCGCCTCGGGCATGGCGCTGCTCGCCGAGCGCTGCCGCTTCGTGTGGGAGATCGAGCCGGAGGGCGACGAGCTCGAGCGGGCCACGCTCACGCTGTGCGGCGTGCTGGCGTCCGTCGGCCTCGGCCCGGTGATGCCAGCGGACCACTCCACGCTGTTCGGCGTGCGCGGCGCGATGGAGCGCATCGACGCGCTCGAAAAGGGCGCGTACCGCTAGACGTCAGCCGAGACGTCGACGCGGTACTCGTTTGCGATCTCGTCGTAGACCACGTGCACGCGGATGGGCCGGCAGCACACCGAGCAGTCCTCGATGTAGTCCTGCTCTTCACCGCCCCCTGGATCCGTGTCGAGATCGAGAGGCTGTCCGCAGTGGGGGCAGAGCGGCATGGCTATCGCCAATGCTACGCCCCCTCCGGACTCAGTGCCCGTGCAGCGTGAGCCCGCGGTACTCGAGCAGCGGCTTGATGTCGGGTTTGTGGCCGTAGAAGTCCTTGAACAGCACGTCGGGCTCCTCCGTGCGGCCACGTGACAGGATCTTCGCACGGAACTCGTCGCCCGCCTTGCGATTCAGCCCACCGTGCTTGTGGAACCAGGCGCCGGAGTCGCGCGCGAGCACCTCGCTCCAGATGTAGGCATAGTACGCGGCCTGGTAGCCCTCGGTGAAGATGTGCGAGAAGTACGGCGAGTGGTAGCGCGGCGGAACCGGCGCGTACGCTACGCGGTCCTTCGTCAGCGCCTTCTTCTCGAAGTCCATCACCTTTGCCGCTGCAACTTCGGTGCCGGGCTTGAGCTGGTGCCAGGACTGGTCGAGCAGCGCCGCCTCCAGGTACTCGAGCAGCGCGTAGCCCTGCCCGTAGTTCTCCGACGCGATCACCTTGTCGAGCAACGCCTTGGGCATCGGCTTGCCGGTCTTCACGTTCTTCGCGAAGTGCTTGAGCACGGCCGGTTCGCGAGCCCACATCTCGTTGAACTGCGACGGGAATTCCACGAAATCCCGCGGCACGTCCGTGCCGGCGAGCAGCGGGTACCTGGAGGCCGAGAGCAGACCATGCAGGGCATGCCCGAACTCGTGGAACGCCGTGGTGACCTCGTCGAAGGTCAAGAGCGCGGGCTGACCGGGTGCCGGCTTCGGGATGTTGAGGTTGTTGATAACCACGGGCTTCTGGTCGAGCAGCGTGGACTGGCTGACAATGGCGTCCATCCAGGCGCCACCGTTCTTGTTGTCGCGCTTGAAATAGTCGAGCAGGATCAGGCCGAGGAGCGAGCCGTCGGCGTCGTGGACCTCGAACACGCGTACGTCCGGCTGGTAGACGGGCAGGTCGTGGCGCTCCTTGAACGTGAGCCCGTACAGCTCGTGGGCGGCGTAGAACACGCCATCCTCGAGCACGTGGTTCAGCTCGAAGTACGGCTTCACCTCGGCCTGGTCGAACTCGTACTTCGCCTTCTTCACCTCGGCGGCGTAGTGCGCCCAGTCCCACGGCTGGAGCTTGATCGGCTTTGCCTTCGCAGCCTTCGCGTCCTTGTCGATCTGCTGCTGGATCTCGCGGGCCTCGCTCTTGGCCTTCGCGATCGCCACGGGGGCAAGCTGACGCAGGATGCGGTTGACCGCCTTCGGCGTCTTGGCAGTCTCCTCCGCCAGCGAGTACGCCGCGTAGCTCTTGTAACCGAGGAGCTTCGCCTTCTGCTCGCGGAGCGAGATGATCTTCGAGATGACCAACGTGTTGTCGGCGTCGCCGCCCTGGCAGCGTGAGCTCGAAGCGTCGAAGATCTTCTTCCGGAGCGCGCGGTTCTTCATCTGCTCCAGCGGCGGCTGGATCGTCGTGTTCTGCAGCGTGATCACCCACTTGCCGCTCGACTTGCGCGCCTTGGCGGCCTGGGCGGCGGCGCCGATCTGCTCCGACGACAGCCCGTCGAGCTGCTTCTGGTCCTCGACCACGACCGCGCCGTCCTTGGTCGCCTTGAGCACGTTCTGGCGGAATTTCGTCTGGAGCGAGGAGAGCTGCTTGTTGATGTCCTTGAGCTTCGTCTTGTCGGCCGGCGACAGCTTCGCGCCGGCGCGCACGAACATCTCCTCGTAGCGATTCAGGAGCTGCGCCGACTCGGGATCGAGCTTGAGCTTGTCGCGCTGCTTGTAGACGGCGTCGACCCTCGCGAAGAGCTCCGGATCGAGCAGAATGGTGTCTTCGTGCGCCGACAGCTTGGGCGACATCTCTGTGTCGATGTTCTTCTTCGCGTCGTCGGTATTGGAGGCGTTCAGGTTGTCGAACGTCCTCTCCACGCGCGTCAGCATCCGGCCGGTGCGCTCCATCGCGACGATGGTGTTTTCGAACGTCGGCGGCGACTTATCGCTCGCGATCGCCGCCACCTCCTTCAGCTGCTTCTTCATCCCCGCTTCGAACGCGGGCACGAAGTCCTCGTCCTTGATCTTGTCGAACTGGGGGAAGTGGAGCGGGAGAGGACTCGGCTCCAGAAGCGGGTTCTTGTGGGGCTTGGGCGCGACCGCCGTCTGGCTCGCCGCGGGAGGCGGCGGCGGGGGAGGCGCGGGAGGGGGCGTGCCCGCGGAGCCGGGGCCACAGGCCGAAAAACCGAGAGCGAGCGCGAGCGCGAGCGTCGAGTGAAGGCGTTGCATCGGCGGCATTCAACGCGATTGTGGGCGTCAGTCAAGTCGCCAGGGCGAAGCTGGGCGGCTCGAAACCCGCGCCCGCACCCGGAATTTCAGGACAATCGAGTTCTTCACGTCGACGTCGGTGGTGCGGACACGCTCAGCGGCGGCGCCGGCGGACCAGACCGACCGCGCCCAGCGCGCCCAGCAGCAGCGCGAGCGGTGCAGGGGTTCGCCGCGATCCGGGCAGCTCGCAGGAACAGCCGCCGGTGTCGCCTGCGTTTGCAGCATTGCCGCTGCCGCCGCCGCTGGCCGACGACCCAGCCACTCCGGCGTCACCGGTGGCGCCTCCGGCGCTCGCTCCCGCCGTGCCCGCGCTGCCGCCCGCGCCGGAGCCCGCCGTGCCGCCCGCGCCGGAGCCCGCCGTGCCGCCCGCGCCGGAACCCGCCGTGCCGCCCGCGCCGGACGTGCCGCCCGCGCCCGATGCGCCGCCCTGGCCCCCGGTGCCTGCGTCGACGCCCGCCTGCCACGCCACCTTCAACAGCGGCAGACTCCACTGATCGCTGACCGCGGGCTTTCCGGGGCAGGTGACGTAGCTGTAGTCCCAGTACCCGTTGAAGACGAAGTCGCTCTTGTCCAACGGCGTGCCGTTCGCCTGCAGCGTGATCTTCAGGGTGCGCAGCGCGCCGACGGCGAGAGTTCCCTCGGCCACGCCGGTGCCGAGCGAACTGGCAGTGACAGGCTGCCCGTTGATGTCGCCGCTGCTGCCGTCGCTCGAGAATCCGGTCAGGGACAGTGCCGGATCCAGCGGCAGGACAAACTGGAGATTCGCCGGCACATCGCCGGCGTTCTTCAGCGTCGCAGTCAGTGTCAGGCTGTCGCCGGCCTTCACCTGGGACACGTTCGAGACCAGGGCCGAGGTCTGCCCGAAGTCCGGCGAGGTCACGTCGATGTCGAACGCCGCGAGCACCGGCACGTACGAGTCGCCGGTGGTGATCGTGCGGATCACGGCAGACTTCTGACCGTTGGAGAGCTGCCCTTTGGCCGAGCTGACGGGCACCGTGGTCAGATCCCAGCCCTGGCGCCCGCCGCTGACGTTGGCACCGTTCTTCGCATCCTGGTTCTTGTTGCCGAAGCTGCCACCCGTATCGAGCTGGCCGTTCGCGTCGTTGATCTGCGAGCAGAAGAAGTTGTTCGCAGGATTGTTGGGGCCGGAAAGCTGGGCGAACGAGCCACTCGCCGTCGCGCCGATCTCCAGCTGGTCGCCCGTCAGGTTCGCGTCGCCTTCGAGCGCGCTGATGATGACGCTGCCGTCCACCTGGCCGTAGGCGGGCGCGCAGAACCCGCTGACCGAGTAGTCCTGCTGGTCGTTCTCGTCGACGAAGGAGCCGCCGACGAAAATGCTCAGGTTGCGGCTCGGCATGCCCTCGCCCGAATAGGCGACCACCAATGTCCAGCCGGAAGCATTCAGGCTGTTGATGTTCATGTGCTGGGTCGCGGGTACGCCCTGCACCGCGTAGCTGGCGGCCCCCTGCTGCTTGACGAAGCTCGTCACGTCAGCGGAGCGCATGTAGTAGTTGACGGCGAAGCCCTTGACCGAGGTCTGCGCGATGGTGAGCGCCGTCGCCGGATCGGGCGACACCTGGACGGACTGGCCGCCGGCGCTCAGCGTGACCTTTTTGTCGAGGTAGGCGGTTACGTCTTCGATGTAGTTGTAGCTGCCCGCCCAGACGAGCTCGGCGTAGCGCACCTGGGAGTACTGCGGCAGGGCGAGCGTGTTCTTCGAACCGCTCTTCGTCCAGTCCCAGGTCGTACCGGCCGGCCACGGGTTCGCACCATCCAGAGGATTGTTGTCGACGCTGCTTGAATCGAGCGCGATGAACGTGCCGATCGAGTCGCGCGTGCCCGGGCCATTCTCGTTGTAGGCCTTGCTCAGGCCGAGCGTGTGTCCCGTCGCGACGATGCCGCCGTTGGTCGTGGTCGAGAAGCGCAGCACCTGCGCTTTCGCGCTGTGCGCCATCCCCAACGCTGCCGCGATCGCCGCCGCCGAAGGAAGGAGTACACGAGCCGCCCGGGGAAGGATGCGCCAAGCCATGGCCGGCGAGCATACCAGGCGCCTGCAACGAGAGCCGCCCGTTCTACCGCCCGGTTCCGCTGTGACTAGAACGGGGAACCGCTTGTTCCCGACAGGCGGCGGCCGCCCTAGAACGCGTACGACAGCGTGCCGCCGCCGCTGGGGCCGCCGCTGGTGGACTTGCGAGCCTGGTAGCCGCCGCGTGCCGCGACGGTGAAACCCTGGCCCAGGTTCACGCTGAACTGCCCGATCAGGCGCACGCCGTACTTGTCTGTGTGGGGCATGTCGCTCACCTCGACGATGGGCGCGATGACAACGCGGTCGCTGGCGCGGATATCGAGCTCGCCGTAGAAGCGCGTGCCGAACACCTGGATGGCCTCGAATCCGAGCTTGAGATTCGAGCCGTACGCGTCGCCGATGAGCAGCGCGCCACCGCCGCCGACGGAGAAGCCGACCTCGGTAACGCTCGTCAAGAACTCGCCTTCCAGGTGCCAGTTGTCGGCGAGGCGGAACTGCACAGTCGGTGCGCCGTAGTTCAAGCCGACCTTCGAGCGCTCCGCCAGGCTCTTGCCCTTGTTCGCCTCGGTGTCGATCGCGACCGGCGAGCGACCGCGCACCACGCCCGCACGCAGGCTGAACTCGCTCACCACGCGCAGCGGCCGGTACGTGTACGAGCCCTCGATGCGGTAGTAGTAGTCCTTCACCTGCACCGGCGTCGTGATGCCGGTGGTCGGATCCGTCTCGGTCGCGTCGCTCTGGCCGAAGGACACGTACTCGGCACCGGCCTTGAACACCGAGCGGCGGTTTTCCAGCCGCCGGGAGAGCGCACGCTCGCGCACGTCCATCAGATCCTCGGGGACCTCGACGCGGTGCATGTTGCGGCGCGACGCGAACACCGTCTGCCGCCTGCCGTCGAGTTGCTCGATCTCGATCGTGTAGGAAAGCGCCGGCCAGCGCATGTCGGACGCGGGAATGATCGCCACGTAGGGACCTTCCGGGCCGCGGCGGAAATTCAGTTGGTGAAGCGCGGGATCGGCACCGATGCGGTAGACGAGCAGCGCCTGCTTGACCAGCTGCGGGTTGTCGATGGAGGCGCGGACGACCAGCGGCTTGTGCGCGGGCGCAACGGAGACCGGGTCGTGGTGCAGGCGCGGGCCGAGCGGCGCCGGCGCCTTTTGCTGCTTGCCGGTGTCCTGCTCCGGCATCGCCGGGCCGCCGGCGGACTTCCCGTCGCTCGTCTTGTGTCCGGCGTCAGCCTGTGCAGCGCCTCCCGCGGCCTTTGTGTCTGGCGGAGCGGCCGCAGGCGCGGCCTGGGCGGCCTTGCCGTGCTCTTCGGCCTCGGCACCGGGCTTCGGCTGGGCCAGAGCCACGCACGGCAGCGAGACGAGTGCCACGACGACTGCGCTCGAGACGAGCTTGTGCGGCGTCACCATGTGTAGCTCAACGCTCCCCCGAAACCGGGACCCGCGTGGTTAATGGTTCGGCCCTGGTACGAGCCGCGTGCTGCCACCACCAGCCCGGGCAGGACGCGGTATCCCACCTGTGCGATAGCGCGCACGCCTACGTCGCTCTGCGACTGGGAGATGTCGTCGGGCGCGGTGCCCGGCACCGCGGGACGCAACTTGGCCTCGT
>Ga0114931_10002377_pt1 | contig 23965 bp, 22 predicted proteins | sample 2SBtaG_FD_89579 | JGI IMG/M metagenome (GOLD analysis project Ga0114931, IMG submission 89579) | Deep subsurface microbial communities from Kolumbo volcano to uncover new lineages of life (NeLLi) - 2SBTROV14_V59a metaG | ecosystem: Environmental > Aquatic > Marine > Volcanic | place: Kolumbo... | reverse complement strand
TTATGCTGAAGTCCGTGAGTGGGGCTTTGTACGATGCTCCTTGAATGCTTTGTGACACATCGCGCCGGTGCGCGACGGGGCCGGAGGCTGCGCCCGCTCTGGCACCTGCGGCCGCGACTTCGAAAGTACTTCCGTGCGGTCCTGCGATCGCATGAGCAGATTGCACGATAGAGGAACTCTGTCGGGTTCCGATCATGAGCGACAGACGACTTGTACATACGGCGTGTTGGCTGAAAAAAAGCGAGGTGAGAGGTATGCGTTTTAAGGGAGCACTAGTAACATTATTGTTTGTAACTGTCTGCTTCCTGTCGAATGTCGCAGGGGCTCAGCCCATATCTGAACCCGAAGGTTCGAAGGAGGTCTTCGCGAATTGGGGCGACTATGTGACTAAGCCGTCTGGCGACAACTACTGGAAGGGCAATCGACGCTTCCGCTCGAGCAACGGTACGATTGAAAATGACATCGACTTGGACAATGACGGGTTCAACGACGACTCGACAGTGTACTATACATTTAGCCTGATAGAGCCACTCCGCCCCAACCAGTTTGACTCGCGGTGGCCGGAGTACAAGTACCATATTGACATGCAAGGCGCAACCTACTTTGGTGGAGTACATTGCGAGTATTTAAATATGTCGCGCAACAAAATCAGCCAGTCGGCATCGCATATTGAAGGGGCGAATCCCAACTATGTGCGCCAGAACGATGGTCACTGGCAACGCCGCGGTGGACCCGCACCCGAGGAAAACCGGGCTGCGTATACCGAGATCACGCTATTCCCCTATCATCCGCCGGAGCACTTGCCAGGGCAGGCGAGCCGTTTTCACGCTTATTTTCTCTGGAGAAAGGCCGAGTTTCATTCTTGGGCACAGGTGCGTCCGGTAGTATTTGATCAAAACAGTCGTATCACCTACACATTCGCTCGCAAGTATCGCAATATTCAGGAAGCCCGGTTTGTGATTCAGGACGGTGACGGAGTGTTCTATGTTTCAGAAAACTGGGCACTCTATGGTGTAGAAGACCTGTGGGGCGATGACATGGTACTCAACCCCGCTGATCTGGTTTGGGCTCCCACCAACTTTATCGAAGGTTCCGACACAAACAAGTTCAACGAATCCCAAGCACTATTCAAATCACATGTCTTCAGCGATGTGCTGGTCGCGGGGCTGTACTTTTCTTCCGAATGGTCAGAGGTCGAAACGAAGCTGGCGTTCGATCAGTTCCGACTTTTCGCTGCTGAACCTTGCATGGCCGATTTAGCAGCGCCTTGGGGTACACTCGACTACTTTGATGTTCAGGTGTTCCTCGGAGCGTTCTCGGCCGAAGACTTGGTGGCTGACATTAATGAAGATGGTATGATAGACTACTTTGATATTCAGGCCTATCTGGCGGCATTCTCGGCAGGTTGTCCCTAAATGCCAATTGTCACATTCGATGTGCGGGTCCCGATCCGTCGCTTGATGGTGGCTGTGAAGGTCGCATGACGCCGCTGGTTCCCATTGCCCTGTTCGGGTGGATTCCTGTCGTGCTTCTGTTGTTCGCAACGCTTCGGCCTCGGACGGCGGTGGCCACCGCGTTTGTGGTTGCGTGGTGCTTTCTGCCAGTGGCCGGGTATAGCATACTCGGGTTGCCCGACTACACGAAGATGACGGCGACCTGTTACGCGGTGCTCCTGGGGACAGGGCTCTTTCACTCGGGAGTGTTTGCGAAGCTTCGCCCTCACTGGATCGATCTGCCGATGGTCGTGTGGTGTGTTGTACCGCTGGCCAGCAGTATCAGCAATGGGCTCGGCGTCTATGATGGAATTTCCGGCGTGTTGAGTCAGACAATCGTGTGGGGTTTTCCCTACCTGATCGGTCGCTTGTACTTTACAGAAGTCAGGCATCTGACGGTCATTGTTCAGACGATCATCATATTCGGGATAATCTATATTCCCCTCTGCCTCTTTGAGATTCGTATGAGCCCACAACTTCACTACATTTTTTATGGGTATTATCAGCACCAGTTTGCACAAACCATGCGGTATGGTGGATATCGACCCATGGTGTTCATGAACCACGGGCTCCAAGTGGGCATGTGGATGGGAATCGCTCTGGTCCTCAGTGTGGGATCTTGGCGATACGGCGCGTGGCGAACGATTCGGTTCATGGGGATTTTGCTCCCGATTGTGGCGGTCTGCGCAGCCCTTGGAACCACACTTATCCTTGTTAAAAGCACGGGTGCGATCGTGCTTGCGGCAGTGGGCATCGCAGCGATAGTCAGTTCACATGCGCTCAAGACCGCTGTACCCATGGCCGCGATTGCACTGAGTTGCGTACTGTATCTGGGCCTGCGAGCGACACAAGCGTGGAGCGGCGAAGGCTTGGTGGAGATGGCGGCCGAAGTGAATGAAGATCGAGCCGCAAGCCTTGAGTTTCGCATGTACAATGAGAATATCCTTGGCGATAAGGCGCGGGAGCGTCCGTGGTTTGGATGGGGTGGCTGGGGCCGTGGTCGTATTTACGACGAAGATGGCAATGACATTTCGATTACGGATGGACTGTGGATCATCGCGTTCGGAATGAATGGTACGGTCGGGTTGGTCTCGCTGTATAGCGCAATGCTGCTGGGTCCGACGCTGTTGGTCATGCGTTGCAAACCACGGCGATGGCGGATTGAACCGGAAACGGCGATCGCCGCTGCGCTGGCAGTAGCGTGCATGCTTGAAGCCGCTGATTCTCTTCCGAATGGTATGCAGATCCCGGTGATGACCATGGCTCTTGGCGCGGTCACAGGGGTCGCAGTGGGAGCGCGGCAAGGCATCACTCATCGGCGCGAGCGGAGTAGCACGGCCCCCCAAAATGGTGTGGCAGCGATCAAGGTGGTCAGTTGAACCCTTCTCAATACCCTATCTTCATCCTCTGCGGCGGGCTCGGCACGCGCCTCAGCGAGGAAACCGGTATCCGGCCCAAGCCCATGGTTGAGATCGGGGGCCGGCCGATTCTTTGGCACATCATGCGGTGGTACGCATCGCACGGCTTCAAGCGGTTTGTGCTGTGCTGCGGCTACAAGGCTGAGGTCATCAAGGATTACTTCCTCAACTACCACGCGCTCAACAGCGACTTTACGGTGGACCTTGGCACAAACAATATCGACTTCCACGGCCGCGATCACGATGACGAATGGCAGGTGACGCTGGCATACACGGGTGAGATGACCATGACCGGTGGCCGTATCGCCCGTGCGGCCGAGCGACACCTGGACGGTGCGGAGCACTTCGGCGTCACCTACGGCGACGGGGTGAGCGACTTGGACCTGACGGCCGAGTTCGAGTTTCACCGTTCTCACGATCGACTCGGCACCGTGCTTGGGGTGAACCCTCCCAGCCGGTTCGGCGAGTTTCGGCTTGACGGTGACGATGTCCTTGAGTTTGCCGAAAAGCCAGAGTTCGCGGAGAAGTGGATTAATGGTGGGTTCTTTTTCTTCCGTCGCGGTTTCCTCGATTATCTGTCGAGGGATGAAAGCTGTGTGCTGGAGCGTGCGCCATTGGTCAAACTTGCCAAGGATGGGCAGTTGAGTGTGTTCAAGCATCGTGGCTTTTGGCAGCCGATGGACACGCAGCGAGACAAGGACTATCTGAACACGCTGTGGGATTCGGGTAGTGCAGCATGGGATGTACGCGCAAAGAATGGATAAAACGCCCGTCATGAGTTACTGGAATAATCGAACAGTTTTGGTGACTGGAGCATGCGGATTCGTTGGCTCATGGCTGGTTGATCTGCTACTGGAGGCTAACGCATCAGTCGTCGCGTTCGTGCTGACCCCGGATCCTCAGTCACAGTTATTCCGCTCGGGCAACGCACAGCGATGTACAGTGGTGCAAGGGGACTTGCGCGAGCGAGGGCATATCGAGCGGGCACTTAATGAACATGACTGCGATTCGGTGTTCCATCTCGGCGCTCAGACGCTTGTGGGTCCAGCCAATCGAGCTCCGCTTGAGACATGGGAATCAAATGTTCGAGGAACTTATCTCCTGCTCGAGGCTTGCCGGCAACTATCTGGATTGGTTCGAACGATCGTGATCGCGTCATCGGACAAAGCGTACGGCTCGGCCACAACGCTGCCTTACTCTGAAGATACTCCATTGCAAGGCTTGCATCCCTATGATTGTTCGAAGTCATGCACTGACATGATTGCGCAGGTGTACGCGAATACCTACAAGCTGCCACTGGTGATTGCTCGATGTGGAAATATTTATGGGGGTGGTGATCTCAACTGGTCTCGGATAGTTCCCGGCACGATTCGATGGGTACTGCGGGGCGAGCATCCCATTCTGCGCTCCGACGGAACATTCCTACGCGACTACCTCTACGCAAAAGATGCGGCAGATGCATACATGGCGATGGGCGAAGCCATTGAAACGAAGGGGCTGGCAGGCCGTGCATTCAACTTCGGACCCGGCTCCCCGCACACTGTACTTCAGATCGTAGAGGCGATTACCCGACTCATGAACCGAACCGATCTGACTCCCATCATTGAGGCGACAGCCCGGGCAGAGATTCAAGATCAATATCTCGATTCCACTGCTGCGGGTCAAGTGCTTGGCTGGAGACCCAAATGGAGTTTGGAAGCGGGGCTCGCGGCCTCCATTGAATGGTATTCCGCCTTCCTACACGAGCGGGACGGCAATGTCATTTGAATGATGTCCTTAACCCCCTTCTGGAGACACTCAAGTAAATGAAGTTCACCCCGACACCTCTTGCCGGTGCGTGCATGATCGATCTTGAGCGTCGAGGCGATCTTCGCGGCTTCTTTGCACGAGCCTTTTGTACGCGCGAGTTTGCCGAGCATGACCTCATAACGAAATTCGCGCAAGTGAACGACTCACTGAGTGCGATCCAGGGCACACTCCGGGGGATGCACTACCAACTCTCGCCCAAGGCCGAGACAAAACTGGTGCGCTGTATCCGCGGTGCGCTCTGGGATTGCATCGTCGATATTCGGCCCGACTCGCCCACCTTCAAGCAGTGGTACGGCGTTGAACTCTCGGCTGAGAACCGCCGCATGCTCTATGTCCCAAAAGGCTTCGCCCACGGCTTCATCACGCTTGAGCCTGATACCGAAGCGTTCTACTTCGTCGATGAGTTCTACGCACCAGAACAGGAGCGGGGTCTGCGATGGGATGATCCACAGATTGGCATCCAGTGGCCAGCCGACCCGGCTGTGCTGTCAGACAAGGATCGCGCCCATCCCGACTTTAATCCTGCGAAGCATTTGAGCTGACACTCGACCCGCCACTATTTTTCCCGGTGACATGATGAAGATTCTCTTTACCGGCTCAAGTTCATTTACAGGTTGTTGGCTTCGCGCCGAGTTGTCAAACAGGAGTCACGATTGCACTTGCACGATGACGAAGGCGCATCTTGGTGACTACATCGATACCATTCGTCAGCGACGGGTCCGCCGCACTTATGAGAATGCTGCGAGCATGGCATGGGCTTGTCAATTTGGCGATGACCGATTCCTCAACTTGATGGAACGCGGCGCTTTCGACATCCTCTGTCACCATGCCGCCGATGTGACCAACTACAAGAGCTATGACTTCGATTATCACACAGCCGTCGCGAACAACACAAATAATCTCCGTCAGGTGCTCGAAACTTTTCGCGACGCGGGCGGGCAGGCTGTCGTGCTCACCGGCAGCGTCTTCGAGGGCGGCGAGGGCGCTGGCTCGGACGGCTTGCCGAACTTCTCACCCTATGGCCTCAGCAAGGCGCTTACCAGTGATGTCTTCCGCTATGAGTGCCGCCGGGCGGGCGTGCGGCTCGGCAAGTTCGTCATATCCAATCCCTTCGGCCCACTCGAGGAACCAAGGTTCACGACCTATCTCGTCGGCACTTGGCTGGCCGGTCAAACACCATGTGTTCGTACGCCTGCGTATGTGCGCGACAACATTCATGTCAGCGCCCTTGCGAAGGCGTATGTTGAGTTCGTCGAGTTCATGGCCGACTCGGCCGCACCCATGTTTGCCCGCGTGAGCCCGTCCGGCTACATTGAGAGTCAGGAACAGTTCGCTCGGCGGTTCGCCGCCGAGATCGGTCCGCGGCTCGGCATCGAATGCCCGCTCGAGTTCGCCGAGCAGACCGAGTTCCCGGAGCCGCGAGTTCGCATCGGCCTCGATCCAGTGACCATGTCCGCGCCGGAGGAGCGAGCGGCGTGGGACGCGCTGGCCGCCAATTACCACGAGCGGCTCATGGCACCCCAGAAGAGCGGAGCCGCCGAGTGAGACTTTTCGTCGCCATCGTCAACTACGGTCGCCCGGACCTGACGATCGACTGTCTGAAGACGGCCGTTCCCGAAGCCCGTGCGGTCGAGGCGGAGGGCCGCGGGAGTTGCGTCATCGGCCTGTGCGACAACGGCAGTACCAATGACTCGCTCGAACAACTCACCCGAGCGATCGAGGAATGCAGCTGGTCCGACTGCGTCCAACTCACGGCCATCTCCCCCAATCGCGGTTTCACTGGCGGCAACAACGCTATCATCGGCCCCGCAATGGAGCGAGAGGACAAGCCGGAGTTCGTTTTGCTACTAAACAATGACACGCTGGTACACGAGGGCGCGTTCCGCACAATGCTGGCGGCATTTGATGACCTTCCGAGCGATGTCGGCCTCGTGAGCCCGCGTCTGGAATGGGATGATGGGGAGGCACAGATCAGTTGCTTCCGCGATTTTTCTCCCCTTGGCGAGCTTGTGCATGCGGCCGCAACCGGGCCGGTCACAATCCTCTTTAAGCGGTGGGAGGTCCCCATCCCGGTACAGGGTGATGTCAGCTATCCGCGATGGACGAGTTTTGCCTGCGTGATGATTCGGAGGGCGGTGCTGGCGCAGGTCGGTCTTCTCGACGAGGGCTTCTTTCTCTACTTTGATGATCCGGACTTCTGTCGCCGTGCACGCGGAAGCGGCTGGCGCATTGCCAATGTGCCCAAGGCGAGAGTCGTCCATCTGCGGGGGCAAAGCAATCCTCAGAAGCAACTGGCAGCGGAGTGCAAGCGACAGCCATGGTATCGTTACGCCTCGCGCACACGCTACTACCGTAAGCACTACGGGCCTTTGGGGCCGCTCGCGGCCAATGTCTGTTGGTATGCGGGCTTTCTGATCGAGCGGCTTCGGGTATTGTTCGGAAAACCGAGCCAAGTTTGTGATAGAGAACCGATTGATATCTGGACAAACTTCTTACATCCATTGGCATTGCCGACTCGGGGGCAGGACGAGTGAGCTATTCATTGCCCGATTTTATCGTCATAGGCGCGATGAAGTGTGCCACGAGTTCGCTTCATACGCAGCTCGCGCAGAACGGCTGCTTCATGAGCAGTCAAAAGGAGCCCTGCTATTTCTCCGACGATTCGATTTTTGCACATGGATCAGAATGGTACAGCAGCCTGTTTGCGGCCGCAGCACCGCACCAACTTTCGGGTGAGAGCAGCACGCACTACACGAAACTTCCAACCTATCCACTCACGGTTGAGCGGATGCACCGAATGCTGCCGGATGTCCGACTCATCTATATTGTGCGAGACCCAATCGACCGAGTCGTCAGTCATTATATCCACGAGTGGTCGGAACGAGCTATAAGCACATCTCTGGATGACACAGTACGCACGGTACCACGACTCATTGACTACAGCCGATATGCCACGCAGTTGCGACCGTATCTGGATGCATTTGGTCCAGAGCAACTTTTGGTCGTTTTCTTCGAGCGAATGAAGCAGGAGTCTCAGGAGCAGCTCCAAAGGGTGGCTCAGTTCATTGGACTCAACTCTCAAGTACACTGGCGAGAAGATGTGGTTCAAAACGCTTCGAGCGAGAGACTCCGACTCTCGCCCACACTGCGGCACCTGCTCTTTCACCCGGCGGTATCTTCTATTCGGCGCACATTAGTTCCAAAGGCCTGGCGCGAACATGTCAAGACGCGGGTCCGCATGACCGAACGGCCAGTGCTCTCCGCTGCTTCCCGCCAGTGGCTCACCGAGCAACTCGACGAGGATATACAGGCCTTCGGGCGACTGCTGGGGCTTCATCGCCTCACCTGCGCCAACTTTCGCGATATCGCCCAAAGCACGGCCAATCCAAGGCTGATCGGCAGCCAAACTACAGACGGAGTACCACTGTGACTCGTGTCGGTATCGTTGCCATCGGCCGAAATGAAGGCGAGCGTCTCCGGCGCTGTCTCACATCACTCGCGACGAACGCCTCTGCCTGCCCAGTGGTCTATGTCGACTCGGGTTCGACCGACGGCAGCCGCGAGGTGGCTGCCGAAGCTGGTGCGATGGTGGTTGATCTGGATCTTTCCACACCCTTCACGGCCGCCCGCGCACGCAACGAAGGTGCCGACAGGCTCCTGGCCGCTCACCCCGAAACCGTGTTCATCCAGTTCATCGATGGCGATTGCGAACTACAACCGGGTTGGGTGGACGCCGCGCTCGAAGCCATCACTGGTGACCGTGTGGCCATCGTCTGCGGGCGGCGACGAGAGCGTCACCCCGACGCAAGCATCTACAATCGTCTCATCGACTTAGAGTGGAACACGCCGATTGGTGAGGCCGCTGCCTGCGGTGGGGACTCCCTGATTCGTACCTTTGCATTCCAACAAGCCGGTGGCTTTGATCGAACAGTCATCGCAGGTGAAGAGCCGGAGTTGTGCCTCCGACTGCGGAGGGCCAAGTGGTGCATCCTTCGCATCGATCACGAAATGGCCTTTCATGACGCTGCGATCACTCGATTCTCTCAATGGTGGATGCGGGCAGTCCGCAGCGGCTATGCCTACGCCGAAGGCGCTTGGCGGTATGGTCGTGGGTCAGAGCACTACAATGTGCGCAACATCGCGTCGATCCTCGTCTGGTCGGTCGGCTTCCCTGTTGTTGGCCTTGCGGCGACCATGGCACTCTGGTTTGTACTCGGGCCGCTCGCCGCACTCGTGGCTATTGGGCTCACCGTGGGAGCATACATCGCACAATTTGTCAAACTCACTGTTCGCGGCGTCAGACGAGACTTTGGTGGTCGCATCGCGATGGCTTGGTCAGCCTCAGTGATCATCGGCAAGTTTGCCGAACTGGTTGGCGTGCTGACCTTCGCCCGCAGACGCATCCTGGGGACTGACGCGCGCCTTATCGAGTACAAGCGGTCCGCTTCCTCTCCATCCGCGGTATGACCATGCGCATTGCCTATCTCGTCAATCGCTATCCATCGGTCAGCCACACCTTTATTCGGCGGGAGATCGCCGCGCTGGAGCGGGCTGGCATCGAGGTCGATCGAATCAGCATCCGTGAATCGCCGCACGGCTATGTTGACGCGGCCGACCAGGCGGAGGCCGAGCAAACGACCGTCTTGCTGGCCAGGCCTGCGGGTCTGCTCGCGTCACTAATGTTTGTCATGGGCACCCGGCCCCTGCGTTTCCTCAACGCGATGGGGCTGGCGCTCCGGTCCGCCTGGCGGACGCCGCCCCGGTTGAAGCATTTCGCGTATCTCGTCGAAGCCTGTGGCCTTCTGCGGTACTGTCGCTCGCGGGGGATCACGCACATTCACGCGCACTTTGGCACGAATCCGCCAGCGGTCGCTCGCCTGTGTCGTCGCCTGGGCGGACCCGGCTATAGCTTTACCATCCACGGGCCCGACGAATGGACCGACCCCGGTGGCTACCAACTTGCCGAGAAGACGGTCGAAGCGGAGTTCGTCGCGTGCATCAGCCACTACACGGCCGCCCAACTGCGCCGCTTCGCTGCCCCGGCTCACTGGCACAAGATCGAGATCGTCCGCTGCAGCATCGACGGCGAGTTCCTCAACGACCCGCCACCACTCGACCCGAGCAGCAAACAGCTCGTGTGCGTCGGTCGCCTCTGTCCGGCCAAGGGGCAACTCCTCCTGCTTGAGGCCTTCGCAGAAGTCATGCCCGAGCACCCCAATGTCCGCCTCATCCTCTGTGGCGACGGTGAGATGCGACCCGCCGTCGAACAACGCATCAAAGACCTTGGCTTGGACGACGCCGTCGAAATCACCGGCTGGATCACCTCTGATGAGGTGCGAGCACATCTTGCCGCGGCCCGGGCCCTCGTCTTGCCCAGCTTCGCCGAAGGCCTGCCCGTCGTCATCATGGAATCACTCGTCCTCGCGCGCCCGGTCATCACGACCTATGTCGCCGGCATCCCCGAACTCGTCCGGGACGGCGAGAATGGCTGGCTCATTCCTGCGGGCGACCGCGATGCCATTTCAGCCGCCGTGTCTGAATGCCTCTCCATCGCTGCTGCTCAAATTGCCGAGATGGGCAAGGCTGGTCGCGCAGCCGTGCTCGCCCACCACGCCGCAGATGTGGCCTCCATTCCATTGCTTCATCGCATCATGAATACCGATCACTCTGCTGAACTCGAACCCGACCAGTCCGAACCAACTTCCCCGATTCGCCATTCCCAGCAACACCGAGTAGCCGGGAGTATTGTCGAGACTCTTGCCAAATCGCCACCGTAGCCTGGTGAGCTTTCTGTCTCCGACGGCATGCCTCTGGTTGATCCGCACCGAGTGTCAAGCCAAACTGGTTCCTGCGCGGTCCCCCGGCGGAATCTCGTCAGAATAAAGGGCAGGTCTTTTCGTCTTGATCCGATCCGTAAAATGATTGTCGTACTCATTCTTCAACTGATTGTGCTCGCGCTCTCGGCGATAAACGCAGCCATATCCGCATTCTTCACAGTCTGCGTTGTGCTCGGCGCAGGCCCAGCGCGGCATGTGCTTGACGGCAGCACCATGGTTCAAACGGCCCAGGCGGATGAAAACACTCCGCGCACAACCGTTGTTATCCCCGCGCACAATGAACAATCGGTGATTGGCGAAACATTGCGCCTTGCGAAGAGAGACTTGCCTTCTGGCTTTCAGATCCTGGTGGTTGCAGACAATTGTTCCGATGACACTGCGAGCATTGTACGAAATATGAGCGTACGGGTGTTGGAACGGAACAGTGAAGTCGAACGGGGAAAGGGATTCGCACTCGCGGCCGCCTTTCAGCATCTCGCAATGGACTCGCAACCGCCCGAAGTGGCCATCGTCCTTGATGCAGACTCCCGATTCGATGCCCCTGACACCTCCATCGCACTGGCACAATTCGCCTCCGCATGCCTTCGGCAGAACCGACCGTTGCAAATGATCTCTCTGCTCGACTTGCCTGCCCCATCCTCTGTGCGCCAGCGAATCGCGGCGTTCGCCTTTCGTGTGAAGGGTCTCCTCCGCAACGCTGGCCTACATCGAATCGGGGGAGGGTGCTCACTCGGAGGGACGGGTATGGCGTTTCCATTCGAACTCGTCAAAGTTCAACATTTCGAGACAAGTGAAACCGTCGAGGATATGCGGCTCGGAATTGAACTTGCCCTCGCCGGTGTAGTCCCCCGCTATTTCCTGGGCTGCAGCGTGCGTTCACCCATACCTGCTTCCGAAACTGGATTTGTATCGCAGCGCACGCGGTGGGAGCAGGGGCATATTCGTATGATCGCTCGGTATGGACTTCTACTGCTCGTCAAGGGTCTACGCTCGTGGCCCATACTGCTGATGGGCGCGGACCTCTCGGTGCCGCCATTGAGTCTGCATACGCTGCTGACTGGCGCCATGTGGTGTGTGAGCCTGCTCGCATTCTTGTTCGGCTGGTGGTTCGGGAGTTGGATCATCGGTGCGTTAGCCCTGAGTCTGACATCCATCTCGGTACTCTGCATGCTATCGGGTGTACTTGTCGCAAAGCGCGCCGTTGGACAAGGTGTATTGGAGCCGGGCGACCTTGGGCAAACTCTTCATTACGCACTCAGCAAGGTGGGCATATATGCCCGCACTCTGTGGAAACGGGAGCGCCGCTGGGTCCGCACAGAGAGGATGTAGGATATGCCATCTCCGACATGCCATGACCACTCGGAGCGCCGCAAGCCTCGCGTACTCGCGGTATCGAGCGGTGGCGGACATTGGGTTGAGCTGATGCGTCTTGGCCCGGTCTTCGCTGACTGTCATGTGGAATACGCCACCGTCGATGCGATGTATGGCGAGGATATCCCCAACGACAAAATACATGTCATCCCCGATGCAACCCGATGGAACAAGTTTGGACTGATGTGCCTCGCATTGCGAGTGGCTTGGGTCGTCCTTGCGAGTCGGCCAGATATCGTGATCAGCACTGGTGCGGCTCCAGGCTACTTCGCCCTGCGTTTCGCCAAGCTGCTGCGCAAGCGCACCATTTGGGTCGATAGCTTCGCGAATGTCGACGAGCTGTCGATGTCAGGTCAGATGGCGGGCAAGTACGCCGACCTTTGGCTTACGCAATGGCCCGAACTCGCGCGTGCGGGTGGGCCTGTCTTCGCCGGGCGAGTCATATGATTTTCGTTACGGTTGGAGCACAGATGGCGTTCGATCGGCTGATTCACGCTGTCGATCGCTGGGCTCGACAGACAGGTCGCACCGATGTCTTCGCTCAGATCGGTGAAAGCGACGCGCCGCCCGAGTACATCCGATATGCCAAGTTTCTCACGATCAGTGAGTTCCGCCAGCGCATCGCCGAAGCCGATCTGGTCATTGCCCACGCTGGCACAGGCTCCATTCTCGACGCACTTGCGATCGGCAAACCCATCCTGATCATGCCTCGGCAGGCGAAGCGGATGGAAACGAGAAACGACCACCAGATCGCAACAGCGCATCAGTTCAAGGACTTTCCGGGTGTGTCGATCGCCATGGATGAGAATGCTCTCTCTGACTTCCTGTTCGATACATCAAGGATTCAGGTGAACTACCCACGACTCCCCAAAGCATCGGGTGACATCATTGACTGCATTCGCTCATTCATTCACGGCCAGTCAAAAACATAACTGACGGGACTCCGGGGCGATTGTTGGCTCGGGACTGATCATTTGAGGTTTCGCTGATCATTTTCATTGAGATATCGCTTCGTCGCGATGCGCAGCGATGATCCGGTGGGAAATCGCTTCACGACGGCCCATGCCAAAGTCAGACCGATACCATATCTTCTACACCGCCACCGAAACCTGCCGAGGCGATTGCGAACGCGCCGCTGCAGGGTCTCAACCATCCCCGCGCGTTGCGGCGAAGGGCATGATCGCTCGTATCTGAAGCATTCAAGTAGTTCGTCGCATGCTTGTTCTATCAGATCCGCTTCCCTGAGTGTCATGTTCCGCCGCCACTGCTCGGAAAGTGAAGGGTTGAGCGGTTCATATGTTGACCGCTCGTGGAACGACAGCATCTGCGGGTCGAACCGCTCACCCAACAGTTGGCAGCAGCGGTCAAGCTGTTCGTCTGGTTCTTGGAGAAGATCCTCGTAGCGGACCTCGACATATTCGCTCCTGCCCAGCGTTTCACGCAGTTCGAGCCACCTCCTTGCTGGCTCCGTCCAATAGGGTGCGCCGTGCGTAACCTCGCCCACCCATCCCATGCCCATGCAGGAACGCGCGACATCCCGCGGGTCGCGCACGAGAAACACAAACTTCACATTCGGCCAGATCTCCCGAACCCGATCGAATCGGCTGTGAATCGTACAGGTAACAAACGGCTTGCTTTCCCGCGACGCCAGGTCGGACCACATTGCTCGTACAATCTGTGGATACGGCTGATCCCAAGGCAGGTCACCATATTATTTCATCTGTGCGCCTCGGTTCTGGGCGAGCCACGCGCGATACCTCGGTATGTCTGGCCAGCCGGAGTCGTTGACTTGCGAAACGCTCTCCTCAAATTCGCCGATCGCAGCGATCTTGGGGTGGTTCGCCATCAGCAGACGCAGCAGCGTCGTACCCGCTCTCAGCGGCCCGACCAGGATGAGTGCGGGCTCGGCCCGAGAATCGCTTGGTGGAAGGGTCATACCGTGACTCCCCAATTCGTGTGGCAGATCGGTCTCGCCAAGGTGCTACGACTTTGATTCAGACACAATCGGCTTCTTGGGGCCGATCTAACTTATCGATTGAAGTTCAATTGGTACCACACTGTGGTCATGCCGAGTTGCACGCTCGGGCTTGAGGGTGGTTCAGGTCCATTGCGGATGGAGCCAGCGGCGGTCAGAGGCAACGCTCTCATTTCTCCTTGCCGCACCGACACGGTCCCTTTGACCCGCTGGACCATCACTGGCGGCGACCCGATTGTCTTGATTTCTTTCTTCTCCCCGAGCGTCTCGCCCCAACCCGCGTTGCGGTCGCGGGTGACGACTTGGAGCAGCGCCCGCTCGCACTCGGACAGCGGCTTGCCGTCCAGCGAAACGATGATCGCCGCGGCATAATCGTTCTTGATGTCAAACACGAAGTCGCTCGTCGACTGCGCCCCAGTATCAGCGAGGAACCCGCACACGCCCTGCGCGAACGGCGTGTTGACGAGCACAACTCCACGGTTCGTGTCCCATATGATTTCGTGGGTGTTCGAGATAAACACACCCGGCTGAACCTCGCCCGCCGCGGCGTTGGCCAGAGGCTGCTCCCGCGCTGACGGTGCCTTGGCATCCGCTTCATTCCCTGCGGGTACCTCCCCATCATCCACAACATTAATGACGACCGAGCCCGCGAGCAATGCCGCGGGTTCGGGCGATTCTTGCTGCGCACCAGCCGCAACATCCGCAGCCCGGAAGGCGTCGAGGTTCGGGCTCTGCCATATCTTTGTGCCGTGGAAGGAGAAGAGATCTTCGAGCGGCACATCGGCCTGGTAGGCGATCCCCCCTGGCTTGATGTAGCCCTTGCGGTATGCGAGCGCCAGCGCCGGGAACTGACCCATCGTTACCGGGGTGGCGACGGAGAACTTCGTGTGCTGGAGATCCCATCCGTTCGTCCCCAACGCGAAGTGGAAGAACCCATCCGTGCCGTGCAGGCTGCCATAGAGCGCCGCGAGGTACGGCCCCTCCGCGCGGTACGCGTTGGGCATGGGGTAGTTGTACTCGGTCACGATCTGCGGGAAGCCGGCGTGAGAGACTTCGAACGCGATCGCGGCCGGTGCATCGTCGCCGCGCAGCCCGCTTCGATTCGAGTATGTTTGCCCACGCCGGAGCGAGTACCCGCTGCCGTCGCCGTCGTGCGGGCCGCCGAAGTACGCATTGCGCCCGATGACGCCCGCGGGTTCGTAGGTCCATCTTTCGATCTCGCCGAGGATGCGCTCGTCGGCTGTCTTCCAGTTCGACGCCATGATCGAGCAGCGCACACCGAGTTCATCGCGCAGGTACTTGGTCGCATCCGCATAGAACCCGCGTTGCAGCCGGGCCATGAACTCGAGTTGGTCGCGCGCCCGGGCGGTGTTGCGCTGGTTGACCGCCCAGTCGGCCCCGCCCAGGAATCCTGCTGAATACAGTCCGAGACGGCTTCCGGCGACATCGTCGGGTGCCTGCGGCCTAGGCGCAGGCCCCCAGGTCCCCATCGCTTTCTCAATCGAGCCATATCGGTCGGCGGCCCACTTCCCGAAGGCTTGCTCGAGCGGCCGGATCGCTTCGGGTGGAATCCTCGCGGGATAAAAGGTCCAGAAGAAGAGGCTGTCCTCGTTGACGATCTCGACCACCGCAACGGCCGGGTCGTCGGCCAGCGACACGCCGGTGTACGGGTTCTCTCGAGTGAGTAGTTCCCGGGCCCAGCCGCGCCAAAGCTCCTGCATGCGCTCGTCGAAGTAAAGTAGCCCGAACGGCTGGTCACCGGGCTTGTACCCAGCGAGCCCATCGCTCGGCTTTACATGCATCCATACAGGGTAATAGAAGGACAAGTCGGTGTAGATGCCCTCGTCAGCCATCGAATACACGAAGTAATGGAGTTGGTCGAGGTATCGCTCGTTAATGGCGGTCGGATCATTCCCGGTGCGGTCGGCGATGAAGTGGTGCGCTCGAACAGCATTGACGCCGAGCGAGGCGAGAAGTTTGGCCAGATGCCGCACGCCCGCCTTGTCATTCGTTGCGGCGTTCGCGTCCACACCCCAGAACCGCACCGGTTCACCAGAGTCCTCAAAAATGAAGTGATCGCCGTCCCGAATGACAAAACTGTCGTCGCCAGCCCGATCCTGGTTGAGGAAACGCAGATCGAGCACCTTCTCGGCGTCGGCATCGACCCAAGGCTCCCACGCAAACCAACCGCGCTCGCGCACGCCAAAACTTTCACCCGGCTTGAGTTTGCCCCGAGGCGTGAACGCGTCACGGCTCAAGACCCAGCAATCAAAGGCCATAGCCTTGGCTTGGGGCAGCCCAACAATATCGAGCCGGTTCGCGCCCGCTTCTAGATCAACCGTGCTGAGCAGAACCCAGTTCGCCACCACGCCGCTCCACAACTCGACCGAGTCGGCCAGTTCGATATCCCGGCCGACACTCACCCAGGGCCCGTTGTTCCAGCGGTATCGGAACGGGCCGTGCTTCCAGAACTTCCTCGTCCAGAACTCGAATAACCCTGCCTCGGGCACCTGGATTGTCCAGCTCGCCCGAGCCGAAGAGCCCTGATTGGTTTGAAGCCAGTTGCCCCCGGAGAGCACCGCCTTCGCCTCAGGCCGACTCGCCCGGAACGCCGGAGGATTTCCGAAATTCTCTTCGTCCGCGTCTTCGGCCTCCCACCAGAGCAGGTCGGGATTGTCGAAGAAGATGCGAGCATCCCCGATCGGCGTGGGCGGAATCGGCTCGACCGCCGGGGACAGGTTCGACTCGGGGGCGCTTGATATTCGATCTGCAGCAGCATCGGCGGGAATTGCATCCACAGCTACCGCCGGCCGAGTCGGCCCGTTGGGCTCGAAAGCGCCCGTGCCATCCAGGAGCCAGCAGTCAAACGCAATCGCTTTGATTCCGTCGTCAGCAATGATCTCGAACCGATGCTTCCCCGCAGTCAACTCGATCAAATCCAACTCAACCCAGTTTGCCTCAACCGTCGGCCGCACTGTTGTGCGGTCTCGGATCTCGATGTCGCGCCCGACATGGGTCCATTCGCCATCTCCGAAGCGATAACGGAACGGACCATGCTTCCAGAACTTCCGCGACCACAGCTGGTAGGTGCCGGCCCTTGGCACTGTGATCGTCCATCGAGCGGCGACTCCGCTGCCACTCGCGGTCTGGATCCACTCACCTCCAGACAACGCGGCCTGTTGCTCTGGTGTCGTCGCTCGAAAATCCCATGGGTTGCCGAAGGTGTGCTCGTCCGCGTCCTCGGCCTCCCACCAGAGCATCAATCCACCGGTCGGTTGTGCCGCAAGAGATTCCGCCTAGTGACCCGCCCGGAAGATACGATCAAGCCGCTAACTCCGGCCCCGAGCAACGCGATCAACACAAGGCCGCCAACCACGATCCACCGCCCCGGCGCACCCAGTCTCGGGTCTTTCTTGCTCGCTGACTTTGCGAACACAAACTCACCAACGGCACTCACGCCGAGAATCGTCAGTAACACAATCTCTCCCCATGTACCGAGGCTCAGGCCCAGCCGAGTTGAATTCAAAGCGCCATCAACATCGTGAAGCGACACCATCCGCACGCCCAAGAATCCGAGCAGCAACGCCACTGTACCCACACCCACGCCGGCACACAAACTTCCGGCCCGGAGTGCGAGCATGACCGCCAGCCCACCGGCAACCGCCACAGCGCCATAACTCAGGAAGACCTGCACCCCTTTTCGGGTATCATACAGCCCAAATGCGTGGAACAGTTTGCGCCCGTCGTCGGCGAGCGTCGTCTGCGCACCCAGAAGCTGCGCGGCAAGAAGGGCAAAAAGGAACACGCCGATACCTCGCCACACCATGCGGGCACGCCGTACTGACCCTCGACGCGGGTAGCCCGCGACCAAAGCCAGAATGGCCACGGCACCATAGATAGCCTCGGGAATCCTCCACCCCCTTCGGGTCACCTCGTCCATCGGAAAAAGTCTATCGGCTTCTCCTGGAAACACCCCATTGTACGCAGGAATCAGGTCATGAAGCGAACTTTATTTTCACCCAGGATCCTCGGCAGGGCTGGCTGATAGAGTGGTGGCGGCAGATTCGATAAGTGATTTGCCCTACACACTTTATACAAAATGTGAACATGCCCCATCCACCCTCAGCTCTCGCCAACCTCGCACGGGATGATGACGACCAGAAGGTTTTTTCCTCACAAACCGGAAGAAAATGCTTGCGGGGCAATGGCATATGCCCTATAAAATGGCATATGCCCTATTAAAGAACCTTCGATGCTCTAGAAATCGCATCTGAGATTGAGAGACGATCCGCGGACCTGCGGCTGAGTCAGAGAAAGGGCTGTTCGGGTGATGTAGCCTGACGCCGGAGAGAAATCATTGGAAGGACCTTGGTCCATGCGAGTGAAAGGAGATTTTGGATGAAGTACGGAACAATTGTACTAGCGTTGGCCCTGACGGGGTCGTACGCTGCCGCTGATAGCATCAGCCTCACAAATGGGGGTGGCCCGACTCCTGCTGGGGGGGACCTCAGTTACACTGTTGGTTCGACAACGGACTATCACCTGCGGTTTTTCAATACCATTGAGCTCGAGACCAATGTCTTAAACACGTCCCGTGCGATCAACGGTAGTTTGAACAGCGTTGCCCTTGACTTTGCGTCCATCGGTTCTTCTGAAGCTGACGGAACTCTCGGTCTTGGTTTTAGCAGCAGCTTTACTTTTACGAATTCCGATACCATCGTGTTCGGCGAGTATGGCATCAACCAAGACCAGCCCTTCGATGTCACGGTGTTAGCTGGTGGCAACGAGGTGAGCCTCACCGGAACTTCGGGTGCTGGCTTTACCATGACTTCGGTCGATGTCGACATTGCTAACGGAGTTGTATGGAACATATATACGCTTGATCTGTCAGACGCTGTATTCGGTCTTAACGGGGTGGATACATACAACCAGTTCCAGATTTCATCTGGCGGGAGCATAGGAGCTTTCACCACTCCGGACATCGGGTTCGCCGGCGTGGTGGTCCCGTTGCCGCCGTCCGCTTGGGCTGGCTGTGCCCTCTTGGGCGGGTTGCTCGGGGTCCGGGTCGTGCGCCGCAAGCACTGACCAGCATGTCGGATTTCGGCAACTTCTCTCAAGTTGCTTATCAACCCTCCTCTGAAGCCGCCTCATCGAGGCGGCTTCGTTTTTTTGTCCCATGTGCCGCGCCGCCTGATCGACTCATCGATGTTCACTTTTGTGGCCCCACCGCCCCATGACCGTGGGGCAGCGTGGACAATGCCGGGTGCGTGCGTGACCACCAACCGGACCCTGCTATCATCGAAGAGGTCTGCTCCCGAGGCGGGCATGTCATCGCCGTCGCGACCGAAGGCGACGAACAAATCAAACGCATCGTCGAAGATCTCCTCTATGTCCCGGCCGTCGAAGAATGCCTGAGCCCGATGGTGACGGTTGTGCCCTTGTAGCTGCTGGTCTACCACGCGGCGGTCCTGCGCGGGCACGATGTCGATAAGCCGAGTAACCTGGCGAAGTCAGTGACCGTCGAGTAGTCGAAGGGAAACCAATGAGTTCTACGCAAGCATCAAGGAATGGGACGCTCGACATTGGTCGGCTTCTTTGGTGTTATCTGATTGTTCAGTTCCACTTTGGAAACACTGCCCGAATCTTTGCGTACAGTGCATTGCCTGCTTTTATTTCTGTGTCAATATATTTCGCGCTTCAAAGTCGGTCAAACAAGAGTTTGATATCCGGGATCAATCATCGATTCAAGAGATTGATCATCCCATGGATTGGATGGTCAGCGATCTATTTGCTTGCGAATCTTTACCACACTGGATCGATTCAAGAATCATTTCACCCATCAATGGTTCTCTATGGAAGTTCACTGCATCTCTGATTTCTTCCTTTTATATTTATCATGTTTGTACTTGTGGATATCATGCAACGGGCGATACATCTCGCAAAAATAGATTCTGATTTGGCCAAGGTACTGCTGGGCACAATTGTTATAATGGGCTTGTACATTGTGGCGAGCTACGCACCCTTCGAAATACCTTTTGGTCAGTGGAAGTTCGGAATTTTGTCAGTTGCCCTCGGATGGATTGTAGGGGTAGGTAAATCAAGATCAAGAATTCAGTTCGTCTGGAATTTGGTAGTAGGTGTGATTCTAGCAATGTTGGTTGCTGTTCTTATGGATGAGACAAGGACACATATAATCTCGCAGTTGCTCGGTCTAGCGATGGTGTTAGCCGCGGTTCTTATCCGAACACAAGAAAATAGGATTTCAAGATTGGGTAAAGATTATGCGCTTTATGTGTATTTATCGCATATATTCGTGGGAATGATTGTGTTCAAATTTCTTGGCACGCGAGGAGATTTGAGCGCCTTACTTATTTTTGTGGGGTCTCTTTTATCGGGCATAATTATTACATTTGGATTATCTAAGATGAAAATGCAGAATGCCATTGTCGTCAGAAACTGTCTTGGACTATAAATAGATGCGATTGTTTCGCCCGCCCCCGCAATACTATCACCTCATGGAGCATCCGCTTCGAACGCGCGAGTGCGTCCGACTCTGGTGCAAACTCTTGCGATCACGGTTCTAGCAGGCCGCTAAGCAACTCATTCTGATTCATGGTATTTTCTATTGACCATCCAAGGAGGCTTTCCGATGCGTGGACATGTTGATGGTCAGCAGGTGATGTTTGTGGCGTTCAATGTTGAAAAAAAAGTCCCGATGGACCATCCGCTGCGGGCCATCAAAGCTCGATGCGATGCCTTGCTCAAGAAGATGAGCCGCGATTTTAGCGCAGCCTACGGGCATACCGGACGCGTCGGCATCCCGCCCGAATCACTCATCAAAGCGCTCCTGCTGCGCGCACTCTTCGCCATCCCCTCCGAGCGGCGGCTCTGCGAAGCCTGCGAGTACAACATCCTCTATAGATGGTTTATCGATTGGCCCATCGAAAAACGCATGTGGACGCCCGAAGCGTTCTCCATGAATCGTGAGCGTTTCGAGATGCACAATCTGGTCAGCAAGTTCTTCCAACGCGTGGTCAGCGAAGGGATCGCCGAGGGACTTGTTGACGATGATCGCTTCGCGGTCGACGGCACACTCATCCGCTCGCTGGCGGGGCACAAGTCGATCAAACCGATCGACCATGACAACGACCATGACAACGATCTCAACGGCTGGTCTTCATTTCAAGGAGAAAAACGCACCAACACCACACATCGCAGCGTGGTCGATCCCGATGCTCGTCTGGCGAGCAAGGGTGGAGCGGCCCATCTCTCGCACGCGTTGCATGTGATGACCGATGCATGCACGGGGCTGTGCGTGTCGGTGTCGGTGGATACCGCTGACGGGCGCAGTGAACGGCGCAAAGCGTTGGCGATGCTCGATCGCGTCAAGGCGCGTCATCGGCTTGTGCCCGGGAAGCTCGCTGCCGACGCTGGCTATGCCAGCGGGGAGTTTCTTTGCCAGGTCGAGGCCCGCGGGATCACGCCGCACTCGGCGCTGCCCAAGATGAAGATCAAGGGCCAGAGCGATTCGCACCGTGCGCGCAAGCGGATGCGTCGGAGAACCCGGACGAGTTCGTATCGTGAGAGCCAGAAGCTGCGGAAGTTTATTGAGCCGGTGATCGGCTGGCGCAAACATGTCGGCGGCTTGAGCCGCACACGCTTCATCGGGCACGAACGGATTCAGGACGACGCGTTGCTGGTGGCCAGTGCGTGGAATCTGATGAGAATGACAAAACTGGCGGGCTCATCGTGACGAGCAGATCGATGCCTATGAGTCTTGGCCACGAATCGGGCAGCACAACGGCCCTGAAAAACACGATTATTCACCACCATCACTGCGAAAAAATCAAAGCAATAGAAAATAACGACGATGATATGAGTTGCTTAGCGGCCTGCTAGGTTTCCCAAGACACAGTGTGGTCGCTCGATCGATTATGGCTCAGCCTGAGTGGATAGCAATCGATTAAGTCGCTTGCCGACTGTCCTTGAAACTGTCCTAGATTTCGGTATCTGTATAGGCCTGAACCGTGTACGAGCCGGACTCAATTGGATCCGCGAAAACCACCATGCAAGCACCGCTACGAAGATGATCGACATTCTGGCGCTACAAGGAATCGCTTGCCACGAGAATCCTCCCCTCTCCGTTTCCTTCTTGAAATGCCCGAGCCTTACTGGCCGGTGATCGCACTGACATCCAGGACGAACATCGCCCGGCTTCCCGTCATGGCCGAGTCGATACACACTTTGGTTGCGTCATGGTTGAAGCGCGGATGCAGATCGACGCGGATGGGGCCATCGAGTGTGCGGGGGGTTGCATAGCGCCCGATCTCGTACCCGAGGTCGTTCTTACAATCCCACAGAAACAGTGGTTGACGGCTCTTGAGGTCGGGGTACCCATCGGTGAGGACCCAGCGTCCCGGCTCGAACCCGCCTCTGCTATAGGTGCAGTGTCCGTCGCAGATGAGTTCGCCTTTGGCGAACGGCTCGGGGGTGGGGGCATCAGGCTCGCGGGAGTCAACATCGCCGATGAGCAGGTACGAGTCCTTCATGATCTTGTTCATGAGGAACCGGGGCTTGCCCATGGCGTAGTACACGGGTTTGAGCGCGCGCCGGGCGACGGTCATGACCCGCTGGGTGGGGGTCTTTTTCGCGGAGGCCGAACCGAGCAGGGCGCGTTTGCCGGCCCAGGCGAGGATGGTCTGGTCGTCTTTCCAATCGTAGTGGGAGCACATGCCCTCGAAGAGCAGGCGGATGTCGGAGCCGTCGGGGTTGGCGGTCAACAGGCGTGAGTGGAGGATGCCGTCGTCGCGTTCGAAGCGGTGCATGAAGCAGAAGCGGGTTCCGGAGGGGTTGAACATCAAGTGGTTGACATGCTGGTGGTGGGGGCCTCCGGCGCGCTCGACGCCGTCAGCGGTGATGTGGTCGAGTTGGTCGATCGAGATGATGAGTTCCGAGGTTGCATCATCGCGGATTTGGAAGATGCCGTCATTGGCCGGTGATGGATCGGTCGGGTTCGGGTCATCGAGCGCGGGGTAGCCGTACTCGGGGCGAAGGCGGGACAGCCGGCCGAACCCGAGCGTCAGCTGCGTTCCCGACCTGTGCTCGGTATAGACGAGGGGACCTTGGTCGAAGGCGTTCCACGCGGGCTGTGAACCAGTGGGAGGCCATCGCAACATCGCGCCCTGCTGCCAGTTCCAGGCGGTGGTCTCGCCGAGTTTGACGAATGTTGGCGCGTCGGTTTCCCAGTTTTCGATGAACCCGACCTCGGCGAGCTCATCCGGGTCTGGAAACCGGTTACAGAACTGGGCGCGGTGGGCGAGGATTTTCGAGCCGTCCGGCGACCACGGGCACTTGTCGTAATACCCGAACCAGTAGTGCCACCCATCTTCGGGTGAGACCTGGTGTATGGGTTGATGCTTGACAATCACGGGCCAGCATCCTTGAGCACACGATCGCTGATGGGCTTGGCCGGGGTTCCGACGCAGACCTTCCAGGGGGGGAGATCATTGAACACGCTTGAGCGGGCGCCGAGCACGGTGCCGTCGGCGATGGTCACGCCCGGACCCACGAAGCAATCCGCAGCCACCCAGCAGTTTTCCCCGATTGTAATAGGATTGGGCTTGAGCGGGAAGTTTCGGTGTTCGTGGTCGTGGGTCGCGCCGCAGAGATAGGTATATTGGCTGATCGTCGTGTTGGCACCGATGGAAATCGGCGCGACGCAGTAGCAGTCCACATCGTCTGCCAGGGTCGCGTAGTCGCCCATCTTCAGGTTCCACGGCGCCCAGATGCGCACGCGCGGGCAGACTCGGGCCTTGAGGGAGACTTGGCCGCCGAAGAGGCGCAGGATGCGGGCACGGAGGCGATGGAACGGGCGGGGGATGATGCGAAAAATGGTGGCCTGGACGATGTTCCAGACGACGCGCCCGATCTTGTTGCGCGTCGAGTGCGGGCTGGGCTTGTCTGAGATGTCGACGCCCGCTTGTGTCACAGGGCACCCTTCCAGCGTGGGGCTTCGTCTTTGCCGGTTCGGTCGAGCATGGGCCTCTCGCGGCGTGGCTTGGC
>Ga0114931_10002376_pt1 | contig 23970 bp, 16 predicted proteins | sample 2SBtaG_FD_89579 | JGI IMG/M metagenome (GOLD analysis project Ga0114931, IMG submission 89579) | Deep subsurface microbial communities from Kolumbo volcano to uncover new lineages of life (NeLLi) - 2SBTROV14_V59a metaG | ecosystem: Environmental > Aquatic > Marine > Volcanic | place: Kolumbo... | reverse complement strand
GATCCTCCTTTTTAACGACGCGGACAACGGAGCCGGGATAGCCCATACCGCTCAAAATTCGCCCGGTATGGTCGACTTGAGATACCAGAGTGCCCCGGTTATTGGCGGACAAGTGCCCGCTGTCCAGCAGCAGCACCTGTTCGGCGCCATAGGCAAGCGCTGCCAGCCAAAGATCCATGCCGGCGGCGGTGAGTGATTCCAGCTCGTACGGGAGCACGTTGATGGGCAAAGAGGAAACGTGGGCTGCCAGCCAGGGCCTGCTCGAGTGGGCATCGTGCAGCAGCAGCACCGGCACTTTGCCGCCGGCGGCGGCATAAGCAGCAAGCATCGATCGAAGCCGGTTCATATTGTCGTCGAGCCGGGGATAGGCGTAGCGGATGGCGCCTGATGGACAAATCGCGGTGCAGTCGCCGCAGCCTTGGCATAGATTCGGGTTGATGCGCAGCTGGAGATTCTCCGAGCGAATCGCACTGGTATCGCACACGTCGATGCAGAGGCGGCAGCCTTCCATGCCGCGCGCACTGTGTGCGCAGATCGCTTCCCTGTACTCGAAGTATCTCGGCTTGTCGAATTCACCGATCCAGTTGGGCAGCTGCCGGGCTGTTGTTTTCCATTTTCCGGGTTCGACGCCAAGCGCAAAATAACCGACCGGAGGAATGGGTTGCGGCGCGGCGGGAGCGACAAGCAGGTCGAGCACGAGATCGAAGCCGGGATCCGCCACGTCGAAACAGCGCTCGACCCGTTTCAGTTGACCGCGATGACGGACGCTGACCCGAAAAGCGCCGAGAAACCCCTCGACATCGATGTCGGTGGCGGAATCCAGCACCGGGATCTTTCGTTCCTCGAGTTTTATCCGTAAAAAAGACGGACAGGGGGCTTGCATGACGACATAGGCGGTGATGTCGGGAGATAACTCAGCGAGGATCGATTCGATCGCTGCCGCGCCGCCGAGCACCAGCAGATGGCCGCGCGAAAGATAGTTGACCATCTCGGCGGGGGCAGCGGCATACGTTCGCGCTGTCGTCAGTGCCGCTGCCGCCGGCGTCTGGGCTGAAATGGGATGATCCGAGGGCTGATTCGTCATAGCATGCGGCCTGTAAAGGTGTGCGCCGCCTCATGTCGAGCACCGTACAAAAGAGCTGCCAACGACATGCGTATGTTGGCTCTGAACGGTGGGAGCGACGCTTTGCACCTCTCCACCGATTCTAAATGACCTCGGCGCAGCGTCATGTCCGTTCACCGCTCAGCGCGTGGGGTGACGCCGTTCCTGCGTGCGACCGATACTGTTCGGTCTCTTTCGGTTTTCGTCCGCCAGCGGCCTCGGACCAGGCGGATTGTGAATGGTCCGATAGGCAGGAGCAGAAAGCCCAATGGAGATTCCCGTCCCGCCATCGGCGGAGGGTTTTTTGCAAAATCATGGTGCGCAGCCCCACGAACTGGATGATGGATGAATGCGACAGCTCCAGTATACCAAACTCCACCTCCTGGAGCTCGGCCGACCATCCTTCCCTCTATTCTTGCCGTGGTTACCAGTAGGGCATCTGGAAAATATTGAATGACCAGAATGGCGCCGGATAGGGCTTCGTATTCAAGGGGCGCATAGCGGGCTATGTAACCGTTGGCGCAACACAAAAGACGGAGCCATAGACAAGCAAGGCAGGTAATTGAATCTTTGCAAGATGCCTAGTACAGCGATGCATAAATAACTATCAGAATATTGTTGGGTTACGGTGCGCTCATAATCCAGTGAAGGCTTGATATTTCGGTGAAAAGCGCACCTAACCCAACCTACATTTAATGCTAGAAACATACGCATCGCTGTACTAGTTGTCGATGCGTTCCCGCAGCCGTGAGGCGACGATGCGGGTCTTGTTGGGTTGCAGCTGCCGGCCTGCCGACGTCAACGCTCTTTTGTCGGGGTTGGATCGGAACGCGGGCCGGAACCGCCATCTTTCCGAAGTTTCTCGATCGTCATCTCGCGCATGCGGAATTTCTGCAACTTGCCAGTGACCGTCATCGGGAATTCATCGACGAACCAGATGCGGCTCGGGATCTTGAAGTGGGCGATGCGTCCTTTGCAATAGCTCTGAATCTCCTCTTCGGTCGCTGTCTGGCCGGCATGGCACTGAATCCAGGCGACGAGCTTCTCGCCATAGAATTCGTCGGGTACGCCGAACACGGCGACCTCCGCAACCTTGGGATGGGTGAACAGAAAGTCCTCGATCTCGCGCGGATAGATGTTCTCGCCGCCGCGGATAATCATCTCCTTGAGCCGTCCGGTGATGCGGACATAGCCGGCCGAATCCATGGCCCCCAGATCGCCCGAATGGAGCCAGCCGTCTTCATCGATCGCCTTGGCAGTCGCCTCCGGATCCGCATAATAGCGCTTCATGATGTGGTAACCACGGAAGCAGAGCTCTCCGACTGCGCCCAGCGGAACCGTCCGCCCGCTCGTGGTGTCGATGACTTTGACCTCCTGATGGGGCAGGTTTCGGCCCACCGTTTCGGTGCGTTGCTGCATACTGTCCGTTGGGCTGGTGAGATGCGTCAACGGGGAAGCTTCGGTTTCGCCGTAGCCGATCAGAATCTCAGGGCAGTGCAGTTCATCCATCACCCGCTGCATCAATTGGGACGGGCAGGGTGCGCCGGCCATGATGCCGGTGCGCAGCGTTTCGACGCTGAAGTCGCTGAATCGTGGGTGTTCCAGTTCGGCGATGAACATCGTCGGAACACCGTGCAGAGCCGTGCAGCGCTCGGTTGCGACCGCCCGCAGCACAGCCAATGGGTCGAAATGTTCGCATGGGATCACCGCACAGGCGCCTACCGAAAGACAAAGCAGGTTCGACAGCACCATGCCGAAGCAATGGTAGAAAGGTACCGGGATGCAAAGGCGGTCGCTGTGCGAGAAGTGCAGCGCTTGCGCCGAAAACCAGGCATTGTTCAGAATGTTGTGATGGCTGAGCAGCACCGCTTTGGGAAAGCCGGTGGTGCCGGATGTGTACTGGATATTGATGGCATCGTCCCGATCCATACAAGCGCCGGCCTCTTCCAGCTGTTGATGGCTGACGCTCCCGGCAGCCTCCAGCACTTCCCCCCAGAGCGTAAAACCCGGCTGCATCCGGTCGTTATCGGCCGGGTCCTTGGGATCGTACAGCACGACCCGGCGCAGGGCGGGGAACGCCTTGGAGTCGAGTCGGGCGGAAGCCGGTCGTGCCAATTCAGGAATCAGCTCCACCAGCATGGCCACATAATTGCTCGTCTTGAAGGAAGGAATGGTAAAAAGCGCCTGGACCTGCGAACGTTCGAGCGAATAGGCGAGCTCCCGCACTCGATAGGCCGGGTTGATCGTGACCAGAATGGCGCCGATGCGGGCTGTCGCCATCTGCAGCAGTAGCCATTCGATGTTGTTGGTCGACCAGATGCCGATCCGGTCTCCCTTGTGGAACCCCAGCGCCAGCAGGCCGCGGGCCAGGCGGTCGACAGCAGCGGACAGCTCGCTGTAGGTCAGCCGGCGGCGTTGATGGCAGGAGACGACGGCCTCATGCTGAGGAAAACGATTGACAATGAATGCAAAATGATCCGGGATAGTGACGCCGAGCAGGGGTTCGGTGCCGCCGCGGTGGCAATAGCTTCTGGGCTTCGGTTCCCCCTTCTGCATCGGCTGTCTAACCGGCACTCAAACAAAACCGGGCGCTGACGAAAACAGTGACCAGCGGCGAAACCCCATGGCCTTCTCGACCCGCTCTCTGGCAATTCGCACGGCCGCCTCTCTGGGGAGAATCTTGTCGTTTCTTGCGGTCGCCAGTACCGTTTCGGTGTTGCGCCTCACCTTCTCTTCGATGGCAGCCAGGGCTACCGATTCGGTGGCACCTTTATATTCCATGGCGGCGCAGATCACGCCACCGGCATTGGCAATGAAATCGGGCACGCACAGAACCCCTTTTTCATGGAGATAGCGCTCCGCCCCGTGGGTCAGCGGGATATTCGCGCCTTCGATCACCAGCATGGCCTTCAGGCGGTGCACGTTGCTTTCATCGATGACGTCGGGACGCGCCGCCGGAATCCAGATATCGCAGTCGATATCGATCACCGCATCCCGATCGAGCCGCCTGCCGTCGGCATAATCGGCAACCGATCGGCCGGCATGCTTCAACTCGACCAAGGCCTCCACATCCAACCCATCGGCGTTGTGAATGGCGCCTCGGCTGTCGCAGGTTGCCACCAGCCTGGCACCCATGCCGGTCAGAAAGTGGGCGGCGTGCCGTCCGACCGCGCCGAAGCCCTGGATCACGACGCGGGCCTTTTCTGCACCCATATCGCCGGCCCGCAGCGCGACAGCAGTCGCATGAGACAATCCCCAGCCGGTGGCGCCGATTTCATCCAGCGGAATACCGCCGAGCTCACGCGGCAGACCGACCACCCGCCCGATCTCATCCCTGACCCAGGCCATGCATTCTTCATCGGTGCCCATATCAGGTGCCAGAATATACTCTTCGATCGTTCGCAGAGATTTGGCGAGTGCCCGCATCAACGGTTCCTTTTCCGACTTCGCCATTTTGGGCTCGGCATAGACGACGACTTTGCCGCCGCCATGGGGCAAGCCGGCCGCTGCATTTTTAAAGGTCATCGCCCGCGCCAACCGAACACATTCGGTCAGGCTCACGTCGGGCGCCATGCGAATGCCGCCGATGGACGGGCCTTTTGCCACATTGTCGACTACGAGGATGGCCTTGAGACCGACGCAAGGCTCATACATATGAAGAATCTTGGACGGACCAAGTTCATCGGTATATTGAAAGAGATCGTCCATCGAGCGTTCTCCCGATACTATTCAGAATTCAATGAAACCGATGATAGTATACGCCATCGACGCGGGAGCCCTTCGCTGCTTCGCGGACGCCGTTTGGCTATCCTCTTGAGCCTCGGTCGATCAAAGGCAAAAACGGCCTTAATAATTCCCTGAAACTCTTTCCGACTTCCCGCGGCTATGCAATCGGTGTCGGTCGGCCGATCTCGTAGCCCTGAACGTAGTCGACCCCAAATTCTACCCCCTTCAATTTATCGAGGATCCCCTTATTTTCGACGAACTCGGCAATGGTCTGCTTGCCCATTGCGTGCCCGATCTCATTGATGGACTTCACCATCGCCAAATCGATTGGATCATTGGCGATCCCTTTTACAAAAACGCCGTCGATTTTCAAAAAATCGACCGGCAGATTCTTTAAATAGGCAAATGAGGACAAACCGCTGCCAAAATCATCCAGCGCAAATTGGCAGCCAAGCGCTTTCAACGCCTTGATAAAATGGGTGGCACTGGATAGATTGGCAATCGCAGCGGTTTCGGTCACCTCGAAGCATATTTTGTCGGGAGGGATGGCATATTGGTCGAACTGCTTTATGATGAAATCCAGAAGGTCATCATTCGTCAGTGAGCAACCGGAGAGGTTGATGCCACACAAAAACAAATCATCGAGGCGTTCCGGCCGGCGACTGAGCCATTCGAATGTCGTCCTGATGACCCAGCGGTCCAGCTTGGTGGCAAGATCGTAGCGCTCGACAACAGGCAAGAACAGGCCGGGCAGTGCCATTTGTCCATCTTCGTCCTCCATTCTTATCAGCATCTCATAGTGGGCTCCCTCGTGTGCTGCGGGGCCAATCGAGGCGATGGGCTGGCAATACAGGTGAAAGCGGTCATCCTCCAAAGCGTGGTTGATGCGCGCCAACCACTGCATGTCTCCACGCTTTCTAGCCAGCGCCGCATCATCTTCCCGGTAAACATGAATTCGGTTGCGCCCGGCGTCCTTTGCTGCATAGCACGCGTTGTCCGCTGCGCTGAGTATGGTCGCGACGCTGCCGCTGCCTTCGTTGACCGGGACCAACCCAATGGTCACACCGAGATTAAAGCGCTTGTTATCCCATACAAAGCGGAAATCCTGAACGGATACCCGCAGGGCGTCGGCCACTCGGTGAGCCTGTGCGGTCGTGCAGTGCTCCATGAGCACACCGAACTCATCGCCCCCCAGGCGAGCGACCGTATCGCCTTTTCTGACCTGACGCGACAACAAATCCGCCAGCTGACGCAGCAGTTCATCCCCGGCAATGTGGCCGCAGGTATCATTGACCACTTTGAACTGGTCCAGATCCAAGTAGCATACTGCATGTTCTTCTCCGTGGGAGCACTTGGATTCCAACAGACTGTGGATGGATTGCTCGAACGCTCGCCGGTTGAGTAAGCCCGTCAGAGGGTCGTGCGTCGCTTGGTGCGCTATTTGCTGAGCCATGCGGCAGGCCTCGGTGACATCCTTGACCGCTCCCCGGTATCCCTGGAACGTGCCGTTCGCATCGAAAATAGGTTTGCCGCTGCTGCGTAAGATTCGATGCGTGCCGCTCGGGTCGATCCACTCGAACTCGAAATCCTGAAACGCATGGTGTGCTTCCAACTGTTCGAAATGGTGCCCCCATTTCTCTGGCGCCGCATTCCCCGCGGAACAAAAATCCCGATACTCCTGACCCAGCATTCGCTCGGGCGGGACGCCCATGACTTCCTCATAGCGCTCCGATAGATAGGTATATCGAAAGTCGCTGCCCACTTCCCAGAACCAATCGGCAGCGACCTCGGCGAAGTCATTGAAACGTTCCATGCTTTGCCGCAAATTCCGAACCTGTTTTTTGAGCTGCTGCCGATCCTGGTAGATCAGATCATTATCGTAGCGCAGACGGTTCGAGAGTGTCGCCAGAATGTTGGTGGCCACCACATCGAACCGATCGAGAATCGCCCACAGCGTCTTCTCGTCCACCATTAGAACGCTGCTGACCATTTCGGCGATGACAAAAGCGGACACGGGGGCATGCTGGATAAGAGACATCTCACCGACACTTTCGCCTGGCTGAAGTGACGTAATATACACGCCGGCTGTGGCGGACTCCAAGCGAACACTCAGGCGTCCTGTGAGAAGAAGATAGAGATACCGGTTGGCCACTCCCTCCGCCATCAGAACGTCACCTTTGTTGAGCGTTCTCACGGGACAATGACGAAGCAAGGGCTCCAGGGCATCGAGGTCGACTGACCTGAAAATGTACTGCTGCTCTAATTGTTCACGGGGAACCGCTGTCCGTGTCGTGCTCATGAGCCATACTCACAGTTGCTGGAACCAGCTGCCTGTCATTAGTATAGCATTGCGGATTGCTCATTAGCGACGGTGCGTGCTGTCCCGCAACCCTTACCGGGTCAGGGTTTTCGTGCAAAACCTCCTGACCCGGGATCGCTTGTTTCAGGCAATTCCGACATTGATGCAATGCTCGGTCGGAACCAGTGAACACGGTTTTCGATGGACCCATCGACTGCTGTCGATCCGACCCAATTTGTCAAGAAAGATGATTTATTCCTTATCGTTCGGGTCGTTGAACAGGACGCTCAAATCGATGCTGCCGTGTCCGTATAGTGGGAACATTGGATCGCTGGGATCGCCCGGATTCAGGTTGGACGCCGTATCCGGCGGACCGAACAATACCAGCGATCGCAAAAGCCGTATTATTTTTCCTTTTTTCGATGCCCGGAGCCGAACGAATAGATTCCGTGCCGCTTCGGCTTCGCCGCCGTGTCGCAGGATGACCTCTTCCAGGTTGATGCTGCGGCCGTCATGTCCATAGGGTGCAGTGCTGCCGACGCCCCACAACGGTTCGGTCATGAACTCTTTGGTAATGGTTCCGTCGAAATTTCGTTCCCAAAAGGCCGGCCCCAGGTCGTGGCGCTTGAAGTCGGTGTATATCCCTTTTACCAAAAAGGGCCTGCCGGCAGGCCGTTGAATCGGCGGCAAACCGGGATCATCGTTCTCGACTTCTGTCTGCACCGAGGCAACAGCGAACAGACGGTTGAAGATGCCTTTCCCGGGATCGAACGTGGTCTCGACATTGGCCACCCGACGGTCGTACTCGATCGGCAAGTCCGGAACGTGGCATTCGGCACAACCCACCTTCGCGAAGAGCCTTTGGCCAGACCGCGTGCGGCGATCCTGCTTCCCGGTTGCGGGTGAAAAATAGTTCAGAAGGTAAAATTCCAAATAATCCACCAAAGCGACCGGGATTTCGTTGCTGACCCCGTCGCCGTCACTGTCGGCGGCCTCGCTAGAAACCGGCGGCGGCTCGATGGCGTCCAGCGCACCGTCGAGAACCATTCCGGCAGGCGTGATGACGCGCCCGCCTTGCGAGCCTGCAAGGAGATCCGGGTCGGGTGCTTCCAATCCCATTTCAGCGTTGAGCGCGCCGACGACGAATTCGCGAATCGAAATCGTGCCTCCTTGAGCAAAAAACGGACGCACTCGAAGATCGGCATTGACCCCCTCGACCGCCGAAGTGTCCACCGTGCCGTCGGTGTTGGCAGACAGCACTCCATAGTCGATGCCTTTCGCGATCAGATGAACCTCCATTCGGCGATTCCTCCTTGCCGCTTCGGCAATGGCATCATCACGCAAGTCCCGTAGTTCCACGGTGATCTCGTCCGCCAGCATCTCCTGAAGCCCTAAGCCGAACAGGTGGGGCGCATCACGACTATCGGGGCGTGTGAAAACATCGCCGCCGAACCCGGCCGCACCACGAGGCCGCCCGTGACAGCCGGTACAGCTGTCCGCCAGGCCGGCGGCATGCGATGCATCCGCTTCGATATTGCCGACACCGTCACCGGTACGGGGTCCGATGCCTTGAGCCATGGTGAATTTTCGCTGAAACAGTTGCCGGCCGCGACTGATTGCCCGCAATGGGTCTCGTTGGATAAGAAACAGAGACGAGCCGGGTGTATCAGCGTCGCCGCGGCCAGCCCCGACCTGTTCTTCGAGCGACTTTTTGATCCCGGCATCTTCGACATTTGCGGTTTGCGTCACATCGGTCAGCTGCGCGTCGACGATTGCCGCGGCAAGACCGAGACCCGCATACAAAACAAGGCGAACAGGCAGGAATTCGAGAGCGCGAACCATAACTGAATTTGGCATTGTGCATCCTCCTATCTGGAAGTGGCTCTTTACCTGGGCGACCGTGGTGACGGTCGAATCAGATCTGATGTCGCAGGCCGTTTGTGGACCGCCTCCGACACCTCGAATTTACTCGATAGGGCGATGGATCGCTGTAATGGATCTTACCGACTCCTTGTGCACTATTACCGTGAGCAGCCCAACGGGCGATCGTGCGCAAACACCGCTCGATCGACAATCGTTTCATTTTCTCTTGGCTCAAGTTCGCGTAAAATTGGCCAATTCTGATTCTCATTACCGGAGCGTTCGAATGAAACAGTTCTTGTTGTTTGTGTTGGGGCTCTTGATCGTGCCGAGCGGCTCAGCCATCTCCGCACAGACATGGCAGCCAACGACGCTTTCTTCCGCAACCATAGAAAAAACGCGGGTGGCGACGCAAGCGTATCATGTGTGTCTGGACAAAGAAATCAACGCCTTTCGACAGATCCCGATGGATTCAAGGAATGCAACCAATATCATCCTGAAAAAGTGTGAATTTGAACTGACCCCGATCCGGACGGCTTTGCTGGCGGAGCAGGTGCCACCAAAGATTGCCGACCGCTTGCTGCGCAAAAGGCGAAACCAGGCGGTTCGCAAAGTATTGCAGCTGATGATGTTTGCCGAAAGCCAGCGCGAAGCGGCGGCAATCAAAAAACCGCTCCCATAGTTGAAAGACGACAGTTTCGTCCCAATGATATAAGGTTTGCCAGATGAATCGGTCCGGGCATCCCATACCGAAAGTGGATAGCCGTTCACACACTTGTTTTTGCCCCGACGACACCCCTGCGGAGGTTCCAAATGACACCGGAGTGTGAAGGACGTTCGGGCACCACGCCAAATTGGCAACGAGATTTGCATTGGAACCCATAACAACATAGAGCTAAGGAATCCATTATGGTATTTGATTTCGATTTAACCTACTTCCCGACAACCATCGATATGCTCCACGGTGGATTGGCCGCTGTGGCAATTGTCGAGCTGTTTCTGTTGGTGTTTTTGCTGACTGTCGTGGTCATTGGCCTGGTTCGCAAAAGCACGGAGGTGAGCCCTCGCACCGACAAAGGCGTCGAACCGGAAGCGTCCAAAGCGGTAAAACGAGCGGCGGCGCCTCCCGAGGAAAAAGCAGCGGTGAAGCCGCGTGCTGAGAAAAAACCGAAGCCCGCCGCCGGCGTGATGAAAAAGACGTCCCCCGATGCCGCCCTGCAGCTGTTGAGCCTGATGCAACAGGAGGCGCGCTTTATCGATTTTATCGAAGAGGATATTGCGGCCTATTCGGATGCGGATATCGGCGCTGCCGCGCGCATTGTTCACGAAGGCTGTCACAAGGTCCTCTCCGCCCATTTCGAGCTGGAGCCAATCCGCACCGAGCCGGAAAACAAGCGCATCACCCTGCAGGCTGGATTCGACCCGTCGGCGATTCGGCTGACCGGCAATATCGTCGGCAAACCGCCCTTCACCGGCACGCTGGTGCATCGCGGCTGGCGGGTCACCAACGTCAAATTGCCCAAGATCGCCGAAAATCATGATGTCAACATTATCGCCCCCGCGGAGGTCGAACTGTGAGCGAAGAGAATCAAGCCCGTTATTCGATCGGCATCGATCTGGGCACCACCCACTGTGTTCTGTCGTATGTCGATCTGGATGCCAGCGACGGCGACGAGATCCTGCAGGAGGTGATGCCCATCCCGCAGCTGACAGGGCCCGGCGTCGTCGACGAACAGACGCAGCTGCCCTCGTTTCTCTATCAGGCGCACCCGGACGAGCTGGCGGACAGCGACGTCGTTTTGCCGTGGACCGAGAAACCCGAGGCGTTGGTTGGTGAAATTGCCCGCCAGCTGGGCAGCAAGACGCCGATTCGCCTAGTTGCCAGCGCCAAGAGTTGGCTGTGTCACTCCGGCGTGAACTGCAGGGAACCTATCCTGCCGGTCGAAGCGCCGGAAGAGGTCGGGCGCGTCTCGCCTCTGCAAGCCTCCATTCGCTATCTCGAGCATCTGCGCGACGCCTGGAATGATCAGCACCCCGATGCACCGTTGGGCGAGCAGGAATTGACCATTACCGTCCCGGCCTCCTTCGATCCCGCTGCCCGCGAATTGACTGCGGAAGCGACCCGCGAGGTGGGAATGGGGCATTCCATTCTGCTGGAAGAGCCGCAATCGGCCCTCTACAGTTGGATCCAGAAAAGCCACGGCGGCTGGCGCGATCTGGTCGGCGTCGGCGAAATCATTCTGGTCATCGATGTCGGCGGCGGTACCACTGATTTGTCCTTGATCGCGGTCACCGAAAGCGACGGCAATCTGGAACTGACCCGCCTGGCGGTGGGCGATCATATTCTGCTCGGCGGCGACAACATGGACCTCGCTCTGGCCTACACCGTGAAAGCCAAGCTGGAGGCCGATGGCACCCGTCTGGAATCCTGGCAGATTCAGGCCTTGACCCACAGCTGCCGGGACGCGAAAGAGACTCTGTTCAACGACCCCAGCGTAAACGAAGTGCCGGTCGTGGTCGCCAGCCGCGGCTCTTCGCTGATCGGCGGCACGCTGCGTAGCGAGTTGACGCGTAACGAAGTCAACCGGGTGCTGGTGGAAGGTTTTTTCCCGCCGATCGCTGTTTCCGAACGGCCTCTTTCCCAGCCGCGCACCGGTTTGACGACCATCGGTCTACCATACGCTCAGGATGCCGCCATCACCCGCCACCTCGCTTTTTTTCTGAGCCGTCAGCGCAATGCGACCAGCGAGCTGGAAGGTTACGAAACGCCTGACGATGCCAGCTTTCTGCATCCCACCGCCGTCCTCTTCAACGGCGGCGTATTGAAGGCCGAACCTTTGGCCAACCGGCTGATGGAGGTGCTCAACGACTGGCTCGCCGGCGAACAGGCTGAGCCTGCCCGTCTGCTGGAAGATGCCGATCTCGATCTCTCGGTCGCCCGCGGCGCCGCTTACTACGGCCATGTACGGCTTGGCGGCGGCGTGCGGATTCGCGGCGGCACCGCCGCGGCTTACTACATCGGCGTCGAAAGCGCGATGCCGGCGGTCCCGGGCATGGCGCCGCCGCTGCAGGCGCTGTGCATCGCGCCGTTCGGCATGGAGGAAGGCACCGAAGAAGAGCTGCCGCCCTACGAATTCGGGCTGGTCGTCGGCGAGCCGGTGCGCTTCCGTTTCTTCGGCTCGACGGTTCGCCGCGAGGATGGTGTCGGAACACGGCTTGAGCAGTGGTCAGCCGATGAGTTGGACGAGCTCGATGAAATCGAAGTGACATTGCCGGTCGAAGGGCGCCGCGTCGGTGAAGTCGTACCCGTCCGGCTGGCGGCTGTGGTCACCGAGGTCGGTACGCTACAGCTGGAAGCGGTCGCACGGGAGGGCGGTGAACGCTGGAAAGTCGAGTTCGATGTCAGAGCCCAGGGGGCGTCGTCGGCTGGACAAGCCGCCGGCACGGCAGAAGCGGACAGCAACGTACCGGAATTTCTGGAGAGCATGAATCTTGGTGCTGCCGCCGACTCGGAGGCAGCGACCGAGACCTCCGATGAAGACGAGGGGGAGGAAGAGGAGGCCATGCTGTCCGAGGATGAGCCGGCCGGCATGGACCAGGAGGAAACCTATTCGGAGGAAGAGGCCTCTTTCGAAGAACAGGTCGAAGCCGATTCCGGCGAGGAGGCCGCGGAGGAGCAGGCCGATGACGCCGCGTCCGACGAGGAGGATCAGGGCGACGAAGAGGACGAAAATAAGGAGAAAAAAACCTTCTGGCCGTTCAAAAAGTAGACGACCTCCAGCAGCGGTCTGCTGTTTTCCACCGAACTGCCGCGCGGCATCGATCACTCGTTCATGGCATCCCGTTCTAAAATCGCCGCGCGTTATCTGGTCGGCATCGATCTCGGCACCACCCACACGGTGGTGGCCTACAGCGATGTGCAGCAGAGTTCGGACGCCGGCATTCGGCTGTTCGAGATCGAGCAGCTGATTGCCCCCGGTGAATTGGCGGCGCGGCCCCTGCTGCCTTCGGTGCGCTACCATCCAGCCGAAGGTGAGCTGGACAGCAGCGACCTTCGGCTCCCTTGGCCGCCTTCGTCGATCGACGGTGAGATCGCCGCAGTGGTCATCGGAGAACTTGCCAGAACCTTCGGCGCCAAAACGCAGGGACGGATGGTCACCAGCGCCAAGAGCTGGCTGTCGCACCCGTCGACCGACCGCACTGCCGCCATTCTGCCCTGGAGCAGTACGGACGACGTTCCCAAAGTCTCTCCGGTCCTCGCCAGCGCCAGTTATCTCAACTATGTCCGCTCCGCGTGGAACGCGCGCTTCCCCGATCACCCGCTGGAGCGGCAGGAACTGATTCTGACAGTGCCTGCCTCTTTCGACGAGGCGGCCCGTTCACTGACGCTGGAAGCCGCCCGTCTCGCGGGGATTGCCGACGTACGCCTGCTGGAGGAGCCACAGGCGGTCTGCTATGACTGGCTGTGGCGGCACCAAAAGGACTTGGAGCGGTCACTGAAAGACATTCGATTGCTGCTGGTCTGCGATATCGGCGGCGGTACGACCGATCTTACCCTGATAAAAATCGAACCCGGAGATGACGCGCCGAAGCTGACGCGTGTCGCCGTGGGCGACCATCTGATGTTGGGCGGCGACAACATCGATTTGACCTTGGCGCATCTGGTCGAAAAGCGGCTGGTCGGCGACGACGGGCGGCTGAGTGCTGCGGATCTGTCGCTGTTGATCGAGCAGTGCCGCCTGGCAAAAGAACGGCTGCTGGATGCCGATGCGCCGGAGCGATGCACGGTCACGCTGCTGGGCTCGGGCGCCCGCTTGATCGGTGGGGCGCGCTCCGCGCAATTGAGCCGGACGGAGGTCGAAACGATCGTGCTGGACGGTTTTTTCCCGGAATCCGGATTGACCGACTATCCCGATCGCAAGCGCAGCGGCGTGGTCGAATTCGGTCTGCCCTATGTCGCCGACCCTGCTGTCAGCAAACATGTAGCAGCATTTTTGGGCCGTCATGCGCGCGATGCACGGGAGGCCCTGAATGCAGCGGATATCCCTCCCGTACCCGATGCGGTACTGCTCAACGGCGGGCTGTTCCACAGTGCAGCGATCAGTCAGCGGCTGCTGGCGATTCTCGCTGCCTGGCGGCAACAACCGCTGCGTCACCTGGACAACGCGCATCCCAACCTGGCGGTCGCGTTCGGCGCTGTCGCGTACGCCATGGCCAGGCGCGGCGAGCAGGTCAGGATCGGCGGCGGAGCCGCGCGCAGCTACTTCTTGGTGGTGGGGAAAGAGCGCAACGAAACCCCGGCGGGGATTTGTATTCTTCCCAGGGGAAGTGAAGAGGGCCATGAGATCCGGCTGCCGCAGCGCACCTTCTCTTTGCGTCTGGGAGAGCCGGTCCGCTTTCACTTGGTTTCCTCGACCGAGGAGACCGTGTATCAGCCCGGGGAGCTGGTCGCCGAGATCGAGGACGAGCACTTCGTTTCGCTGCCGCCGCTGGCGGTAGCGCTGGACAGCCAAAGTTCGGCGCAGCAGCAGGAAATCCAAGTCGAGCTGATCGCCGCGTTGACCGAAGTCGGTACTTTGCAGCTCCAGTGCGTTGCGCTGGATGATGCCGATCAGCGTTGGAATCTGGAATTTCAGTTGCGCCGAGGTGCCGGCAAGACTCTGTCCTCAGGGGACTCCATTCACCCCCGCCTGGAGGAAGCGATTGCCCGGATCGAGCTGATTTACGGAAAAAAAACCAAGAACATTACGCCGAAGTCGGTCAAGGGACTGCGTACCGAACTCGAGAAAATGCTCGGGGCGCGCCAGCAGTGGGACACGCCGCTGCTGCGGGAGCTGTTCGGTGCCTTGCTCGAAGGCGCCAGACATCGCCGGCGCTCGGCGGTTCACGAACGGGTCTGGCTGAGCCTGACAGGATTCTGCCTGCGGCCCGGCTTCGGTTATGCCCTCGATGACTGGCGTATCGAACAGCTTTGGCGGCTCTACCGCCACGGCATACAGTTTGTGACCGAAACCCAGAATTGGACCGAATGGTGGACCCTCTGGCGCCGTGTGGCGGGCGGCCTCGACGCCGAAGCACAGGAAACGATTTTCGCCGACATCGGCCGGTTCATCAATCCCGCCTCGGCCAGACAGAAAAAGATCGCTTCGCAGCTGAAGAAGCAGGGTTATGAGGAGATCGTTCGGCTGGCGGCCGTGCTGGAGCGCCTCTCGGTCGAGCGAAAAATCGAACTCGGTGGTTGGCTGCTCAAGCGGCTGCAAAAACCGAGCGAGCCGAATCAAAGCTGGTGGGCGGTCGGCCGCATCGGCGGCCGTGTTCCGTTTCACGGCAGCAGCCACAATGTCGTGCCAAGAGAGACGGCAGTGGAATGGCTGCAACAGATGTTTGCGTATGATTGGAAAAAAGTGCTTTCGATCGGTTTTGCGGCGACCATGATCACCCGCATGAGCGGCGACAGGGAGCGTGACACAGCGGACGAAATGCGCAAACGTGTGGCCGAACGCCTGCGCGCCATGAAGGCGCCGGCGTCATGGCTCGCCATGGTGGAACATCTGACCGAATTGGACGAGGCCGATGAAAAACGGGTCTTCGGCGAAGCGCTGCCGCCCGGCCTGCGGTTGATCGATTAAACAGATGTAGGGCGGAACGCGCAGCGGTTCCGCCATCAGGGATCAGGGATCAGGGATCAGGGATCAGGGATCAGGAACCAGACAAGGTGTAAGCGATCGCCTTTCCGCGCGATGATCATCATCGCTTCATGAGATAATCGATGCTCATATTCCAGATTGCAGTAATGGCCTCTTCGCTGGGGTCGTTGAAGACAATGCCCGCACCGCCCGGAAAAGGATTGTCATCGAGCATCGAACCGACATAGACGACTCGACAGTTGATGAAAATCACTTCGGGCGACCCGTCCAAGGTTAGAACGCCCGTTTTATCGACATCGGACGGCGCCAGCTCCGGCTCGGCAGAAGCAAGATAGGCACCGCTCAGGCTCAGATTTCCGGTGACCCCGACATGCTCCCGACCGGCGATCGTGAGGCAATACTCAAAGGCGATGGGAAAACGACTGTGTTGGCGCCTGTCGCTACTCGATACGTTCATTATTTTCTGCATGCTCCCACTGCCTGCGAGGCGATCGGACTTGCGATAGGAATTTGTAACTTGCTGATAATACATCATATATTCTCAGTTAGGCCCTCGTTTCATTCAGGCAAGGGATTCAGGCCACCCGCCAATTCCTTATTTTTTTTCAGCACATCCCGCACCTGGTATACGTCGATATCCAACCGTCTGGCAATGCCGTTCACCGTTTCTCCGTCTGCCGCTGAAGTACAAATATCGGTCAAAACGAATAGAGTCCAACGGGGTACCGGTTTGTCCTGGTAAAATTGCTCAACTGCTGTCACTAGATTCATCATTTTCAATCTCCACAAATTACCTTGTTGGCAATGGATACCGCGTTCGGCGATCGAATTCGCGTACGCGAACAGCACAGCGTATCCGTTCATTTGAAGAGGGCAATCGTCTTTTATAAGCACTTAGGCATTTATCACGCCAACGTTAATAATAATGACAAGATGCATGCTGATTTCGGTGCGTGCGGGTCCTCTGAAAGGTGCAATGATGACGGTCGGAAGCAGACCTGCCGCAGCTGGTAACAAAATGATAAATTTTGTCACTGCGAGGCGTGACATGAACGGTCAACCAAGCCGATGAAACTCCGCGCGAACGAAACGGGTCGCTCGTCCGCCGGCTGGGCTGAATTTCTTTGGTTAGGGAAAATGATTGCTTCTTCTCAATTACTCCGGGCGAAGCATGAATTCAAGCAGGAAGCGGGTTGGGCCGATACAAGACCGTCTGCGGCAGGGATGCCGCAACCGAGCATACAGGGATCGTATTCACCGCGTGTCTTGTAGCGGCCCACCCGCTTCCTGCCCAGGCGTATTGAGAAGTTACAAATGATCTTCAGGAGAAGAAGGAGAGATGGGCCGAACAACGGTTCAGAATAGCATTGTGCACCCAAGGTAGTGAAGCCAGGGTTCGCCGGAACAAGAATCTAAGCTGCAGCCGCAGAAGGAGTGCTCGCTTTCGAACCGGCCAGGCTGCTTGAAAAAGCTAACGACGGGCACCCCGTCGGATAGCCGGGTGACGTTACTATTAACCGGCTATCCGCCTATAGTACCGTGATGTATAAATAACTATCAGAATATTGTTGGGTTACGGTGCGCTCATAATCCAGTGAAGGCTTGATATTTCGGTGAAAAGCGCACCGAACCCAACCTACATTTAATGCTAAAAACTTACGCATCGCTGTAATAGTGCCAACCACATGGCCTGTCACGTGCGTACAGAAATGCCTTGCTAAGACAGGTTACTCGCATCCAAGATTCGTACGCCAGGCCCGATTCTCGGGCCGACGTACTGCGAAATCACATTCATATATTCCCGTCCGCCTGTCGTACGCCTCCTGGCGACAAAACGTATGACAGCCAACACTTTTACGATCTCGTCGCGTGGCACACCTTCCAGGTCACTCTCGATCACCTTGTCGACAGCCTCGAAGCCTTCTTTGATCAAGTCATTATCGAAGGTTTGCACCCGCTCATTGAAGTGATATTTGTCGATCAGCAGCTCCAGTATCTTTATCGCTACGCTGTCTTTGATCTGTCGCTGATGTTCCAGGTCAAAGGCACAAAGAGCGCCTTCGATGGCATTGCCATAACGTGTCAGCTCATCATCAAATTGCATGTCCTGCGGAGTATAGGAAGGGACTTTGCTGTAATTTCGGTTCAGCCTTGGATCTTGAAAGAAAATGCACTCCGCGCAGGTCTCTTCTTTTCTTGTCTGCCCGCAACACAAGGAACAAATCATGCCATTGACAATCATGCACTGTCTTTTGCCTTTTTTGGCGTGACACATCAAGCACTTTGCCATCTCTTTCTCCTCTTTTTTCTGTCAGAAAAATAATTGAATCGCACCAATCTGGCGGCAGCATAGCCTTCTATCGGCAACAGCATCGGTACAATCCGCCGTTGCGAAGTTCGGCACGCCGTTGAGCCCTTCGTGCAGCAGGGTACGCAACGACCAACCGGCGCAGTATCCGGAGAGCATATCGAGGTCGTGGATGTGCCGATCCCCTTCGCGGTGGGCTTCGCCGACTTCCGGTGAATAGACGTGATTGAGCCAGTAGTTGGCGATGATCTTGCCCGATGTGTTCAGGATCAGCCCACCGAGAGAGTAGCCCTGGTTGGCATTGGCATTGACGCGCCAATCGGACCGGTCCAGATATTCATTGACCGAGGCGGCCACATCCACCAACGTGCGCGCGTCCTGGCGCAGCTTTCGATGCTGTTCGCGGTAAACGATATAGGCGCGCGGGCGGTTTCGAAATGGTTGCCCGTTATCAACACCTGTTCGACCACATCCTGGATACCCTCGATGTCCGGCATGCGCGCCCCGCCAAAGCGATGGCGAAGCACCTTGATCGTCTGTGCAGTCAGCAACTGCGCTTCCTGTTCGTCGAAGTCGCCGGTGGCTCGCCCTGCCTGTAAGATGGCATTGCGGATCTTTTCGGGGTCGAATACGCTGACAGAACCGTCACGCTTGCACACATCAACGGGCAAGCGAACCACAGGATCGAAGGAAGGGGCATGCATGCGGCGTCTCCTACGGCAAAGCTCGAACTCAACATATCGGTTCTTAGCGCCTGAAAAGCACTATATATTGTATAGGATAAAACCTTCGCTTCCCCGAATCAAGCTTTTTTTCATCCAATCCCATTCGTCGGTTCGGGGCTGTCTGGTACCGGTTTCTTGCCGCTTGAAACGCCGACGGATCACGGTGCAGGAACGTGAAGAGGGAAGGCCGGACTGTGATCACTCCACCGGCTAAAGCCCAATACCTTTGAACGAAGGTGACTGGTTTGGTGCGCACGGCGCACCCTACGTTCGGGTCCGGAGGAAAAGCGCAATGCCTCCGGGCAACGCATCAATTCAAGCAGAAGCGGGTGAGCCGATCTCAATCGTTGCGACTTAGCGTGGCTCAGATCAGCGATCAGGTGCCCTTCGCGGGCGGTATCGGATGTTGGGTTTTCCGATAGGTGGCAATGATGCGTTCGACATAGTGCTGGGTTTCCTCGTAAGGAGGAATGCCGTTGTAGCGATGCACGGCGTTTTCTCCTGCATTGTACGCCGCCAGCACAAGCTTCAGATCGCCGTTGAAATGCCGCAGCAGCCAGTGCAAATAAGCCGTGCCCCCTTTGATATTCTGGTAGGGATCCCAGATGTTCTTGATGCCGAAGCGTTTGGCTGTGCTGGGAATCAGCTGCATCAGCCCTTGAGCATTTTTGGGTGACAGCGCTCTGTCATTGAAGCCCGATTCCGCTTCGATCACAGCGAGCACGAGCTGCGGGTCGATCCGATACTGCTTTGCAATCTGCCGTACCCACGATTCGATCTGTTTCCGTTTGACCGAGGGACGGCGATGAGGCCGTGGGGCGAACTGCCGGCAGGAATCAGCCTTTTTCGGCTTCATCGTCGGATGAAGTTTGAGCATGATTTTCGAGTAGTGGTCATTTTTCCGTGCGCCACGCTTGAACCAACCCATGGCCACAGAATGATCACGCTTCACGCCACGGCCAAAATAATAGAGCATGCCGATATGATAGTTGGCCGCCGAATCGCCTTTTTTCAAAGCCTGACAATAAAGGTGCAGCGCCTTTTTATAATCGCGCCTGCCGCCTGAGGCCAATTCGTAGCCTTTCGCCGATTTGAGCAGAGCGCCGGCCACACGCGGCTGGGCAGCAGCCGGCGAGACCAAGACAGCCGTACTCAGAGCGGCGACAACGAGCCCCTGACACCATCGATTCGAACGCTTTCCAGCCATAATCAACTGCCTCTTGTTTGCTGTCCCATTCTTCGGACAGGATAGAAAATTTGCACCGAAACAACACATTTCCGAGAAGCACTCATCGTTCCGACAACAGCTCGGTGAGCAGACCATCCAACGCGCTAATCTGCCGGACTTTGCGCAATCGTGTCGCGATGACGATGCAGCTCAGTTGTTGCAATGCCTCGTCGAAGCGGTCATTGACAATGATATAGTCATATTCCGTGTAATGCGACATCTCCTCTTGCGCGGCCCGCATGCGCCGGGCGATCACCTCCGGACTGTCCTGTCCGCGTTCACGCAGGCGCGCTGCCAGCGCCTGGCAGGAAGGCGGCAAGATGAAGATTGAAACACAATCGGGCATAAGTGCACGCACCTGCTGCGCGCCCTGCCAATCGATCTCGAGCAGCACATCCTGTCCTTCGTTCAGGGCCTTGTTGACTGTCGCGCGGGCCGTCCCATAGGCGTGATCGAACACCTGTGCCCATTCGAGAAAAGCACCGCGTTCAAGCATAGCGTCGAACGCTTCCTGGGCGACGAAAAAATAGTCCCGTCCGTCGATCTCACCGGCCCTCCGGCCCCGAGTGGTATGTGAAATCGAGACCACGATGCCATCGACACGTTCCCGCAAGGCTTTCACCAGGCTGGTTTTACCCGTCCCAGAGGGAGCGGAAACGATCAACAATGTCCCTTTGACCATTCCTGAAAACACCTTTTATTCAATGTTTTGCACCTGCTCGCGCATCTGTTCGATCAGCACCTTCAACTCGACGCTCACCCGGGTGGTTCTCGTGTCGGCCGATTTCGATCCCAAGGTGTTGGCTTCGCGATTCATTTCCTGCATCAAGAAATCCAGCCGCCGACCCACGGCGCCATTCTGATCGATGACGCTTTCCACTTCATTGATGTGGGTCTCCAGTCGATCCAGCTCTTCAGCCACATCCATTTTCTGCATGAGATAAACGATTTCCTGTTCGAAGCGGTCATAATCGGGCTCCTTCACCAGCTCGGCAATCCGCTTTTCCAGCTTTGTCCGAACAGCGCGCAGAATGTCCGGCATGCTTTCCCGCGCATGTTTCACCTGCTCACGCATGCCCCGGCAACGCTCCCGTATCATTGCGGCCAATTGGACCCATTCCCGCTCACGTATAGCGGTCAAAGTGGCCAGGGCAGCCTCCAAGGATTCCAGCACCCGGACTTCGAGCGGCGACCAATCGATCTCTGCCTCCAGCTGCACGCCCGGCCACTTCAGGATCTCCAGCGCCGAGAAAGCAGCGTGCGCGGGCATGATTGCTTCGAGTTCGGCTGCAGTCGCCAGCACGTTCCTAACGAGCGGAAGGTTAATGCGGATCTCCGGCTCCTCGCCGCCGACCGCCCGACATAAGAGGCTGCACTCGACCTTTCCACGTTTCAGGCGGCTGCCGATCCGCGTCCGGATCTCCGATTCCAGAGCGCGGAACGGCTCGGGCAGCCGCATGGAAATATCGAGATATCGGTGATTCACCGACCGCAACTCCCAACCAAGCGTAAACCTTCCGGTGTTCGCTTCGTGCCCGGCGAATGCTGTCATGCTGCGAATCATGAGTTTTTGCCTATAATGTTTGAAGGACTGGAAAGAAATCGCACGGCAGCAAAGTCACTTCTCAATAAGTCGGTGCAACAAGAAGCAGGTAGGCGGATACAAGACACGCGGTGAATACGATCCTTGTACGCTCGGCTGCGACATCCCTGCCGCAGACGGTCTTGTATCGTCCCACCCGCTTCTTGCTTGAATTCTTACGTCGCCAGGAGTCATTGAGAAGTTACGGCAGCAAAGTCCCAAAACGTGAATTATACTCGGAAAATCGATTTCCCATCAGAGATCGACATAGCGCACAAAAAATCGATTTCGAATATCGTACAATTCGTAGATGGTTGCTCATTACGATCCACAAACGTACCCGCACGAATGGAACTATCTGCAGCCGGGCACGATCATCGATCGATACATCATTGAACGGGCTCTGGCCGGCGGCGGCTTCAGTTCAGTCTATCTCGCCCGACAGATGTCCAATCAGCATCAGGTCGCCATAAAGGAGTATCTGCCGCGCCGCCTTGCGCATCGTACCTGGGGCAACCGAGTCGTGCCCCACACCGACAAGACTCGGCCCCTGCTGGTGCGCGGGAAAAAAAATTTCCTCGATGAAGCCAAGGTCTTGAGTGAATTGAAACACCCCAATATTGTCGAAGTACTCAATTTTTTCAGCGCCAATGAAACCGCCTATCTGGTGATGACCTATGACTATGGCAAAAGCCTGGCTGGTTACATCGCCAACAAAAAGGGAAATTTGAGCGACCAATTTCTGCTTGTCGTGTTCCCGGCCTTGCTCGATGGCGTCAAGGCCATCCACCGGCACCGGCTACTGCACCTCGATATCAAACCGGAGAACATTCTCATTCGCGCCGGCGGCAACCCGCTGCTGCTCGATTTCGGCGCGGTCCATCCCTACCCGACCGATGCACGCTCGAAGCCGGGCAATGTCGTTACCAACGGTTTCTCGCCGGTCGAGCAATACGTGGCGGCCGGCAATATCGGCCCCTGGAGCGATATCTATGCCATCGGGGCCACCATGCGCGCCTGCATCGAAGGCGTGTCGCCGCCGCCTGCTCCCATGCGCAAACATTCCGACACTCTGATACCCGCCGCCAAAGCGTTTCAGCGAAATTATCCGCGGCCGCTCCTGGAAGCGATCGATGCAGCCATGGCGCTGGAACCCGAAAAGCGTCCGCAATCGGTCGACGCGTTTCTGGCGCTGTTGGAGGCTGTGTAAAGGTACAGGCGGCCGCCGAGGCGTGCCTCGAATGCTTTGGCAATCGCAATAGAGCGCTTCATCTCCCGTCGGGCTCACGGTCGCAACGGCGGCGCGTGCGGCAGGGGCACGCCGCGGCTGACAGGGACCCGGCACAAGTCGCATGGCGCCCTGCGCCCTGTGCTTGAGACGACCTGTCGCTCAACGGGCCGGACCCAGCGTCAACCGGTGCATCGGCTCATTGGAGAGCAGCGGAAGCGGCAGCCCCTCGACCCAATAAGGCTGTTGATCCCGATAGTGCTCCGAGAGCGGATTGCCGGATTGGCCGGCCGGCATGTGCAGTATGCCGTCCTCCGGATGCCCCGGCGCAACCACCAGCCGTTCGCTGACGCCGTGGCGATGGCGGGCGACACGGATGCAGTGGCTGCAGCCCGGAAGTTCGTCCTCCGGCATATCCAGCAGCCGGCCGAGGAGCGGCATCGCAGCACTGAAGGGGTGGTGGATTTCGGTCCGGTTGACGATCCCCCAGCGAAGGCCCTGCAGGCTATCGATGGAATAGCTCTGGCGGATTGTGCGCACAACGTTCTTCAATGTGTCGAGCAGGAAGGCATTCCAATCATCATATCGACTCGAATTGGGAAGCAGTGACGGCGGGCGTTCGGTCAGCAACTGTTGCAGCGGCGTATCCATCTTGAACCAGCGATATCGAAAACCGGGGTCGGCTTCTCTGCAGGCGGACAGAAAGGAAGCGAAGACCGCATCGGCCAGCGCCGTGCGGTATTCGACCAAAAGGGCAAGCCCCTGGCTGTTCTTATCCGCTTTTCCATTCCAATCGACAAGATAGCGACGCAGCGCAGCCAGTTCCGGATTGCCCTGAATGACCCGCTCCCTCAGAGCCGACAGTGCAAGCGACCGGTAAAACTCATAAAACCGGGTCTCGATGTCCAATTGCAGCGCGAACATCTGCTGTTCGGTGACAGCGTCCATGGCGTGCAGCCGTTCGTTGATGCGGTATGCTCTGAAGCCGGAGGCGAAGTTGTGCCCGATCGGATAAGGATAATCGATGCCGACGGTTCGATTATTGGCGGTCGCCAGATACCCCGATGGGGGATCGATCAAGCGAGGGAGCTGATCCGAAGGAATCATGCCAAACCAACCGATTCGGCCATCCCCCCAAACGCGGCTGGTGGCGCCATCCATGCCTTTGCGCCGGGGGATCTTTCCGGTAAGCGTCCAGGCAATATGACCGCCTTCATCGGCGAGGGCAACATTCATGATCGGCAGCCCGCTGCGATTCATGATGG
>Ga0114931_10002375_pt1 | contig 23977 bp, 21 predicted proteins | sample 2SBtaG_FD_89579 | JGI IMG/M metagenome (GOLD analysis project Ga0114931, IMG submission 89579) | Deep subsurface microbial communities from Kolumbo volcano to uncover new lineages of life (NeLLi) - 2SBTROV14_V59a metaG | ecosystem: Environmental > Aquatic > Marine > Volcanic | place: Kolumbo... | reverse complement strand
TAAATCCACGCTGGCGAAGATCATTTATGCCAGGCTTGTGGAAGCAGGTGGCCGCCCCGTGACATTGCTCGACGGTGACATTGTGCGCCTGCACCTGTCCAGCGAACTGGGCTTTTCGAAGAAAGACCGTAACATCAACGTGCGACGTATCGGTTTTGTAGCCAGCGAAATCACTAAAAACAACGGTGTGGCCATCTGTGCGCCCATTGCACCCTACACACAGATGCGACGGGATGTGCGGGAGATGGTCGAACCGCATGGTGCATTTATTGAGGTTCATGTGGCGACGCCGCTAGAAACCTGTGAGGCGCGAGATCGGAAAGGATTATATGCCAAGGCGCGCAGAGGGGAGATTCCGGAGTTCACGGGGATCAGTGATCCCTATGAGGTGCCGGAGCAGCCAGAGCTGCGAGTGGATACCACAGGCATGAGTCCGATGGAGGCGGCGCAGGAAATATATTTGTATTTGTTGCGGGAGGGGTATCTGGATACGGGTAGTCGGGAAGAATGCAAGTAGTCACAAAATGATCCATAACAGGAACGAAACCAAGGATAATATGCAATGAATGTGGTGATGATCGGGTCTGGTTATGTTGGGCTGGTGTCTGGGGCGTGTTTCGCCGAGTTCGGCGCACATGTGACCTGTCTGGATGTGGAGCAATCGAAGATCGACCAACTTAACAATGGTGAGATCCCGATCTACGAACCAGGGCTGGACGAGTTGGTCGCTCGCAATGTAGATGCAGGTCGCCTGTCTTTCGGTACCGACATGGATCCTGCAGTTGGCGAGGCTGACTTGATATTCATCGCTGTTGGTACCCCAACGCGTCGCGGTGATGGTCATGCTGATTTGAAGTATGTATATGACGCTGCGAGCCAGTTTGCGCCACGTCTGCAGGGCTACACAGTGATCGTGGATAAATCCACCGTGCCGGTGGGTACGGCGCGGCAGGTGGCGCGAATCATTAGTGAGAAAAACCCGAAAGCAGACTTCGATGTGGCCTCGAATCCGGAGTTTCTACGCGAGGGTGCTGCAATCAACGATTTCATGCGTCCGGATCGTGTAGTGCTTGGAGTGGAAAGTGAGCGTGCTGAAGCTCTGCTGCGTGAACTATATCGCCCGATCAATTTGATTGAAGCGCCGATACTGGTCACAGACTTGGAAAGCGCGGAGCTTATCAAGTATGCCTCTAACGCTTTTCTGGCCACGAAGATTAGCTTTATCAACGAAATCTCTCAGTTGTGCGAGCAAGTTGGCGCAGATGTACATGCGGTGGCCAAAGGTATGGGGCTCGATGGGCGTATCGGCCGCAAATTTTTGCACGCTGGCCCGGGATACGGCGGTTCATGCTTTCCCAAGGATACGCTGGCACTGATTCGAATAGCCCAGGAGCACGGTGTCTCAAGCCGGATTGTTGAATCTGTTGTAGAGGTCAACGCTGCGCAAAAGGCACGCATGGTAAACAAGGTGCGTCAGGCATTGGGTGGTTCAGAAAGCGACAAACTAATTGCGGTACTTGGGCTCGCGTTCAAACCGGAAACTGATGATATGAGAGATGCGCCTGCGTTAGCAATATTACCTCCACTCCTCGATAAGGGGGCGGTGGTGCATGCCCACGATCCGCAAAGCACAGAAGAAGCCAGGCATCTGCTTCCTGAGGAAGTGGTGTATTTCGAAGATGTTTACGAGGCGATGAAAGGGGCCGATGTAATCGTTTTGATGACGGAGTGGAACGAATATAGAGGTCTGGACCTGGATCGCATCAAGCAGTCTATGCGAGGCAATGTTTTTGTTGATCTGAGAAATGTATATGAGCCAACTCTGTTGGAGGAGCAGGGTTTTAAATACTTTTGTGTTGGCCGCTCCATTTATCCGCGTGTTGAGAAATAGCTGGAAGGATTTCGTGCGTTGTTTCATAACGAAATGACAGTGTCGTCTAGTATGCGGGTCATCGGAATCAGGATACTTGTTGTTCTGACATTGTCCGTTGGGACCATTTTATTATTCAATGTAGTCGATCGATATCAATTTTCCGGGCGTGAATTGCTTGTAAATAATAACTTCCACCAAAAATTGGAAGGTTGGGAGGAGGTGGGGGCTGGAGTAGTGGTGATTGGTGACGGGCAGCCCGTAGTGCGTTTAACTTCGGAGGACGATCACGAATCGGTTGCTATCAAGCAAGTGCTGGGAAGCCTCGGCAAGGATCAGTTGGTTCGCTTTTCAGGTGAAATGAAAACTGAAGGTGTGGAGCCGGCGGGTAAAGAATGGCAGGGCGCACGCCTCATGCTTGTTGGGCTCAATGATGATGGGACGCCAATGTATGAGGTGCCTCACGTTTTAACGGCACGCCACGGAACCGCTGATTGGGAGTATTTTTCCAAGGTGTTTGCGCCTAATGATGGCGTTGCCGAACTGCAAGTCGTGGTTCAGTTGCTCAAGGTAAAAGGTTCGGTGTGGGTTAAGGGGTTGAGCCTGCGGCCGGTAAGTGAAAGGCCGATATACAAAGCGTATTGGGTAGTGGATGTTGTGGTATGGATAGCAGTCATGTTTTGGGTATTGGCGCCCTATCGACATGTCGCAATTTCTTCTATATGGCACATGTTGATAATAATCATGTTGGCAGGGATCCTTGTCGGTGTATTGATGCCTCCTGATTTCAAGAATAGTGTCGGAAGTATGCTGCGGTCATCGTTTCCATGGATTAGTGATGCAGGTGCTCTTTTCCGGGTCGGGCATTTTCTCTCCTTTGCATCGCTGTCTCTTGTGGTGTTTTGGAAGGCAAGGTCCCGGCGAGATGTTTTCGAGAAGCTTGGATTATTGGTTTTGGTTGCAATGGTTACCGAAGTTTTGCAGTTATTGGTGGACGGCCGCAATTCTCAGGTGTGGGATTTTTTTTCTGATGCTGCTGGAGTAGGTGCGGCGCTGATTATATCGGGTGTATGGTTAAACATGACAGGCTCCTGGTCGGCAAGGGTGTGAAGATGTGTGCGCATGACCCGCAGGGCATTGATCGAGCGAAACTCCTGTTGCCGGTACAGATTGGACATGGTGATACTAACTGCGAGCTGGGTACGGGTAGCCGGGGGAGATTGCCGATCATGCGATTATCAGTGCTATTACTGGTTCTTGTCTCGTTTGTTGTAACGCAGAAAACATTTGCGCAGTATGCGGTCAATGTCAATTTACCGGAATGCGACTACATTATCCGATCTGCCAGTGACTGGAAAAAGGTAAATGACCCGGCATACGCAGTTATCTGTGTTGCCCCGGGAATATACACATACAAAGACATTGGGGTCGTTGAGCTGAGGCGATCAGGAACTGCGGAGCACCCACGTTATTTGCGCTGGTATGACCCGGCACAACCGGGTGACATCGATACGCATGTGGTTGACATTCCCCCTCGCAAGCAAGCGGTTATTCCCCAGTTTAAACTCATGGCGGACTACTGGGTGATCGACCGTATCGTAATGCGGGGTGGTAGACACCAGAATACACTGGCGGCAGGCGCGTCACACAATGTGCTGAATCGCATCCTCATTGAAGGGGGCACAGCGACACTGCTGCTGCGGTTCCTTGAGTCTTCACATAACGTGTTACAGCACAGCGTTTTGCGCAACACTGTTGCGATACCGGGTCGCGACAGTTATGCAATCTATTTTGACAGGAGTGAGAGTGAGCGGATTGTAGATAACGAAATATATAACTATGGTGGTGGTATCCAGCAATCGCCGCTGTCACTGAATAATCATGTGGTGTATGGCAACGAGATGTATATAACCGATGAGCTCTATACGGACTGCAGGGGGCATCGGGATAAGCAGGGCGAATGTATGTGTTCGGAAGGCATGGCGGTCGTTCTGAAAGGGGTAAACCGGCCCGGCACAACTTTCAGGATAGAAAACAATCTGATCTACGGTCACCGGCGTCACGATGAGCTTTGCATGGGATCTGGCACGCCGGGCGTTGCCATCGACCTGGGTTCGGGTGGGAGTGACACCAGGAACGTGATTATCAAGGGCAATATATTGCTGAATAGAGTTCCTAACAATATTTATACAGGATTGCATGTAGGTGATGTGGAGATAACCGGGAATGTGATTGGCTATGGCGAGTACGGCATCACGAATTTGTACGGGGACAATATGACGATCACTGACAACCTGTATATCGATAATGCCAAGGATTACCATACGGGCCGCAAGGCGGTGTTTCGAACTACATATAACAACAATCGCAAGATTACAGATAGTGAAAAGGCAGAGATGTGCTTCCAGGTAAAAAAATTTACCGCGCCACATTTGTCATGTGTGTCGGATCTGCAATGATGTCAACACAGACAGAATTATGTGTGGAATAGCCGGAATCCTGAATCTTGATGGTGCTCCTGTTGATCGGGACATGCTGGAGCGAATGACTGATGTCATCGCCCATCGTGGCCCGGACAGTGACGGACACTGGATTGATGGCCGTGTCGGCCTAGGGCATCGCCGCCTGTCGATCATTGATCTATCGCGAGAAGCAGACCAGCCGATGGTCAGCCAGGCCGGTTCGGAAATAATTGTCTTTAACGGCGAGATATATAATTACCAGGAACTAGCCCGGGACCTCGAGGCGAAAGGAATGCCGTGTCGCACACACTCGGATACCGAAGTTATCCTGAACCTGTACCGGCTTTACGGCACTGATTGCCTTGGTTATCTGCGTGGTATGTTTGCCTTCGCGATCTGGGACCGTAAGCGTGAGTGTTTGTTTGTAGCAAGAGACAGGGTGGGAATCAAGCCGCTGTACTATCACCTGTCTGATAAGGCATTTGTGTTCGCATCCGAGATAAAAGCCATTGCAGTCTCGGGCTATTCAGACTTGACGGTGGACATCAACGCCTTTGCCGGTTTTCTCCGGTTTCTTGTGGTACCTCAGCCAGAATCTATTTTTAAGGATATCAGGAAGCTGGAGCCGGGGCGCTACCTGCTGATATCAAAAGAGGGTGATGTTACGGAGGATGTCTTCTGGGAGGTCTCGGGCGACAGCGTGAGTCACTCCTCGCTCAAGGAGGAGGGAATTCTTGCTTCGCTGGATGAGGTGCTCAGAGAGAGTGTAGGGTACCACATGGTGGCAGATGTGCCTGTAGCTGCTTTTTTAAGCGGGGGTGTTGATTCGAGCGCGGTTGTCAGCTTGATGCGGAAGCATGCGCCACAAAAAAAAATAGACGCATTTTCCATCATCTTCCCTGGTCAGGCGGAATATGATGAAGACGTGTATGCGCGCAAGGTCGCCGAACTTAAAGGTGTCGACTATCACGCAGACACGCTGAGCCAGGAGTTTATGGTAGATATAGAACAGATGGCATGGCATTTGGACGAGCCTTTTGCAATCAGTTCAGCCTACGCCACATACTATCTAGCGAAGAGCGCGGCAACCAGAACAAAGGTTGTTCTGACCGGGGATGGTGGAGATGAATTGTTTGGTGGATATGAAGGCTATAAGAACGATGCATATATCGGTAACCCTTTATCGAATAGCCTGTTCTCTGTCGCATACATGCTCTCTGCCAACTTTACGAAATATCTTGGGCCTCGCAACAGAACGGTAAACCAGCTTCTTTCAGGGATGAGAAGGAGAGGTGGTTCAGAAGGGCTTCGCTACAGCGAGCAGGTCGCTCAGAGCAGTCTGCTCGCTGCGAATGCAGTGCTCAATCCAGATATTTTTCAGCGAGGTCTTTTGTCATGGCAAGACAACCTCATGGCTCGTTATTATGATGATCTGATGGACGCGGACAGGTTGCAACGGAAGCTTTATGCAGAATTTAGAACCCGCTTGGTAGATGAGATGTTGATGAAGGTGGACAGGATGACAATGGCCGCTTCTTTGGAAGCGCGTGTGCCACTGCTTGACCATCGTGTGGTGGAGTACGCCTTTACGCTGCCCTCGGACATGAAGCTACGAGGGAAAGGGCGGTCAGCAATTACCAAGTATGTTTTGAAGAAAGCAATGGAAAAATACTTGCCGAATGACATTATTTATCGGCGCAAGCAAGGATTCAATATCCCGGTGAAATCCTGGCTGAGTGGTGGATTGTCAGACAGTATCCGTGAGAGAGTGCTTGGTGGACATCTGCAGAAATGGGGTGTTGTTGATGCAGCTGCTTTGGAAAAATTTATGAGTGCGCAGAAAGGTTCGGCCCATTTCAACAGCATGCTTATGTTGTTGCTAGCGTTCGAAAGTTGGGCCGAGGCTTACCAGAGCCGGGTCAGAAATATTTCTATAGCCTGAGTTACTGCTCTCATGAAGATATGTGTGATATCCCCGGGCGTGGTGCACGCCATACCACGGACTGCAGCAATAGCAGAGTATTTCGGCAGGGTCGACTTTGTTGATATTACAGGCAATTCAGACTGCGCGGATCTGGAGGGCATGGGGGTCGTCTGTCATAGTCCCGCAGATGGAGACCTGATGGTTACGGGGGGGCAGCTTGGAGGATTGTTGAGCCGGATCTCTCCTGATGTCATCGTGTGTCATTACGCATCGGGGGATCACTTTTTTGCGGCCATCAGATATGGGCAGTGTCCTGTCGCGGTAGTGGCTATGGGGCATGACGTACTCTACATGAATGGCAATATCCATATCCCGGTCTTGCATCAGAAGCTGATAAAGTTGGGTTTGAGTAATAGTTGTTACATTAGTGCGAAATCAGGTTATCTGTCAGAAATGATAAGGCGTTATGGGGTGAAGGTTCCCATGGACGTCAATTACTGGGGTGCGGATCTCAGGCACTTTCAGCCAGATTCCCTGCCGGGAGCCAGGAAAAGGCTTGGGTTTGAATGGTGCGGGTCGTTGATATTGAGTCCGAGGACGGTAAATCCTACTTACAATATTCAGATGATAGTAGAGGCGTTTGAAATGTTGAGAAAGACGCAATCAAATGCCACTCTTGTCATCCTTGGAAGGTCGGATACCGCTTATGAGAAGAAGGTGAGGGACGTGGTGTCCGGTCTTCAGTTCAAGGATAGCATCAGGTTTGTCGGCGAGGTGAACCAGAGCGAGTTACCAGACTATTACCGTGCCGCCGACATCGTGGTTTCGATGGCCGGTAGCGAAGGGTTTCCGAACACGCTGTTAGAGGCAATGGGTTGTGAAGCTCCGATTCTGGTTGGAGACATACCGCAGATAAGGGAGCTGCTTCAAGACGGGGTAAATGCCAGGATTTGTGATATCGATAAAATGAAAATTGCAGATGTGCTGGGGGAAATGCTGGGTGATCCCGCCAGAACCAGGGACATGGCTGCAAAAGGGGGAGAAACAGCGCGGCGTTTTGGCGACATCAATGCTAACGGTCGGAGATTCAGTGATGCGATCAAGCGCCTTTGCAAAAAGAATGTGCGAATATCGCTGATCAGGCGGCTACTGTTCTCACAGTTGTACCTTTTCTACAGGCTGCAGCGTAAGCTGTTTACATAGAAATCCCCGGTATATTATCGCCATGTATTCGATGTCCCGGATAATGACCTCCGACCCCTCGCAGTGATGCCATATGTATAAACGTTTGTTGAAGGATGCATCCCTCTATTCGGTCAGCTCTTTGCTGGCGCGTGGCTTTTCCTTTATCACTGTTCCTATATACACCCGGCTTCTGAATCCGGCAGACTACGGGGCGCTGGATCTTTTAAGCTATACGGCTGTGCTGGTTCCTCTGCTGGTTGGTATGGCACTGGATCAGGCCGTAGCAAGGTTCTATCTGGATGCAAAGGATGAAACAGAGAAAAAGCGCATAGCATCAACGGCCCTTTTGTACACGGTCCTCATCTACGCAATATTCATTCCCTTGGTAGGCCCTCTGTCGGAAAATCTGGCCGAGGGGTGGTTGGATCACCAGGTTGGCAAGGAGACGGTAATCCTGGTGTTTATCCTGATGTGGGTGCACTCGATATTTTATATTGCAAACAACCAGCTCAAATATCTGTTTATGTCAAGGCAGTATGCGTTCTGCAATATTGGAAATACGGTGTTAAGTATTTCCCTGGGTCTGTTATTTATTGTTCAATTCGGGCTTGGTGTGGCCGGAATATTCCTCGGGCAGATTATTGGGCAGGCGGTCTTCGGCGCCCTTTCCCTGTACTATGCACGGAACAGTTATTCACTAACATTCCACTGGCAGTCATTCAGGCGGATGCTGAAGTACAGCACTCCTCTGGTTCCAGGGACGCTGGCATTTTTCCTGATGCAGTACGTGGATCGATATTACATTAATGAGTACAAGGGGTTGGGGGATGTTGGCCTGTATGGGATTGGTGCACGGATTGCTTCGCTGATTAATTTGTTTCTTATGGGTTTTCAGGGCGCCTGGAGTCCAATAGTAATGAAGGCATTCAGAGAGCCTGGTTCTCCAGTGCGTTTCGAGCGAGTCTTCAACTATTACCTGTTTGTTGTGGCAATGGTGCTGGTCTGGCTATCATTATTCGGGAAGGAAATATTACTGTTGTTGACGACAGAGGCCTTCAGTGAACGCTACGTGGTTGTGCCCACACTGGTTCTTGCCGCAATATTAGCCTCGGTTGGGGGATATTTTACGTACGGGATACAAATAGCCGAAAAATCCGGCCGCAGATTGGTAATAAATCTTATTGCGCTGGTGATCAACGTCGGCCTGAATATCGTGCTGATACCATTACTGGGTATCATCGGGGCGGCGTTGGCAACCACAATTTCGTTTGCGTTTCTTGCTTTTGCCTCAATGGTTCTGAGCCAGAAGTATTACTATGTGCCTTACAAGTGGGGAAATATTTTCTGGGTTGGTCTATTTACTCTGGTTATATCTAACAGCGTGACAATAATTGATTTCGAAGTGTCGATGTTCATGCTTTCGGCCAAGTTTGTCGTGGGCATGGCGTCCGTCTATATTGTCTCGCGGATCCTTAAGATATCTATGGATATGTCGTTATTCAGGACGATTAAGGCGCCCGATCGTTCGGGAAATTCTGGTGACAGTTGAGCGTGCTCTCAGGCATCTATTCCTATGACTGAATACAAAGTCTATCTGATCCAGGAGATCATACCCAGTTACCGTGTGCCGGTGTTTCGTCGCTTGTCGGATCAGGAGGATGTGGACCTCACGGTCTTGTATAGTCGTGAGGCCAGGGCAATGAAGAAGGAGAATCTAAAAAGCTCAAATGATATCAGTGGATTCAGGCATGTGAGAACGGGGCTGCTGGATTTCGGCCGCTATACCTTCCAGCCGGGTGTGTTGTTCAGAATTCTGAGTGGGCGCCCAGATGTCGTGATAGCCGGTCAGGCCGGCAGGTTGGACAGGTTGCTGCTGCTTGTGCTGTGCAAAATGCTCGGAATCAGGTTTCTGTGGTTTCTGGGTGGTGTGCCCTACATTGAGGATCGGCAGATAAAGCGTCATGAGCAACGCGGTTTACTGAACCGATGGCTGAAGCATTTTAATCCCAAACCCGCATTGACACTAAAAGCCAATGGGTTAATTGCATATTCCCGTCATGCGAAACAGTACTACGTGGAACGGGGTTTCAGAGAAAATTCGGTTTGGGTTGCGCCGAACTCACCCGATACTACAGCACTGTACAGATATAAAGATGAATGGTTGAGTCATCCAGGGCTCCTTTCCACCGAACGGAAACGCTTCGCGCCCTCAGGAGAAAAAGTGCTCTTCATTCTGGGGCGCCTGAACAAGGCACGAAAGCTGGATACCTTGTTGCAGGCATTGAGTAAGCTTCAGGATGCCGGGCAAGCTGTGTCACTGGTTGTTATCGGGGACGGCGGGGAACGGCAGAACCTGGAGAAACTCGCAAGAGATCTAAAGCTGAAAAACATATACTTCGAAGGTGCGATCTACGATGAGCGGGAGTTGGCGAAATATTTTGCGGTTTGTGACATCTTTGTGACACCGGGCGTTTCCAGTATGGCCATCAAGATGGCTATGCTGTTTGGTGTGCCCGTAGTTACAGTGAATTACGGGCTTGAGGTGCATGACGTGCAGGAAGGGGTTAACGGTTGCATTTTCCCTATGGGTGATGTCAATGCGCTTACGGGGAAATTGAGTGCTTTGCTTGAATCTGACGAGTTGATGGCGCGTCTTGGTGAAGGGGGTGCCGAGACCATACGTCATGAGATCAATATAGAACGGATGATCCAGGGGTTCCATGCGGCGATTGTCGGTGAACCGCCGCGGAATGTTAGTGTGGGGCTGAAAGGAGGAAGCAATGGCTAGGGCAAGACCACTGGGCGCCATTGGTGTATTCTCGGTCGCCTTTATGGCGCTCTTTGCGGGGCACCTGCTGCTGAAGGTCTATATGCCCAATGCTGCCATTGGAGGGCTCGGGTTTCTGGCTATCGCGCTTATTTTTTCCTATGTGCTGTTTATCCGCCGGGATCCTTTTGGATTCGTCATGATCATCTATATCTGCAGCCACTTCAGTTACGCGGACAATCAGGGTGGACTGTGGAACCTCATGGCATTCGGCCTGCTGAGTATTTATGTAGTACTGAGAAAGCCTGTGAGTGAATTCCAAAGACCAGACTATACCCTGTTCCTTCTGCTGGGTACTTTCATCTTCTGGAATCTGCTCGATTGGGTTTTCAAGAATCCGCTGCCTGTTGTACCGCGAGTGAAGGGGGTGGCGGCCTTTTTAGGGTTTATCCTGATCTTCTACCTTGCGGGTAATTTGTCTCTCAGCAAGGAGCGGCTTCGGTTATTTCTCACTGTAACATTCGTGATGTTGATATATCAGTTCCTGGTAGCGCTGAACCAGCGCTATTTTATCATGCCGCTGAATACGCCCTTGTTGGGTGGATATTCTGACATAGGGACGACCATCACACCGGCAACTGTGGATACACCGGGAACCCTCATGCATTTTGAGCTATTCAGCGAATATGCCGTACTACTTGCCTGTCTTTTGATCCCGCTTTTATCTTCCAGTATTACGAAGCGTAAACTGGGCTTTGGTGTTCCCCGCCTGGCAATCATGCTCCTGATCTGTTTCACGATTCCTATGTTGACTTCGACACGTTCGGCAGCGATTTTGCTCGTGTTCGTGATCGGGGTCTATTTCCTGCTTTTCCCGCTCAAGATCTTCTCGGTCATAGATCGGTTCGGCCGCCAGCTTGCCAGCCTGTTTGCGCTCGCCATGATTCTTCCAGTCGTTGGGGTATATGTTGGGCTGGAGCATCTGGAAAAAGATTTTTCTGATCTTTCTACCACTCAGTTTACGGTGGAAAGTGTGACATCCGGGAAATCGATCAATAGAGGTGGTTTGGTGTCGATCGCGCTGGAAAGGATAGATAGCGAATCCTGGTGGGCGGGTTATGGCTATAGTATTCCTCGTTCCAACCGCTGGGCATGGTTTGGTGTCGATCCAGCACAGAGAGAGGTACGCATCGCGGGCTTTCACAGCCTATATTTGTCTTTGCCTATGTTGTATGGGTGGATTGGGAGTTTAGTGTTTCTGGCAATGATTGTCGCGACTGCCGGGAGGTGTTCCCTGGCAGCGCTGAGGTATCAAGAAGAAAGGTCTTTCATGTAGTGTTTTTGGTGGGGTTTAGCCTGTTCTGGTTCGTTTTCCTCGTCGACGAGTACAAGATCAGTATTCTGCGCAACCCCAACTATCACATGTTGTTCTGGATCTGGCTGGGTCTGTCCAACGCCCTACTTAAGACCATCCGTCAGGATGAAGGAGTCAAGACAACAGAGCCGTCTGTCAGGAGGAAGATGCTTTGAAAATCCTGTGGTTTACAAATGTTCCGCCCCCAGCGATGGTGCAACGGGCAGGTACGGGTTCTGAGCGCTGTGGCGGGCACTGGATCAATCAGTTGTTGAAGTACGTTTCGACGGCTGAGGACATGGAGCTTGGGGTTGTGACGGCATTCCCGGGGTTGAAAGAAATGGAATTCAGGGAGGATGGCATTGACTATTTTGTACTGTCACAACCCCGCCGCTACCCGCTGTTCGGTATTAGGCCTGAAGATCTTGAGAAATGCTGTGCGGTCGTTGAGCACTACAAGCCGGATGTCATACATATTCATGGCAGCGAGCGTTTTTACGGGTTGATCAAGAAAAGGGCTTGCGTGCAAACACCGACGCTCGTGTCTGTGCAGGGGCTGCTGGGGCCCTACTCCAGCAGCAGGCAAGACTTTTTTGGTGCTTTATCGTTGCGGCAGATTTTCAGCAGCATCCGTTTGCTCGAAGTTCCAGCGAGATCTGGTCTGTTCTGGCAGTATATCGACACACTCAGGGGAGCGAGTCGGGAGGCCGAAATACTGACTGCTGTCGAGGGTTTCCTGGGCAGGACGGCATGGGACCGAGCCCACACACAGATCGCGAATCCGGGCGCCCGGTACTTTCACGTCGGCGAAATACTGCGCGACAGTTTCTACCAGCATCGTTGGCGGCTCGAGGATTGCGAGCGGCATACCTTGCTCTATACGAATGCGGGCCATCCGCGTCGTGGCATCGAGAATCTGCTGGCTGCCGTTGCCCATCTCCGGCACGAATTCCCTGATATTAGATTGAGGCTGGCCGGCGTAGTACGACCGCGCAGTGGCTATGGGCGCTTCATGCGGCGCACGATAAGGCGCCTTGGCCTGGAGGAACAAGTCGAATTCCTTGGGCATCTGGATGAGCAGGCCATGATCCGGGAACTGAAGCGGGCTCATGTTTTCACCATTGCTTCCTATATAGAGAACAGCCCCAATAGCCTGGCTGAGGCAATGACATTGGGAATGCCATGTGTAGCGAGCTTTGTCGGTGGTATTCCGGATATGGTTCGCGACAATGAGACCGGGTTACTATTTCCGGTTTCAGATGTGCCTCTGCTTGCGGACAAAATACGCAGGGTGTTTGCAGATGATGGGTTGGCGGAACGACTGGGCAGTAATGCCCGCGCTGTTGCGATAGAGAGGAATGATCCAGCCAGGGTGAAGGGCGAGTTGCTGGATGCCTATCAACGATTCAGTGTCGGAGAATAGGTGGCCCTGATGGAAATGAGTGCGGCACGATGAAAGGCAAGTGTGGACCGAATTTCATGATCATAGGTGCCGGAAAAAGTGGTACTACAACCCTGGCTCATCACCTGGGGCAGCACCCGGATATATTCGTCAGCGACCCGAAGGAACCACATTACTTCACGCTAAACTGGGACAGGGGGGCGGAGTGGTATACAGGGCTTTTCGAAGGCGCTGGATACTTTAGTGCCAGAGGGGAGGCATCTGCAACCTATACGCTTTTTCCAGAATTCACGGATGTGCCAAAACGTATCAGGCAGTATTGTGAAGAGGGAATGCGCTTCATATATATTGTTCGACATCCGGTGGAGCGCATGTTGTCTCATTGGGCGCACGATAAAATGGCCGGCAACATTCCGGTTGAGCAATCTATCGAAGATCTGCTTGGAAGTGGCACGAAGTATGAGTATGCAAGTTCATATGCACTCCAGATTGAGCAATATTTGCAGTACTTCGATCAATTCAGCATAAAGGTTGTTGTATTTGAAAAGTATATCGAAAATTCACAACCTGTCCTTAGAGAGTTATTCCAGTTTCTCGGGGTGGATGCGGAGTGCGCTGTAGAAGACCTCACTGCGAAAAATGTGTCATCGCAAAATCGTCACGTACCCGGTTGGATCCGCGAAATCGAAAAGTTGAAAGAAATTCCGCTCATTGGTCAAGGAGTGAGGGGTGTGTCCAGAGCGTTGCGAATCAAAGATCTGGCTTATAGGGTGATGGGGAGGAAGCTTGACAAGGAACGTTTAAGCCAGGATCAGTATAATGCGCTTCTCGAACAATTCCATACGGAAATAGAAAGGTTGTCGAAAATGCTTGGATGCAATCTCTACACAGTGTGGGGTGAGTATAAAAATATGGCGTCGTCTCCCTTACCGGACAAGTAGTACTTATGGACCTGATAACACTCGATTCGTTGCCGCACCTCCTCAATATTCTGCTGGACCGGATTAGATGCCGTATTTCAACAGGCGGGGCTTTGTTAAAAGCGTGGTGGTGGAATATAGAAGTGGGAAAGGGCTGTCTGTTTTATGGTGTGCCCATTGTTCAGCGGCTTCCAGGCACAAGTATCACAATAGGAAAAAGTTGCGTCTTCCGCTCCGCCGAGTGGTCTAACTATGCAGGTATCAATCATCCCTGCATATTGGCGTCACTGGCCACGGGCGCAAAGATAACAATCGGCGAGAATTGTGGTTTAAGTGGTGCGGCGATCGGTGCGGCCGTCTCTGTCGAAATAGGGAGTCGGGTTATGGTTGGAGCAAATACGATGATCTGTGATACAGATTGGCATCCGGTGGATTCCTGCAGGCGTTACCGTGGTGAGCCTGGCGATGCTGCGCGAGTAATCATCGGTGATGATGTATGGTTGGGTGCAAATGTGGTCGTACTCAAGGGGGTGGATATTGGTGCTGGTGCGGTTATCGCGGCAAACAGTGTGGTCACCAGGTCTATTCCACCGTCAGTAGTGGCCGGGGGCATTCCTGCAAGGCCGCTGAAAAAAATTCCCTTGTCAGGGCCGGTTTTTGGGGAAAGTGCGGAAAAATGAAACAGCAACAAAAAGTTGGACGCCTGAACTGCAGCGTCCTTGCTGTTGGAGACTTTCCTGAAGGTGGGGCGACGTCACAGCGACTCTATCTGTTAACGAGACTCCTTGATGAGGGCCTCGGTAAGGCAGCGCTTTATATCCTGCACCCTGCAAGCAAGACAAGCATAGATGAGAACCGATCGATTTTCGGGGAATGGGGTGGGATTACGTATGAATACCTGAGTGGTACCACGGTCCGGCCGAGAACGATAGTGGGTGCTGCGTTTTACACGCTCAGGGGGATATACGGAGCTGTGCGGCTGTTGTTAGGCATCGGCAAGGCAAGACCGGATGTGGTTGTGTTGTATACGCCGACACTTGTGAAATTCGCCATTCCTATGATTGTCGCCTGGATCATGCGTATTCCGATGTTTATCGAGATTTGCGAGGTTTATAGCCATGCGACGGACGATCCGGACAGCGGGTTGCTACGGCGCGTGCTTAGGGGCGGTGAATCGTTCATGGAGCGACTTATACCCCGAACGGGAAGTGGCTTGCTCGTAATATCCCAGAAGATACGTACTTTTTATTCACAGTTGGGTGTTGATAAGGTCGACATGTTTTTGCTTCCAACATTGATCGATTCCGATTGTTATGAAAATGGTGGTCACTCTACCGTGGATAGTTTAGAAGGAAAGCAATATCTTCTGAACTCGGGCTCTTTCAATGAGAAAGACGGGCTTCCGTATCTGGTTGGGGCAGTCTCCAGATTGCGCTCCAGTTACCCGGACATCAATCTGGTGTTTACCGGGAATGCGCCAGCTCACGTTCGCGAACAGCTTCTGGATATTGCTGGCGATGGTGGTGAGGAATGGATGGTGTTTACAGGATTCCTTTCCCGGGATGAGCTGATCTGGTGCTACAAGAACGCGGCGGGTTTGCTTAGTTGTCGATCTAACAGCGAGTATGCGAACTATGGGCTCCCGACAAAACTTGCCGAATATCTGATTACAGGACGCCCCGTAATAGCTACTTCTGTAGGAGATGTTGGGGATTATCTAGAAGATGGTCGCAGTGCTTATCTGGCGAAGCCGGAAAATGAAGAGAGTATCGCATCCGCAATGGGCAGAATGTTGGGCAACCCTGATCTTGCGCATAAAGTAGGGCGCAGTGGTAAGGGTGTCGCGCAAGAGCATTTTGACTACAAGAAGTATATAAAACCAGTATCCTGCTTTGTGCGTTCAAAGCTGGGGATTGATTCAGGGGTGCAAGGTGACCGGTGATATGGGCAACAAACTACTGGACGCCTGCATGGAAGTATCGGGCAGAGTGCAACACGAATTCAGGCGCGTTGGGATGATGAGTTTGTGTGTGGTGTAGTCGGAATACTGGGGCATCTGGACCATGTTGTCGAGCGACAGCTCGAGTGTGCTGTCGGGTGTCTTGTGCATCGTGGCCCCGATGATCGGGGAATATGGCTTGATCGATCGCAGGGTGGTGCTGGTATCGGTCTTGGGCATGCGAGATTATCTATTCTTGATCTTTCTAGTCACGGTCATCAACCCATGGAATCGTGCAATGGAAGATACATTATTGTATTTAATGGAGAAGTATATAACTTTCGGGACATACGCAGGGATCTTGAAAGTTGCGGCCACAGTTTTAGTAGTGACAGTGATACGGAGGTAGTTCTGTCTTCGTTTCAGGAATGGGGCACAGAATGCGTTAACAGGTTCATTGGAATGTTCGCGTTCGCGGTATGGGACAGAAAGGAAAAAACGCTGTGGTTGTGCAGGGATCGTGTCGGAGTCAAGCCACTTTATTATGGAGAATGTAATGGCAGTCTGATTTTTGGGTCCGAACTAAAGGCATTGCGGGAATTCAGGAGTTGGACGCCCGAGATCGATCTTCAGGCGATGGGGGAATACCTTCAGTATGGCTACATAGCAGCACCACGAACCATATATAAAGGAGTGAATAAATTACCACCCGGGCATTGGTTGATCGTGCAGGAGGGGCGCAAGCCGCGTCTGGAACGGTACTGGTCCATACAAGATAAAGTGGCGTCTCAGGGTAGAGTTATGGCCAGCGAAGAGGATCTTGTCGATCAGCTGGAGAACCTGTTAATCGATGCTTTCAAATATCGAATGGTTTCGGATGTTCCCGTTGGGGTGTTTCTGTCCGGGGGGATAGACTCCAGTACTGTTGCATCTATCCTTCAGCGCAATCACGATCAGCCAATACATACCTTCACAATTGGATTCCGGGAAAATCAGTACGATGAATCCTGTTGGGCAAAAGCCATCGCAGAATATTTGGGGACCCGGCACACCGAATTCATACTGAATCCCACCGATGCAGACCGGATTATCCCAAATTTGCCCAAAGTGTATGATGAGCCGTACTCGGATTCTTCCAACGTTCCAACGCTAATGGTCTCGGAACTCGCCCGCGAGCATGTAAAGGTCGCTCTGTCCGCCGATGGAGGGGATGAACTCTTTGGAGGGTATACGCGATATGCGCTGGACCCTGCACGACTCCGTATGCTGCAAGCCCGGCCTGCCTGGTTGAGACGGCTGGTTGGTAATGCTGTCCATCGATTTCCGCCAAAGTTTGCGGCGACAATGCTTGCACCAGCAGCAGTTTTTGGTAGCGAAATGCCGACACGGTTGATGCGAAAATGGAATAAGCTCGGCCATGTTTTGCCAGATCCTACCTTGAGCAAGATATTTCAGGCATCGGAGGCATATTGGTTGCCCGGAGAAGTCGCTCGCCTGACTGGCACCGCCTATTCAGATCCCCGCATGGAGGTGGATGAATATTCAGGAACCCCAGAGGAAAAGATGATGTATTGGGATTTCGAACATTTCTTGCCCGAAGATGTGCTGACAAAAGTTGATCGTGCGACGATGTCAGTAGGTCTGGAAGGGCGGGAGCCCTTGCTGGATCATCGGCTGGCTGAGTTTGCTTTCGGATTACCGGTAGAATATCGCATGGGTGAAAAAGGGCAAAAATACCTGTTGAAAAAGGTATTGTCCCGGTATTTGCCGGAAAATCTTGTAAATCGCCCGAAACAAGGGTTCTCGATACCTCTGAATCGATGGATGAGAGACACCATATCCAATACCGATCTTTTGGATTTTACGGGGCGCTCAAGTTGTATGGGGTTGATTGATCCTGATGCTGCCAGGTCTCAGGTAGATCAATATGAAAAGACCGGGACCGGGGAAGCCAAGGTCTGGAGTCTTTTCGTCTTGTCGCAATGGATGCAGGAATGGAATTGATTGTAGTAGTCAGGGGTGTTCTTATGCCTGATAAGACACTATTTCGCACTATGCCGGGAACAAAAAAATGAACGGACCGAAGGATTCGAAGACAGAACTGGTTGCAGGGATTATTGAACGTGCAACGTCTCATCCTATAAGGAAAATCCTTGTTGTCGGCTGCGGGTCAGGCCTGGAGGCGGCGATACTGGCCCGCTGCCTAGATGCTGAAGTGGTTGGGATAGATGTGGAGGATAATTTTGACCCGGCATCCGCCCGCTCTGCCGATCTGCAGTTGGGCGATGCAACTGCGCTGAGCTTTGAGAATAATACTTTTGACTTCATATATAGCTACCATGCCCTTGAGCATATACCGGATCCAGGCAAGGCATTATCTGAAATGAACAGGGTTTTAAAAGATGATGGTGGTTTCTGGGTGGGTACGCCAAATAGGCTTCGGTTGCTGGGCTATCTGGGGAGCAAAGATGCCAGTCTGTGGGATAAGATCCACTGGAATTACATAGACTGGAAAGCCAGGCTGTTGGGCCGGTTCAGGAACGAAATGGGTGCGCATGCGGGTTTTGCCAGAGGCGAGCTTTACGCGATGCTTCGGACAGAGTTTTCCCATGTGGATGATGTGACCGATATCTATTTTTCGACGTTGTATAGTGGGCATCAGAAATTGTTGAGAATTCTTTCAGCGACCGGCCTGTCGGTAGTTACCTATCCGAGTGTTTATTTTATGGGTAAGAAGTGACAATGGTTGCCCGACGTGGAGTGCGGAGAATGTTGCAATGAGGGTTCTCGTTGTGGGCCCGGATCGACAGGACATTGGTGGTGTTGCTAATTACTACAATGCGGTTTTCCCAAGGCTGGAAAATGGCGATGAGGATACTTTGTACCTTGAAGTAGGTAGTACGCATGGGAAACACAGAGGGGCGCATGTCGTCTTAGATCAGGTGCGCTTCGGCAAGATAATAACAAAGTATCGACCTGATGTTATTCACCTTAATCCATCATTGGATATGCGAAGTTTCTTGCGCGATGGGGTCTTCATTTTACAGGCAAAGCTAAGAAGGGTTCCTGTATTGGTTTTCTTCAGGGGTTGGTAGAAGTCATTTGAGTTGACTGTAAGCCGCCGATTGAAGTGGTTCTTTAATGTTTCATATAGGCGTGCGGACAGGTATATAGTGCTTGCATCACAATTCAGGGACCAGTTGCGGGAATGGGGTGTCGATGCCCCTATCTCCCTGGGGACTACAGCGGTTGCTGACGAGATGCTGGAAACGTTTTCCATTGACGGGAAGGCATCGGAAATTGAGGCTACCAAGAGCGTACGTATTCTGTACCTGGCGCGCCTCGAAAAAGAAAAGGGGGTTATGGAATTATTGGAGGCTGTTAGACGCCTTCTCAACGATGGTGCTGATATTTTTCTGACAGTCGCGGGTGATGGCCCAATGATGGGAGCAGTGCGAGCCGCAGTGAGTGAGTTTGGAGAGTACGGTGACCGGGTGGAAATTGCTGGTTACGTGCGGGGCGATCGTAAGATAGATATGTTGAACTCACATCATATATACTGTTTTCCGACTTCATATGGTGAGGGGATGCCAAATTCACTTCTTGAGGCAATGGCTTTCGGTATGCCTATCATTACATGCCCGGTCGGTGGCATAAGAGATTTTTTTATCGATGGCGAGATGGGTGTGTTATTAAGGGAGGTAAATCCAGATGACGTTGTCAATGCGCTTGCTTCGTTAGTGTCGGATCAGGCGCGCCTGGCGCTGATGGCAAGAAAAAACCACTCCTATGCCATGAACAACTTCCTCGCGTCCACAGCTGCGGAGATGCTGCGCAGTACCTATCGAGATATTACTGCAGGAAAACGATCAGCAACATCTGTGGAAGAGTAATGCACCCTGGGGAAGATATAGATATAGATGTAGGTATGGCTAGGCAGATTATGACATCTGTACGCGGAAACTGGATTGGTTTGCGGGTGGCCCTGCACGGTGACAGATAAATGTGTGGTATTGCAGGATTTATAACTGCGGAAACCGGATCATCATTGAATGAGGCGCTACGAACGATGGCTGGTGCTCTGGCCCATAGAGGGCCAGATGATGAAGGCCTGTACGACACGTTAACGGCTGACGGAAGGTGGGCCGTCGGTATAGCTCATAGACGTCTCTCTATAATAGATCTGGATTCGGGGCATCAACCTCTCTCTAATGAAGATGGTACCGTCCATATAGTATTTAATGGCGAGATCTACAATTACAGAGAGCTGCGACAGGATCTTGTTGAAAAAGGGCATCAATTCAAGACCGCATCCGATACCGAAACAATCGTGCATGCTTATGAACAGTACGGTGACAGGTGCGTTGATCTATTACGAGGAATGTTTGCCTTCGCAATTTGGGATGCGGCTCGCGAGCGGCTTTTTCTTGCGCGCGATCGATTTGGAAAAAAGCCACTATTTATCAGTCATCACAACAATGGTTTGATATTTGCGTCGGAGATTAAGTCTTTGCTCTGCTATCCAGGGTTGCAGAAGGGTGTTGATAAGGGTGCAATCTGGGACTACTTCGCATTTCGGTACGTACCTGGTCCACGCACCCTTTTCCAGGGGGTGCAGAAACTTCAGCCGGGGTGCTGTGCAGTCTGGGAGAAGGGGCGGTTGAGAGAGTGGTCCTATTATACGCCGCCGGATTGCAAACCTGGCAAGCCCGGCAAGTTTTCGGGTGATGTGCTAGGAAATTTTCTAGAGTGTTTGGAAGAGGCTGTCAGTATCCGTATGGTTAGTGACGTCCCCTTCGGGGCGTTTTTATCGGGCGGCATCGATTCATCGGCGATTGTCGGTTTGATGACTCGCCATAGTGACCATCCGGTGAAGACTTTTTCAGTTGGCTTTGCGGAGTCGGCCTACAGTGAACTGCGTTATGCAAAAACTATTGCAGACCAGTTCAGTACTGAACATCAAGAGTTGATTGTGTCGCAGGATCACTTGATGGATGAGCTGCCTGCGCTAGTTCGTTTCCGGGATGCGCCGGTAGCCGAGCCGTCAGATATTCCAATCTACCTGTTATCGAAGGAAGCACGCAAGACAGTGAAAATGGTGCTGACCGGCGAAGGTAGTGATGAATTCCTCGGTGGATATCCCAAGCATGTTTTTGAGCGGTATGTGAGGTGGTATCAGTTTCTTCCCGGGGTGTTTCGTCACGGTCTGCTGGAGCCGTTGGTTAAGGCTTTGCCATACCGCTTTCGACGCGCAAAAACGGCTGTACATAATCTGGGGTTGGAAAACTGGCAAGCGAGAATGGCGCGGTGGTTTGGCGCCATGTCGCCGTGCGAACGTGAACGGCTGGTGGCTTTCAGGCCTGATGCGCCTTCGTGGCAGGCCAGTGTGGTGCCATGTCACGAAAACAATAGCTCACTGAGAAGGATCCTCTGCTTTGATCAGGCTAGCTGGCTGCCTGATAATCTGCTTGAACGTGGTGATCGAATGACTATGGCTGCTTCACTGGAGGCTCGCATGCCGTTTATGGACCATTAATTGGCGGCATTTGCTTCTACTCTTCCGGATAGGATGCGTGTTCGTGGAATGACCACAAAATGGATATTACGTGAGGCGATGAAGCGCCTACTTCCAGGGGAGATTCTGGAGCGGCCAAAGGTGGGGTTCAGGGTGCCTGTCCATGAGTGGTTCCGCGGTCCCATGAGAGAGTATTTGTATGATCACCTGACAGCTCCATCATCCCGCACCTTGGCGTATTACGACCGGGAGACTTTGGAAAAGATTTTGTCCGATCATTTCAAAGGGCATCAGAACCATGAAAAATTATTGTGGTGCCTGCTGAACCTGGAAATCTGGCATCGGGAATACGATATTTCCGCATGAACCAGATTGGCTGGTTAATTAATCGACTGCGGGTGATGTCTTTATCTGAGGTGCTTTTCCGGGTGCGACGATCTGTGGTACAGCGACTGGAACAGCGGCGGGTGGGGGCAGGTTGGCAGCCGCAGCCTGCCAAGACAGTACAGCCAAAGACCTCCCTGCTTGGACAAGATGCGGATCTGATCAGCCGGTGGGGTCGGCAGCATCAGCTCGATCATCTCGGGCTGGACGCGTACCTTGCAGGCCGTATAAATTTTTTTGGTCATGAGCCACTGGATGTCGGCAATCCAGTGGCCTGGCATCGGGATCCAGTTACCGGTATTGAGGCGCCGCTGGTCTTTGGTAAAACATTGAACTACCGTGATGATTCCGTTGTAGGGAATGTTAAGTTTATCTGGGAGCTAGGGCGGCACCAGCATCTCGTCCCGTTGGCCATCGCGTATGCCGTCACTGGTGAACTGCGTTACCGGGAGGCCATCGCTGAACAGATAGATGGCTGGATCGAACAGAACCCCTATGCCATGGGTATCCACTGGTGCAGTGCACTTGAGGTATCGTTGCGTCTGATTTCCTGGTCGCTGGTCCACAGTTTGCTGGCCGTGCGTGATGGTGAAGAGGGGTTATTCGCGGCCGTCCAGGATTCGGCGAGTCTGGGGGCAGTGATCTACCAGCAAGCACACTTTGTTCGCCATTTTCTGTCCCGTTATTCTTCGGCCAATAATCATTTGATTGGTGAATTGAGTGGTTTATGGGTTGCTTGCCAGGTTTTCGACCTTGGTGAGCAAGGTCGTGTGTGGTCCAATTTTGCACAGGAAGAATTGGAGCGTGAATCTGGTCTCCAAGTGCACACCGATGGTGTGGATAAGGAGCAGGCTTTTTACTACCACCTGTGGGTCCTGGAGTATTTATTTTTTGTCTGGCTGGTGGGCGCTCGCTGTAATCACCCTTTTTCAGAGGCGTTCACAAGCCGGATCCTGGCAATGGCACGGTTCCTGGAAGATGCCAGTCCGGACGGAGGTGAGCCTCCCCAAGTCGGTGATGCAGACGATGGGTTCGTTGCCCGCTTCCAACCGACTTGGTCACCAAGGCCATATCGGGAATTGCTCGATGCCATCGCTAGCGTGTTCGGGGGTGCTGATGACGGAAATAGTGAGAAGGCATTCTGGTATTGTGCCATGGCGAAGACCGACAAGACTCCATACCCCGTCTTTGAATGGCAGCGGTCTTATCCAGTGATTTACCCCCAAGGTGGTTATGCGGTGTTGGGCGGGGCAGGCTGCCATCTGGTATTCGATGCAGGCCCGCTGGGCTATCTCGGTATTGCTGCTCATGGCCATGCCGATGCATTGAGCTTCTGCCTGGCTATAGACGGGGAGTGGTGGCTGGTTGATCCTGGTACCTATGCCTATCACAGTGATTCCGGGTGGCGTTCTTACTTCCGAGGCACCTCCGCACACAATACCATCCGCGTGAATCGGCAGGATCAGTCACAGATTGGGGGGGCTTTCATGTGGCTGCGTAAGGCTGTCGCCGGGTTTGAGGCTGTAGCCGAAGAAAATAATGAAATCTATCAAATAGTTAAAGGCCGACATGACGGATACGCCGCAATTGGAGTAAGTCATTGCCGGGAACTGAAGTTATCCGCGGCTAAGCAGCAGCTGGAAATCGTAGATACCCTGAAAAGCAGGGGCCGACAAGGAAAAGTTGCTGAAATCTATTATCATTTTGCGCCGGATGTCGATATAGAGCCAGGCCCGGAAGCACATTGCTGGATTGCGGTGCGTGAGGACCGGAAAAAACGACTGGTGATTTAAACTGATCCGTCTTGGGCATTTGAAGTCGTCAGGGCGGGTACAAATCCTGTGTCAGGGTGGTATTCTCCAGCGCTCGAAGAAAAAGAGCCTACCTGTACCTTGCGCGGGGAGATCGTTCTGCCCGCATCGATCAGGAGTGTGACCAAGTTTGTTATTGAGATGACTGATAACAAAATAAATGATTGAAAATATGAGGTTGAGATGAAGATAAGTATTTTTGGGCTGGGTTATGTAGGTGCGGTATCGGCAGGCTGTCTTGCCAAAGATGGCCATAGCGTCATTGGCGTCGATCCTTACCAGCCCAAGGTAGACCTGATCAATGAGGGCAAAACCCCGGTTATTGAAAAAGACATCGGCGAAATCATGGAGAAAGCGGTTGCCGATGGCTTGTTGCGGGCCACACAGGATATCAGGGAGGCGGTTTCTGGCTCGGATATTTCCCTGATCTGTGTGGGAACCCCC
>Ga0114931_10002374_pt1 | contig 23980 bp, 18 predicted proteins | sample 2SBtaG_FD_89579 | JGI IMG/M metagenome (GOLD analysis project Ga0114931, IMG submission 89579) | Deep subsurface microbial communities from Kolumbo volcano to uncover new lineages of life (NeLLi) - 2SBTROV14_V59a metaG | ecosystem: Environmental > Aquatic > Marine > Volcanic | place: Kolumbo... | reverse complement strand
GAGGCCGGGCTGCGTTGCTTTGGCCCAACCCGGGCAGCCGCCGAACTGGAAGGCTCCAAGGCGTTCACCAAGGATTTTCTCCAGCGCCACACGATCCCCACCGCGGCCTACGCCAATTTCACCGAAATCGAACCGGCCATTGCCTATATCCGCGAGCAGGGTGCGCCCATCGTGGTCAAGGCCGACGGCCTGGCGGCCGGCAAGGGCGTGATTCTGGCGCAGACCGAAGACGAGGCGATAGCCGCGGTCAAGGACATGTTGGCCGGCAACGCTTTCGGTGAAGCGGGCCACCGGGTGGTGATCGAGGAGTTTCTCCAGGGTGAGGAGGCCAGCTTCATCTGTATGGTCGATGGTGAGCATGTGTTGCCCATGGCGACTTCGCAGGACCACAAGGCGGCGCTGGATGGCGATACCGGCCCCAACACCGGCGGCATGGGGGCTTACAGTCCGGCGCCGGTGGTCGATCAGGCCATGCATGAACGTATTATGCGCGAGGTGATCGAACCAACCGTGGCCGGCATGCGGGCAGAAGGCCGGACCTTTACCGGATTTCTCTACGCCGGTCTGATGATCGCGGCCGACGGGGTGCCGAAAGTGCTGGAATACAATGTGCGTTTTGGTGACCCGGAAACTCAGCCGATCATGCTGCGTCTGAAATCAGATCTGGCGGAGTTGTGCGCTGCCGCTATCGATGGCCGGCTCGATACGGTGAGCGCCGAGTGGGATCCGCGTCCGGCGCTCGGCGTGGTGCTGGCGGCCGGCGGCTACCCGGGCGATTATGCCAAGGGCGCACCGATCAGTGGACTGGATGAAGGCGACAGCGAAGACGTCAAGGTGTTTCATGCCGGCACGGCCGAGCGGGACGGACAGGTGGTGACCGCCGGTGGCCGGGTCCTGTGCGTGGCGGCCCTGTGGGATACGGTAGGCGAGGCGCAGCGGCGCGCTTATGCCAGAGTGGCTGACATTCACTGGGACGGGGTTTACTATCGCAAGGATATCGGACATCGGGCGATTGCCAGGGAGTGAGGGGTAAGGAGTGGGGCGCATTTGCCTTTTCTCCTTCCTCACCCCTCGCCCCTCACTCCTTACTCGGGATTCTTTCATGACCATCAAACCCGGCGCGTTCAAATATGATTATCTCGGCCTGGATGTGGCGTCGATCAAGCGCTCGCTGGCCAACCGGCTCACTTACAGTATCGGCAAGGATCTGTATACCGCTGTGCCGCGTGACTGGTTTCACAGTCTGGCTTATGTCGTACGAGATCGGCTGATCGAACGCTGGATGGAGACCATGCGCTCTTATTACCGGGAGGATGCCAAGCGGGTCTATTATCTGTCGCTGGAATTTCTGATCGGTCGTTCGCTGACCAACAGCCTGCTCAACATGGATATCGACGAGGAAGCCCGTGAGGCGCTGGAGCAACTCGGTCTGGACCTGGAGGTGCTGCGCGAGCAGGAGCCGGATGCAGCGCTGGGCAACGGCGGACTGGGCCGGCTGGCGGCCTGCTTCCTGGATTCCATGGCCACGCTGCGCCTGCCGGGTTACGGTTACGGCATCCGTTATGAATACGGGATGTTCAACCAGCGTATCGAGCACGGTCAGCAGCTGGAAAGCCCGGAAAACTGGCTGCGCTACGGCAACCCCTGGGAGTTTCCGCGCCCGGAGGTGTTATACCCGGTGAAATTCCATGGCCGGGTGGTCGAGTATCACGATGCCGATGGGCGGATCGGACATGAATGGACCGAGACCGAAGACGTGATGATGATGGCCTACGATACACCGGTGCCGGGTTACAAAACCAATACGGTCAACAATATGCGTCTGTGGACGGCCAAGTCGACCCGTGAGTTCGATCTGCGTTATTTCAACGCCGGCAACTACATCAAGGCGGTACAGGAAAAGAACGAATCCGAAAACCTGACCCGGATGCTATACCCGGACGACACCACCGAGATGGGCAAGGAGCTGCGACTCAAGCAGCAGTATTGTTTTGTCAGCGCTTCATTGCAGGATATTCTGCGCCGCTACCTGCGTCACCACGAAGGTTTTGGTGAACTGCCGGACAAAGTGGCCATCCAGCTCAATGACACCCATCCGTCCATCGCTATCCCCGAGCTGATGCGGATTCTGCTCGATGAGCATCATCTGTCCTGGCATGAGTCCTGGCATATCTGCACCAGCACCTTCGCCTATACCAATCACACCCTGTTACCCGAGGCGTTGGAAACCTGGCCGGTGGCCATGCTGGAACGGGTGCTGCCGCGGCACATGCAGATCATTTACCGGATCAACTATTTTATGCTGGAAGACGTGCGGCACCGGTTTCCCGGCGACGAGGAACGAGTGCGCCGTATGTCGTTGATCGATGAACGCGGGGAAAAACGGGTGCGCATGGCCTATCTGGCGATTGTCGGCAGTCACAAGGTCAATGGCGTGTCTCGGCTGCATACCGAGTTGATGAAAAGCACGATTTTCAGGGATTTTCACGCCTATTATCCGCGCCGTATCATCAACATCACCAATGGTGTGACCCAACGGCGCTGGATGAATCAGTCCAATCCGCGCCTGGCGAAACTGATCACCGCGCAGATCGGTTCCAACTGGCTGTATGAGCTTTCGGCGCTGCGTGATCTGGAAGCGCACGCCGGGGATGGGACGTTTCGTGAACGCTTCCGGCGGGTGAAACTCTCCAATAAACGGGAGCTGGCCGACAAGATTTTTGCGCGTCTGGGAGTCTCGGTCGATGCCGAAAGTCTGTTCGATGTGCAGATCAAGCGCATTCACGAATACAAGCGTCAGTTGTTGAATGTTCTGAATATTGTTTATCTCTATAACCAGATCCGTCTGCATGGCGAGATGCCGAAGATTGCCAGGACGTTTATCTTCGGTGGCAAGGCGGCGCCCGGTTATGTCATGGCCAAGCTGATTATCCGTCTGATCCATGATGTGGCCGGCTTCATCAATAACGACCCGGCCGTGAATGGCTATCTGCGGGTGGTGTTTATTCCCAATTATGATGTGACTACGGCGGGCGATATCATTCCGGCCGCGGACCTGTCCGAGCAGATTTCCACGGCCGGTACCGAAGCTTCCGGCACCGGCAATATGAAACTGGGTCTGAACGGCGCTCTGACCATCGGCACGCTGGATGGCGCCAATATCGAGATGCGCGGCGGTGGACGCGGAAAACTTTTTCATCTGCGGCCTGGACCGGGATGGCGTCAGTGAACTGTTACGGCGCGGTTACGATCCGCAAGTTTATTACGAAAACGATCCCGACCTGCGGCTGGTGATCGATATGATCAGTCAGGGATATTTCTCGCCGGCCGAGCCGCAGCGTTATCAGGCTATTCATGATGCCCTGTTGCGCGATGGCGACCGCTATCTGCTGCTCGCCGATTTTGCCAGTTACCGGGATACCCAGAAGGCGGTGGCAGAGCTGTACCTGGACCCCGAGGAATGGAGCCGGCGGGCGATACTCAATGTGGCGCGGCTGGGCTATTTCTCCAGTGATCGCACCATCCAGGAATACGCCGAGCAAATCTGGCAGGCCGAGCCCGTGGTGCATGAATGACCGGGGGGTAGAAGCCGGGAGCATGAATGAATAAGGTGCTGGTTACCGGCGGCAGCGGTTTTGTCGGTCGGGAAGTCGTGCGTCAGCTCAAGGAGCGCGGCTGTTTCGTGCGGGTCATGGCCCGTGCGCGGCACGATAACCCGGCGGTCGATGACTGGTTCATGGCCGACCTGGTGCAGCCGGCGACATTGAACGGGGTCGGTGCGGGCATGGATACCCTGATCCATCTGGCCGGCTATGCGCATACCACATCAAAGCCCTATCCCGAAGAAGTCGAGAAACACCGGCGCATCAATCTGCAAGGCAGCTGCGATCTGGTTGCGGAAGCCATTCGCAATGGCGTTGAGCGAATCGTTTATGTCAGCAGTGTCAAGGCCGGTGGCGAAAGTTCAACAGACTGTCTTGATGAAAACAGCGAACGTTTGCCGCAGGAGCCTTATGGTCAGTTAAAGCGCGAGGCTGAACAGCAGGTTCTGGCCAGGTGCGAAAAGGCCGGGGTGCATGTGGCGGTGATCCGGCCCGCGCTGGTCTATGGTCCGGGCGTCAAGGGCAACATTGCCGCCATGCTGCAGGCCATCGACCGGGGGCGTTTTCCGCCCTTGCCGGACACCCATAACCGCCGTTCCATGGTGGATGTGCGTGATCTCGCTCATGCTCTGCTGCTCGCGGCCGAAACCCCGGCCGCCAATGGTCGCCGCTATATCATTACCGACAATGAGGCCTATTCGACTCGGCGGATGTATGAAGCGTTGATCACGGGATTGGGTCAAGCGTTGCCGAAATGGAATGTGCCGGGCTGGCTGTTTCGTGCGCTGGGTAAAGCGGGTGATCTGCTGGAGGTAACGACAGGCAGGGCGATGCCGGTCAACAGTACGTTGGTGAACAGACTGCTGGAATCGGCCTGCTACCGGTCGGTACGGGCCGAACAGGAACTGGGTTTTGTGCCGCGTTACCGCTTCGAGGATGCCGTGCCGGGGATGGTCAGCTACGAAGCCGAATAATTGGGGTCAGACCGAGCACTGCGTTAGATTATCTGAAAATAACGCTTCTTCGTGAGTAGAAAAAGCAGCCGCACCGTTTAGAGGATTGGTCTGACCCCAATTATTTTAACGCTTCATGGAGTCGAAGAACTCGGCATTGGTCTTGGTGTCTTTCATTTTGTCGAGCATGAACTCCATCGCCGCCAGTTCATCCATGGGATGCAGCAGCTTGCGCAAGATCCACATTTTCTGCAATTCGTCCGGCTTGGTGAGCAGTTCTTCACGGCGGGTGCCGGAGCGGTTGATATTGATGGCCGGGTAGACGCGTTTCTCGGCGATCTTGCGGTCGAGATGGATTTCGTTGTTGCCGGTGCCCTTGAATTCCTCGTAGATCACGTCGTCCATGCGCGAGCCGGTTTCGACCAGCGCGGTGGCGATGATGGTGAGACTGCCGCCTTCCTCGATGTTGCGCGCGGCGCCGAAGAAACGTTTCGGCCGGTGCAGGGCATTGGCATCGACACCACCGGTGAGCACCTTGCCGGAAGAGGGCACCACCGTGTTGTAGGCGCGCGCCAGGCGGGTGATGGAATCCAGCAGAATGACCACGTCGCGTTTGTGTTCGACCAGACGCTTGGCCTTTTCGATGACCATTTCGGCGACCTGTACATGGCGGCTGGCCGGTTCGTCGAAGGTTGAGGAAACCACTTCGCCGCGGACCGAGCGCGCCATTTCGGTGACTTCTTCCGGACGTTCGTCGATCAGCAGCACGATCAGATAACACTCGGGGTGATTGGTGGTGATGCTTTGCGCCACGTTCTGCAGCAGCATGGTTTTGCCGGCTTTCGGTGGCGAGACGATCAGGCCGCGCTGGCCTTTGCCGATTGTCGCGGCCAGATCGATGACGTGTGGTGTGATGTCTTCGGTGCTGCCGTTGCCCAGTTCCAACTGCAGGCGTTCATTCGGATGCAGCGGGGTCAGGTTTTCGAACAGCACCTTGTTCTTGGCATTCTCCGGCGGTTCGAAATTGATTTCGCTGACCTTGAGCAGAGCGAAATAGCGCTCGCTTTCCTTCGGCGGGCGGATTTTGCCGGAGATGGTGTCGCCGGTGCGCAGATTGAAACGCCGGATCTGGCTGGGCGAGACATAGATGTCGTCCGGGCCGGCCAGATAGGAGGAATCCGCCGAGCGCAGAAAGCCAAAACCGTCCTGCAGGATTTCCAGCACCCCGTCGCCGTAGATGTCCTCACCGTTCTTGGCGTGTGCTTTGAGGATGGCGAAGATGACATCCTGTTTGCGGGCCCGGGCGATATTGTCGATACCCATTTCCTGGGCCAGGCTGATCAGTTCGGAAGCGGGTTTTGTCTTGAGTTCGGTCAGATTCATAGGTCGAAAGAATAGATTGGTTGGGAGAATGTCAATCGCAGCCCGGACGGACCGCGGATAGCTGTATGGTTAAACTGTTTGTCTGTCGTTAAGAAATGGTTGCCGGGTATGGCAGGCACGAAGTTGATATCGTTATGATGAGCAAGACTAGCATGCCTCGGCATCCCCGTCCAGCTTTGCGGCCGAACGGGGCGATACTTTACAGGTTACTGTCGATGAAAGCCGTCAGTTGGGACTTCGAGACCGCGCCGACCTTGGTGGCTTCCACGTTACCGTTTTTGAACAGCATCAGGGTCGGTATGCCGCGGATGCCATATTTCGGGGGCGTCTGAGGATTTTCATCGATGTTCAGCTTGGCGATCTTGATCTTGCCGGCATAGTCCCCGGCAATTTCATCCAGGATGGGGGCGATCATTTTGCAGGGGCCGCACCAGTCAGCCCAGTAGTCCACCAGCACCGGTTCGCTGGAGTTCAATACATCGGATTCGAATGATGTATCGGTGACATGAATGATTTGATCGCTCACGGGGATGTTGCCTCCTGGTTATTGGCGGATACCGGTTCATCGGGCCTTTAATACGGGTCGCGGGTCATCACTAACGGCGATTGTCCGCTCGGCTTCCGGGATAGGTCGGGCGATGAAATCCGGGGATCCTGTCAATGGATGAAGTGGCCCAATCCATCAGGGCCGTTAGGATAATTTCAGCCTAAACCAGGCACCAATGCAAGCCCCAGGCATGGGAAAACCCTGAAAATTGCAAAAAAAGCGACATAGAACCGATATTTAGGTATTCTACGCGGTTATGAATGACGAGAGTAAAGAACATCTGGCGGATTGCCGGTTCACGGATCTGGCATTGGATGACAGCCTCAAGGCCGGTATCGCGGATGCCGGTTTCGAGCATTGCACGGCTATTCAGGCCGAGGCGTTGCCATTGGCATTGGCGGGTAAGGACGTTGCCGGCCAGGCACAGACCGGCACCGGCAAGACGGCGGCTTTTTTATTGGCCACCCTGCAGTATCTGCTCACCCATCCCGCCGCCGCGGAACGCCGGCCGAACCAGGTGCGCACCCTGATTCTGGCGCCCACCCGCGAGCTGGCGGTACAGATCGAAAAAGACGCTGTCACGCTGGGGAAACATACCGGCATTACCTTTGGTCTGGCTTATGGTGGCACCGGTTACGAACAGCAGCGTAAAAAACTGGAACAGGGTGTCGATGTATTGATCGGAACCCCGGGACGGATTATCGATTATTTCAACCAGAGTGTGTTCGATCTGAGCCACTGCCAGGTTGTGGTACTGGACGAAGCCGACCGCATGTTCGACCTGGGCTTCATCAAGGATATCCGCTATTTGTTACGCCGCTGCCCGAAGCCCGAGCAACGGCTCAGTATGCTGTTTTCGGCCACTTTGTCGCACCGGGTCCGGGAACTGGCCTACGAGCATATGAACAATCCGGTTTCGGTCGAGGTCGAACCCGAGCAGGTGACCGCCGACCGGGTGCGTGAAGTCTTGTATCACGTTGCCAATGACGAAAAGGTACCTTTGCTGTTGGGTATTCTGGGCCGCATGGACGCCCATCGCACCATCGTGTTCGTCAACACCAAGCGGGTGGCGGACCGGGTCTGGGGTTTCCTGGAGGCCAACGGTTTCCAGACGGCGGTATTGTCGGGCGATGTGCCGCAGAAAAAACGTCTGCGTCTGCTGGAAGGATTCCAGAGTGGTGAACTGGCGGTGCTGGTGGCGACCGATGTGGCCGCCCGGGGGCTGCACATTTCGGATGTCAGCCATGTGATCAATTATGATCTGCCGCAGGATGCCGAAGACTATGTGCACCGTATCGGCCGCACCGCGCGGGCCGGGGCGGAAGGGGACGCGATCAGTTTTGCCTGTGAAACCTATGTCTACTCACTGCCGGAGATCGAGGACTATATCGGGCATAAGATTCCGAGCGCAGCGGTCGATAACAGTCTGATGGCGACCGATATACAGCCGGCTATCCGGCCCGAACGGGATTCGCGGATAGGCCGGAAGCCGGCGGGTAAGGGCGGGCGCCGGGATGGGAGACGAGGTGGTAACAAGGGTGACGGCCGACGACGCAGCCGGGGAAAAGCCGCATCCGGTAACGGGCCGGGCGGAACTGGAACTTAAAGATAGAGTAATAGACAGACCAGTATGTCGATGAACAGGGCGATGGAATGGATGGCCAGCGAGCCGGGTGTGCGGGCAGCCAAAATCACGGCGCTGCTGCTCGGAGTCCTGGCAGTCTATTGGCTGGCCGATATCGTCTGGCGTCTGATTCCCCAGCCGGCTCCGGAGCAGGAAGTGGTGGCGGCCGCGCCGGCGCCGTTGCCCCGCAATGCCGGCCCGGCCGTGGATGCGCGGCAGATCGCCGGATGGCATTTGTTTGGCCAGGCCGAACAGCTCCAGGCGGTGAAGGCGGTGCCGATTGATGCCCCGGAAACCCGTCTCAGCCTGACCCTGCGCGGCGTGGTCGCCACCGACAACACGGAACTGGCGCGCGCCATTATTGCCGAACAAAATCGTGATGAACGCAGTTACCGGATCGGGGACAATCTGCCGGGTGGCGCGGAGCTGATGGAGATCCATGCGGACCGGGTGATTTTACGCCGTGCCGGTCGATACGAAACCCTGCGGCTGCCCAAGCAGCCGCTGAGTGGTAATGAAGCGGTGGTCAGCAAGACATCCGGATCGGCGCCGAGTTCCGAGGCGCTGACGATTCTGGCGGACTACCGCACGGTCATCAAAGACAATCCGCGGGCGCTGATCGACCTGGTCCGGCCGGTGCCTTATCAGGAACAGGGGCGCTTTGGTGGCTTCCGGCTTTACCCGGGCAACAAGGCCCAGTATTTTTCCCAGTTCGGCCTGCGTCCCGGATATCTGGTAACCGAGGTCAACGGGATTGTGCTGGACAGCGCGGCAAAAGGTGTCGAAGTGCTCAGTAAGCTGCGGGATGCGCCGGAGCTGAATTTGCATATCCGACGTGGACGTCAGGAAATCGACTTGAATTTCAGTCTCACCGCCGGCAGCAGCTGATTGGCAGAGGTGACAATACATATGGCAAGGCAGTCGATCATGAACAAGATAGGAAAGCTGTGGCTGGGAAGCATGCTGGTTATGCTGCTGGTGTCGCTGGCCCGGGCGGATAATGTCACGCTGAATCTCAAGGATGCCGATATCAGTGCCCTGATCACCACGGTAGCCGAGGTGACCGACACCAATTTCATTGTCTACCCCCGTGTCAAAGGCAAGGTGACGGTGATCTCGGCCCGGCCGATGGACACCGACGAGGTCTACCAGGTGTTTCTGTCAATCCTCAAGGTGCATGGTTTTGCCGCGGTACGGACCGGGGATGTGGTTAAAATCGTGCCCGACGTGAATGCCAAACAGGACAGCATTCCCACGATCGGGGTAACGAAACCTCAGCCACATGGTGATGAAATGGTGACCCAGGTGGTGCAGGTGGAGAACGTTTCAGCAGCCCAACTGGTGCCGATTCTGCGGCCACTGGTGCCGCAGCAAGGCCATCTGGCGGCCTACCCGGCGACCAATGTCCTGATTATTTCGGATCGCGCCGATAATGTCGCGCGCCTGGTCAATATCATCCATCGTATGGACCAGCAGAGCGATAGCGAGATAGAAGTCATTCCGCTTCAGCATGCTTCGGCGGTGGAGGTGGTGCGTATCCTGAACTCGCTGGAGCGTGCTACGGGTACCGGCCAGGCCGCCGCCGCCGCCGGTCCTACCTTGGTGGCCGATGAGCGTACCAACAGTGTGCTGCTGGGGGGAGACCGGGGCAAGCGCCTGCGGTTGCGGGCGCTGATCACCCATCTGGATACCCCGCTGGAACGGGGCGGCAACACCCATGTGATTTATCTTAAATATGCCAAGGCGGCCGATCTCACCACGGTCCTGACCGGGGTCAGTGACACGCTCAAGAAAGAGCAGAAAGCCCAGCAGCCCAAGCAGCTGGCCGATATCAGTATTCAGCCTGACGAAGCGGCCAATGCCCTGGTGATCACCGCGCTACCCGATGTGTATCGCTCTCTGCAGGGAGTGATCCGTCAGCTGGATGTGCGCCGCGCCCAGGTGTATATCGAGGCGGTGATTGCCGAGCTGAGTGCGGACAAGGCGGCAGAGCTTGGCGTGCAATGGCGGGCGACCGACCCGACCACCGGCTCGGGGGTGATCGGCGGTACCAGTTTTGACGTGACCACGCCGATCGGCACCGTGGCCACCAACCCGCTGACCGGTGCCGGTAATGGAGTCAGTCTGGGCTATTTTGACGGTACCACCACCATTCTGGGAACCGAGGTGCTCAATCTGGGTGCCCTGGTCAAGGCGTTGGCGAGCGATAGTGAAAACAATATTCTGTCGACTCCGACCCTGGTCACCCTGGATAATCAACAGGCGGAGATTATTGTCGCCCAGAACGTACCTTTCGTCACCGGGCAGTTCACCAATACCGGCGCTACCAATGGTGCCACCAACCCGTTTCAGACCATTCAGAGTCAGGATGTCGGTCTGACGCTGCGCGTTACGCCGCAGATCAACGAGGGTGACGCTATCAAGCTGGATATTGAGCAGGAAAATTCGAATATCAGTTCCACGGCTGTCGCCGGGGCGGCCGATATTATCACCAATAAGCGCTCCATCAAGACTTCGGTGATGGTCGAGGACCGCCAGGTGGTGGTATTGGGAGGTCTGATCGATGACCGTCTCACCGAGTCGGTACAGAAGGTGCCGTTGCTCGGTGACCTGCCGTTGCTGGGCAACCTGTTCAAATCGCGCCGCACCACCAAGACCAAGCAGAACCTGATGGTGTTCCTGAAACCGACCATTTTGCGGGATGCGGCCACCGAGACCGAAATCAGCAGCGGCAAATACAATTTCATGCGCGCCGAACAACTGAAAAAGCATCAGCGCGGTGCGAACTTGATGCCCAATGAGTCGGTGCCGCTGTTGCCGGATCTGCTGGAAGACCAGACGTCTTCAGATGCCAGCGATGAATGAGCCTTTGATCTCCACTGCGCCGGAAGCCAGCGCGACGGGTTTTCATCGTCCCAGCTTCGCCTTTGCCAAACGCCACGGTGTCCTGGTGGAAATGCCGGGACCGGGACAGCCGCTGGTGGTCAAGCACCGCCCTGACATCGATCTGACCATCGTGGCCGAACTGCGTCGCACACTGGGCCAGGCATTCCGTCTGGAGCCGGTGTCCGGTGAAACCTTCGATGCCTTGCTGACCGCGGCCTATGAGCAGGGCAGCAGTCAGGCCATGCTGGCCATGGAAGATATCGGCGAAGAATCCGATCTGTTCAGTATCGCCGATCAGCTGCCGGAGCCGGAAGATCTGCTCGACAGTGAGGACGATGCGCCGATCATCAAGCTGATCAACGCCATTCTCACGGAAGCCATCAAGGAAGACGCCTCGGATGTGCATATCGAGACCTTCGAAAACCGGCTGGTGGTGCGCTTTCGCGTCGATGGTGTGCTGCGCGAAGTGCTGCAGCCGCAGCGGGTGCTCGCGCCGTTGATCGTGTCGCGCATCAAAGTCATGGCCAAGATGGATATCGCTGAAAAACGCCTGCCCCAGGACGGCCGTATTTCGCTGCGGGTGGCGGGCCGGGCCGTGGATGTGCGGGTGTCCACCCTGCCTTCCGGTCATGGCGAACGGGTGGTCATGCGGCTGCTCGACAAGCAGGCCGGGCGGCTGCATCTCGAGCATCTGGGTATGGCCCGTGAGAGCGAGCAGTTGATGGACCGGCTGGTGCACAAACCGCACGGCATCCTGTTGGTCACCGGTCCGACCGGTTCCGGCAAGACCACCACGCTGTATGCCGCGCTGGCCAAGCTCAATGAACGTTCGCGCAATATACTCACCGTGGAAGATCCCATCGAATATTATCTGGACGGCATCGGTCAGACCCAGGTCAACACCAAGGTGGACATGAGCTTTGCCCGCGGGCTGCGGGCGATTCTGCGTCAGGATCCGGATGTGGTCATGGTCGGCGAAATCCGTGACCTGGAAACCGCCGAAATCGCGGTGCAGGCCTCACTCACGGGGCACCTGGTTCTGTCCACGCTGCATACCAATAGCGCGGTGGGTGCCGTCACCCGGCTGCGGGATATGGGTGTGGAACCTTTTTTGCTGTCTTCCAGCCTGATTGGCGTGCTGGCGCAACGCCTGGTGCGGGTGCTGTGTCCGCACTGCAAACAAGCTTATTCTCCCAACGACAATGATCGCGAAATGCTGGGCATCGGCGCGGATCAGGACGCCACCATTTACCGGGCCAGTGGTTGTGAAGCCTGTAACCAGCTCGGCTATGCCGGGCGTACCGGTATCTATGAGCTGATCGAGATCAATGAAACCTTGGCGCAGATGATTCATGACGGTGCCGGGGAGATCGAGATGGAGGCACAGGCGCGCCGGAGAACGCCCAGTCTGCGCCAGGATGGGATGCGCAAGGTATTGCTCGGCGAAACCTCGCTCGACGAGGTGCTGCGGGTCAGCCGCGAGGATTGACAGGACTCATGGGCGCTTTTGAATACACTGCGCTGGATGCGGGCGGCCGCGAAAAGAAAGGTGTGCTGGAAGGCGATACCGCGCGCTCGGTACGTCAGCAGCTGCGTGATAAACAGCTGACGCCGCTGACGGTCGAGGAGGTCGCGCAACGCGAACAGGTGCGTGGCCGGAAACCGGGATTCAGCCAGGGCATGAGTGCGGCCGATCTGGCCTTGCTCACCCGCCAGCTGTCCACCCTGATCGGTTCCGGCTTACCGCTCGAAGAAGCCTTGCGCACGGTTGCCCAGCAAACCGAGAAGCCGCGCCTCACTTCGATGATCCTGGGTGTGCGGGCGCGGGTCGTGGAGGGCCACGCGCTGGCTCAGGCGATGGCCGAGTTTCCGCATGCTTTTCCCGAGATGTACCGGGCCACGGTGGCGGCCGGGGAACAGTCCGGCCGGCTGGATCTGGTACTGGATCGTCTGGCCGACTATACCGAGAGCCGCCAGGCGCTGCGGCAGAAGATCCAGGTGGCGCTGTTTTATCCGATTATTCTCACCGTGCTGGCCTTGTCGGTGGCCACCCTGTTGATGGTCTATGTGGTGCCGCAGGTGGTGGGGGTGTTCGAGGGTATCGGTCAGGAGCTGCCCTGGCTGACCCGGGCGCTGATCGAGGTCAGTGATTTTCTTCAGCACTATGGTCTGTTGCTGCTGCTGGGGATAGTGCTGCTTGCGGTGGCGGGATTTCTGATGCTCAAGCGGCCCGGCCCGAAACAGGGCTTTCACCGTTTCGTGTTGCGACTGCCCTTGGTCGGCCGGCTGGTGCGCGGGATCAACGCGGCACGTTTTGCCCGCACCCTGAGTATTCTGTCGGCCAGCGGTGTTACGGTGCTGGAAGCGTTGCGCATCGCCGGTGAGGTGATGAGCAATATACCGATGCGTGAGGCCGTGGCGTCTGCCGCCCGTAAGGTGCGGGAAGGCTCCAGTATCCGTGCCGCGCTGGAGCAAAGTGGCTATTTCCCTCCCATGACGCTCAATCTGATTACCAGTGGCGAGGCCAGTGGCAATCTCGAGGCTATGCTGGAACGCGCCGCCATCAATCAGGAGCGGGAAATCGAAACCACGGTACAGACGCTGATGGGCATGCTGGAACCGCTGATGATCGTGCTGATGGGCTTGATGGTACTGGTCATAGTCATGGCCATTCTGTTACAGATATTTGACCTCAACCAGCTGGTGCACTGAATTTTTTGCGGTTTTCAAGGTCTCTTGTTTTTGAGAACGCCGCCACGGTTCTTTAGGTGCTGTCTGCTAGAATTCTGAAAGTGTTCCCGCCATCACAATGATGCAGATTCTTCTTCTCACCTGGGGGATCAGGGCCAGGGCGTATTCAATCGACGGCGGCAAATGAACTGGCCCGGGTCTTGCTTGACAAATTTGGTGACAATCATTTTGGGATCAATGACTTGCCCGGCAGATTGTCACAGATGTCTCTTTTCGGTGCATGGCAGCTGTGTTACACTGCGGCAACTTTTTTAGTGCCCCCGTGAATTAAGAAATCACCAAAGGAATCAACTGGATAATGATTCGTCAGCGAACTTTGAAAAATGTCATCCGGGCCACGGGAGTGGGTTTGCATACTGGAGAAAAGGTCTATTTGACCCTGCGCCCGGCCGCGGCCAACACGGGAGTCATTTTCCGCCGGGTCGATCTGGAGCAGCCGGTGGAGATCAAAGCCAGCCCGGAGAATGTCGGTGATACCCAGCTTTCCACCGCCCTGGTGAAGGGAAATACCAAGATTTCCACGGTTGAACACCTGTTATCGGCCTTTGCCGGCTTGGGTATCGACAATGCGTATGTCGATCTGAGTGCGCCGGAAGTGCCGATCATGGACGGCAGCGCCGGTCCCTTCGTCTTTTTGGTGCAATCAGCCGGTATTGAAGAACAGAATGCACCAAAGAAGTTCATTCGCATTACTCGTCCGATCCGTGTCGAAGACGGCGACAAATGGGCCCGCTTCGAACCTTTCGACGGCTTCAAGGTGGGATTCACTATCGATTTCGATCATCCGGTATTCAAGGACAATGCGCAGTGTTCGGAAGTGGATTTTTCCACCACGTCGTTCGTGCGTGAAGTGAGCCGGGCTCGCACTTTCGGGTTCATGCGGGATATCGAAATGCTGCGCGAAAGCAATCTGGCGCTGGGCGGCAGCATGGATAATGCCATTGTGGTGGATGATTACCGGGTGCTGAACGAAGACGGCCTGCGCTATGAAGACGAATTCGTCAAACACAAAATTCTCGATGCCATCGGTGATCTGTATCTGCTCGGCCACAGCCTGATCGGCGCTTTTCACGGCCACAAATCCGGCCACGCGCTGAACAATAAACTGCTGCGCAGTCTGCTGGCGCAACGCGACGCCTGGGAAGAAGTTACCTTTGAAGACGCCGATACCGCACCGATCTCCTTCCTGCAGCCGGTGCCGGTTTCCTGATGGGGCATTCGGGTTAGCCACGAAACACACAAAAAATTTCTCCAGCTAACCCGCTTCACTATTGCGCCCTGCGATCTCTGATTAAATCTACAATCGTCATTCCCGCGAAGGCGGGAATCCATGAATGATTAAACCCAGAACTTGATCGTACCACTATGGGTTAACCATCAAGTTTCGGAATCTTTATTCAATTTTGTTGTATCGGTCGAACACCCCTGGATTCCCGCCTTCGCGGGAATGACGGGATTCATGGTTTATGGGGTGGCACCCTTGTTCGGTCTAATTGGCAGGTCTAATTGGCAGGTCTAATTGGGGTTACAGGTCTAATTGGGGTTACAGGTCTAATTGGGGTTACAGGTCTAATTGGGGTCAGAGAACAATTTTCTCTGATATTCGTTCGTTTTCGCCGCAAATCAATATTAGAAAAAATTGTTCTCTGACCCCAATTACAAAGTCGGCCGCTAGCCGTAACCGGTCAGAACTCATAGGATGTGGCAGGGTGTAATAATCGTTGCCTGGCCGTGATTCCGGTGGTTTCCGTGGCCGATTTTATAGATTTTCGTGCGTTTCGTGGCGCACTGACCGGTTCTGGCGCTTTTCCCTCAATCCCGGGTTTGCCGGCCCCGCTGTGAGAGCCGCGCCATGGCATCGGCCAGGTCCGGATCGTTGAGACTGCGGGCGGTCCCTTCCAGCGCCGCCGCCGACGCGGCGGACATGCTGGCCTGGCGGGCCGGTTTGTCCTGATGGGCGCGACCGGGCAGTACCCGGACCTGAATCCGTTCCGGCCGGATGCGCCCGTCTTGTAACAGGCAGCGTTTGATCTGGGGAACCTGGAAGCGCAGGATCGATGCGTAAGCTGCTGATTCTACATAAAGAATAAACAGGCCATCGCGGAGATTGCCGACCCGTACCCGGCCGATCAGCTCAGCCGGCAGAAACGGATCGAGCACCTGTTCCAGGCGGCCGATGGCCTGCGAACGGCGGGCCAGCCGCTGTTGCTCGGAATTGCCAAGTCGTTCAAGTATCTGTCCTATAGAAACGGGTTTGCGTGTCGACATTGTAATAAGTAGATGAAATCCGTAGAGTAGCGTTCCAGTCATGAACATCATTCTGTTTACCAATGTACACGGACGGCCCGGGAGTCTCAATCTGAGTCTGCCGCGCATCTATATTCCGTTGATGTCGGCCGCGCTGATTCTGTTGGCGAGCCTGGTGTACCTGGGGTTCAGCTGGGGTCAGGCGACCTCCAGAGTGGAGCCGAGCAGCATCATGGCCGGTTGGAAGGCCGATGTCGATGACCAGAAACAAGTCATTGAGCAGACCCGCAACGAGACCGAGGCGCATCTGGATGCGCTGGCCATGCGGCTCGGACAGCTGCAGGCCCGTATTCTGCGTCTGGAGGGGGTTGGTGAGCGGCTGGTCGATATGGGCAAGCTGGATAAGGCTGAATTCGATTTTACCGAGCCTCCGCCCCAGGGTGGTCCCGCCGATCTGCTGCAGGATGCGGATTCAGAATTGCCGGATTTATTGAGCGGTCTGGATCGCCTGTCCAGCGAGCTGGAGCAGCGCGAGCAGCAGCTGGTGGCCATGGAATCCATCCTGTTCAATAAAGAGCTGCACAAGGAAGGCATGCCGGCCGGCCGGCCGGTGCAGGGTGGTTGGATGTCCTCGGCCTTCGGCAAGCGTACCGATCCTTTCACCGGCAAGCAGGCTTATCACGAAGGCGTCGATTTTGCCGGCAAGAAAGGCTCCCCGGTAGTGGCGGTGGCCGGCGGGGTGGTGACCTGGGCGGGCAAACGTTATGGTTACGGTAATCTGGTCGAAATCAATCATGGCAACGGCTATGTCACCCGCTACGGTCATTGCCAGGCGACGCTGGTGAGTGTGGGGGATACCGTCAAGCAGGGGCAGGAAGTCGCGTTGATGGGGTCCACCGGTCGGTCCACCGGACCGCATGTTCATTTCGAAGTGCTGAAAAACGGCAAGCCGGTGAACCCCGAACGTTACGTCTGGGCCAAGCGCTGATTATTCCCGTCCGGGCGCCCCTTTCCGGGGTGGCTGTTCCGTCCCAAACACACAAAATTCACATGATCTGATGTATCATTCAGGATTGAGGGCGCTTCATGATTAATTCTTCAAACGTCATTCCGGCGCAGGCCGGGATGACGAATTAATCGAGACTTCTTTAATATTGAGTTTATTGAGTGATACTGCAATTCGCAGTCGGCAGGTTATAGATTCATGGTAAGTGTATTATTGAAAAAGGTTTTTGGCAGTCGTAACGAGCGGCTGGTGAAACGGATGTTCCGTATCGTCGACCGCATCAATGCGCCGGAACCGGATCTGGAGTCACTCGATGACGAGGCGCTGCGCGCCAAGACCCAGGAGTTTCGTCAGCGGCTGCAGGATGGCACCAGTCTGGATGATCTGCTGCCCGAGGCCTTCGCCGTGGTGCGCGAGGCCGGCAGGCGGGCGCTGGGAATGCGTCATTATGATGTCCAGCTGATCGGCGGCATGGTGCTGCATCAGGGCAAGATCACTGAAATGCGCACCGGTGAAGGCAAGACACTGGTGGCGACCCTGGCGGTTTATCTCAATGCCCTGTCCGGCAAGGGTGTCCACGTGGTGACGGTCAACGACTATCTGGCCCGGCGCGATGCCGAATGGATGGGTAAACTGTATGCCTTCCTGGGCCTGACCACCGGCGTGTCGGTCCCCGGTATGTCGCCGGTCGAGAAGCGCGCTGCTTATGCCGCCGACATCACTTACGGCACCAACAATGAATTCGGCTTCGATTATCTGCGCGACAACATGGCCTTCCGTCAGGAAGACAAGGTGATGCGCGATCTCAATTTCGCCATTGTCGATGAAGTGGACTCCATTCTGATCGACGAGGCGCGCACGCCGTTGATCATTTCCGGCCCGACTTCCGACAACACCGAACTGTACGTGAAAGTAAACACGCTGATTCCGGGGCTGGAAAAGCAGGAAGAAGAGGACGGGCCCGGTGATTACAGTGTGGACGAGAAAAACAAACAGATTTTTCTCACCGAAGCCGGCCACGAAAAGATCGAACAGTTACTGATCAAAGCCGGGCTGCTGAACGAGAGCGAAAGCCTGTATGACGCCGCCAACCTGATGCTGATGCATCATGTCAATGCCGCGTTGCGGGCGCATGCGTTGTTCCAGCGCGATGTCGATTATATCGTGCAGGACGGCCAGATCGTGATTGTGGACGAGTTCACCGGCCGTACTATGCCGGGCCGGCGCTGGTCGGAAGGGCTGCACCAGGCGGTGGAAGCCAAGGAAGGGCTGTCGATTCAGAATGAAAGCCAGACCTATGCCTCGATAACGTTCCAGAATTATTTCCGGCTCTATGACAAACTGGCGGGCATGACCGGTACGGCCGATACCGAGGCCTTCGAATTCCAGCAGATCTATGGTCTCGAAGTGGTGGTGATTCCAACCCACCGGCCGATGATCCGCGACGACCGGGGCGATCTGGTCTATCTAACGGCCAAGGAAAAATACGACGCGATCATCGAAGACATCCGCCAGTGTGAGCAGCGCCGGCAGCCGGTGCTGGTCGGCACCACGTCGGTGGAAACTTCCGAATATCTTTCCGACCTGCTGAAAAAGGCCGGTGTCAGGCACGAAGTGCTGAATGCCAAGCAACATGAACGCGAAGCGTTGATCGTCGAACAGGCCGGTATGCCGGGCGCGGTCACTATCGCCACCAATATGGCCGGTCGTGGTACCGATATCAAGCTCGGCGGCGACCTGGACACGGACCTCGAAGCACTGGGTGAGCAGCCGCCGGAAACCGACGTCAAACGGGTGACCAAGGCCTGGGAGGAGCGCCATCAGCAGGTGCTGGATGCCGGTGGTCTGCATATCATCGGTACCGAGCGGCATGAATCTCGGCGTATCGATAACCAGTTGCGAGGCCGTTCCGGGCGTCAGGGTGATCCGGGTTCCAGCCGCTTCTACCTGTCGCTGGAAGACAATCTGATGCGGATATTCGCTTCCGACCGGATGGCCGGCATGATGAAAAAGCTGGGTATGCAGGAAGGCGAGGCCATTGAACACAAATGGGTGACCAAGGCAATCGAAAATGCTCAGCGCAAGGTCGAGGGGCACAACTTCAATATCCGTAAACAGCTGCTGGAATATGACGATGTGGCCAATGACCAGCGCAAGGTGGTCTACAGCCAGCGCGCCGAGCTGATGGCCAGCGATGATGTCAGTGACATCATCCGCGAGATCCGCGGTGACGTGGTCAATGATGTGGTGTCTCATTACATACCGCCGGGCAGCCTGGACGAACAATGGTACGTGGCGGGCCTGGAAAAAGCGCTGGAGGAAGAGTTTGGCGCCGAGTACCCGATACAAAAATGGCTTGACGAGGATGACGAACTGCACGAGGAAACCCTGCGCGAACGGATTATCGAACAGCTGGAACAGGATTATCAGACCAAAGAACAACAGGCCGGCGCCGAAGTGGTGCGGCATTTCGAGAAATCCGTGATGCTGCAGGTGCTGGATCAGGCCTGGAAAGAACATCTGGCGGCGATGGACTATCTGCGTCAGGGTATCGGTCTGCGCGGTTATGCGCAGAAAAATCCCAAGCAGGAATACAAGCGCGAAGCGTTCGAGATGTTCACCGACATGCTGGAACGTATCAAGCGCGATGTGGTCGGGATCGTATCCAAAGTACGGGTGCGCGCCGAGGAAGATGTCGAGGCGGTCGAGGCCCAGCGGCAGCAACAGGCGCCGATGCAGTTTCAGCATGCCGAGGCCGATGCCCTGCACGAAGAGAGCAAGGAAGGGGAGGCGGCCGCACCACCCGCGCGCCCCCGGGAAACCCCGTTCTCACGCAATCCGGAAACCGGACGTAAGGTGGGCCGCAACGAACCCTGTCCCTGTGGTTCCGGCAAGAAATACAAACAGTGTCACGGCAAACTGCAGTGAGGGGCAAGGAGTGAGGCGTACAGGTGTAGGGTTCCGGAATGGCCGTCGGACTGAAGGCGCCTGAGTCTCTGAATCCCGTTGCCGATATCCGGCTGGGAACGGCCTGCGCGGGTATCAAATATCCGGACCGGCGTGATGTGGTGGTCTTCGAACTGGCCGGGAAGTCATCCTGTGCGGCTGTGTTTACCCGTAACGCCTTTTGTGCCGCGCCGGTCGTGGTGGCCCGCGATCATCTGCGTCATCAATCTCCCCGCTATTTCGTCATCAATACCGGCAACGCCAATGCCGGTACCGGAGAATCCGGTGAGCGGGATGCCCGTGCCACCTGTGAAGCGCTGGCTGGCCTGACTGGTTGCGAGCCACAGCAGGTACTGCCGTTTTCCACCGGCGTCATCGGTGAAGCGTTACCGATGACGCCGTTACTGGCCGGCCTGGAGCCGGCCCTGGAATCCCTGGCCGCAGACAATTGGGTGGCGGCCGCCGAAGGCATTATGACCACCGATACCCTGCCCAAGGGCTGCAGTGAAACGCTGGAGATCGACGGTCAGCGGATAACGGTAACCGGTATCGCCAAGGGCGCGGGCATGATCCGTCCGGATATGGCCACCATGCTGGCTTTCGTGGCGACCGATGCCGCCATCGACGCGCCGCAATTGCAGGCCTTGTTGCAGCAGGCCGTGGATCAGTCCTTCAATCGCATCACCGTCGATGGCGACACCTCGACCAACGATGCCTGCCTGCTGGTGGCGACCGGACGATCCGGTGTCACACTGGATTCCAGCAACCAGGCGCTGCTTGGTGCGGTCATCAACCGGGTATGCCGGACGCAGGCGCAGGCCATTGTGCGCGATGGTGAGGGTGCCACCAAGTTCGTGACCATCGAAGTGCAGGGTGGCCGGGATGCGCACGAATGTTTGCAGGTGGCCTACACCATCGCCCATTCGCCACTGGTCAAAACCGCGCTGTTCGCCAGCGATCCCAACTGGGGACGTATCCTGGCGGCGGTCGGCCGGGCGGGTATTGCCGCGCTCGACCTGGAAGCGGTGCGGATCTTGCTCGGCGATGTCTGCATCGTCGAGCAAGGCGGCCGCGCGGCGTCTTATACCGAGTCGGCCGGCCAGGCGGTGATGGACCGGGCCGAGATTCGCATCCGGGTGGAACTGGGCCGGGGCGAGGCGGCCGAGACCGTCTGGACCACCGATCTCTCTTATGACTATGTCAAGATCAACGCCGAATACCGCACCTGAAGCCGACGCAGAAGCGATGATTCATGTGGCCGTGGCGGTGGTGGCCAATGCCGCCGGAGACATCCTCATCAGCAAGCGCCACGATCATCTGCACCAGGGAGGATTGTGGGAATATCCGGGCGGCAAGTTCGAGCCCGGTGAAAGCGTGGAACAGGCGCTGGCGCGTGAGCTGGATGAAGAACTGGGTATCCGGGTGCATGCGGCGCGACCCCTGATCCGGATTCCGCATGATTATGCTGATCGCCGGGTGTTGCTGGATGTGTGGCGGGTGAGCGACTGGTCGGGCGAACCGGCCGGCCGAGAGGGCCAGGCAATCCGTTGGGCGGTGGTCGAGGAGCTGGCACAGGTCGACTTTCCGGCCGCCAACCGGCCCATCACCACGGCACTGCGACTGCCTTCCCTGTATGCCATTTCTCCCGAGCCGACGGATCAGGCGGCTTTTCTCGATGCTCTGGAAGCGCTGCTCGAGAGGGATGTGACCCTGCTGCAATTACGGGCCAAGAGCCTGCGCGGATCGGCGTTGCGGGAATTGGCGGAGCATGTCGCTGCGAGATGCCGTGCCAGGGGGACGGCGATGATGATCAACCGGGATATCGAGCTGGCCCGCCGGCTGGGCTGCGGGCTGCAACTGAACGCCGGTCAGTTGCAGGAATTGACTGCGCGTCCGTTGCCGGCCACGCAGTGGGTGGCGGCTTCCTGCCACAACGCGGCCGAGCTGGCGCGGGCTGCTGAGTTGAATGTGGATTTCGTGGTGCTGTCGCCGGTGCAGCGGACCGCTTCTCATCCGGATGCGACGCCTTTGGGTTGGGCGCGCTTCCAGTGCCTGACGGAGCAGGCCGTCATGACGGTGTTCGCGCTGGGCGGGGTCGGCAAGGCTGACCGGCAGCGGGCCTGGCAGCATGGGGCTCAGGGTGTGGCCGGCATCGGCGCTTTCTGGCCATGACTCGGCGTCGGCTGATGGGACTGGTGTTGCTCGCTGGGTCGCTGGGAGCTTGTGCGCAAGAGCCGGCCGGTGATCAGTGGCTGGGAGAGGCGGCCTGTGTGGCCGGGCAATGTGTCGTGACCAGCGATGAGCGGCGGGTGCAGATGACGTTGCCGGAAACGGTGCCGGCCATGCAGTCTTTCGCTCTGGCGTTGCAGCTCGACGGCTTTGCGGCCGTACGCGACGTGGTGGTGGATTTCGCATGGCTGAAATGGATATGGGGCAGAACCGCTACCGCCTGGAGGCGGTGGATTCCAGTCGCTGGCATGGCCAGGCTATTCTGCCGGTTTGTCTGTCCGGGCGCAGCGACTGGCAAGCTGATGTGGCCATCACGACCGCGGGCGGGGTTTACCGGGCGAGGTTCGGATTTGTTGTTGGTCGCGGAGAATAATTGGAGTCAGACCAATCCTCCGAATGTTGCAGTTGCTTTTTCTGTTCCCGAAGAATCGTTATTTACAGACAATCTAACGCAGTGCTCGGTCTGACCCCAATTATTCAAGGGAAAAGACAGCCCTGGCCCGGGCCTTGCGGTTGGGTTTTCTCGCTTCGGCTCGCTACGCTCACAGGCGCTCGAAAATCCCAACCCCATTGCCCGGGTATTTTCCGTGCCTTCCGTGTATTCCGTGGCTTTTTCGGTTCAGGCCTTGCGGTTGGGTTTTCTCGCTTCGGCTCGCTACGCTCACAGGCGCTCGAAAACCCCAGCCCCAATGCCCGGATATTTTCCGTGCCTTCCGTGTTTTCCGTGGCGCATTGATTATTTTCGTGTGTTTCGTGGCGGGTTGTCATTGCTCGGGATGGTCTTCGGGAGGAAGCGCCGGCTCACCGGGAATACGTTTTTCTTCGTCGAACCATTCGCCCAGGTCGATCAGCCGGCAGCGTTCGCTGCAAAATGGCCGCCAGGGGTTGTTGTCCCAGGGAGCGGCCGTGCGACATACCGGGCAGGGGACGAGGGTGGGTTCAGTCAGGTCAGATGACACAGCAGGCCAGTTCGAAATCGACCGCTTCGCCGGTCTGGGAGGCGCGCAGATTGACGTCCGGCTGGTCCATGAAGCGCACCGTGAAGCGGTGACGGCCGCCGCTGATCTCGGCAAAGAAAGGCGTGCCGGCCGGTAAGGCGACCCGCACCATCTGGCAGGGAATGCTCGGGTCGAGGGTTTTCTGGAAGAAACCGGCTTCGGCCGCTTCCGGCGCGAACAGGGTACTGCTGCGGGTCAGGCGCAGGATCAGCCGGATGGCGCGGCCGATGACATCGAAGCTTTCCAGCCAGCCGGCCAGGTCGCGCATACGTTCCTCGGCCGGGAGTTCCAGCCAGAAATGGTAGGCCGGCAGATCGAAATCGCAGGTGCCGCCGGGGATGCTGGAACGCTGCTGGATGGCCGACAAAAACTCGTTGCCCTTGAGATGGGCGCCGACCGGGCCGTTCAGGCCATGCAATTCGTCGATCAGGCCATCCAGTTCGTCGAGCAGACCGGACAGCTGCATACGGTCGACATCCGGGCTTTGCTCCAGACGCGCCAGATTGGCCGTATGCCGCTCCAGCTCTTTCATGACTTCGGTTTTCAGGTCGCTGCGGCCAAAGATATTGAGCATTTCCAGCAGGCAGGTCAGCGCCGCGCGGCTGTCCCAGGCGACGGTGCCGCCGAGATGGTGGCGCACCTGCTGGAAGAGGAATTCCAGGCGCAGAAAGGCTCGGACCCGTTCATTCAGTGGTTGCTCGTAAATAACTTTATGTGACACGGGAAGTCAGCCGGTCCTGGTGCCTGAAGGAGAGAGCATCCCGGTATTGTCCATGAGCACCCGGCCGGACGCAAATTTTGCCATCCG
>Ga0114931_10002373_pt1 | contig 23984 bp, 22 predicted proteins | sample 2SBtaG_FD_89579 | JGI IMG/M metagenome (GOLD analysis project Ga0114931, IMG submission 89579) | Deep subsurface microbial communities from Kolumbo volcano to uncover new lineages of life (NeLLi) - 2SBTROV14_V59a metaG | ecosystem: Environmental > Aquatic > Marine > Volcanic | place: Kolumbo... | reverse complement strand
GCCAGTTGCTCGGCGTGGCGACGGCTGGCGATTTCCACGTGCAACAATAGACTGGAACAGGGTCTGGGAGGTTTCATCCCCAGGGCGATGAGTAACCAGAACCCGGCAACGCCCAGGCAGAACCAGAAAACGCCCCCCAGACCATAGTGGGCGGTCAGCCATCCGCCGCTTGCGCCGCCCAGAAAAGCACCGATGAATTGACTGCTGGAATAGACTCCCATGGCCGTGCCCTTTAGGTCTACCGGTGCGGTTTTCGAGATCAACGAAGGCAACAGGGCTTCGAGCAGATTGAAACCGATGAAAAATATCAGCAACGCCGCACTGATGCTGTACAAATGAGTATGGAACTGCGCCAGTCCGGCTTCCGCCAGGGCGATCAGGGAGACGGCGAGAAGAAACACCGGCTTCATTTTCCGCTTCTTTTCCGCCACGATGATCAACGGAACCATGAAAACGATGGACAAAGCCATCACCGGAAGATAGACATAGCTGTGGGCAAAGGTGGGAATGTCGGTATACCGGCTCAGGGCCAGGGGAAGTACTGTGAAAGTGGCCGTCAGCATCATGTGGAGGCACAGGATGCCCAGGTCCAGGCGCAGCAGGTCCGGTTGGGTCAGGACCGTGGTGAAACGCGAGGGCTGGACTTCGGCGTCGCGATGAAAGCGGGTGGCAACGGGGTTGGGGACGATGGTCAGGAGGATCACCAGACCCAGACCGGCCAGGGCAGCCGTACTCCAGAACAGCCCCGGGAGTCCCAACCAGTGACCGACCACGGGGCCTGCCACCATGGAAATGGCGAAAGCGAGGCCGATACTCATGCCGATGGAGGCCATGGCCTTGGTGCGATGTTCCTCGCGGGTCAGGTCGGCGGCAAGGGCCATGATGGCGGCGGCAACGGCGCCGCTGCCTTGAAGCGCCCGTCCGGCGATGATCTGGTAGATGTCGTGGGCTTCCGCGGCGACCACGCTGCCGGCGGCGAACAACAGCAAGCCGAAAGCGATGACGGTCTTGCGCCCGATACGGTCGGAAAGGAGCCCGAAAGGAATCTGCAGCAGGGCCTGGGTGAAGCCGTAGGCGCCGATGGCCAGACCCACCAATTGCGGGGTGGCGCCCTCGAGGTCGCCTGCCAACAGGGCAAAGACCGGCAGAATCATGAACAATCCCAACATCCTGCAGGCAAAGATCAGAGCCAGGCCAATGGCTGCCCGCTTTTCCGTTCCTGTCATCGGATCCGCGTCCATGATCGACTGCAACGCTTTCTCCTTTGCTTTGTCCATCTAAAAAGCTCTATATTATCAAGTTCTCTTTCAGTCCGGTAAACTTATGGATATCATCCAGATCCGCGGTGCCCGCACCCACAATCTGCAAAACATCGATCTCGATCTTCCCCGCGACCAGTTGATCGTCATCACCGGTCTGTCCGGTTCGGGCAAGTCCTCCCTGGCCTTCGACACTCTGTATGCCGAAGGTCAACGGCGTTATGTCGAGTCATTGTCGGCGTATGCGCGCCAATTTCTGTCGATGATGGAAAAGCCCTACGTAGACCACATCGAAGGACTGTCACCGGCGATATCCATCGAGCAGAAATCCACTTCCCACAATCCCCGCTCCACCGTCGGCACCATCACGGAAATCTACGATTATCTGCGCCTGTTGTTTGCCCGGGCGGGGGTGCCTCGTTGTCCCCAACACCAGGTCCCTCTGGAGGCACAGACTGTCAGCCAGATGGTGGACGCGATCATGGCCCAGCCTCAGGGAAGCCGTTGGATGCTGTTGGCACCCGTGGTGCGGGAGCGTAAGGGGGAATATGTGCAACTGCTGGGCGAATTGCGCAGTCAGGGGTTCATTCGTGCCCGGATCGATGGTGAAGTCTACGAACTGGACGATCCACCGGATCTGGATCTGAGAAAAAAACACACCATCGAGGTGGTGGTGGATCGCTTCCGAATCCGCGAGGATTTGCCGACCCGCCTGGCCGAATCCCTGAAAACCGCACTCCAGTTGGCTGGGGGACTGGTATTGGTGGTGAGTATGGATGATACGGCAAAGAGTCTGTCCTTTTCCGATCAGTATGCCTGTCCCGAATGTGGTTATACTCTGGAAGAGCTGGAGCCGCGGATCTTTTCATTCAACAATCCCAAAGGGGCGTGCCCCGCCTGTGACGGCCTGGGGGTCAAGGCCTTTTTCGATGTCTCGCGGGTGGTCCAGAACCCGGAACTCAGCCTCGCTGGGGGGGCCATCCGGGGTTGGGACCGGCGCAATGCCTATTATTATTCCCTCATCAGATCCCTGGCGAAGCATTATCACTTCGATCCGGAGACCCCTTTCAAGCAGTTGCCTGCTGAAATTCGTGACATCATCCTCCATGGCAGCGGTGACGAGGTGATCGCCTTCCGCTATTTCGGTGGACGTGGCAAGGGAGTCGTCAAACGACATCCCTTCGAGGGCGTGTTGCCTATCATGGAACGCCGTTACCGGGAAACCGATTCCAACATGGTGCGTGAGGAGCTGGCCCGTTATCTGGCCACCAAGCCCTGTCCGGAGTGTCAGGGGACGCGCCTCAATCAGGCGGCCAGCAACGTTTTCGTGGCCGATAGCAACCTTCCCCGCCTGACCCGCTTGTCGATCAGGGAGTGTCTGGCGTGGTTCGCTGCCCTGAATCTCCCCGGCCGGCGCGGTGAGTTGGCAGACAAAATCGTGCGTGAGATTCGTGCCCGGCTGGAATTTCTGGTCAATGTCGGCCTCGATTACCTGAGTCTCGATCGCAGCGCCGACACCCTTTCGGGCGGGGAAGCCCAGCGGATCCGGCTGGCCAGTCAGATTGGAGCGGGACTGGTGGGGGTGATGTATGTTCTCGACGAACCATCCATCGGACTTCATCAACGAGACAATCAGAGACTTCTAGATACCTTGGTGCATCTCCGCGATCTCGGCAATACCGTGATTGTGGTGGAGCACGACGAGGATGCGATCCGTGCGGCCGATCATGTGGTGGATATCGGCCCGGGTGCCGGGGTTCACGGAGGCCGGATCGTGGTGCAGGGGACACCCGGGGACATCATCAAGGCTCCGGCTTCCCTGACCGGTCGTTATCTCTCTGGACGTGAGGCTATCGAGGTACCCGCCAGGTTGACTCCCGTGGATCCCGGGAAGCGACTGTGGTTGCGGGGAGCCCGGGGCAACAACCTGAAATCCATCGATGTGGTATTTCCCATCGGCCTGTTGACCTGCGTCATCGGCGTCTCCGGTTCAGGCAAGTCCACGCTCGTGAATGATACTCTGTATCGGTTGGTGGCTCGGGAACTCAACGGGGCTTCCACCCAGCCGGCGGCATCCGAAGGCATCGAAGGGCTGGAGCACCTGGACAAGGTGGTGGATATCGACCAAAGCCCCATCGGGCGAACGCCCCGTTCCAATCCCGCTACCTATACCGGGGTTTTCACCCATATCCGGGAATTGTTTTCCGCCACCCCCGAAGCCCGGGCACGCGGCTATGCTCCCGGGCGTTTCAGTTTCAACGTCAAGGGAGGGCGCTGCGAGGCCTGCAAGGGGGATGGGGTAATCAAGGTGGAGATGCATTTTCTGCCGGATGTCTATGTTCACTGTGATGTCTGCAAGGGCAAACGCTATAACCGCGAGACCCTGGAGATTCGCTATAAAGGCAAAACCATTCATGAGGTGCTGGCGATGACGGTGGAAGAGGCGCTGGAGTTTTTCAGCCCGATTCCGGTGATCGCGCGCAAGTTTCAGACCTTGATGGATGTGGGTCTGGGCTATATCACCCTGGGCCAGAATGCGGTGACGCTGTCGGGTGGGGAAGCGCAACGGGTCAAGTTGTCCCGCGAGCTTTCCAAGCGCGATACCGGCCGTACCCTCTACATTCTGGATGAACCCACGACCGGACTTCATTTCCACGATGTCAAGCAGCTTCTGGGGGTGCTTCACCGCTTGCGTGATCAGGGCAACACGGTGATCGTGATCGAGCACAATCTGGATGTGATCAAGACCGCAGACTGGATCATCGACCTCGGCCCAGAAGGGGGAGAAGGGGGTGGCCAGGTCGTGGTGGAAGGGACACCCCTGGAGGTGGCCCAGTGCCGGGACTCCCATACCGGCCGTTTTCTGCGTCCCAAACTGTTAGAATGTGCAGGGGCGGCGCTGGGGTTGGAACATGGGATCGGGGATGGAAAAGTCCCGGTCAACGGTTGAGTGATCGTGCATGCGAGTGCCTTCGTTGCCTGATTACAAATGTTAGGGGTAGAGACATGGGCGATTTCTTTCAAAACGGTGTGGTGACTTGTCTGCATCGATTGGCTGAGCGTTCTGTGGAAGACTTGGAGGCCGAGTTGTGTCTTTTTTCCCGCCGGCGGCCGATGTCCCTGGTGTTGCCGTCCCTGTTTTCCGAACTGGAGGGGGAGGCCTTGCCGGCCATTCTCGACGAACTGTCTGAAATCCCCTACCTGAGTGAGATCGTGATTGGTCTTGACCGCGCCAACGAAGAACAATTCCAATATGCGCGCGAGTTTTTTTCCAGATTGCCGCAGCGGCATCGGATTCTCTGGCACGATGGTCCCCGCTTGCGTGAGCTGGATCAGTTGCTGGCTTCCCAGGGACTGGCGCCTCAGGAACCGGGCAAGGGACGTAACGTCTGGTATTGTTACGGTTATGTGATCGCATCGGGCAAGGCCGATGTCATCGCCCTCCATGATTGCGACATTCTCACCTACAGTCGCGAGATGCCGGCCCGACTGTTTTATCCGGTTGCGAACCCGGCGCTCAATTTCCGCTTTTGCAAAGGCTACTATTACCGCGTGGCCGGTGCCAGAATCCATGGCCGCGTCACCCGGCTGTTACTGACACCCTTGGTACGGGCGCTCAAGACCATCATGGGGCCCCTCGACTACCTGGAGTTCCTGGACAGTTTTCGCTACCCCCTGGCCGGTGAGTTTTCCATGCGGGTGGATGTGGTTCGTGAGATCCGGATCCCCAGCGATTGGGGGCTGGAGATCGGTGTCCTGTCCGAAGTCCACCGTAACCAGGCGCACAGCCATTTCTGTCAGGTGGAGATTGCCGATGCCTATGACCATAAGCATCAACCCCTTTCCGAGGACAATCCCGAGGCCGGGTTGTCCAAGATGAGCATGGACATCTCCAAGGCGTTGTACCGGAAGCTGGCGACCAAGGGGTCGGTGTTCCATCAGGAGACTTTCCGTGCCCTCAAGGCCACCTACTATCGCATCGCGCTCGATTTCGTCGATCGTTACTATAGCGAAGCGCGGATCAATGGCCTGGAATTCGACCGCCATGCGGAGGAAAGAATGGTGGAATTGTTCGCCCAGAACATCTGGCTGGCCGGGGAACAGTTCCTGGAGAATCCCATGGAAACCCCTTTTATTCCCAGTTGGAACCGGGTGGTCAGCGTCATCCCCGATTTCCTGGAGCGGATTTATGAGGCGGTGGAAGTGGACAATGCGGAGTCATAGGCAGGGCTAGCGAACCAGCCAGGCGATGCCATAGGCTGGGAGTTCTATGGTGCCGGCGGGCTTGGAGGGGGAAATCAGATCGTGCCATTCCCCCTCTGGGAGAGGCAGGGATTGGGGCCGTGAAGTGACATTATTAAGCGCCAGCAGGGTTTGTTCGGAACATTTTCGTTCCACCGCGAAGACGGCCGGCCCCAGATCGTGGATGTGTTGAGGCACGTCGGGATGAAAGGCCGGCTGGCTTCGGCGGATCCGGAGGAGCGCCAGGAGGCCGTTCATGACCTTGCCCTGGCGGGAATCCGGATCGTTCAGCAATGATGTCAGGATCGGCTCATTCCATTTATGACGATTGATCGAACGGGGGGCGCCAGTCCGCTCCACCCCTTCCAGATCGTTTTCCGTCCCCACCAGGCTCAGAAGGTAAAGGGCCGGGATTCCCTGGAGGCGAGCATGATGGCATGGGCGCATAGATGGCGCTCCAGGCTCCATTGGTCTCTTCCCTGGCGGGTTCCCTGCATGGCGCTGAACCAGGAGATATTGAGTTCATAGGGGGCCTGACTGCCATCCGCACGGCTGCGCATGGAGACCAGTCCCCCGAAGCCGCGCATCCCTTCGACCAAGGCCTGGACTTGCTCGTCGGGGACCAGACCTTCCATGGGGCGGAGACCGATACCATCATGGCTGGCAAGGAAATTGAGAAAGGTGCAGCCTGGTGGAGGCGCTGCCAGATCGCGTGCCCAGGCGGTGAGATGTCCGGCGTGGCCGTGGTATAGGGTGTGAAGCACCAAGGGTGGAAGGGGAAACTGATAGACCACGTGGGCTTCGTCTCCCTCTCCGAAATAGCTTACGTTTTCCTGATGGGGGACGTTGGTCTCGGTGATCAGCAGAGTGCCGGGAGCCACCTGATCCACCACCACCCGCAGCAATTTCACAACCGTATGGGTCTGGGGCAGGTGGATGCATTGGGTGCCTATCTGTTTCCACAGATAGGCGATCGCGTCGAGGCGGATCAGTTTGGAGCCGTGCCCCAGATAAGCGAGCAGAATATCCAGATATTCGAACAGAACCTTGGGATTGTGGAAGTTGGTATCCACCTGGTCGGCGCTGAATGTAGTCCACAACCAGCGTGCTCCCTGCACGGTTTCGAAACGGGTCAGCAAGGGAGAGGTTCTGGGCCTGACAACCGTGGAAAGGTCGCTGTCGGGATCGACTTCGATGAAATAGTCCCGTCCGGGGTCCAGCTGCTGAAGGTAATTCTGCAACTATCGGTGACGGCTGGAAACGTGATTGATCACCAAATCGGTCATCAACCTGAAATTCAGGGCGACACGTTCGATATCCGTCCAGTCGCCCAGTTTCGGATCGACCTTCAGGTAGTCGACGACCGCAAAGCCGTCGTCGGAACTGTAGGGAAAGTACGGCAGGACGTGGACACTGTTGAAAGTGTCCTTGAGCTGGTCACAAAGGAATCGTTCCAGGGTCCGCAGGGGACGCTCATCCTCTCTCCGGACACTGTCGCCATAGGTGATCAGGACGATGTCTTCGGCGTTCCACAAGTCCCGTCGTGGCGGATGGGGGGCCGGCGCGAAAGCGGCCAGTTTTTCCACCAGGCGTGCGGTCAGATCGGGAGCCTGATCGCCATACAGGCAATGCAGATGGCGTTCCAATCTGTCCTTGAGGGGTGGGGGGGAACGTTCCGGCATCTCTTTCAATCACGGAAGTTGATGAATTGCAGAGGCAGGTCCAGTTTGGAATCTTTGAGCCGGCGGATTACCTGCTGAAGGTCATCGCGTTTCTTCCCCGTGACCCTGATCCTGTCACCCTGGATGCTGGTTTGAACTTTCAGTTTGCTGTCCTTGATGATTTTAGTGATCTTCTTGGCAAGCTCCTTGTCGATGCCCTGCTTCAGCTGGATGTCCTGTTTTGCGGCCTGGCCGCTAAGGTGGGGTTCGCCAAGCTCAAGGCAGCCGATGTCGACTCCCCTCTTGGTCAATTTCAACTGCAGGATGTCGAGCATCTGACGGAGCTGGAAGTCGTTCTGGGCATGCAGGGTGATCTTCTCGTTATCCAGCTCGAAGTGGGCGCCTGAGCCTTTGAAATCGAAGCGATTGGCCACTTCGCGGTTGGCTTGATCGACCGCATTGCCGACTTCGTGAAGGTCGACTTCGGAGACGACGTCGAAAGAGGGCATAGGACAGTTCTCCCGAATTATTTCTTGGTGACCTGAAAGGAGTCGTCATCACCGTTGGCAGGGAAGTCCCCTTCTTCCCATTCTTCCTGCCCTTCCTCGAGCCCCATTTCGGAGTATTGGATGTCGTCGGGTTCCACGTCGTCGAGGGAGGCGGTCCAATCCTCCGGTTCTTCGATGAGTTCAAGATTCATTTCGTTCCAGGCTTCCATGTAGATTTGATCGATATTGCCGTCGAAGTACTGAATTTCAATGCTGTTGGATACCTCGTCTATGACCACGACCTCGAATTTCTGGCCACTGTCCAGATCCAGATACCAATTGCCTTCAATGGGGTCCAGTTCGTTCATACCGGCCTCCTTCAATAGTAGGATGAAGCTGTTGGCGCTGTGACCTCGTAATCAGATTTAGGTTCAAGCACAATCTAGCACAAACGCTTCAACGTTTGCGATGCTGCTGAATGATTTCGTAGGCTTCTCTTATCTTCTGGGTTTTTTCCGTGGCGATTTTCACCATTTCCTCCGGCAGGCCCTTGGCCACCAGCTTGTCGGGATGATGTTGGCTCATCAGGCGACGATAGGCTTTTTTGATTTCGGCCTCGGAGGCTTGGGGATTGACGCCCAACACCGCATAGGCATCGTGCAGGCTGGGCTGTTGTCTGCCGGGGGCATGCTGGCGACCATATCGTTGGTAGCGATGTTGGTATTGAGCCTGGGAGAAACGCAGTTGCGCCTCCATGAACGCCCTCAATGCCTGGAATTCGAAGCGGGAGAATCCCAGACGGGTGCAGATGTGGAGGAGAATCCGCTCTTCGCTGGGATGCAGGCTGCCATCGGCATAGGCCGCTTGAAGCTGGATCTCCAGGAACAGCCGCATCAGGGAGGAACGGCGACCGATTTCCTGGCGGAACTGATCCAGGGTGTCGTCCAGGGGGAATCCCGGGGATTTGCCCTCCCTGAAAAGGCGGATTGCGGTTTCCCGCATCTCAGCCGACAAATCCATCCGGTCCATGATCTGCCTGGCAATGGCGATTTCTTCCTCGGTGACCCGTCCATCGGCCTTGGCAAGGTGTCCCATGACGGAAAACGTGGCGGTGAAAAAAGCCATCTGGATACGCTGCTGGCGACCGGGCTCGAGGCTGGGGAAGGTATCAAAACCTTCAATTCCCTTGTCGAACTGATGGCCAATGGCCGCCCCCAACAGGGCGCCCAAAGGCCCGCCCAGCATGAGTCCGAAAGTGCCCCCGAAAACTTTGCCTAACCACCCCATTGCTGACTTGCTAATCCTTGAAAAAGCTAGCATTATGACACGTTTGTCGCGTGAGGAAAAAACACCGATGCCGCCTACCACCTTGTTCGAATCCCGACTGACCACCTTGCCATTGATCGGGCGTGGCAAGGTTCGTGATATTTATGAGGTCGATGCTGACCATCTTTTGATCGTCACCTGTGACCGGCTCTCGGCTTTCGACGTGGTGTTGCCCGATCCCATTCCTGGCAAGGGGCAGGTGCTCACCCGGCTGTCCAATTTCTGGTTTGCCAGAATGGCCGGTGTGGTTCCCAACCATCTGGTGGACCGCCCCCTTGAGGAGGTGATCCCCGATGCCGGGGAACGTGATCAGGTCGCCACCCGGGCGATTGTGGTGAGAAGGTTGAAGCCGTTGCCGGTGGAAGCCATCGTCAGAGGCTATCTGATTGGCTCTGGGTGGAAGGATTATCAACGCACGGGAAAGGTTTGTGGGATCGAGTTGCCCAAGGGCCTGCAACAGGCCGGACAGCTTCCCCGGCCTGTCTTTACGCCATCCACCAAGGCGGAACTGGGAACCCACGACGAAAACATCGATTTTGCCAGGGTGGTGAATTTGCTTGGCCCGGATGTGGCAGCCCAGGTACGCGACATCAGCCTCCGGATCTATGAATCTGCGGCGGCCTATGCCAGGGAACGCGGAATCATCATCGCCGACACCAAATTTGAGTTCGGTCTCGACGAGGCGGGCAGAGTGTATTTGATAGACGAATTGCTGACCCCGGATTCTTCCCGTTTCTGGCCGGCGGATCAGTACCGGGTGGGCATCAGTCCTCCTAGTTTCGACAAGCAATTCGTGCGCGACTATCTGGAGTCCATCGGTTGGGACAAGCAACCGCCGGCTCCTTCCCTGCCGCCGGAGATCATAGCCAAAACCGCGGAAAAATATCGCGAAGCTGAAAAACGCCTGATTGGCTGATGGTCACAGCCAGCCGTGTTCGGCGAAAGAAAAGGGTTCCCCGTCTCCGATGACGAGGTGGTCGAGTATCCGGATGTCGAACAGGGCCAGCGCTTCCTTCAGGCGTTCGGTGATCGCTCGGTCGGCGGCACTGGGTTGGGCGATTCCCGAGGGATGGTTGTGCGCGAAGATGATGGCGGCGGCATTGAGATCCAGGGCGCGCCGCACCACTTCCCGGGGATAGACGCTGGCGCCGTCCACCGTTCCCCGGAACAAGGGTTCATAAACGATGAGGCGATGGCGGGTATCGAGAAACAGAGCCGCGAAGACTTCGTATGAGTGATCGCGCAATTGCCGTTGCAGGAAGGTTCGGGTCAGATCCGGTGAAGTCAGAGCCTCGCCCCGTTGCAAGGGTTCCAGGAGATGGCGGCGGGCCATTTCCAGGACCGCCTGAAGCTGGACATATTTGGCCACGCCAAGGCCTTTGCTTCCGGTGAAGCGGCTCTGGTCGGCGGCCAACAGGGACCGCAGGCCACCGAATTGATCAAGCAGTTCGCGGGACAGGTCCACCGCGGTTTTGCCTTTCACTCCGGTGCGTAAGAAAATAGCCAACAGTTCTGCGTCGGACAAGGCCTGGGGGCCCCTCTCCAGCAGTTTCTCCCGGGGACGTTCTTGTTCTGGCCAGTCGCGTATACTCATTCAACTTGCGAGTGTCACTTATACTTAAGCGTAGATGTCCAGCTCGAATTTACAAAACAGGCGGATCCTTCTCGGGGTCACCGGAGGGATAGCCGCCTATAAAAGCGCCGAACTGGTCCGAGGTTTCAAAGCGGCGGATGCTGACCTCCAGATAGTGATGACCCCAGGCGCCACCCGCTTCATTACCCCCTTGACCCTCCAGGCGCTAGGGGGCGGCAGAGTGCGGTGCGATTTGTGGGACGCCCAGGCGGAAGCGGCAATGGGGCACATCGAACTGGCCAGGTGGGCCGAGTTTGTCCTGGTGGCTCCGGCCAGTGCTGACTTTCTTGCGCGGATCCGGCTTGGCCGCGCCGATGATTTGCTCACCACCCTGTGTCTTGCCAGCGAAGCCCCCGTTGCTGTGGCCCCGGCGATGAACCGGGTGATGTGGCAACACCCGGCGACTCAGGAAAATGTCAGCATATTACTGCAGCGTGGCGTGGCAGTGTGGGGGCCGGATGTCGGTGAACAGGCCTGTGGTGAAACGGGTCCGGGGCGGATGCTGGCTCCCCAGACTTTGTTGCAAAGAGTCGATGAATGGTTCGCCCGGGGGTCTTTGACCGGCGTTGAGGTGATGATTACCGCAGGTCCCACCCGGGAAGCGATCGATCCGGTCCGCTTCTTGAGTAACCGCAGCTCCGGTAAGATGGGTTATGCCTTGGCCCAAGCCGCGCAAAGGGCGGGTGCCGGAGTGACCCTGGTTTCGGGACCGGTGGCCCTTCCTCCCCCTGATGGGGTTGCAGTGATCCCGGTGGAAAGCGCCAGGGAGATGTTCGATGCGGTGATGGCCAACATCGCCGGCAAGGATATTTTCATCGGCGCGGCGGCAGTGGCCGATTACTCTCCCGTCATCCAGGAGGGCAGGAAAATCAAAAAGCAGGCCGCCACATTGTCGCTTCAACTGACTCGAACCCCGGATATCCTGGCGGCTGTCGCCGCTTTCTATGAGCCGCCTTTTACCGTGGGTTTCGCGGCAGAGACAGATGGGGTGAGCAGCTATGCCAAGGCTAAATTGGAAAGCAAACGGGTGGATATGATTGCCGCCAACCAGGTTGGGGAAGGGATAGGATTCGAAGTGGACGTGAATGCCCTCCAGGTGTTCTGGCAGGGCGGGGAACAGTCGCTGGAAACTGCACCCAAACAAGCGCTGGCCGAAAAACTGATGGATTTGATCGTGGAGCGTTATGCGAAAAAAAATACAACTGAAGATATTGGATGAGCGACTGGGGAAAGAATTTCCTTTCCCGGACTATGCCACCGAAGGTGCGGCGGGTATCGATCTTCGTGCCTGTCTCGAGCAACCGTTGACGCTGCCGTCGGGAGAGACGGCCCTGATACCCACAGGGCTGGCGATTCACCTTGCGGACCGGGGCCTGGCAGCCATGCTTCTGCCCCGCTCCGGACTGGGGCACAAACATGGCATCGTATTGGGAAACCTGGTGGGGCTGATCGACTCCGATTACCAGGGCGAGATCATGGTGTCGTGCTGGAACCGGGGGCGGGACTCTTTCACCATCGGTGTAGGTGAGCGAATCGCCCAGCTGGTGTTGGTGCCAGTGGTACAGGCAGAATTCGAGCGGGTGGAGAATTTCGATCCGAGTGCCCGGGGGATAGGCGGTTTTGGTCATACTGGCATGGAATGAGGGGGGATCATGAGTCTGGCGCGTTGGTTGGTTCTGGTGTTCACGATAGTGTCGGGATCTCTGATTGTGGGTACGGGAACCCTGTTTTATTCATCGTGGCAGGAGCAGAGATCAACCAAACGACATGACAGCGAAGCCTTTGCCAGGACAGTGGCTTTCCAGGTGGGGATCAGGACGATGGACCTCCAGCGTCTGGTCGAGAGCATCGCCCGGGATCCCCGCTTGGTGGATATTTCAATTGCGGGGCCGGAAGCGGTGGAGAGCGAGGAAGCTCAGCTGAGGAGACTGATTCCCGACGCCGTCATGGTTCAGATCCTGCCCCCCGGCCTCGAAGACCAGCGTCCCGGCCTCAGTTTCGCCGATCTGGATCTGGCCCATCGTGCGGCGACACAAGCCCCTATGCCGATGGTCCATGGTTTCGGTACCCCGGAAAGTCATCTGGCGGTCGCCCGGGCCATCAAATATGGGGAAGAGGTGACTGCTGTCCTCCTCGTAGGAGTCGGCCTCCGGTGGCTCACCAAGGGGCTGCCGTCATTGCCCGAGGGCGCGATCGCCCTGGCGCAGGGAAAACTGACCCTGGCGTTTCGGGGGGATTCCGCTTTCCAGTCCCAACCTCCAGCCGGGTCGATTCCTGTCAAAGGAACCGCCTGGCAGGTGCAATATTGGGTTGCGCCCCTGGGGTGGCGGGATCGCCTGGGACAGCTCCTCATTCCCTTGGGAGCGATTGTGTTTGCGGTTGGTGTCCTGGCCGGTTTTGCCTATTGGCTGAGAAAGGCGTTGTGGCACGATGCGACGATGTTGTTTACCCTGGTCAACGACCTGACCGAGGGGACCGTTCGGGGGGGCTATAGTCTAACGATCCGCGAATTTCAGTCGCTGGTGGACAAGCTGCTCATGTCGATCAAGGGAAATCGGGGCGGGATTCGCAAGAGGAGGAAGAAGGTTTCCAGTGCTGATGAGAAAAATAGCGACTCAAACAAGGAAGCAATACCTGCGGACATGTTGGTTTCCATGTCCGCAGAGGAGCAGACGCCGCAAACAGCAACGGTCACCAATGAAGGGGGCAGGATTTCTTTGCCGCGGGAAATCTTTCGAGGCTGTGACATCCGTGGCCTTGGCGATGAACATTTGACTCCCGAAGTGGTCAGGGAACTGGGCCGGGTGATAGGGAGTGAGATCCAGGCCCGGGGTGAGCAGACGGTCCTGGTGGGGCGGGATGAGCGTTCCAGCAGTGAGGAATTGAGCCGCGCCTTGATCGAGGGATTGCAGGCCAGCGGCAGAGATGTCATCGATCTGGGCAGGGTGCCTGTCTCCATCGTGTATTTTGCCACCCACTATCTCACCCACCGCTGTGGTGTGATGATCACCGCCAGCAGCTCCCCCGCTCAATACAACGGTCTCAAAGTAGTCATGGACAGCCGTCCCCTGAATGCCGGGGAATTGCAAGGCCTGCTCGAACGTTACCAGCGGGGAGAGCTGAGTTCCGGGATGGGGATGCTCGAAAGCCAGGATCTGTTGGCCGATTACGTGGGGCATATCATCGATGACGTCCAGATCGGACGCCCCATGAAAGTGATCATGGACAGTGGTGCGGGTGTCGCCGGTGATACGGCTGCCGCCTTGCTCAAGACGTTGGGTTGTGAGGTCGAGGAGTTGCATACGGACGGTCTTCTGGATCCTACGGATCCCGGGAGTCTGCAGCCTTTGATGGATCATGTCCGGGAGGATGACGAGGCGGAATTGGGACTGGCTTTCGATGGGGACGGAGACCGGCTGGCGGTTGTGGACGCCAAGGGACATTGGATCCCGCCCGACCAGGTGCTGATGCTGCTGGCCCAGGATGCCTTGTCCAGGGAGCCGGGTGCGGATATCGTGGTGGATATCGAGTGCAGCCGCCATGCGGTCAGGCATATCGTGCAGCAGGGTGGGCACCCGGTTCAGGTGGCACCGGGCTATTGCCACTTGGTGAAAAAAATGGTGGACGACGGCGGGGCCATTCTGGCGGGTGGTTATGGCGGTCATGTCATCTTCAGGGAACGCTGGTTCGGCACCATCGACGGGATCTATGCCGCCGCCCGTCTGATCGAGGTGCTGTCGGCCGAGCCGTTGAGTTCGGACGAGATTTTTGCCGAACTGCCAAGCTCGCCTGGAACGCCCCGTTTAGTGGTCCCCTTGTCCGGTGATGAGGCTGAAAAGGCATTACGCCTGTTGACAGTGTCTGCCGATAAATTCTTCGATGACGCCAAAATCAACACCACCTGGGGGGTGCGGGTCGATTTTGCCAACGGCTGGGGCAGCGTCAGGGTGTCTAACAGCCTTCCGGCTCTGGTGTTCCGTTTTGAAGCCGACGACGGGGAAACACTGACCCGGATTCAGGAACGTTTCCAAAACTGGTTTGAGACCATCGAGTTGCCACTCTCCCTTCCCAAAACCGAGATCCAGAACAATGGATAAACAACAAAGCCTGCCGCAGTCCCATGCCGGCCAGATCGCCCACGTCCTGATAGAAGCTCTGCCCTATATCCGCCGCTTCAAGGGCAAAACCATAGTGATCAAATATGGTGGCAATGCGATGGTGGATGAGGCTCTCAAACACAGTTTCGCCCGCGATGTGGTGCTGCTCAAGCTGGTAGGAATCAATCCCGTGGTGGTGCATGGGGGAGGACCTCAGATCGGCCATTTATTGCAGCGCCTGGGAAAGTCGACCCGCTTCGTGGAGGGGATGAGGGTGACGGACAGTGAGACCATGGATGTGGTTGAGATGGTCCTGGGCGGATTGGTCAACAAGCAGATCGTGAACCTGCTGAATCAACACGGGGGACATGCGGTGGGATTGACGGGTAAGGACGGGAGTCTGATCCGGGCCCGCAAGATCCTGCTCAAACCTTCCAATCCCGAAACCGAGGCTTCCGAGATCATCGATCTTGGCCATGTGGGAGAGGTCGAGGCCATCGATCCAGGCGTTGTGGATATGCTGGTTCACGGGGATTTCATTCCTGTCATTGCCCCGATCGGGGTGGGTGATGACGGCAGTTCCTACAACATCAACGCCGATCTCGTGGCCGGCAAGGTGGCCCAGGTGCTGGGGGCGGAAAAACTGATTCTGCTCACCAATACCCAGGGAGTGCTGGACAAGAGCGGTGAGCTGTTGACCGGTTTGTCGGCCGAGGATGTGGAAGCATTGATCAGCGGGGGTATCATCAGCGGAGGCATGATTCCCAAGATCCGCTGCGCCATGGACGCCTTGGCTGGAGGAGTGCGCAGTGCGCATATCATCGACGGAAGGATCGAACACGCAGTTCTGCTTGAACTATTGACCGACAGGGGTATTGGTACCTTGCTTGGAAGATGAGCGTAGCGCTTCGCGGATGAAGGCGGGAAATCCGCGTCGAATTTCCCGAACCTTGTCGCTGCGGCAAAGATCCTGACCGACGCTGGACAGTTTGCAGCGCACATCGAGAAAAAGGATGTCCTGTTCTGAATCCGCCATGATTCTGGCAACGGTCAAGGCGATATCCTTGTCCAAACGAGGGTCTTTGGTATGGATTATGGTATGACCACTGATGAACAATGGGGTGGTGGCATGAGTCTGGACATAGATTCTCGCCAGTTGCCAGGCGCGCTCGCAATCCAGGTTCCGTTGGCAGGTGACCACGCTTAAAATGATCCGCCGGCTGTCGGAAGGACCGCTGTCGGGTCGGGTAGTAGCAGTCTTCTTTTGGCTGTCGGCATAGTGTTCCTGAAGACGGCGAAAACGTTCCAGGTCCTTGGCGAACTTTTGTTCCAGCGTTTCCTTGAGCTGTTCCTCGCGCTCGATCTGGATCTGGAACTCGTTGATCTGACCGCGAATGGCGGCAATTTTGTTTTTGAGCGACTCAGGCACACGGCGGCCGTTACGCTCCAGGGTTGCCGCCTGTTTGACTGCATCTTCCAGGAGACTTTGGTGGCGGCTGATGTTGGTTCCCAAGACCCGGATGCGAGCCTCGATGGTCTTGAGCTGGCCCTGCAATGCCAGTTTGAGATCCTCTTCATTGCGATAGGTTCGCAGCAATGCACTATCACGGGTGAGTTGCTCCGCCAACAGTCTTTTTTCTTCCTTGCGCAATTCCCGGAGGCGGGCTTCACGCGCGAGTTCTTCAGGGCTTTTGGCCTTTTCGATGACTTTGATTTTTCGCCCGTGCTCTTTGTCATAGACGATCTTTTCCTTGGGGATGGCCGTTTCCGGAAGGGTATCGGAATAGTGCACCTTGCCTTGTTTGTCCACCCAACGGTACATCTTCCCTTCGGCATGGAGGGGTGATGCTCCGACAAGGCTGAAGAGTAGTAGGGTGATGAGAACTGTTTGAGTCATGGCATACTTAAAGGTAGCTGCTCATGTCCGCCGATCAAGAGCCGAAGTCCTTTCGATAGGCCCTGATGGCGGCTAATTCCTCCTTATAGGTCCCTTGCTCTTCCAGGTAGCTCACCACGTGATCCATGGTGATGATGGCTTCCACCTCCAGGCCGTATTTTTTCCCGATCATGGCCAGGGTCGAATGGCCTTCCGGGGTTTTCTCCTGGCGGTCAAGAGCAATCAAGACACCACAGGGAAGTGCCCCGTATTGCCGGATAACAGCGACCGATTCTCCCACGGATGTGCCCGCGGTGATGACATCGTCGATAATCAGGACCCGGCCTTGTAAGGCCGAACCGACGATCAGTCCGCCATCCCCATGGGTTTTGATTTCCTTGCGGTTGAAGGCATAGGGGTAGTCCCTGGCGTACATTTCGGAAGCGGCGATGGCGGTGGCGCAGGCAAGGGGAATACCTTTGTAGGCCGGTCCATAGAGCATGTCGCAAGCCAGTCTGCCTTTTTCCAGGGTCTCGGCATAGAACCGGCCTAACATACGGAGTCTTTCCCCGGTATTGAAAAGACCGGCATTGAAAAAGAAAGGGCTGGTACGACCTGATTTGAGGGTGAAACTGCCGAACCGCAAAGCGTCGCAGTGCATGGCGAATTCGATAAAACGGTATTGATAATCTTTCATGTAATTCGAGGTATGGGTGTTTCTTTTCGTCTGTTTACCAAGGGTCTGTCATCTTATACCATTCATCCACAGACTCTGTGGACAAAGCTGTGGGGAGTCTGCGGGAAAACCATCTAATCTCATGATTCTACAATAAATAATGAGGTTGACCAGGTTTTGGTCAAGGCGGGGTGAAATGCTGGAGCAAGGAATCGAGAAAATTCCAGCCACGGCGACTGCAGCGGATTCGATCCCCCCTCCTTAGCAACCAGTGTTCACCGATCAGCTCTTCGATCTTGTCTTCCATGTCTCTGAAAGGTAACCCCGTGCGCTGTTCGAATTGGGATACTGAGAACCCTTCTGCAAGGCGCAGGGCGTTCATGAAAAATTCCAGGGGTCTTTCCTCCTTGGGAACCGGCCGGTGGCCTCCGATACGCTGCGGCCCCCGGGCTTTTTCCAGGTAATGGAGAGGGTGGCGGACTTTCCACAGACGCCGTATTCCTCCCTCCGCGGGGAAAGTCAGCTTGCTATGAGCACCGGCACCTATTCCCAGATAGTCGTCGAAACGCCAATAGCCCAGATTGTGACGGCATTGATAGCCCTCACGGGCATGGGCGGAAATCTCGTATTGGGCATACCCAGCTTCCCCGAGCCGCTGCTGACAACTCTGCTGAACTTTCCACAGGGTGTCTTCCGGGGGGAGCGGTGGAGGGTATTTGGAAAACAGGGTATTGGGTTCCAAAGTCAGCTGGTAATAAGAGATATGGGTGGGATTGAGTTCGATCGCGGTTTCCACATCCCTGAGTGCGTCACTGATATCCTGCCCGGGCAGGCCAAACATCAGGTCCAGGTTCAGGTTGCTGAATCCCGCTTCCCGGGCTGCATGGACAGCGGTCAGGGCATCGTGACCGTCATGTATCCGTCCCAGGGCGGCCAGGCTGGTATCGTGAAAACTCTGTATTCCCAGGGAGAGGCGGTTGATGCCGATTTCCCTGAACTCTTTGAATTTGTGCCTTTCCACGGCTCCAGGATTGGCTTCGAGGGTGATTTCGATACTGTCTGTCCAGGCAATCCGGGTGCGGATCCCGGCGAGCAAACTTTCCAGACTGTCGGGGGAAAACAGGCTGGGTGTGCCGCCACCGAAAAAGATGCTGCTCAAAGGTCGCGCCGTGGTTTTCTCAAGATCCTGTTCCAGATCGCTGAGCAAGGCTTCAATGTAGGCTTGTTCGGGAAGCTCGCTGCGGAGGGCGTGGGAGTTGAAGTCGCAATAGGGGCATTTGCGCACACACCAGGGCAGGTGTATGTAGAGCGCCAGGGGAGGAGGGCTCAACATGGATCAAGGTGACTGGAACAAGCGAGCTTCAAGTAAAATTCGTGCAATTCGTTGACCTGTTGTTCGAGTTTGCCGAGGTCGCCATCATTGACGATGATATCATGGGCTTGGGAGAGACGTTCCGATCTGCTTGCCTGACTGGCAAGTATCCGCCGGATCAGGGTGTCATCCATTCTGTCACGGCTTTTGATTCTGGCAATCTGGAGAAGTTCCGGACAGTCGACCACCAGGATTCTGTCGACCAGCGACTGGGCATTGCTTTCCACCAAGAGAGGAATGACAAAGATGCAGTAAGGTGCCTCGATTGCGGCCGCGAGGCGTTTCAGTTCGGCAAAGATAGCAGGATGCAGGATGGCTTCCAGTCGGCTTTTGGCGCCTGGATCCTGAAACACCCGTTCCCGCAGTCGGGTCCGGTCCAGTTCCCCGTCACCGGCGACGATATCCGGGCCAAATTCCTGAACGATTTTTTTCAGGGCGGGCTGATTCGGTCTGACCATGTCACGGGCAATCTCGTCAGTGTCGATGATCGGAACGCCGTGTTTCTCGAACAGTCTCGCCACGGTGCTCTTGCCACTGCCTATCCCTCCCGTCAGGCCAATTTTCAACATGGGATTAATTGAGGCCGCTCAGGTGGAGGTACCATGCATTGATTTCATCACCCCACATCATGGCAAGCCAGCCGGCGACGGCCAGATACGGACCGAAGGGAATCGGAATATTCCGGTCGCGGCCGCGAAACAGGATCATGAACAGGCCCAGCAGGGCCCCTACCAGTGATGATAAAAGAATGACCAATGGCAGTTTTTGCCAGCCGAACCAGGCTCCGAAAAGCGCCAACAGTTTGAAGTCACCGTAGCCCATTCCTTCTTTTCCGGTAACCAGGCGGAAGAGGTGAAACACACTCCAAAGAATCATGTAGCCACTGGCAGCGCCCACGATGGCACTGGCAGAATCGGTGAAGACATCGAACAAACTCAAAAGCAGGCCGAGCCACAGCAAAGGCAGGGTGATGGCATCCGGTAACAGCTGATGATCGATATCGATCAAGGTGAGAGCGACAAGATTCCAGGTGAGTACCAGTGCCCACAGGGTTTCGATCGTGACTCCAAAACGCCAGGCCACTGCCAACGAAAGGGCGGCTGTTACAGTCTCGACGACAGGATAGCGAAGAGAGATTTTCTGACCGCAGTGGCGGCAATGCCCCCGGAGCATGAACCAACTGAGCACGGGGATATTCTCCCAAGGCCCGATCTGGTGTCGGCAGTGCGGGCAATGGGAGGGAGGCCACGCGAGGTCGAACCGTTCTTCAGGTTCCTCTCCAGCCTGACCGAGAAAATCCAGGCACTCCCGCCGCCAACGCTTTTCCAGTATCACGGGCAGGCGGGCAATCACCACATTGAGAAAGCTGCCAACGATGAGGCCCAGTAAACCGACAGTGACAACAAACAAAACCGGGAATTGGGAAAAGAAGGTGACCACCGAGGCCACTAGACCACAGAACCCAATTTGAAGATAGGCAGATACATCGCGATCACCAGGCCCCCGACCACGACGCCCAGAAAGGCCATGATCATCGGCTCCATGAGGCTGCTGAGAGAATCGACCGCATTGTCGACTTCCTCTTCATAGAAATCGGCCACTTTGGCCAGCATGCTGTCGATGGCGCCGGATTCCTCGCCAATGGCGACCATTTGGACCACCATATGTGGAAACAAGCCGGTCTGCCGCATGCTTTGCTGCAATTGCTGGCCCGTGGCCACGGCTTCCCGCATTTCAAGAATGGCATCGGAATAGACCGCATTGCCAGAAGCCCCGGCCACCGATTCCAGTGCCTCCACGAGGGGAACACCTGCCGTCGACATGGTGGACAGCGTCCTGGCAAAACGTGCGATGGCCGATTTATGCAGGATTTGCGGGCCGATAATAGGGATCTTGAGGAACAGTTGGTCCAGGAAGCGGTTGAAAGGTCGGGAGCGTTTTTTGAAGTAGAAGAAAGTGTAGCCTGCTGCCATCAGGGCGCCTAGCAGGTAGTACCAACTGCTCTGCATGAATCGCGACATGTTGATGACCATTTGCGTGAAGGCGGGCAGATCGGCGCCGAACCCTTTGAACAGTTCTTCGAACTGGGGTACGACGAAGATCAGGAGGATGGCGGTCACAATGCAGGCCACCACGACGACGGCGATGGGATACGTCAGCGCTTTTTTGACCTTGGCCTTGATGGATTCGGTTTTTTCCTTGTAGGTGGCGATCTTGTCGAGGAGGGTTTCCAGCACACCTGCCTGCTCACCTGCCTCCACCAGATTGCAGAATAGATCGTCGAAATACAAGGGGTGCTTGCGCAGGGATTCCGTGAGGGTGCTGCCGGCTTCGATGTCATCCTTGATGGTCAGCAGCAGTTCCTGCATGCTGGGGTTTTCATGCCCCCTGCCGACGATATCGAACGCTTGGACCAGGGGTACGCCGGCGCTCAACATGGTGGCCAGCTGACGGCTGAAAATGGCAATATCCTTGGTGGTGATTTTCTTTTTCCGGGTGCCGAACAAGGGTTTGGGTTTCTTCTTGACTTTGATCGGCTTGATGCCCTGCTGGCGAAGCTGGGCCTTGACCAGGGTTTCACTCCTTCCTGGTTGTTCTCCCTTGACCCGTTTCCCGCCTTTGTCGATGCCTTCCCATACAAACAAAATTGCTTCGTCTCGTTCGACTTTTGCTGCCATGACCATTTATTCCTGTGTCACTCGATCGATTTCTTCCAGGCTGGTAAGACCCTGCCTGACCTTGTTCAGCCCTGATTGTCTGAGATCATTGATGCCATCCTTACGCGCCTGTTCAGCGATTTCCATTGCGTTGCCACCCTCGAGAATGAGACGGTTGATGGATTCGGTGATCGGCATGACCTGATAGATACCCACCCGGCCTTTGTATCCTTTGGTGCAGTGATCGCAGCCTTCAGGATTGGCGCTAAATAGCTCCAGATCGGCGAGTTCATTCTCCCGGAAGCCGGCTTTGAGCAACAATTCGGGGGGTAGATCAGTCTCGCGCTTGCAATATTCACACAGCCGCCTGGCCAGGCGCTGGGCGAGAATGAGCAGCACCGAAGAGGAAATATTGAAAGGCTCTATACCCATCTGGGCCAGCCGATTGAGCGTCTGCGGGGCATCGTTGGTGTGCAGGGTGGACAGGACCAAGTGTCCGGTTTGGGCGGCCTTGACAGAGATTTCCGCGGTTTCCAGGTCCCTGATCTCCCCCACCATGATGATATCCGGGTCCTGGCGCAGGAAGGCCTTGAGCGCACTGGCGAAGTTCAGCCCGGCCTTGGGATGGACATTGACCTGATTGATGCCGGGAACGGTGATTTCCACGGGATCCTCGGCGGTGGAGATGTTTTTGTCGGCGGTGTTGAGAATGTTGAGTGCCGTGTATAGGGTGACCGTCTTGCCGCTCCCGGTGGGGCCTGTCACCAGAATCATCCCGTAAGGTTTGTGGATGGCGTTGAGGAACAGTTCCTGCTGATCCGGCTCGAAGCCGAGTTTGTCGATGCCGATCTGGGCGCTGGTGGGATCGAGGAGACGCAACACGACTTTCTCGCCAAACAGTGTGGGGCAGGTATTGACACGAAAATCGATCGCCTTGTTGTGGGACAGGATCATTTTGATGCGGCCGTCCTGAGGTATCCGTCGTTCGGCGATGTCCATCCGCGACATGACCTTGATTCTGGAAATCACGCGGTTGGCGAGGGTCAGCGGTGGGGTTGCCACTTCATGCAGCATCCCATCACTGCGGAAACGGATCCGGAAATATTTTTCATAGGGTTCGAAGTGAATGTCCGAGGCCCCTTTTTTGATCGAATCGAGAAGGATCTTGTTGACGAACCGGACGATGGGAGCGTCTTCCAGCTCCGACTCGGTAACCGCCGGGGCTTCGTTCTCCTCGTCAGTGGAAATCTGCAGATTGTCCAGATCTTCGTCCAGAAGATCCTGCATGCTGCTGTCAGCGGCTTCCAGGGCGACATCGATGGCTTTGGAAAGCTTGTCGTCTTCCACCAGGACCGTTTCGGTTCCGAGCCCCGTATGGAATTTGACCTCATCCAGAGCCTGGAAATTGGTGGGATCGGAAACCGCCAGGAATAAACGCTTACCCCGCTGGAACAAGGGTAAGACGTGATGTTTCTGGATCAGTTTATCGCTGACCAGGTCGATGGGCGCCATTTCCATTTCCATGGCGTCGAGATCGTACAAGGGAACGCCGAATTGGCGTGACGCGGTGGTGGCGATCTCCAGGGCAGGCAAAATATTGTTGGCCACCAGGTATCTGACCAAGTGGGTGTTCTGGCTGAACGCCTGTTGTTGGTGTTTGGCGGCTTCTTCTTCGCTGAGAAGCCCTGCGTCGACCAGACAACGGGCCAGGCCGCTGAGTTTGGGGAGGCTTGCTGTCGGTATCGCCATGGGTTTTGAGTTCTTATCCGGAGTATGTCAGGATTTCCGTAATGTTCTTAAATATTAGATGATGAGGTGATTTTGTCCACTCTGGCTAAAGGGTTCATACGCGTGGTCACACTCAATGTCAATGGTATTCGATCCGCAGCCAAAAAAGGTTTTTTCCGTTGGTTGTCGACCCAGGACGCCGACATTGTGTGCCTGCAGGAGATCAAGGCCCAGTTGGACCAGCTCAAGGCCATGGAGTTCTGTCCGCCTGGCTTTCATTGTTACTATCATTCTGCCTTGAAAAAAGGCTACGCGGGTGTGGCGTTGTTTTCCAAGCAACTTCCTGTCGAGGTGACACAGGGATTCGGATGGCTGCCGGCCGAACAAGAGGGAAGGTATCTGGAGGCGGACTATGGTCACCTCAGTGTCGCTTCAGTCTATGTTCCCTCAGGGACTTCGGGGGATGAACGACAAGCCTACAAATATGAGTTCATGAACAGGTTCCTGACGTTCATGCGCCAATGTGCCCGCTCTGGCAGAGATTATATCTTTTGCGGTGATTTCAATATCGCCCATAAAAAGATCGATATCAAGAACTGGCGGTCCAATCAGAAACGCTCCGGTTTCCTGCCCGAGGAAAGGGCCTGGCTCGATCAACTGTTCGACCAGGAAGGCTGGATCGATGCCTTCAGGATGCTCAATCAAGAGCCCGGGCAATATACCTGGTGGTCCAACCGGGGCCGGGCTTGGGAAAAGAATGTCGGCTGGCGGATCGATTACCAGATTGTTTCTCCTTCTCTCAAAGACCGGATTCGACGGGTTGAGATCTATAAAGAGGAACGTTTCTCCGACCATGCGCCCTTGATCGTCGATTATGACTATCCCCTCTGATCCTACGGCTTTCAAGACGGTCTTCAGTCGCCGGATGGCTGTCGCCTTGCTCATGGGTTTCTACTCGGGTCTGCCACT
>Ga0114931_10002372_pt1 | contig 23984 bp, 19 predicted proteins | sample 2SBtaG_FD_89579 | JGI IMG/M metagenome (GOLD analysis project Ga0114931, IMG submission 89579) | Deep subsurface microbial communities from Kolumbo volcano to uncover new lineages of life (NeLLi) - 2SBTROV14_V59a metaG | ecosystem: Environmental > Aquatic > Marine > Volcanic | place: Kolumbo... | reverse complement strand
TTCGATGGACTGGCGTGCTTTCGCGCAGTGTCCCGCTGCTCCCTCCGTCTCGGTTGCTAACCATCTGAGGCGAGGTCTGCGCATTCACTCACCAAAACGCGCCTTTTGATTGACGGATCCCTGCCAAACATCCTACATTTTGCTTGAAACGGACGTTTGCGGTGTCATTAGAACTAATTCGTTGGATAGCTAACGAACTTCGGCTGCCCTTGCTCGAAGAAGACGAGCGCGGCGCGACGACGGGAAACGTGCCTGCACTGGCCGCGCTTGCAGGAAAGGCGCCTACGGTCCTGCTCGCGGGTGCGCAGCAACTGCTCGGCGACGCGGATGACGAAGGGCTCGAGGAGGCGGTCCGAAGCGCGCGCGAAGGCAAGCCGATGGCGTTTGCGCCTCGTCCCGGCGCGCAAGTGCTCGCGATCCCGAGCGGCGTGGGCCGCGCGGCCGTCTTGATCGTCTCACAGAAGAGCCTCGTCGCCGAAAGCGTTCAAGCGAAAGCAGCCGCCGCAGACCTGGCCGCAGGCGTCTCACACGAAGTAGCCAACGCACTGAGTGCGATCGTCGGTTGGGCCCAGGTCGCGCGTGAACGTCCGGACAAGGCCCCGCCAAACGAGGCGCTAGCGCTGATCGAAAAGAGCGCGCAGGTCGCCCGCGACGCCACGCAAGACCTCCTGCAGATGGTACGGCATGGCAATCACGAACAGACGCGCACCGATCTGTCGATCGTCATTCAGGACGTCGTTCGCCTGCTTCGCCCTGAAGCACAAAGCAAGCGGGTCAAGGTCCATGCCGAAGTCGAAGGTGCTTGCTGGGTCGAAGGGAAGCGGTCCCAGCTGTTCTCGATCGTTTGGAACCTCGCACACAACGCAGTGCAGATGGTCCCGACAGGGGGAGACGTATCGATTCACAGCCGCCCACATGGAACGCTCATCGAGCTCGAGGTTCGCGACAACGGACCGGGAATGTCTGGAGCGCAAAAGAAACGCGCTTTCGAGCCATACTACACGACTCGAGCGGAAGGTACCGGCTTGGGCCTGGCCATCGTTCGCGGCACCGTGGAGTCCCTGGGCGGTCGAATCCGTCTGGACACGTCGCCGGGCCAAGGCACGCAGTTTCGCATTCAGCTTCCAGAAGCAGGGGTGAAGCGCGAATCGGAAATGGTGCCGAAGCCCACCCGGATCAGCCGCGTGATGAAGCCGGAACAGGCGAAGCGCGCCCGTGTCCTCGTCGTTGAGGACGACGAGGGGGTGCGGGGCCTCATCGCGACGACCTTGGCGTTGAGCGGTGTTTCGTCGACTTGCGTTGCCACCGGCGCAGAGGCGCTCTCATGTACGCAGCCGTTTTCGGCAGCGCTGATCGATCTGACGCTTCCTGACGAACGCGGCGACATCCTGCTCGGGCAGCTGCGCAAGAAGGGCCTGGTCGCCCGCGCGGCCATCATGAGTGGCGCGCCACCTCCCGCCGATGCGGATCCAGACGGCCGACCGGAACGCTGGCTCCGCAAACCCTTTGATCCATCCGACCTTCTGCTCACCGTGCGTGAGCTCGTCGACTCGGACGCCAGCACCCGAAACGCCGCGAGCTCCTAAGCGAAGCGCTCGGCAAGCGCTCGGATGTGGAGCGGCCCTGTGCCACAGCAGCCGCCGATGACCGAGGCCCCCGCACCTTTCCATCGTTCCGCGAGGTCCGCATAGGCCTGGGCCGCACGTGGGCTCGTCGCACCCCAGCCCAGCGCATCCTCCTCGCGATCGGCATTGGCATACACGCCGATCGGCGCGCCGAGCGCCGCGATCGCATCGACGTACGCTCCGATCTGCGTCGCCGCCACGCAGTTGACCAAGAGCCGCTCGACGCCGCTCGATACCGCGTCCTTGCCGATATGCGCCAACTCCGCGGGGCTCAGCAGATCGCCAAAGGGCCCTGCAGTGAGCGACAGCCAGACCGGCAGACCGGTTGCCAGCGCCGCCTCGACAGCCACGAGCGCTTCCGGCCCGTTCGCGAAGGTCTCACAAAGAAGCACATCGCACCCTGCGGTCGCGAGCGCTGAGGCTATTTCCCGATGCTGCGCGCGGGCTCGCGAGCCGGGGCTCAGGTCCGGACGATAGCAATCCTCGATCGGCGCCATGCTCCCTAGCACCGCGCACCCGGGGGTGACCGCGTCCCGCGCGATCCGAACCGCGGCCCCGAGCGCCTCAGGCCAACCTTCACCGAGCGTACGGGGTTGCGTTCGAAACGTATTGGCCGTGTGAAGCGTTGCGCCGGCCCGCGCGTAATCGGCATGGACCTCGGCAAGCAGCGCCGGGGCCTCCCTGATCGCGCGGGCGCTCCAAGCCGGCGCCTCGAGCTCCAACCCGCGCGAAATGAGCTCGGTTCCGATCGCGCCATCGAGGATTTGCACCGCCATCGCAAGGCACACTCTAGCAACTGACCGGGCCTGGGGGAGCTGTTACGCTTCGGCCGTGGACGCGCGGACCCAAACCTCGTTCATCGCCGCAGTTTTGTGCTTTGCGCTCGCTGCAAGCGTCCTGCTGCGCACCCAACGCCAGCGCGACCGCTGGCTCTTCGGCATCTTGGCTACCAATACCGGGCTTTGGTACGTAAGCACCTTCATGCTCGGCGTCGTCGGCCGAGCACCCTTCTGGGAACGTTTCAATTTGATCTGCGGCGTTTTGCTTCCGCTGTCGTCGGTGGCCTTCTTCGGCGTCTTGGCGCCATCGGAAACCGGCCGTACGCGCTTGCTGCGTCGTGCTTCGGTCGTGGCGGCCGTGGTGCTCCTAGGCGCCATGCTGACGCCATTCTACAATAGCGCGGTCGTCGTCGGAGGCCTCCTTCTCTACGTAACCGTGTTCCTTTCTCTGGCCCTTGGTTCTCTCTACAAGCTCGGCTTCGAAACCGATTCGCGTGTCGAAGGGGCGCGTCTTCGCTACATCGCCCTGGTCGGGGCACTGGGCGCGCTCTTCACGCTGGTCGAGTACCTCCCCTACGTCGGCCTCGACATCCCTCCGGTCGGCACGGTCCTGATCCTCGTGTTCCTCTACGCGCTGTCACAGTCGATCACCCATTACCGCTTGATCGACCTGTACGAGCTCGCCGGCCGCCTGGGCGTATTGACCGCGCTCGCGTTCGTGTTGGCCTTCATCCTCTGGTTGATGCGTCTCGTCTCGGGCGAACAGCTCTTCCTGCATGTGGTCGTGTCTGCCTTCGTCGTCCTCATCCTTTTCGACCCGCTTCGAACCAAGGTGCAGGAGTGGATATCCCAGGTCTTCTTCCACGAGCGCTTCGAGCTGGAGAGAACCATCCTCGCCCTGCGGAGCTCGATCGCGCATATCCTCGATGTCGGCGAGCTTGGCGAGGCTTTGATCGAAGGCCTCGATGCATCTCCTCGGTTCACTCAAGGCGCCCTGTACCTACTCGGCCCGGACGCGCGGGTGTTTCTCTTGAAAAACCACTTTGGCCCGAAACCCGCGGAGCGCGTCGAGATGGCGCCTGCGCGACCCCTGCTCGACCGCTTATCCAAAACCGGCGCTTCCGTGCTCGAAAACGCGGAGCGTGAGCTCGAAGAGCGACGGCGCCTCGGCGACGATCGGGAAGCCGAAACCGCACACGACATCGCTGTCACCATGCGGGCGCTGCAAACTTCCGTGTGCTTGGGCCTTCGCGGCGAGTCCGGTCATCTCTATGGCTTTCTGGCGCTGCGAGACGACCGCCTGCGCGACGCATTCTCCAGGGAAGAGGTACAGCTCCTCGTGGGCTTGGCCACCCAGGTGGCCGTCACCGTAGAGAACTCACAGCTCTATCAGCAGATGAAAGAAAAGGACCGACTCGCGGCGCTCGGTGAGATGGCCGCGGGCCTGGCCCACGAAATCCGAAATCCACTTGGCTCGATCAAAGCCAGCGCACAGTACCTCTCCGAAACCTCCGGGCACACCGAGGAGCGCAGTGAGTTCCTCGACATCATCGTGGACGAAGTCGACCGGCTGAACCGAGTCGTGAGCTCGTTCTTGGACTATGCCCGGCCCGCTCACACCGACCCCGATCCGATCTACGTCAATGCCGCCGTTCAATTGACACTTCAGTTCCTGCGACCGGAATGCGATTCGGCGGACGTCACCTTACACGTTGCGACGGATTCGGCCTTGCCGAAGGTCCGCATCGACATCGAGCACTTGCGGCAAGTCTTGATCAACCTCGTCCAGAACGCCGTGCAGGCCATGACGAATGGTGGCGAGATCTATGTCGAAACGCGCACCCAGGACCGCTTTGATATTGGCGGAGGTGCGCGTCGCTGGGTTCAGATCAGCGTCCGCGACACCGGCCCAGGCATCGCGCCGGACCTCCTGGCCAACGTGTTCGTCCCATTCGTCACGACGAAACAGCAGGGCACCGGACTTGGCCTGGCGATCTCACAACGCATCGTATCGGAGGCGGGAGGCCGAATTGACGTCCGCAGCCGCCAAGGTGTGGGCACGACCTTCGTGGTTTCTCTACCGGCAGAGCCCACCGAGCCCCTCGATACCTTCGAAACCGAAGCAAAACCCGATCAGTCCTCGGAGTCGGACCTCGAGGGGACACCTGCTGGCCTGGAACCCGCCGAGCCCTGATCGACCGACACGGTTTGCATGCGAATCCGGTAGAGCCGCAAGTCGCGCCGCTGGAAGCTGTCTTCAGGCAGGCCATTGTCGCGGAACAGTCGGCGATACGCCTCGGTGGGGCTGCCGGCAGCATGGGTGGCCCGTGGCAGTAGATAGCGCCAACGCGCGGGCTGCTCGTAGGCAACCCCGTGCTGGGATTTCACGAGCGCGTCGATGAGGGACACGGCCCGCGGATCAAACGTCCCATCGTCGAACAAGAATGCGACCTCGACGTCGAGCTGATCGAGGCGCTCTGCAAGGGGCCCTCCCATCGTTTCGGTCCGCTCCTCCCAGCGCTTCCGAGCCGCAAGCGATGCGGTGATCAGGCCTTCGGCGATCGATTGCGCGCGCGCCGAACGCCAAAGCCTTGGACCACGCCCACCGCTCAGCATCACCAATACCTCCACCGCTTGGGGCCGCGTGAGTTGCTCGGGAAAGGTATCGAGAGGAGGAGGCGTGCTGCCCTCGAGGATGCCGCGGGCCACTCGAGCAAGCACCCGATCCGAAATCGCAACCGGCCACTTGGTCTCGTCGATGACGTACAAGAGCCCCTCCGGCGTGAGCAGCTCCCCTCGAAAACCGCGCACATCGCCCCCGGACGCAAACCTGTCGACCAAGGGAAGCTCCACACCCGACGGCTGATCTGGGGACACCGGAACCCAAAGGCCCTGAAGCCCTGCGACCCGTAGCGCTACGCGAAGGCGATCCGGATCGACGCCGTGAAGCGCCTCCTTCACCTCCGGATGCGCGTCGAGCCGATCCCAGTCCAGCCCCGGCGGCGGCGGCGCCACGGCGACGATCTGGGTCCACCGCAGGAGCGCCGCAGAGGTTTGCGGCCGGCTCTGACGCCAAATCAGCAGCGCGCCCAGGGCGCCCACGATCACCAACAACCAAACCCGCTTTGCCATGCCACTCCCCTCTATCGTAAGAACGAGCATGCCCCAAGGCCCCAAGCTCCGCGCCCAGCCAATGGCGAGCCCGTTCCACGTGGTCTTGGTGGAGCCCGAGATCCCGCCCAACACCGGTGCGATCGCCCGCACCTGTGGCGCCACGCAATCGCCGCTGCACCTGGTGGGACCGCTCGGGTTTCGTATCGACGAGCAGGCCGTGCGCCGGGCGGGTCTCGACTACTGGAACCTGGTTGAAATCCACCGACACGAATCCTTCGAGGCGTTTGAAGAATCGGAGCTACGCAGCCGAATTCATTTCTTTTCTGCTACATCTTCACGCTCCTATACCGACGCGGCATTCGAGCCGGGCGATGCGCTGGTCTTTGGCCGAGAGTCGGTCGGCCTGCCGCCGGAGCTGCTCCAGGACCGGCAAAACGTCTGGGCCATCCCCACGATCGGGGCTGTCCGCAGTCTCAATCTAAGCAACGCGGTGGCGATCGTGCTCTATGAGGCATTGCGGCAAAACGACGTATTTGAGGACACCTTTCTGGGCTAGGCCCCCCCTGGCTTGAATAGGTCCGGCCCTGGTGCGTCCGACGGACATGGCCAAATCACGCGCGATGTCTCTCGTTCCCCTGCTGCTGCTCCTCGGCGGCTGCCCCGTCTACGGATCGGGGCCGGTGCAGCGGGAAGTCGCCGTTTCCTGTCAGAGCGACTTGGACTGTCCTTTGGACGCATTCTGTGATTCCGGGACAGGCGCTTGTATCGCCTACGATTTTGGAGTCTGCCTCACCGAAGGGGACTGCCCGGTCGGAAGCTACTGCGACCCTTCCGATGGCGGATGTTACATCCCCGCGATCGCCGAGTGCCGAGCCGACGCGGACTGTCTGGCCGGTTTCGAGTGCGACTTCCGGGACAGCTGCCGGCCCGAAAGCCCCGGCACCTGCCTCGCTGACGACGACTGCGCCGGCGACGAGCTTTGCATCGAGAACCTGTGCACCGCGGTCATCGACACCTGCCAGTTCGACTTCCAGTGCTCGGCCGGGTTCAGCTGCGCCAACAATCGCTGCCGGCTCCTGTGCGGGCCGGATACCCACTGCCCGAGCGGAACCGCGTGCAAAGACAGTCTGTGCGAAACGCGCGTCGGCGAATGCCTGGACAGCAGTGAATGCCCCGACCTCCGGACCAACTGCGTCGAGGGCGCCTGCTTGCGACGTTGCGAAGAAGGCTGTGACGCCGCTATCGAGGTCTGCGACCCCCAGGGATTCTGCCGGCCGCGGACGAGCCCCGACCCCGAGGCGCCCTCGCCCTCATGCCGCATCGACGCCGACTGTGACGGAAGTATCTGCGTGCAGGGCGTATGCCGCACCCCGTGCGACATCACCGCCGTCGAGCCGGATGCCATCTGCGCCTCCTATGACGGCCAGGTGCCCTTGTGCGGGCCTGACAATCTCTGCTACGCCGAGAGCGAAATGCAAAGCGACTGCCGCGTGCAGCGTGACTGTCCCCAAGGCGAATACGGACAGGACTGCGTGAACGGCAAGTGCCGCTAGGCCACTTGGTAGCGTAGCCGGCGGACGTCCCGCAGCACCCGGTCGATCGAGTGCGCGGGCTCGTACCCCAACTCGGTACGGGCCCTCGAATCATCCACCATGCAGATGTAGCGAAGGTGGTCGAGATCCTGCGATGGGAAGTTGCTGAGCCGTAGCTTCCAAAGCTGTTCGAGGGCGACTTTGGCCAGGGGCGAGGGAACCAGACGGGGCCGCCCGCCGGCTTGTCGAATCAGGTGCGACAGCGGCATTTCGCCGGAGCCCCGGATGTTGAAGATGCCGCTCACGCCTGGACGAAGGGCGAGCTGAATGGCGCGCACGACGTCTTTTTCGTGTACCACCTGCATCATAGGGTCGAAGCCCATCACCATGATCGGGCGATCGAGCCGAAGATAATTGCTGGCGGCGTTGTGGACCCGGCCGACGATGTGACAGGGCCGAAGCACGACCGTCTCGGTGCCGGGGTGCTTCCAGAAGAAGCTCTGGGCGAGCATGTCGAGCTCGACCAGGTCGCGCATGCCCCCGAAGTGCTGCGCGCCGAGCAAGGGAGCGTCCTCGGTGAGAAACTGGGGGTTGTTGGGCTGCGGCCCGTACACGTTGGCGCCCGAAAGAACGACTAGCTTTGGCACTTCGTACTGCGACATGTAGTCGAGCAGCTTTTGGAAGGCGACGATGTTCCAGGCGTGCCGATCGCGGTCGCTCCGCCTCGGGTCATGCAGGATGCCCATGTGGACGACGGCGCGGATGTTTCGACCGCGGAAAATGTCTTTCATCTTCTTGCGCCGCATATCGAGCTGATGGTGGACGACGTCTTTGGGACGGTCGGTAAACGGACGCCGGTCGACCCCTACCACCCGATCGGTCCGGTGGAGCTCCCGCACCAGGAGCTTGCCCAGGCGGCCACAGACCCCGGTGACCAGCACGGCGCCTTCGGTGGACGCTTTGGGGCGCTTGCCCGTCGTCGGCGTGCGTTGCTGCGCGTGCTGGACCCGTGCTGCTGGCTCTGGCCCCTCGCTGGCGCGCCCGAATACGCCACGAGCTACCGGCGCCCGAGCCGAAGGACGGTCTCGAATGGTCTCACGCCCCCGGCGTGCGCTCGGCTTGCGGCGATGTGTGGGTCGAGGATCGGGCATCGGTCAGAAATCGGTTGCTGGATCTGGGTTAGATGAAGACGCCCTTACGTTCTCGCAAGCCGCGGTTCACCATGCTTTGAATCGTGCTCTTCACGAGCCATACTTTTTCTTCGATCGCAGAATCCTCATCGTCGGGATCTCCCGAGAAGCGGAAGGGTTCCCCGAAGTACAGACGATACTTCGTGGGCAACGGCGCGATCATCCCAAAGAACATCTGCGGCATCACGGGGAACGCGGGCATTTTCAGTAAGCGCGCGAGCGGCTTGAAGTCCGCCATCGAAGGATATTGCTCTTCGCCGCCAATGACGGCAACGGGAACGATCGGCGTGTCGGTTTCGAGGGCCAGCCGTACGAACCCCAGGCCGAAATCGGTGAGTTGATAGCGCTGGTCGTAGGTCTTGCTGATGCCGCGGGCGCCCTCCGGGAAGACGATGAGACTTTCTTCCTGTCGAAGCAGCCGCCTGGCGTTCTCGGGGGAACCGACGACCTGGCCGAGCCGCGGGTACAGCGTCGAAATGAAGGGCAGCTCTGCCGTCCAGGTTTCGACCATGCTCCGCGGAAAGCGAGGCGGATCCGCGTCGAGCATCAGGGCGCTGCCGATCATCACGGCATCGAGGGGAAGCTGGCCCGAGTGATTGGCCACGATGAGCACCCTGCCAGTTGGCACGCGATTGATGCCGAAGACCTGGGTTCGGAAATAACGGCGGTGTAGGAGGGCTGCCACGGCGAGCGCATAGCGGCTCGTCTCGGGGTCAAAGCCAAACGGATCGTGGCCGACTTCATTCGGATGGGTCTTGATGCCAGCGATCCGAGCGTCGATGTCTTGACCGACCACTTCTTCGGCAATTCGGACGACACGGTCGCCGACGGATCGGAGCGCTTGCCGCCAAGGGGACTCCCCTAGCAACCGCATCCGGCGCCAGCCAGCAAATGGCACGATGGACCCCCGTTGCGCCATGAAGCCATCGTGGAGACAGAATCCGCAGACGTCAATCGGAAACGGCGCAACGGCCTTGCGACATCGTCGCTTCACGAAGGCCGCGAGAGGGGTCATGCTCCGCGCATGGGCAATGGGTTCGACATCGATCGTATCGGCGGGCTTCGCGCCCTGCGCGCTCTCGAAGAGGTGGTCGTCCGCGCGGGCGACGCGGCAACGAAACATTTTCAGCGTGGCGTCGTGCCGGAAAAAAAGCCTGACCGCAGTCCAGTGACCGTGGCCGACCGTGAAGCCGAGGAAACAATTCGCGCGCACGTGCTCGCGGACCATCCGGATGCGGAATTTTTCGGGGAGGAAAGCGGCCGGCATGGTGCCAACCCGGAGCTTCGCTTCATCGTGGACCCGATCGACGGAACGCGAGCCTTCATTCGCGGAATGCCCACCTGGTCGGTGCTGCTCGGGATCGAAGCGAACGGTGAGCCGGTCGTCGGCATTGCTTACATGCCGGCCGCAGGGGACTTGTTTACCGCCGTGCAGGGTGAAGGCGCGACGCACAACGGTGCGCCGGTTCGGGTGTCCAAGGTGTCGCCGCTCGCAGAAGCGACCGTGACCCATGGCTGCCTCCAGCAGTTCACCGAGACGGGGGTTGCAAGCGCGCTGGTCCGGCTTGCCGATGCTTGTGACTCGGCGCGCGGGTTTCCAGACTTCGACGGCTACCGGCAGGTCCTCCTGGGCCGCTCGGACGCGATGGTGGACCCGGGGGTGAAGCCCTATGACGTCTGCGCACCCGCGGTCCTGATCCGCGAGGCAGGGGGCAGATTCACGTCGCTGCAGGGCGAAGAGACGATCTACGCGGGAAGCGCCATCGCGAGCAACGGTCTCATCCATGACGAATTGGTCGCGGCTCTGTCGGCGAGTCCTTACCAATAGCCGAGTAAACCAGGCACTCGACGTAACGGCTTGCTTTCAGGCCCGTCTTGCGGAAGGTTCCCTCGCTCGAACCTCAGGAGAGAAGTATGACGAAACCAGTACGGCGAGCAGACGTCATCGGAGCGGGCGTCATGGGCAGTGGCATCATGGCGCACTTTGCAAACGCCGGCATTGATGTGGTGATGCTCGACATCGTGCCGCCCGGGCTGAGCGATGCCGAAAAGAAGAACCCTGCGAAGCGGAACCAGTTCGCCGCCGGAGGCCTCAAGGGCGCGCTCAAGGCCAAGCCCGCGGCGTTCTTTCATCCGAACTACGCCAAGCGCGTCACGATCGGCAACCTCGAGGATGACATAGAGCTGCTCAAGGGCTGCGACCTCGTGATCGAGGCCATCATCGAGAACGTCGACATCAAGCGCAGTCTCTTCGAGAAGCTGGAGAACACGCTCGACGAAGGGACCGTCGTCGCGTCGAACACCTCCGGACTTCGAATCGCCGACATGCTCGAGGGGCGGGGAGAGGCCTTCCGGAAGCACTTCCTCGTGATGCACTTCTTCAACCCGGTTCGGTACATGAAGCTCCTCGAGCTCGTCGCCGGCACCGAAACCGACCCGGTCATCATGAGCCGCATGAAGGCCTTCGGGGAGGAGCAGCTCGGCAAGGGGATCGTCATCGGCAAGGACACCCCCAACTTCGTCGGCAATCGGATTGGCGTGTACTCGATGTCGCTCACGATGAATGAGATGCTCGCAGCCGGCCTGACACCGGAAGACGTGGACGCGATCACGGGGCCGCCGATGGGGCATCCCAAGAGTGCGAGCTTCCGAACCGCCGATATGGTCGGGCTCGACACCTTCAAGCACGTCGCGGACCACTGCTATGAAGCGCTGGTCGACGACCCTGAGCGGGAGGTCTTCAAGCCGCCCAAGTTCATCGTCGAGATGGTCGGGCAGAAGCTCCTCGGCAACAAGACCAGGAGCGGCTTCTACAAGCGCACCAAAGAAGGCATCCAGACCTTCGACCCGATTAAGCTCGAGTACCGGCCCAAGGCAGGTGACGCCGACATCAAGAAGTTCTGCAAGAGCCTCAAGGGCTCACCGGCGGACCGCGTGAAGGCGCTCGTCGCAAATGAAGGCCCGGCAGGGCAGTTCGCTTGGAAGGTGCTGTCGCGTACCCTCGCATACTCGGCAAACAAGATCGGCGAGATCACCGACGAGGTCGAGGCGATCGACGACGCGATGAAGTGGGGCTACAACTGGGACCTCGGCCCGTTCGAGACCTGGGACGCGATCGGCTTCAAGGCGGGCTACGACCGCATGAAGGCCGAAGGGGTTTCGCTGCCTGCCTCCGTGGACAAGATGGCGGAATCGGGCGCCGAGAGCTTTTACACCGACGACGGTCGCGTGTTCAATCTCATCAAGGGCGAGTACGAGGCGCGTGACATCGACCCGCGCAACGCAAGCCTGACGATCCTGCGACAGGGCGAAGCAGCGGTGTTCAGCAACCGGGGCGCGGAGGCCTGGGATCTGGGCAACGGCGTGCTGGGCCTGACCTTTCAGACTAAGGCCAACAGCATCGACGACACGATCGTCGAGGCGCTCGGTCAGGCGGTCGAGATCGCGGAGCGCGATTTCCGGGGGCTGTTGATCTACAACGAAGGCGAGCACTTCTGCGTCGGAGCCAACCTCTTCGCCGTGGTGATGGCCGCGCAGCAGAAGGCCTGGGACCAGCTTCGAGCAACCGTGAGCGGGCTGCACGAGACGGTGCAACGCATCAAGTACTCGACCATCCCGGTGGTGGCGGCTCCGTTCGGCATGACCGTCGGCGGCGGTTTCGAGATCTGCATGGCTGCCGACGCAGTGCAGGCGGCTTCCGAGACCTACGTCGGCCTCGTCGAAGTGGGCGTCGGCCTTCTGCCAGGCGGCGGGGGCAACATGAACATGCTCTGGCGCGCGCTCGAGGGGATTCCCGATGGCACCGACGTGGACACCCTGCCATTCGTCTCGCGCACCTTCCAGAACATCGCTATGGCGCGGGTAGCAACTGGCGCGGGTGAATCGAAGGAGTTTGGCTACTTCCGCAAGTCAGACGGAATTTCATTCGACAAGGCGCGGCTGCTGACCGAAGCCAAGGCCCGCGTGATCGGCATGGCAGAATCCGGCTATCATCCCCCGCCCCGGCGCGCATACCGATTGCCCGGGGAGAGTGGCATGGCAACCCTGGATATGATGATCGACACGCTGATTGCAGGCGGCTACGCAAGCGAGCACGATGCGCTCATCGCTCGCAAAGTCGCAGCCGTCCTTTGCGGGGGTCCGTCGGGCCACGCCCACGAGGTCACCGAGGAACAGATGCTCGAGCTCGAGCGCGAGGCATTCATCAGCCTTTGCGGCGAGCCGAAGAGCCAGGAGCGCATGCAACACATGCTCACCACCAACAAGCCTTTGAGGAACTAGGCCGACCCGGAACGCACGAGCCAACAGAAATCAGGAGTAGAGACATGGGTAAGATTGTCGTCGTAGATGCGGTTCGAAGCGCGGTTGGACGCGCGAAGAAGGGATCACTGGTCAACCGACGTCCGGATGAGCTCGCTGGCGAGGTCGTTCGGGGTTTGCTGGCGCGTCATCCTCAGGTGAAGCCTGAAACGGTCGAGGACCTCGTTCTTGGATGTGCGTTTCCCGAGGGTGAGCAAGGCATGAACGTCGCGCGCATGGTCGGCATGCTTGGGGGCTTGCCGCAGGAGATGTCGGCCATGACGATCAACCGTTTTTGCTCGAGCGGGCTTCAGGCAATCGCGCTGGCTGCCGGGTCGATCAAGGCGGGCTACAACGATGTCGTCATTGCCGGCGGCATGGAGTCGATGACGATGGTGCCGATGACCGGCAACAAGCCAAGCGCCTCGCCAGAGGTCATGGAGAAGTATCCAGAGACCTACACGCCGATGGGCATCACGGCCGAAAACGTAGCCAATCGCTTCAAGATCAGCCGGGAAGCGCAGGATGCGTTTGCGGCGCGAAGCCACGAAAAGGCGCTCGGCGCGATCGAAAAAGGCGCGTTCGAAGAAGAGATCATCCCCGTGCACGGCATCCGTTACGACGCGAAAGGCGAGCGGCAGATGTTCGAGTTCAAGGTCGACGAACTGCCGCGCCCCGGCACGACGGTCGAGGCGCTTTCAAAGCTCCGGCCGGTGTTCGCAGTCAAGGGCAGCGTCACGGCCGGCAATTCATCGCCACTGTCGGACGGGGCCGCGGCAGCTCTGGTCATGACGGAAGACAAGGCCAAGGAGCTCGGCATCAAGCCGCTGGGGGTGTTCAAATCGTTTGCAACCGTGGGGGTCGACCCCGCGATCATGGGCATCGGCCCCATCCCGGCGGTCAGGAAGCTCCTCTCGAAGACCGACCTCACCATCGACGATATCGACATCATCGAGCTCAACGAAGCGTTCGCCAGCCAGTCCGTTTACGTTCAACAGGAGTTCGGCATCCCGGACGAAAAGCTCAACGTCAACGGGGGCGCCATCGCCCTCGGCCATCCTCTCGGCTGCACGGGCGCCAAGCTCACCGCCAGCGCCCTCTACGAGCTCAGGCGCAGGGGCGGCAAGCGCGCCATCGTCACGATGTGCATCGGGGGGGGCATGGGCGCAGCGGGCCTGTTCGAAGCCGTCGACTGAGAAGATCAACTGGATCACCGGAGGACGGGTCGCGACGCACGTGCTCGCAATGGGAACCCCGCTCGGCTGTCGATTTACGCTTCCTTACGTCTGGCCTCCCGCCCCATTGCTGTGCCGCACATCGCGACCCGTCCTCCTGTGTAGACGTCAACTTACGGAGGGCCTCGGTCAGACCCCGTGCGAGACGAGGGGACAGTCCCCTTTTTCGAAGGGCTAAGTGCCGCAATACAGTTTCGGAGAACGGCACGGGCGCTGTCGCTGGGCGCGCTACCAGGTGCCCAGGTTCTCCATCGATGCCCAGGGTTCTTTGGGTTCCAGTGCGTCTCCGCGCTGAAGGAGCTCGATGGAGATGCCATCGGGGGAACGGATGAACGCCATGTGGCCGTCTCTGGGGGGGCGGTTGATGGTGACGCCGGCGTCCGTGAGCCGCTGGCAGAGCTCGTAGATGTCCCTGGTCTCGAACGCGAGGTGGCCGAAGTTTCGCCCGCCCGTGTATTGCTCCGGGTCCCAGTTGTACGTCAGCTCGACCAAAGGTGACGATGCGCTCAGGGCACGGGCGCGGTCCTCAGGTGCGGCCAAGAATACGAGCGTGTAGCGCCCCGCCTCGCTATCGTGCCGCCTCTGCTCGATAAGCCCGAGCTTGTTGCAGAAGAAGTCGAGCGACGCATCGAGGTCGCTGACACGGATCATCGTGTGGAGGTAACGCATGTTGCGGCGAGTATAACACCGGCATGGGCGCTGGCATCGACACGGACACTGGGGCAGACTCTCCCGCAATGGCCAACGACTACGAAGCAATCGTCATTGGCGGCGGCCCGGGAGGGTACGTTGCTGCCATTCGGCTCGGACAGCTCGGTGTGAAAACACTGTGCGTCGAGAAGGAATACATGGGCGGCGTGTGCCTCAACTGGGGCTGCATTCCGTCTAAGGCCTTGATCGCAGCTGCAAACCTCGCCAACAAAGTGCGCAATGCCGGGCACATGGGCATCACGGTCAAGGACCTCGAAGTCGACGTGGCCAAGATGCAGGAATGGAAGCAAGGCATCGTCAAAAAGCTCACCAGCGGTGTGACGAGCCTCGTCAAGGGCAACGGGGGCACCATCGTCATGGGCTCTGCAACGATCACCGGCCCCAACTCGGTCGAGGTCAGCGACGCCGACGGAAAGAAGGAAACCCACACGGCCAGTAAGGGCATCATTGTCGCAACCGGCGCGCAGATGATTCAGATTCCAGGCTTCGAACCGGACGGTGAGGTCGTCATCACCGCCCGCGAGGCGGTGAGCCTTCAGCACGCGCCCGAGAGCATGGTGCTCATCGGCGGCGGCGTCATCGGTCTCGAGCTCGGCATGGTGTATCAAAAACTCGGAACCAAGATCACGGTCGTAGAGCTCCTGGACCAACTGCTTCCCGGCACGGATCCCGACCTCGTTCGCGTCGTGCGAAAGCACCTCGAAAAGGGCGGCGCTGAGGTTCACCTAAAGACCAAGGCCACCGCCCTCGACAGGACTGGTGGCCGCGCCAAGCTCACCATCGAAACCGACGGAAAGGCACAAAGGGTCGAAGCCGAAAAGGTGCTCGTTGCGGTCGGCTTCAAGCCCAACTCTGCAGGCATTGGCCTCGAAGGCCTCGGCGTGAAGCTCGACGAGCGCGGTCACATTGTGGTCGACGAGCAGATGCGTACCAACGTGCCGTCTATTTTTGGCATCGGCGACGTATCTGGGATGCCGTACCTGGCGCACAAGGCCTCGAAAGAGGGCGAGATCGCCGCCGAGGTCATCGCTGGACACAAGTCAGCGCGCGACTACCGCGGCATGCCGGCTGCGATCTTCACAGACCCTGAGATCGCAACCGTCGGCATGACGGAAGCCGAAGCCAAGGCGCAGGGCAAGAAGATCAAGATCGGCAAGTTCCCATTTGCTGCTTCCGGCCGAGCAATGGCGATGAGCGAGACCGATGGGTTCGTCAAAGTCATCATCGATGAGGCCGATCATCAGTTGCTCGGCGTTGCGATCGTCGGACCGGATGCAAGCGACCTGATCAGCGAAACCGCGCTCGCCCTCGAGATGTGCGCATTTGCCGAAGACGTCGCGCTCACAGTACATCCGCACCCCACGCTTAGCGAAAGCATCATGGAAGCTTTCAAGCATTCCGTGGGCGAGGCGATCCACATCATGAACCGCTAGAGGATTCGTGCTGTTTTGCCGCCTCGGAACCGTCGACTACGCAGAAGCACACCGTCTGCAAAAAGAGTTGCAAGCCAGGCGAATCGCGGGCGAAATCGGCGATACGGTCTTGCTCCTGGAACATCCGCCGGTGCTAACGCTGGGACGTTCCGCAACGGCCGAACACATCCTTGCACGGCCGGAGCTGCTCGAAGCGCAAGGCATCTCGGTGCACGAAGTAGGGCGTGGCGGGGACGTGACCTATCACGGGCCCGGTCAACTCGTTGCGTATCCGATCATCGACCTCAAGCCGGACCGGCGCGACGTGCGCAAGTATGTATGGTCGCTCGAAGAGACGATGATACGCACCTGTGAGGACTTCGGCTTGTCGGCAACGCGTATACAGGGATTGAACGGGGCATGGATTGAAGACCGCAAAGTCGGGGCGGTCGGTGTGCGAATCAGCAGGTGGGTCACGATGCACGGCCTCGCGTTCAACGCGAACAGCGACCTAAGCGCCTTCGATCTCATCGTCCCATGCGGCATTCGAGACAAAGCAGTGACCTCGATTTCGGCCGAGCTCGGACGCACCATCGCTGTCGCCGACGCGATCGAGCCGCTGGCACGACACTTCGCAAAGCTGTACGACGCGGACATCGAATGGCGAGACGCGCTGCCCTAGGGGCCTAGCGAAGGAAGTATTTGATCGCGCTCTGACCCATTGCAGTCGTTCCGGCGCCGGCCACGCCAGCGGACACCACGTTGCCCGCGCCAGGCACCAGCTTGGCAATCGTTTGGGCCGAAAACCGCAGGCCCATCCCGAGCGCACCGACCACTCCAATGCTGCCAAGCCACTCCGCTACCGTCTTCTTGCCCCAACTGCGGCCGCTCAGATACGCGAGCGAGCTCACCATCATGGCTTGTAAAGGCCCTAGCAACACCATGTCCGAAAACGGAATGGGAGTAAGGCCCACCGTGACTGAAACGGCCGTGCAAGACTGAACGATCTCGTTCCCGATTCGAAGGCGGGCTTTCCGCGCGCGCGTCAGCGCCCGGGCTGCTTCGAGCCGCGCTTCATCGGGCAGAGCCAAGACCAACGTATCGGAGAGCTCTGCTAGGCCGTCACTATCGATCGCCGACACGACGCGCACTGGCTCGGCAGCAAGCCCGGAAGCGCGAAGCGTTGCCTCGAGCGCCTTACGCGCTGCCGAGATCCCGCGTTTGCCGCGGCCTATCGAGTCGGAATGGGTCAACACGGGAAACACGCGCAGAGGTTCGCTTCCTTCAGGAACATCCGGGAGCAAGCTCTTGGCGCGCTCGATGAGCAGTCCTGGATCCTCGGGCGCGTCGGCTTTGAACGCAAGCAACACCAGGTCTGGGATTTCCTGTTCAAGCGCGGCCTTCCATTGCGACCGCGCTTGCGGATCGTCCAGATCGATCTCGAGCCAGCGAACCTTTGCTCCGTCGTGCTCGAGGTGCACCCACTGTCCGTGATCGGCGTGCAACGGATCTGGGGTAATCTGAGGTTCGACCAGTGCGCGTAGCAGCGTCGACCTGCCGCTGCCCTGCCGGCCCAAAGCCGCGATGCGCGGGGGGCGCCTACGGTAGATCAACCCGCGAAGCCCGTTCAGATCCTTCCGGACACTCGAAACCAACGGCACCCTGTCTAGAACCCGAACGAGCTGATCCAGTGCCAGCTCCTTTGCGCGATCGCCCATCGATCAATTCATTCGCCCTGCTGTCTATGCGTGCAAGCCGGACCGTGTTAATGTCCCGGCGGGGTAGCTGGTGGGACCGGATTGGCTCAATGCTCTGCAGGATGTGGGTGGCCGTCTGGTGCCCGCAGCCTGCGCGTTCGTCGATTCTCAGCGCCCTGGCCTGCCGGGGTCGGGCGTGCAGGGCGTTCGTTGGCTCGCAGCTCAGCTCGAAGACTTCGCCGGTCGCGACGAAGATGGGCCCGATGACGATCGGTTCATCGAAGGCGCGGGCGCGCTTCTCGGTCTTTTGTTGATCGAGCACTTGGGCGGCCGCACGCGCGAGCGCGATGGGCGGCATCGCGTGCAGCTTGGGCGCTTCGGCTGGTTCGATCCCTTCGGCACGATTCAAGAGGTCCTGGATGCCGAGGACCCCCGCGACTGTCTTAGCGCATATCTGTCGGCAGCCGAGCGCGAGGCCCAAGATGACGGCCCCATTTCACGGGTGGTACGCGTGTTCGTCGATGCACTCGGCCGCGAGCGTCCGGACCTCGGCATCGAGTCCCAGTTCGGGCTCACGGTCGACCTCGACAACGGCGCAAGCGTCGACTTGACCCGGCTCGAACGCGTTGCTCGTGATCAGGACGAGGATGCGGCCGCGGACGCAGCCCGGCGCATCATCAGCATGTTGCCGGGAGCAGGTCCGCAGGAAGAGACTCCTTGGAACGAGGCGGCAGCACGGCTACTCCCGCGACTGGTCTCCGAGAAATTTCTGTCGTCTCTACCGGGCAAGCAACCCTTGCACGCGGCCGCCGTGGGCCGCGACGTGCATCTCACGCTCCAGCTCCGGTACGGGACACGGGCGCGCTACGTGCGACGGACCGAGGTCGACGCATGGCCCGTCGAGCGAGCCGCGGCCGAGCGGCAGGCGATCGAAAACCTCGCTGCGAGATCACGCTCGTTGCGCTTGGAACGAGTCACCGAGGGCCTTGTGCACGTCCGCCAGGGCGACGGCTTGGATGGCGCGCGCCTGCTGCTTCCAGATTTGTGGGCCCGCCTTGCGCAGCTCGAGCCGGGAACCTGGCTAGCGGCGGCACCTCACCGCGACGTGCTCCTCCTGGCCCGAAATGAGGCGATCGAGGAGCTCTCCCGCCGCGCGATCGACGCCGCGCGACGCGCACCGCATCCGGTTTCCGCCTCGCTCTTCGCGATCACAGCACGCGGTCCACGCCCCTTGCAGCCTTAGCGCTTGGCACCAAACTAGGCACCTGTTCCACACGCTCGAAGCACGGACTATGAGAGAACATCCCTACGCGCCATTCATCGACCGAGTGCACAAGCCCGCTCAATACCTGGGTGGAGAGCAAGGAGAGGCGCGCAAGAGCTGGGAGGAGGTCACTTGCCGCATCTGTCTGGCCTTCCCCGATCTGTACGAGATTGGGATGAGCCATCTCGGCTACAAGATCCTCTATGACATCGTCAATCGACGCCCAAAGCTGCTGGCCGAACGAGCGTATGCGGTGTGGCCCGACATGGAGCGGGAGCTGCGCACGCGCGACCAGTCTCTGTGCTCGCTCGAGAGTGCGCGCCCCCTTCGCGACTTCGACATCGTGGGATTCTCGCTTCAGTACGAGTTGACTTACACCAACATCTTGCAGATCCTCGACCTTGCAAAAATCCCGCTGCGCGCCGATCAGCGGACCGAAGCGGATCCGCTGATCGTCGCTGGAGGTCCAACGGCAACCCACGCCGAGCCGATGGCGCAGTTCATCGATGCGTTCTTGATCGGCGATGGCGAGGCCAAGTTGCCGGCGCTCATGCAAGCCTGGGCCGAGATGAAAGACGAGGGCCTGCCCCGCTCCGAGCGCCTCATTCGCATTGCAAAGCTCGGCGGCTTCTACGTTCCGACGCTCTATGAGAGCGTGCCCACGGCCGAAACGAAGATGCAAGTCGTGGAGCCAGTCCATCCGGAGGCGCCCTTCCCCATCCGACGGTCGATCGTCGAGGACCTCAACGACTACCCCTTTCCTGTCGACGGCCCCATCGCCAACTGCCAAACCGTCTTTGACCGCGCTTCGATCGAGATCGCCCGTGGCTGCACCGAAGGATGTCGATTTTGCCAGGCGGGCATGATCTACCGCCCGGTGCGGGAGCGGAAGCCCAAGGCGATCGTCGACGCCATGGTTCGCTCGGTTTCGGAAGCCGGCTACGACGAAGCCTCCTTGACGTCGCTCTCGACCGCGGACTACAGCGCCATCGCTCCCCTCGTGCATCAATCCATCAGCGCGCTTGCGCCGCACCACGTGTCCCTCAGTGTTTCGTCCCTTCGCGCGTATGGACTCAGTGAAAACGTGCTGGACGACATGAAGCAACAGCGCGCGGGGGGACTGACCTTTGCCCCCGAGGCGGGCACCCAGCGCATGCGTGACGTCGTGAACAAGAACGTCACCGACGCACAGCTCATGCAGACCGCCGAGCGCATATTCTCTCGCGGATGGAAAAAAATGAAGCTTTACTTCATGATAGGGCTGCCCACCGAAGAGGATGACGACGTTCGCGGTATCGTGCGGACAGGCGCTCGCGCTCTCGATGTAGCGCGTCGAATTCAGCGCGACAAGCGCGCTCGCGTGACGGTCAGCGTGTCGACCCACGTGCCCAAGCCGCACACACCGTTTCAGTGGTGCGCGATGGATGCCCACGAGGAAATCACGCGTAAGCAATCGCTGCTCCGCCAGGAAGCTACAGCCACCCGTGTCCAGCTCAAGATGCACAATTCGGCCGGCTCCTGGCTCGAAGGCATGCTGGCGCGCGGAGACCGCCGCTTGGCCGACGTGATCCAAGGCGCCTACGAGCGAGGCGCCCGGTTCGATTCCTGGGACGAGAGACTCGATCTCGACGCATGGATGCAAGCGCTCCAAGAAACGGGGGTCGACCCAGCTTGGTTTCTCGGCACGATTCCTGTCTCAGCGCGCCTGCCCTGGTCGCATATCGATGTCGGCATCGAGCAAGGTTTCCTCGCGCGCGAGTATCGCAAGGCCCTTCGCAATCGTTTGAGCCCCCCATGCGGCAAGACGGTTGGCAGCTTCGTTCATCCGACCAACGTGAAAGGGGCCCAGGCCGACAAGCGCCGCTTGGTTTGTTACGACTGTGGCATCGCTTGCGATCTCACGCAGATGAAGGAGCAACGCATCGACTTCCTGCGGAGCATGGACGCGCTCGAGCCGCGCGAGACCCCTACTGGGTCCGAAGAAGTCCATGAAAACGCGATAGTCGATCGCCGTCCGTTCCACTGCGTCGACCAAGGCCCGGCCATGCGCATCCGAGTCGCCTACCGAACGCTCGGCCGAACGGCGTACACCTCGCACCTCGATCTGGTCCGGAGCTTTCCGCGCATGTTGCGGCGTGTAGGGCTGCCTCTGTACTACAGTGAGGGCTTTCGGCCGCTACCGCGCCTGACCTTCGGTCCGGCACTACCTGTTGGGACCGAAAGCCTGTGCGAGCACGTCGACGTTCGCCTTCGCGCAGCTGAGCATCCCGACCTCCACGACCTTTGCTCGCGCCTCAACGGTGCCGCACTCGACGGCATCGAGTTCTTCGGGTGCCGCGTGTTGGGCCCCAATGATGCCGCTCTCAACAGGGTGATCGAGGAGGCCGACTACGTCGCGGCTCTGGCGAAACAGGATCTCGCCGCCTGGGGCATCAAGAACGAAAACATCTTGCGAACGATGCTGAGCAATCGGCCCGCGGACCTCCACATCGATCGTAACGTTCGAGGCGTGAAGAAGCGTGTCGACGTCGGTGCCGCTTTGGTTGAGCTTGCGCTCGGAAAGGGACGAGACGTGCTGGAGCAAGCTGGTCTCGCCGGAGATCTGCTCCCGATCGCCATCACCCTCCGCCTCGGGGGCAAAACCACGCCGCGGCCCGGCGAAGTGCTTCGAGCGCTCACAGGCATCGACGATCTGGCTCCGCGCGTCGTCCGATCGGGATTTTTTGCGAATCGCCCGGCCGGACGCGTCGCGCCGTTGCAGCTAGAGTCCCTTCGGGCCAAACCCTCCCTTCAGGCCGCGGAATGACCGAGCGTTTCGATATCATCCGTAGTTGGGTCCGCGCGGCAGCCGACCAGGCTGTCGGCCGCGTCGCAAGCACGAAGGTAGCCTCCCTAACGAAGCAACTCCTGGAACGCTTGACCCATCGGCGCTGGCGCTTGAGCGACGAGACGCTCACGGCGGCGGCGGCTCATGCGGACGGAGTCGATTCGGCGATGGTGTCATGTCGCTCGGGCCGCATGTTCGTCGATGCCTCGATGACCAACGGAACGGAGGTCCAGTTCAGCTTGGCGCCTCGCTCCGTGCGGTTCGCTCCACGAGGGGCCAAGGAGATTTCGTTCGACCTCGAGCCTCCGGACGCCCACGACACCTCGATCGTCGGCGCCTTGGCCGGTTGTATCGCGAAGGCCACCTGGCCGATGATCGCCCGTGCGGACGCTGTGGATGTCGGCGCAGCCATCGTCGAGCGCGAAACCCCCGGCCGACTGCGCGTAGACCTCCGAAGCGTCCCCGCCGTGCGACGGTTTGCATCGACCCAGGCAGCCGCGATGATCTTCGACGTGCTCGAGCTCGAGTCGATCCGCGTCGAGCCCGGCGCCCTCGCCCTCAAGCTGAAGCTCCCCCAGCTAGCGCCCTAGCGAGGCTTTCCACTGTTGCGAGTGCGCGACCCTGGACTTGTAGTGGTCGATAGAGCTTTGCTTCTCTTTATCCGACCAGCCGATCAGCTCCGCCATTCGCGCGGCGACCTTCTCTACCGCGCCGAGCCCCTGGTCGTAGTCCCGGTAAAAGATCTGTGTGCGGCGAACCATCAGGTCACTGACGCTAGCCGCAAATTCTTCTCGAACGCCGAAATCGACCTGCGCCATGATCTCCACTCGTCCGGGCACGATCGACTCTGCCAAAGCCGGATCGCTCGCGCAGAGCTTTCCGAGCTCCAACGCGCGCATGCCATACGTGTCCACCAGGTAGAGCTTCGCTTCGTCCGAAAGGCCGCAGTCGCACACTTTGTCGAGCTCCGCCACGACCTTCTTGTCGTCGTCGTCTTCGGGCCAACCCACCGCGCCAGGAAGCGGGTGCTTGAACGTCTGGGCGGAGTGGGTGTCCTCGGGCAGCTTCCCCATCAGCTTCAGCAAGTTGACCGCCACATCGACGCATTCCTTGGCCATCTTTCGGTGCGTCGTCAGCTTTCCGCCCGCAATGGCGATCAAGCCGTCTTGGCCCACCAGAATGCGGTGCTCTCGGCTCACCTGGGACTCGGAGATCTCCCCGACCTCGGGCTCCGGGGCGATGAGCGGACGGAGGCCCGCCCAAGTGGAGATCACGTCACCCCGCCCGATTTGATTGCTCGGGAAGTGATGATTAGCGGCCTCGATGAGGTAATCAACGTCTTCGAGCGTCGCCGCCACGTCGCCTGGCGGTCCTTCGTAATCGGTGTCGGTCGTGCCGACGTACGTGCGTTTGCCCCATGGCAAGGCGAAAAGAACCCGGTCGTCGGTCGGATGGAAGAGGACGACAGCATGCTGAACCGGAAGCTTGTCTTTCTCGACTACGATGTGGATGCCCTTGGTGGGACGCAGCAACTTGCCCGTCCGCGGACCGCTCATCGCAAGCACCTCATCGGTCCAGGGGCCCGCCGCGCTGATCACGGTGTGCCCCTTCACGTGCCGCAGACTTCCATCCCGGGTGTTTTCGACGACCACCCCGCAAACGCGGCCCTGATCGTCTTTGGCTAACGCATCGACGCGCGCCCAACTGGCGGCCACGGCGCCATTCTGCACCGCATCGATGACCGTCTCGAGCGTGAGGCGGGCGTCGTCGGTCGAACAATCGTAGTAGAGGGGGGCGCCTTGCAGCCCGTCCTGCTTGAGCATCGGCTCTTCCTTCGCCACTTCACTAGGCTTCAGAGTCCGATGCCGCTTGGGCGAGCGGAACAAGGCAAGGCCGTCGTAAAGCCACATGCCAGCATTGATGATCCGAAGGCTCCTCCCCGAACCCTGGTAGACGGGAAACAGGAATGCGAGCGGATTCACCAGGTGAGGCGCGAGGTCCAGCACGACCCGCCGCTCGCTCACCGACTCGAAGACCAGGCTGAACTCATAACTTTCGAGATAGCGCAGCCCTCCATGGATGAGCTTGCTGGACCGCGAGCTCGTGCCGTACGCGATGTCGTTTTGCTCGAACAGCGCGACGCGCAGGCCACGACGGGCTGCGTCGCGCGCGATTCCAGCGCCGGTAATGCCGCCGCCGATCACGATGACGTCGACTTCTTCGGGAATTTGCTCCCACATTTGTTCGCGAGAAGGCATCAGGATTCTCCTAGGATGTGCTGGTCTTCGAGGTAGCTGAT
>Ga0114931_10002371_pt1 | contig 23989 bp, 19 predicted proteins | sample 2SBtaG_FD_89579 | JGI IMG/M metagenome (GOLD analysis project Ga0114931, IMG submission 89579) | Deep subsurface microbial communities from Kolumbo volcano to uncover new lineages of life (NeLLi) - 2SBTROV14_V59a metaG | ecosystem: Environmental > Aquatic > Marine > Volcanic | place: Kolumbo... | reverse complement strand
CGGCCTGCCCCTGATCGAGGCGGTCCAGCTCGCCCAGGCCTACAGCTGGCACAGCCTCGAACGGGGCTTCCGGGCGGGCCGTTGCCAGGCCCTGCCGGATCGCCTGTTCCGCCTGCAGAGGGGTCACGCTTGAACCTGGAATCCTTAGTTGGACAGGGTAAAGTGTGCGTTTGCGGTGGTGCAGGGCAACGACTCCATGGATGGAGGAGGTAGAGCGACGCAGGAAGCCAAAGCCGAGGCGCAACGACGCGGAATAGTTGAGCTATTCCAAGGAGTTGTCACGAAGCCATGCACCATCGCAGGCATGCAATTTGCCCTGTAGCCTGATTCACCTAACGGGTGATAAGGTCAATCGAAGTGAGTGTTTTTCATATCAATCACTTAGTTTCAGAATGGAGCGATCAACTGAGGAATCTAGGTTGAACCACGCCCAGGGCCTGCAGGGACTCTACGCCATCACCGACAGCGGCCTGGCGGACCGCCTGGGGTTGGTCGATCAAGTGGCCGAGGCCTTGCAGGGGGGCGCCCGCATCATCCAGTACCGCGACAAGCAGGCGACTCCCCAGCAACGGCGACGGCAGGCCTCGGCGCTCAGGACCCTCACGCGCAGCCAGCGGGCCCTGCTGATCATCAACGACGACCTGGAGCTGGCCCGGGTGGTGGGAGCCGACGGGGTCCACCTGGGCCGCGACGACCCCCCCCTGGCGGAGGCGCGGGCGCGCCTGGGGCCAGAGGCCATCATCGGGGTCTCCTGCTACAACCGCCTGGAACTGGCCCGCCAGGCCCAGCGGAGCGGGGCGGACTATGTCGCCTTTGGCCGCTTCTTTCCCTCCCGCAGCAAACCTGGGGCGGTGCAGGCCCACCCGGAGCTGCTGCGCCATGCCCGCCGGGAGCTGAGGCTGCCGCTGGTTGCCATCGGCGGCATAACCCCGGAAAATGGCGGCGCCTTGATAACGGCAGGCGCGGATATGCTGGCGGTCATCCACGGGGTGTTCGGCCAGCCCGACATCCGCTTGGCCTGCGCCCATTTCCGCTCACTCTTTGCGCCGGAGGATGCCACCCCATGAGCAGCTCCCACGACCTTTTCGTCCACGCCCAGCAACACATCCCCGGCGGGGTCAACTCCCCGGTGCGGGCCTTTCGGGGCGTCGGCGGCGACCCGGTGTTCGTCGACCATGCCGCCGGCGCCCACATCTACGATGCGGATGGTCGCCGCTATGTGGACTATGTGGGCTCCTGGGGGCCGATGATCCTCGGCCACGCCCACCCGGAGGTGATCGAGGCGGTGGCTGCCGCCATCCATCGGGGCCTGAGCTTCGGCGCCCCCACCGAGATCGAGAGCGCAATGGCGGACCGGGTCTGCGAACTGGTGCCGAGCATCGAGCTGGTGCGTATGGTCAGCTCCGGCACCGAGGCCACCATGTCGGCGATCCGCCTGGCCCGTGGCTTCACCGGCCGGGACAAGATCGTCAAGTTCGAGGGCTGTTACCACGGCCACTCCGACTCCCTGCTGGTGAAGGCGGGCTCCGGCATGCTCACCCTGGGCGAACCCTCATCCCCCGGAGTCCCCGCCGCCCTGGCGGAACAGACCATCACCCTCGACTACAACAACAGCCAGCAGGTGCGGGAGGCCTTTGCCCGCATCGGCGGGCAGGTCGCCTGTATCATCGTCGAACCGGTGGCGGGCAACATGAACTGCATCCCCCCCAAGGAGGGCTTCCTGGAGACCCTGCGGGAGGTCTGCGACCAGCACGGCGCGCTGCTAATCTTCGACGAGGTGATGACCGGCTTCCGGGTCGATCTGCATTGCGCCCAGGGGCACTATGGGATCACCCCCGACCTGACCACCCTGGGCAAGGTGATCGGCGGCGGTATGCCGGTGGGGGCCTTCGGCGGCAGACGGGAGATCATGGAGCAGATCGCCCCGCTGGGCCCGGTCTATCAGGCCGGCACACTATCGGGCAACCCGGTGGCCATGAGTGCCGGGCTGAAGACCCTGGAGCTGATTTCCCGACCCGGCTTCTTCAATGAGCTGATAAGCCGGGTGGAGGGCCTGATCGAGGGCATCCTGGCCCAGGCCAGGGCGGCCGGCATCCCCCTGTGCGCCAACCAGGCCGGCGGCATGTTCGGCCTCTTCTTCAGCGACGTGGGGGAGGTCAGTGACTTCGCCGGCGCCACCGCCTGCGACCAGGAGCGCTTCAAACACTTCTTCCACGGCATGCTCGAACGGGGTATCTACCTCGCCCCTTCCGCCTTCGAGGCCGGTTTCGTCTCCGCCGCCCATGGTGAGGCGGAGATCCAGGCCACTATCGACGCTGCGGGTGAGGTATTCCGGGGCCTGTAGCGGCGTGGGCGCCCTGCTGTAACCGCCCCCGCTCACCCGCATGAGCGGACTCTTCCACAACCTCATGGGGTGGGTCTCCAACCACACCCTGTGGGCCGGCATCATCGTCTTCCTGGTGGCCTTCTCAGAATCGGTGGCCATCTTCGGCCTGCTGGTGCCGGGGGTGGTGATGATGTTCGGCTTCGGCGCCTTGATCGCCGCCGGGGCCCTGGAGTTCTGGCCGGTGTTCGCTTGGGCGGTGGCCGGTGCGGTGGCCGGCGACGGCCTGAGCTTCTGGCTGGGCCGCCACTTCCAGGGGCAGTTGCGCGGCTTCTGGCCCTTCAGCCGCCACCCCCAGACCCTGCAACGCGGGGTGGAGTTCTTCGAGAAATATGGCGGCAAGAGCGTCGCCATCGGGCGCTTCTTCGGGCCGGTGCGGGCGGTCATCCCCCTAGTGGCGGGGATGCTGGGGATGCGCCCCTGGCGCTTCGTCGTCGCCAACCTGCTCTCCGCCCTGCTCTGGGCCCCCGCCTACCTGCTACCCGGGGTGGTGTTCGGCGCCTCCCTGGAGCTGGCCTCGGAGGTGGCCTTCCGGCTGGTGATCATCCTGCTGCTGTTGCTGGCCCTGCTCTGGCTCAGCTTCAGCCTGGCGCGGCGACTGTTCCGCCTGATCAGCCCCCAGGCCAGCCGCTTGGTACGCACCCTGCTATTGTGGGGCGGGCGCCACCCCCGCCTCGCCGACATCGTCAATGCCCTGGGCGACCCGCACCACCCGGAGGCCCGCGGCCTCGGTATACTGGCGAGCCTGCTGCTGCTGACCAGCCTGCTGTTCGGACTGCTGGCCATCGCGGTGCTGCAGGGCAGCCTCTTCGCCACTCCCGACCAGCTGGTATTCAACGCCCTGCAGAGTATCCGCAACCCCTGGGCCGACAGCCTGATGATCCAGTTGAGCCGGCTGGGCGACGGCCTCACCGTCTCCCTGCTGGCCCTGCTGGTGGCCCTGCAGCTCTATCGTCAGGGGCGCCGCAAGGCCCTGCAGCACTGGCTCGCCGCCATCGCATTCGGCCTGCTGGCGCCGCCATTACTCAAATATGGCCTGCGTATCCCCCGCCCCTACCCGGTCGAAGGACTCGGCCCCTGGGCCTTTCCCAGCGCCCATGTATTGCGCGCCACGGTGGCCTATGGCTTCCTCGCCATCCTGGTCGCCCGCGGCCTCGGCGCCAGTCTGCGCTGGCTCCCCTACAGCCTAGCCTCGGCCCTGGTGGCCAGCATCGCCCTCTCGCGCATCTACCTGGGGGTCCACTGGTTGAGCGACATCCTCGGCAGCCTGCTGCTGGGGGTGGCCTGGATCTCCGCCCTGGGCCTGGCCTACCATCGCCACACCCGCAAGCCACGCCACTGGTTGGGGATCAGCGCCGTGGCCCTGCTGGCCCTCGCCGTCAGCCTGCCCCTGGACGACCTGCTGGGTCAGACCCGGCGGCCCCCGACTTACCACCCGCCCCCCAGTGTCCACACCCTCGGCCGGGCGGAGTGGCTGGCTGGCAGGGCCCGGCCGGAGCTGCCCGCCTTCCGGGAAGATCTGCGCGGCCACCAGGACCAGCCCCTGAATCTGCAGTTTGCTGGTGATCCGCAGTGGCTGGCGCGGCGCCTCGCGGCTGCCGGCTGGCGTCCGGCGGAACGGCTCGACTGGCACAACCTGCTGCGCTTGCTCTCCCCCTCCCTGCCCCTGCGCGACCTGCCGCTGCTGCCCCAGGCACACGACGGTCGCCACGAGACGCTGGCCCTGGTCAAGCCGCTGTCGGGAAAACACCGACTGGTGCTGCGTCTCTGGCCGACCCAAGCCAGACTGGAGGGGGACGAGCAACCCCTGTGGCTCGGCAACGTCTCCCGGCAACGCCGCACCATCCTGCTGGGGCTGCTGGTCTATGCCCAGACGGAGAAGGAGTTCGACGCCCCCTTGCAGGCCCTGACAGCAGATCTCGAGCGCCAGCAGATCCGCCTACAGCGGCCCAGACCCGGCCTCTTGCTGCTCTCTCAGGCCCAGCAGCCAACCGATGGGCAGGCGCCCGAACGCCAACAGAAAGCCCACCCCTCCGCCACCCCACAGGCTCGCCAATGATCTGATGCCAGCTGCTCGGATGGACTGGTCGGCAGATGCCCTCCGGGAATGCCAGGGCCGAACAGCCGCCTCACCCTGGCGGCTGGCCCAGCCACTCAATTAATTCCCAGGCTGGCCGCTATCCGCCTTATGAATCAGCGGGATCGACCCAGAGGAATCAGTGCCATGCAATGCCTTTTGAAACCCCGCGCCAGAAGCGTTGTCTTTTGGGCCGCCCTGCTGGAAGGCCTGCTGCTGTGCCCACCCCTCATGGCCGGGGATTCGGTGGAAGAGTATCTCGACATGCCCCTGGAGGACCTGCTCTCGGTGGAAGTGACCTCGGTGGCCAAGAAGAAACAACGCCTCAGCGAGGTAGCCGCGGCGGTGTTCGTCATCACCCAGGAGGACATACGCCGCTCAGGGGTCACCAGCATCTCCGAGGCCTTGCGCCTGGCGCCAGGCATCCAGGTGGGACGGATCGACGCCAACAAGTGGGCCATCAGCAGCCGCGGCTTCGACACCCAGTTCGCCAACAAGCTGCTGGTGCTGATCGATGGGCGCACGGTCTATGCCCCCTCCTACTCAGGGGTCTACTGGGATGTCCAGGACACCCTGCTGGAGGATATCGAGCGTATCGAGGTGATCCGCGGCCCCGGGGCCACGGTCTGGGGGGCCAACGCGGTCAATGGGGTGATCAACATCATCACCCGCCAGGCCGGCGAGACCCAGGGTGGTCTGCTGGTGGCGGGTGCGGGCGACCAGGAGCGCAGCTTCGCCAGCCTGCGCTATGGCGTCCCCCTGGGTGACTCCGCCTACGGCCGCGCCTATCTGAAATACAACGACCGAGACGGCTCCTACTCCCCCAGCCAGCGGGGCGACACCGGGGACGACTGGCAGAGCCTGCGGGGTGGCTTCCGCAGCGATGGCCAGGCCACTGCAGACGACCACTGGACCCTGCAGGGGGATGCCTATGACAACGATGAGAACCAGCGTCTGAATCTCTGGCGGGACCCGGACGACCCGGCCAATGCCCCCCTCGCCCCCTTCTTTCTCGCCGCCAACACCCCGGACCGGGTTAAATCCTCCGGCTGGAACCTGCTGGGGCTGTGGGAACACAGGTTCTCCGAGCGTTCCCATACCAAGCTGCAGCTCTACTATGACCATACCAGGCGGGATGAGGCCTTCCTCACCCAGACCCACGACACCCTGGATATCGACATGCAACACCAGTTCCACCCCTGGCCGGGCCATGAGGTGGTGTGGGGCCTGGGCTACCGCCACATCGAGGACGATTTCGCCAACACCTTCGCCGTCTCGTTCATCCCCGACCGCCGCTCCCTCGACCTGGGCAGTGCCTTCCTGCAGGACGAGATCGAGCTGTTACCCAGGCGGTTACACCTGACCCTCGGCTCTAAGTTCGAGCACAACGCCTTCACCGGTTACGAGGTGCAGCCCAGTGCCCGTCTGGTGTGGATGCCCAGCGAGCAAAGCACCCTCTGGGGCGCGGTCTCCCGCGCGGTGCGCACCCCCTCGCGCCTGGAGGTCGGCTCGAGTATCGTTGCCCGCATCGTCCCTCTACCCCCCACCTTCACCCCGGTGGTGCTGCGCGCCCAGGGTAGTGATGGCTTCGACGCGGAGAACCTGCTGGCCTACGAGGCGGGCTACCGCCTGCAGGCGCGCGAGAATCTCTCCCTCGACCTGGCGCTCTTCTACAACGACTATGACAACCTCCAGACCTTCGAGAAGACCAGCCCATTACCCCTCTCCGATATCGTCTTCGACAACCGGCTCTCCGCCCACAGCTATGGCGCGGAACTGAGCGTGGACTGGCGGCCACTGGAGTGGTGGCGCCTGCAGGCCAACTACAGCTTCCTCCAGGTCAGCGATTTTCTCGACCACGACAGCACCAACCCGGACGGCATCAATACCATCAGCGAAGAGTCGAGCCCCAAGCATCAGCTCTCCATACGCTCCATGATGAACCTGAGCAAGCACCTGACCCTGGACCTCTGGGCCTACTATGTGGACGACCTGGAGAAGACCAGCTTTTCCGTCGATGCCTCGGTCGCCGCCTACACCAGCCTCAACCTCCGCCTCGCCTGGCGGCCGATGCCGGACCTGGAGCTCTCCCTGGTGGGACAGAATCTGCAGGACCCGCGCCACCCGGAGTTTGTCGGAGAGAACCTGACCCCCCCCAGCGAGGTGGAGCGCTCCCTCTATGGACAACTGCGCTGGGACTTCTGACGTACTGGGGGCAGGGACCATCATCATCCAGGCGCCAAACATGAGCTACATCGGCGGCAGACCGACCAGGCGCTGCCCACGGCTGCGCCGGCTGCTGTGGGTGGTGTTGCTATGCGCGCCCTGGTGGCTGTCGGCCGCCACCCCCCCTTCGGCCGAGTACAAACTGAAGGCGGCACTCATCTACAAACTGAGCAAATTCGTCGAATGGCCGAGCCTGCATGTGACCGGTCCCGGCATGGAGTTCCGAATCTGCCTGCTCGGGCGGGACGATTTCGGCAGCGCCCTGGACGCCCTGAGTGGACGACGCACCGCCGGACTGCCGATCGCCATTCGACGTTTCAGCCAGTCCGAGAGTATCGGCAACGACTGCCATATGCTGTTCATCAGTGATTCGAAACAACCCTTCATGCGCTCGATCCTGCGTTCACTCGCACAGCGCCCCATCCTCACCGTCGGTGACAGCGAGCACTTCGCCCGCAATGGCGGTATGATTCAGTTCACTCGCGAGGACAAGCGACTAGGATTCAAGATCAACCTGGAGCAGGCCCGCGCCTCCCACCTGAAGATCGCCGCCCCCCTGCTGGAGCTGGCCACCATCGTGCACACCGGTACCGCGGAGCAGACGCCATGAAGTCCAAGTCTCCGCGGAGCATCAGCCGCAAATTGCGGCAACTGATCCTGCTGACCAGCGGCGCCGTCCTACTGATAGCATCCCTGGCCTATCTGACCATCGAGTACTTCAGCTATCGCGATAACCTGGTGGAGCGGGTCGATGTATTGGCGGACGTTATCGCCACCAACGCCTCGGCCGCCCTCGCCTTCGACGACCCCAAGACCGCCGCGCGGCTGCTCGACTCCCTGAGTTCAGAGCCCTCGGTCAACAGCGCCCGCCTCTACCTGTCCGATGGCAGCCTGTTTGCCGACTATACCAAGCATCGGGTCCAACAGGCCGTGGCCGATCAGGATCTGACCTGGCTGAAACAGGTGCGTCCGACCAAACGACCGCAACATCACATGCACGCTGAGGATATAGATACCTACCAGCCGGTGTTCCTGCAGGATGCCTATCTCGGCTATCTGCATATCGACACCAGCCTGCGTCCCCTCTACGAACGCATCACCAATTACCTGATCATCATCAGCCTCCTCTGGCTGCTGGTCATGGCTGGGGTCTATCTGCTCTCCAACCGCCTGCAACGGCGCATCTCCGGCCCCATCAAGGAACTGGTGGCAGGTATCCAGCTGGTCTCCGACCGGCAGGAGTTCAGCCTGCGCCTGCAACCCGGCGATGCGGACGAGATCGGCGCTCTCATCGACAACTTCAACCGCATGCTCGGACAACTCGAGGAACGGGACCACAAGCTGGCCAGCTACCGGGCGGAGCTGGAACAGAAGGTGGAGGAGCGCACCCGAAGCCTGCTCGAGGCGAAGGAGGCGGCCGTGGCGGCGAGCCGGGCCAAGAGCGAGTTCCTGGCCACCATGAGCCACGAGATCCGCACCCCCATGAATGGGGTGCTGGGGATGACCGAACTGATGCTCGACAGTGGTCTTGACGTGCGTACCCACCGCCTTGCGGATACCGCCCACCGCTCGGCTGAGAGCCTGCTGGGGGTGATCAACGACATCCTCGACTTCTCCAAGATCGAGGCCGACAAGTTGCAGCTCGAGCTGGAGGCGTTCGACCTGCGCGCCCTGCTCGAGGACATCCTCGAGATGGTGGCCGGCCAGGCCCACCGCAAGGGCCTGGAGCTGGTACCCAACCTGCCTCCCGACCTGCCCCACTGGGTCAAGGGCGACTCGGTCAGGCTGCGCCAGATCCTGGTCAACCTGCTGGGCAATGCCATCAAATTCACCGAACGGGGGGAGGTCCGGCTGTGGGTCAGGGCAAACCCCAGTGCGGCCGGCTCTCTGCACCTCGCATTCGAGGTCTCAGACACCGGCCCCGGGATCTCCACCGCCCAGCAACAGTTGATCTTCGATGCCTTCAGCCAGGCCGACAGTGGCACCAGCCGGCGCTTTGGTGGCACCGGCCTGGGTCTGGCCATCGCCAAGCGGCTGGTGGAGATGATGGGCGGGCACATCGAACTGGAGAGTCAGATGGGGCAAGGTTCCCACTTCCGCTTCTCGATCCAAGTCGACGCCACAGAGGATCGGGACCCACCCACCGACCACCCCGCCATCCTGCAGGGGGTGCGGGTGATGATCGTCGATGACCATGCGGTCAACCGCGAGATTCTGCACAATCAGGTCATCGACTGGGGTATGCGCAACGGCTCCGCCACCTGTGGCGAAGAGGCGCTGGAGATGTTGAGACGTGCCGCCAGCCTGGGTGACCCCTACCAGATCCTGCTGCTCGACTGGCACATACCGGGCATGGACGGCATGGAGCTGGCACGCCAGATCCTCGCCCAGCCCGACCTCCCGACGCCACGCCTGGTGATGCTCAGCTCCAGCGACATTGAGGCCGACTCCAAGGCCGCCAGGGAAGTGGGCATCGACTGCTTTCTGCAGAAGCCGGTGCGCCAGCAGCATCTGCTGAAGTGCCTGCGTGAACTCCTGGGGGAACAGACCGCAAGCCTCGCCGAACCCGTTCCCAGCCTCCCCAGAATAGGCGGCAGGGTGCTGCTGACCGAGGACAACCCGGTCAACCAGGAGGTGGCCCTGAGCATGCTGCAGGCCCTCGGCTGTGAGGCCGAGCTGGCGGAGCATGGCGAGGCAGCGGTAGCGGCCTGCGCCAGGCGGCGCTACGACCTGGTATTGATGGACTGCCACATGCCAAGGATGGACGGATTCGCCGCCACGACCGAGATCCGGCGCCTGGAGGGCTACTCCAGTATCCCGATCATCGCCCTCACCGCCGATGTGCAGAAGGGCATACAAGCCCAGTGCCAGGCGGCCGGCATGGACGGCTATCTGAGCAAGCCCTTCAGTCAGAAACAGCTGGCTGAGCTGCTGGGCCAATGGCTGGAACGGGATGGCGCCTCACCGCAGGACCCACCGCCCCCCGCCCCCCCAACGCCCCAGTCCGGGGTCCTCAGTGAACCGACCCTGCAACAGCTGCGGGAGCTGGGCCGGGCGAGTGGCCGAGATGTACTGGGGCGGATGGCGGAACACCTGCTGCGTCAGGCCCAGGCCGACCTGGGACGGCTGCAGCAGGCCCTGGAACAGCAGGACCACGAGGGGCTGCGGCGCATCGCCCACGGCTTGAAATCGGCCAGCGCCAACCTGGGGGCCATGACCCTGTCGGGTCACTGCGCCGCCCTCGAAGCGGCCGCCGGGGAACAGGACCTCGCCCAGGCCGCCCCACTGGTGGAGGCCATCGACCAGGCACTACCGGCGGTCCTGGAGGCCCTGCAGGGCCTGGTCGGCAGACGACCCGCCGCAGCCGCCACGCCGCGGCCGGCGCCCCAGGGGGAACAGATACTGCTGTTGGACGACGATCCGGCCTTCCGCCTCGCCACCGGGGAGGCCCTGGGCGGGGCCGGCTATCGAGTCATGGAGGCGGCCAGCGGCAGCGACGCCCTGGCCCTGGCCAGCCAGCACCCCCCCGACATGGTGTTGCTGGACGCCCTGACGGGAGACATGAACGGCTTCGAGGTCTGCCGCCGACTGCTGCGCATGCCCCAGCTCCACCATGTCCCAGTGCTGATGGTGACCGGCCTGGAGGACCACCAGTCGGTCAGTCAGGCCTTCGATGCGGGCGCCACCGGCTTCGTCACCAAGCCGGTCAACTATCCGATCCTGCTACAGCGGGTGCGTTTCCAGCTGCGCGCCAGCCGTACCGCCAAGGCCCTGCTGGAGAACCAACAGCAGCTCGCCCACGCCCAGCACATCGCCGGTCTCGGCTACTGGCGCTGGGATGCCCGCCAGGACCGCCTGGCGGTCTCCGACAACCTGGCGGCGATGCTGGGGGTCAGCGGTGCAAGCTGCTGCGGCACCCTCAACGACTACCTGCAGCGGGTCCACCCGGAGGACCGGGACTATCTCCGCGACAGCATCACCGCCATCGCCGAGGGCGCCCCCCTGCGCCCCACCGACTACCGCCTGCACGTCAGCGGCCGGTCGGCCATCATCGTCCACCAGGAGGTGGGATTGGCGGTAGACGGCGACCAGGTCCTGCTGGGCACGGTGCTGGACGTCACCCAGCAGCGCAGCACCGAACGGCGCATCCGCCAACTCGCCTATTCCGACGAACTCACCGGCCTGGCCAGCCGAGTCTACTTCTATAAGCACCTGGAGGACGTGATCAAGGTGGCGCAGCGGCGCGCCGAACGCTTCGCCCTGCTCTACCTCGACCTGGACGGCTTCAAGGACGTCAACGACAGCCTGGGCCACGATATCGGTGACGAACTGCTGAAGATCGTCGCCCAGCGCCTGCAGACGGTACTGCGCGAGACCGACTTCGTGGCCCGCCTGAGCGGCGACGAGTTCTGCATCCTGGTCGACAACGTCAACGACCAGTACGCCGCCGCCGATGTGGCCAGCCGTTGCCTGCAGGAGACCAACCAGCCGGTGACCCTGGAGACCCACGAGCTGCGCCCCCGCTGCAGTATCGGCATCGCCCATTTCCCGGAGGATGGGGAGGACCTGCAGACCCTGCTGAAGGCCGCAGACAGCGCTATGTATGCCGCCAAGGAGGAGGGCAAACACCGCTACGCCTTCTACCAACCGGCCCTCACCGAACAGGCGGAACAGCGCCTGCGCATGGAACAGGACCTGCGCCTGGCGATCGCCCGGGAACAACTGGAACTCCACTACCAGCCACAGATCGAGCTGCGGACCGGCCGCCTGGTGGGGGTGGAGGCGCTGGTGCGTTGGCGCCATCCACGCCTGGGCCTGGTCTCCCCCGGGGAGTTCATCGGCGTCGCCGAGCGCATCGGCCTGATCCAGGGCCTGGGTGACTGGGTGCTGCGCGAGGCCTGTGATCAGGCCATGCAATGGCATGGACTCGGTCTGCCACCGCTGCGTGTGGCGGTGAACATCTCCCCCCTGCACTTCCAGGACCCGGCCCTGCTCGAGAGCGTGGCGGAGGTACTGCATCGGACCGGCCTGGCACCCGCCGATCTGGAGCTGGAGATCACCGAGAGCGTGGTGCAGACCACCGGTGACAACTTCCGGATGTTCCAACGACTCAGGGAACTCGGGGTCAAGATCGCCATCGACGATTTCGGCACCGGATACTCCTCCCTCGCCTCCCTCAAGTCCCTGCCGGTGGATTGCCTGAAGATCGACCGTCTGTTCATCATCGACATGCTGAGCGACCCGAACGCCTCCATCCTGCTGGGGACCATTGTCGGTGCGGCCCACGCCCTGGGCCTGCTGGTGGTCGCCGAGGGAGTGGAGGAGCAGGACCAGGTGAAGGCCCTCGGAGGCATCGGCTGCGACCTGATCCAGGGCTACTATTTCAGCCGCCCGGTGCCGCCTGAAGAGATCCCCGAGCTGGCCGGGCGCTGCTTCCTGCCCACTGGCGGCAACCCGCAACCGGCCACCCTGGCGACCTTCATAAACAGGAGACAGTGACCATGCCAAGCAGTCAAGCCTACCGCCTCGAACTGCTCGATACCGAGCAACTGCCCGTGCTGCCACCGGGGGCGCCCCATCTATTGCAGACCCTCACCGACGAATCGATGGACTTCCAGCGGGTGGCCCAGGTGATCCAGCGTTTCCCCACCATTGCGGCCCGCCTGATCCGCCTGGCCAACTCCGCCTGGTCGGCACCGGTCTCCCCTGTCACCTCCCTCGAGGGGGCCTGCGCCCGGCTCGGCTTCGGCGTGGTCCGCAGCACCAGTATCGCCCTGGCGGTGGCCGCCCCCTTCGACCCCAACCGCTGCCCCGCCTTCGACGCCCAGCTGTTCTGGTGCCGCGCCCTGCTGGTGGCCGATGTCTCCGCCTGGCTGGCCGACGCCACGGCCTCGGAGGGTGGAGCCGAGACGGCGCGCGCCGCCGGCCTGCTGCACAACCTGGGGCTGCTGTGGCTGGCAGACCGGCTTCCACAGGCAACCCATCAGGCCCTGCAACAACACCAGCAGCAGCCCGACAGCAGCCTCCGCCAACTACTCAGCGAACGGATGGGGTTCGACTACCTGGATGCCGGCAGGCGGCTTGGCGAGGCCTGGGGACTACCCGACCCGCTGGTTGCGGCCATGGCGGAACACGGCAGGCCCGCCCACCCGAGGTCCGCTCAGGAGCAGATCCAACTCGTGACCCAGGCCGTCGGCATGGCACAGGCGGCCGAACGACAGATCCCCTGGGAACCGTCCCTCCCCGCCTTGGGGATCGGTTCCACAGAGAGTGAGCGCATCTTCACCCAGACCGTCCGGCAGCTGGCCAGGACCTGCGAACTGGCGCAGCTGCTGTTTGGTGCCTGAACCCTGCTCCCCAGCCAGGCCAAGTCCGGAACCGGCCTGAACCAAACTCGCAAACGGCCGCTCCCTGAAGGATAATCGCCGCACCCTCTGCAGGCCGGATAGTTGGAGCTGAGCGCCGGATCCGAGGGTGTTCTGGAGTGGATTACCTACCCGATTTATCGTGTCTGGACTGACCCATCTATTCCCTGCCCAGGTGGCCCTGGTCACCGCCACACCCGAGATGTGGAAGACCCCGGTATTGCCCGCGGAGGAGGCGCTCATCAGCCAGGCCCTGGAGAGGCGGCAAGCGGAGTTCCGGGCCGGACGCTACTGCGCCCATCGGGCCCTGCAACGGCTCGGGGCGCCCCACCAGGCGATCCTGCGCGACGACAAGCGCGCACCAATCTGGCCCGCGGGGTACCTGGGGAGCATCTCCCACTGCGGCGGTTACTGCCTCGCGGCCTGCGCCTCGGAGAGTCTGCTCATGGGGCTGGGGGTGGACGTGGAACCGCTGGCGCCGCTCAAACCGGGGGTAGAACGCTATATCCACTCGGCGGCGGAGAGTCTCTTCATGAGCGCCCACCCGGAACTGCCGGCGCGCCTGATCTTCAGCATCAAGGAGAGCCTCTACAAATGTCTCTATCCGCTGTTGCGCTGCTACTTCGGTTTTCACGCGGTGGAGATCGAGGTGGATAGGGAGGGGCGTTCATTCAGCTACCGGCCCAGCGCTGGATCCAACCTCCCTTTTCCCCTGGAGCTGCGCTTTCATGGTCGTTATCTGATCACCGACGGCCACCTGCTGACCAGCGCCTGGCTGACGGCCGGGTAGATACGCCTCAGTAAGGCATCGCTCAATCCTGCTTCGTCAGATTATGCCGGACCTGGCTTACACGCCAATTGTAATCTAACCCCCATGAGACCGGGGCCGCACACACCCCAGATCATGGAAAACCTGAATTCGTGCGTTGGTGCGCAATATCCTCATCGATCGAGGGTTTGCCAGGGCCTTTGGGTGAGACGCCGTGCATACATCCCTGTAGGCTTGAATGCAGCATCCCTGCTGCATACACTCACCCAAAGACCCCGCCAAACCCTTTCGAAAGCCACGGTCAGCGAAACCCCTAATGTATTTCCACACTAATCATGCAGGATTAGGCCCCCAGTAGTTGGGTAACGGCGTGGACAGTCCAGCGCGTGCCGCCCAGGGCCGGCTTGCCGAGGCTGTTCCAGAGCTGGGCGGTCTGCTCACGGGAGACCGCGTTGGCCTCCAGTTCCCGGGCCTCGCGCCGCAACGCCGCCTGAAAGGCATCCCCTCCTACCAGTTGCAGCAGACCGAAGTAATCGAGCTGGGTCGTGAACTCCTGGTTGACCATCTCCAACACATCATCCAACAGGTAGTCATCGAGCAGCCCCAGGGCGGCCGCCTGCAGGGTGTCCCTCTCCACCGCCTTCGGCCCGCTGGCTCGCAGCTCCAGTTCACCCTTGCGCCACTCCACCCGCTGCTGCCAGTTCTCCACGGCCTCCACCACCTGGGGGGAGGTCAGTTGGGGGAACTCCTGGATGAGACGCCGCAGGTGCATCACCGCCTCTTCGGCAACCACGAGAAATCCGCTCTGATCCACCATCTTCACTGCCCTTGTCGGCTGGCCAATAACCACCGTGTCGGCTGCCCCGGCACCATCTTTAACTACTCGTTCAACTACTCGAGGTTTCATCCTAGTTACGGCCCCTTTATACTCACTGCCATTGACCGAAGGGTTGCCGCTTGGTCGCCTCACCTCGCCCTCTACCATGTACAGCGTCAGCAAAGAGATCCATTTCTGCTATGGCCACCGCCTGCTCAACCACCAGGGCAAGTGCCGCCACCTGCACGGCCACAACGCCACCGCGGTGATCCGCCTGGAGGGAAATGAACTGGACGGCCTCGGGATGGTGTGCGATTTCGGTGACATCGGGGACTATGCCAAGCAGTGGATCGACCAGGAGCTCGACCACAACATGCTGATGCACCAGCAGGACCCATTGCTGCCAGAGCTGCAGCGGGCGGGGGAACGGGTCTACGTGATGCAGTCCAATCCCACCGCCGAGAATATCGCCCGCCTGATCTTCGAGCAGGTGGCGGGTGCCGGCTTTCCGGTCGTCGAGGTGGCTATCTTCGAGACCGCCAGCGCCCAGGCCAGCTATCGCCGCGACTGAGCCCTGGCGGGAAGGTCCGCGCCAGCGGGCCCTCGCCGATGATCAGAGCTCGTTGTAACCGCGTTCTTCGTGCAGCGCGATATCCAGCCCCTCCACCTCCTGCTCCCGGCTCACCCTCAGGCCGACCAGCCGGTCGACCAGCTTGAGGAGCAGATAGCTGAGCAGGGCGGTGAAGGCCGCACAGGCGACCACACCGATGAATTGGACATAGAGCTGCCCACCCATGCTCTCGATCCCCTGGGCGAAGCCGTAGCCAGAGAAGACCCCCAGGCCGGTGGCGGAGAAGACCCCGGCCAACAGGGTACCTATTATGCCGCCGACGCCGTGCACCGGAAAGACATCCAGGGAGTCGTCGACCTTCAGCACCTGCTTCAGGTAATTGGTGGCGGAGAAACAGACCAGGCCAGCGAGAAAACCGATCACCAGGGCCCCGCCAGGGCCGACGAAGCCCGAGGCCGGGGTGATGGTGCCCAGACCAGCCACCATGCCGGTGACCGCGCCCAGGGCACTGGGCTTGCCGAACTTGATCCACTCCCGCATCAGCCAGGTCATGGCCCCGGTGGCGGCGGAGATGTGGGTCACCAGCATCGCCATGGCGGCGTCGCCATTCGATGCCAGGGCGCTGCCGCCGTTGAAACCGAACCAGCCGACCCACAGCATGCCCGCACCGGCGATGGTCATGGTCATGTTGTGCGGCATCATCGAGGCCGAACCGAAACCCTTGCGTGGCCCCAGCACCAAGGCGGCCACCAAGGCCGCCACCCCCGCGGTAACGTGCACCACGATGCCACCGGCAAAGTCATACAGCCCCATGCGCTGCAGCCAGCCACCGCCCCACACCCAGTGGGTCACGGGCACGTAGACCAGCAGCAGCCAGAGGGCGCTGAACAGCAGCATGGCGGAGAATTTCATACGCTCGGCATATCCACCGATGATCAGCGCCGGGGTGATGATCGCAAAGGTCATCTGAAACAGCATGAACAGGGGTTCCGGGATGCTTCCCGACAGACTGTTGCGGCCGATTCCACCCATCAGCACCTTGCTGAAATCACCGATCCAGGCAGTGCCCTCGCCAAATGCCAGGCTGTAACCGACCAGGAACCAGAGAATGGTGGCAATGCCGGCGATGGCGAAGCACTGCATCAGTACCGAGAGGACGTTCTTGGTCCTCACCAGACCACCGTAGAACATGGCCAGGCCCGGCAGGGTCATGAACAGCACCAGGGCGGTGGCGGTCATAATCCAGCTGGTGTCGGCCCCGTTGATGGCCGGTTCTCCAGCCAGGGCCGCGCTGGGCAGGTGTAAGAGAAGGAGGGACGAGAGCGATGCAACCCCCTTTATTGGCTTGAAGAATGACATCGATGACACCTGTTTTTTATAGTGATTTGTTGACTGCGGAAAGGCCCCTTCCGGGCCCCCAGGCCCTCAACCGGCTCCCCGACGGCCGCTTGCGGCGCCTATTCTACAAAAGATCCGCCAGAACCGCTCGGACTGAAATAACCTACTGTAATTAAAATGATTATCTATCCGTCGGGGGGACTCAAGTCAGGGCCCCTGTCAGTCGCTATGGGTAATGGAACAAGCAATAAAGAAAAGACAACTTGCTATATTATTATCTAGTAATATACTTGGTATTGAGAACGGACCCCATCGAAGGCCATGAGCGACCACCCAATGACACCCGCCGACAAGCAGACCGTCTCCCCTTCGGAAAGGCGGGCGGGAGGGCGTCCGCTAGCCAGGGGCCATGAGTGCAAGATCCTGGAGGCCTACTTCGACTTCCTGGAGCGTTCGCTCTTCGACCCGGATCGGGTGGCGGACATCGGCCAGCTGCGCAACCTGCTCATGGAGATCGGCCTGTTCCTCCAGTCCAACCGGACCCAAATCCTCAGCGCTGGCTACAACCGGCTGCTCAACCGCCTGACCCGTATCTACGCCCGGGGGCTCAAGCACCCGGAGAATCAGGCCTATACGGCCACTGCAGACAAGTATGCCGACGTGCTGGGGGTGGTCCGCAAGCAGCATGGGGACTATGACTACAGCGAGGCCTTCGGCCTGTTGCTCTACTATATGAACCAGCTCTTCCACAACCGCAAGAGCAGCTGGATCGAGATCTACGAGCAGCTGCTCTCCCTCTCCGATGTCAGCCAGATTCCCCGCTCGGTGATCACCCCAGAGCTGGAGGAGATCCAGTGCTGGGTCGAGGAGGGGGTCGCCAACCTGTTTCAGCTGCGCGAGGACCAGCTGCAACAGATCGCCGAGCTGCGGGACCAGCAACGAGAGGTGGGGCGCCACATCAACGCCACGCACCGGGAGATGCGGGCGCTGCGCGAGGCCTTCGCCCAGGACAATGTCGTCAGCATCAACTGCCCCTTGAAACGCCATGAGCTGGATCTCCTGCTACTCGAACGACAGGACCTGGCAGAAGACCTGGAGGTCAAGCAGCGGGTGGTAGAACTGCTGGATGAGAACATCCATGAGTTCGAGGAGAAGCTGCTGGAGACGCGCCGCAAGTGCCTGATCCACGCGCTGTGATCCAACCCGGCGAACCCTCTCGGAAGAGATGCCGCCAGCAGCCGGACCAGGGTGTATGACGGCATCCCAGACGGCGAAAGGCCCGGCGCAAGCCGGGCCTTTTCATCTGCGTATGGTAGCAAGGGGCAGATTCGAACTGCCGACCCCAGCATTATGAGTGCTGTGCTCTAACCAACTGAGCTACCTTGCCATAATGGCACCGACCACACCTGCCGAGAGGACGCCCCTGGTGGCGGGTCGCTGGCCGGCCGGCAAATATACTGTTGCAGGCCATGGCTGTCAATACGGCCCGGGTCAGACATTGAAGCGAAAGTGGATGACGTCCCCATCCTTGACCACATACTCCTTGCCCTCCGAGCGCAGACGCCCCGCCTCACGCGCGCCCTGCTTCCCCTTGAACTCGATGAAATCCTCATAGCTCACTACCTCGGCGCGGATGAAGCCCCGTTCGAAGTCGCTGTGGATGACCCCGGCGGCCTGAGGAGCGGTGGCGCCCTTCGGGATGGTCCAGGCGCGCACCTCCTTCTCCCCCGCCGTAAAGTAGGTCTCCAGCCCCAGCAGACGGTAACCGGCCCGCACCAGCCGGTTGAGCCCCGGCTCGTCGAGTCCCATGTCGGCCAGAAAATCCCCACGTTCGTGTGCATCGAGTTCCACGATCTCCGCCTCGATGGCGGCGCACACCGGCACCACCTCGGCCCCTTCGGTCGCCGCCAGCCGCCGCAGCGCATCCAGGTGGGGATTGTCCCCGAAGCCGTCGTCGGCGACATTCGCGATATAGAGGACCGGCTTGATGGTGAGCAGGAACAACTCCCGCAACGCCTGTTCCTCCTCCTGGGAGAGCCCCATGGCGCGCACCGGGAGCCCCTCATTGAGCCGCTCCCGCACCCGCTCCAGCAGTTCCTTGCGGGCCAGCACCTGCTTGTCGCCGGTCCTGGCCTGGCGACTGGCCTTGTCCAGGGCCTTCTCCACCGACTCCAGATCGGCCAGGGCCAATTCGGTATTGATGACCTCGATATCGCTGAGCGGATCGACCCGGCCCGCCACATGCACCACGTCGTCATTCTCGAAGCAGCGCACCACCTGTGCGATGGCATCGGTCTCGCGGATATTGGCGAGAAACTTGTTGCCCAGCCCCTCGCCCTTGGAGGCCCCCGCCACCAGCCCGGCGATATCGACGAACTGCATGGTGGTGGGCAGCACCGCCTGGGGTTGGACGATACGCGCAAGCTGGTCCAGGCGGGGATCGGGCAGGGGGACCACACCCACGTTGGGGTCGATAGTGCAGAAGGGGTAGTTTTCGGCCGCTATGGTGGCGTTGGTGAGTGCATTGAAGAGGGTCGACTTGCCCACATTGGGCAGGCCGACGATCGCGCATTTGAAACCCATGAGAGCCCCGCTGAAAAAGGCGCAGGATACCGGATAACCACCCGGCAGTTCCAGTCGGTCTACGCCTTCCCTGGCCGCTCGCGAGTGACTTCAGGCCAGGGTGAAGAGCTTACCGAAGTTGGCGATCCGCAGGATCTCCCTGATCGCCTCGTTGCCATGGGAGAGGACCACCCCGTCCGCCTGCTTGTTGCTATGTTCCCGCAACTGCAACAACATGCCCATGGCGGAGCTGTCCATGTATTCCGCCCCGCTCAGGTCCACCTCGAACCCCTTCTCGCCCTTGGGATACTCCCGATAGGCCTTAATGAAGTCCTGGTGAGTGGAAAAATCAAAGCGCCCGGTGACCTTGATGGTCACCTTGTTGCCGTCCTCCGTGAGGGTACTCGAAATTGACATATCTCCTCCTGTCAGAGCAGAGACTTCAGGCAGCGCGACTGCCTTCCAGTTTGAACAGATTCTCGAAGCGGGAGACCCGCAGGATCTGCCCGATGGTGTTATTGAAACCGGTCAGGGTGATGTCCGCATGCATACCCCCCGCCCGCTCCCGTAACACCAGCAGCATTCCCAGGGCCGCGCTGTCGATATACTCGGTGTTAGAAAGGTCGATGATGAACCGGGTCTGTTGCGGTTCGATATCGGCATAGGCCGCACGAAAGGCCTCGTGGTCGGAAAATTCGAAACGGTCGCTGATCCTGATTCGCAGGCCCCTGCCATCCTGAAAGCGGCTAGTTGTTATTGACATGGTCTATTTTCTCCAGGGTTCTCTATCGCAATAAATCAAAATAACTCCACCTCACCCTCCGTCATGGAGGTCTGCTCCACCGGTTTGTGCGACTGCTCCTGCTGGATCAGTTGTGTGATGCGCTGGCCCAGATTCTGGAAGCCGCTGGCGAACTGGGCGATATCGCCGGCCGCCTCCCCGGCCATCTCGTGCATCCCCTGTTCCAGGGTGGTCGCCACCCCCTCCAGGCGTTGCAGATGGTGTTCGCTGTAGCCGGTCAGCTGACGCACGATGTCCTCGAACTGCAGGGAACGCACCGCGTCCCCCACCAGCCGGTCGATCTGACCCGACATCTCGGATACCCGCGCCAGGCGCTGCGCCATCTCTTCGTTCATGCGGCTGACCTGTTGCATCATCTCGTCCACTCGTGACTTGGACTGGATGGCGAAGGTCATGTCCTTGGAGGCGGCCTGGCCGATGGAGTCCTTGGCCTGGTCGATATTGTCCCGCACCCCGGCGATGACCACCTGGATCTCGTCGTTGAAGCGGTTGGAGCGCTGGGAGAGCTTGCGCACCTCATCGGCCACCACCGCAAAACCGCGCCCGGCATCACCGGCGCGGGCCGCCTCGATGGCCGCGTTGAGGGCCAGCAGGTTGGTCTGGTCGGCGATGGTCTTGACATCGACGAGCAGGGCGTTAACCCGGTTCATCTGCCCGGACATATCCTGGATCTGCTCCACCACCCGCATGGTGTCCTGGCTGATCTGAATCACATGCTCGACGAAATAGCGCAGTACCTGGTCGGTCTCCTTGGCGAACATGGCAAAGGAGACATCCTGCTCCGATCCCCCATCGAGATTGTCGGAGACATTGGCCAGCACCCCCACCACCAGCTGCTGCTGCTGTTGGGACTGCTCGTTGATGCCTTGAAAGCTGGTCTGCAGGGTATGCACCGAATCCTCCACCAGGGTGCGCACCTGGTTCAATTCGCCCCGCAGCAGATCGGCAAGCTCCCCCAGACCGGTCCGCAACTCCAAGGAGAGGGTCTTCATCTGGTCGATCATCTCCACCCCGTCCTTGGTTTCCAGCCCCTTCTGCTCTAGTTGCAGCAGGGTCATGTACTGGCGGAAGTGGCTGAATATCCAGATCGAAACCATCGACAGCAGGATCGCCAGACCACTCCAGGGAACCCCGAGCAGCCCGGCCAGGAGCAACAGCGACAGGGAGGCGGTCAGGGGCAGTCCGTGGGCTTTCAGATAGTGCTGGATCAACATCTGCATCCTCTTGGTTTCCTGGGTGCTGGCCGCCCCGATCGGTTAAGGATCATCCCGGCCAGACTAGCTTCTCCAAGCATATCGGCCCGGCCGAACAAATCCTTAGAGTTCTCGAAACAATCGGTTAGGGCGTCGGGGCGACCGCCTGGCATGGCACCAGGAGACGGGCGGTTAATCCCGCCCCAGTTCGAGTAAGCGCTGACCGAGCCGGCTCAGGGGCAGCACCTGATCCACGTAACCGCGCTTCACCGCCGCTCCGGGCATGCCCCAGACCACACTGCTGGCCTCGTCCTGAGCCAGGGTGGGAGAGCCCGCCTGGCGCATCTCACCCATGCCCTCGGCCCCGTCGTCACCCATTCCGGTGAGCATCAGACCGATGGCGTTGGGACCGACGTTCTGCGCCAGGGAGCGGAACATCACATCCACCGAAGGCTTGTGGCGGTTGACAGGCGGCCCGTCGTTGAGGTTGCAGACGTAGCGGGCGCCATCCCGTCGCACCAGCAGGTGGCGGTTGCCCGGGGCGATATAGACATGCCCCGGCAGGATCTGCTGGCCGTCCCGGGCCTCTTGCACGGCCAGGGCGGTGATGCCATCGACACGGCGGGCGAAGGGGCCGCTGAAGGCCTCCGGGATGTGCTGGGAGATGACGATCCCCGGCATGTCCGGTGGCAGATCGGCCACCACGTCCTTGATCGCCTCGGTGCCACCGGTGGAGGAGCCGATGCCGATGATCCGCTCGGTGGTGCGGAAATGCCCACCGCTGCGTCGGCTGAGGATCGCATCGGCGCTGAGCTTGTCCGTCTGTGCGCGGCTGGTGGGACGCCTCTCCAGGGCTCGTATCTGGGCCCTGGCGGCGGTCTTCACCTTGCCGATGATCTCCTCCGCATACTCAGGCAGCTGCCCGGCCACGTCGATCTTCGGCTTGGAGACGAAATCCACCGCCCCCAGCTCCAGTGCCCGCAGGGTCACGTCCGCCCCCTGCTCGGTGAGGCTGGAGACCATCACCACCGGCATGGGGCGCAGACGCATCAGATTTCCCAGGAAGGTGACCCCATCCATGCGCGGCATCTCCACGTCCAAGGTCAAGACATCCGGGTTGAGCTGCTTGATCTTGTCCCGCGCCATATAGGGGTCCGCCGCGGCGCCCACCACCTCGATACCCGGCTCCTGGTTGAGGATGCTGGTCAGCAACTGGCGGATCAGCGCCGAGTCATCGACTACCAGTACCTTGATCTTGTTCATACCACTCCTTGCAACGGTTCAGAACAGTTCGATGGAGCCCTCCACCGGGGCCTGTTCGATATCCTGCTGATAGGCCTGCTCCCGCCTGATCAGGGTATCGTTGTGCATGTGCTTGAGCTTCTTGACCCGTACCCGGCCGCTGGTGGGGTAGAACGCCACCTTACGCGGATAGATGTCGCCCACGTCCTCTCCCAGCAGGGCGAGGCCCTCGTGCTTGATGTAACAGCGTACGAATTCGATGTTCCGCGCCCCCACGTCGGACATCTCGCCGATGATCTGGCCACCGCCGAAGATCTTCACCGCGAGGTTCTTGCGATGACCGCCATGGGTGAGGATGTCGTTGATCATATGCTCCATGGCGTAGTTGCCGTAGCGGGTGGCGGTGCTCAACAGATCACTGCCGTGCCAACTACCACTCTCGCTCAGCGGCAGCATGAAGTGGTTCATGCCACCGATGCCGAACAGCCGGTCCCAGATGCAGGCGGAGACACAGGAACCCAGCACGGTGGTGATGATCTCTTCGTGTGGTGTCACATAGTATTCCCCGGGCAGGAGCTTGGCCGCCGGCATCTGGTGAGTGCGGTCCCAGTAGCGGTTGATCTGCTCGAACCCCGGCAGGGGTTCACCCACGGTCTGCCTCATCTGACCCTCCGGTAGATGGTTTGACCAAGCAATTCGAAGCGGTCGGTCACCTTGTAGAGCGATTCGGAGTGGCCAATGAAGAGGTAGCCGCCCGGCTTGAGGTGGTCGGCAAAGCGGTTGATCAGGCGCATCTTCGACTCCTTGTCGAAATAGATGATGACATTGCGGCAGAAGATCACATCCTTGGGGGCGTCCAGGGACCACTGCTGCATCAGGTTGAGCTGGCCAAACTGGATCTGCCGCAGCACCTCGGGCTTGATGCGCACCTTTCCTTCCTGGCTGCCCTTGCCCTTGAAGAACCAGCGCTTGAGCCGCGCCTGCCCCAGGCCGGTCACCCGCTCCAACGGGTAGACCCCGCTCGCCGCCCGGGCCAGCACATTGGAATCGATATCGGTGGCCAGGATGTGGGTGCGCCAGCCCGCGTGTCCCTGCAGCGCCTCGAGGGCGGTGATGGAGAGTGAGTAGGGTTCCTCACCGGTGGAACAGCCGGCCGACCAGATGTCGATCTCCCGCTGTTGGCGGTTCTTCTCCAGCAGTTCCGGAACGACCTGCTTCGCCAGGTATTCGAAATGGTGGTTTTCGCGGAAGAAGGCGGTGAGGTTGGTGGTAATGGCGTTGATCAGCTCCACCATCTCCGCCCCATCCTCGGGTTCGCGTCGGATCAGCTCGCAATACTCCCGAAAGCTGCGGAGACCCAGCTTGCGCACCCGCCGCGACAGCCGCGAATAGAACATGTCGAACTTGTCGTCCGACACCACGATCCCGGTACGCTGGTTGGAAACCTGGCGCAGGAAGTCGAAGTCCTCCTGAGTAAAGGAAAATTCGCGTTCCCGCGTGCTCTTGGTCGATTCTCTGTTCAACCTAGAATCCTCAGTTGGACAGGGTAAAGTGTGCGTTTGCGGTGGTGCAGGGCAACGACTCCATGGATGGAGGAGGTAGAGCGACGCAGGAAGCCAAAGCCGAGGCGCAACGACGCGGAAT
>Ga0114931_10002370_pt1 | contig 23990 bp, 24 predicted proteins | sample 2SBtaG_FD_89579 | JGI IMG/M metagenome (GOLD analysis project Ga0114931, IMG submission 89579) | Deep subsurface microbial communities from Kolumbo volcano to uncover new lineages of life (NeLLi) - 2SBTROV14_V59a metaG | ecosystem: Environmental > Aquatic > Marine > Volcanic | place: Kolumbo... | reverse complement strand
TGGTGCTGAAAGATCGGGGCTTTTTAGCCATGGTTCAAAGTCTACATTATCGGTTACTCTGTCTCCTGTTCCTGCCGGGTTCTTGGTTGGGTGATACGGTCCTTTGGGGTCGCCCCAGTAGTTGTTCTTTGCGTTTATGATGTTGGTGTTCGGATATTGGTTCTTTAGTCCGAAGTTGGAATTGTCATGGATGCTGTTATTTGCTATCGTTCCCGTTCCGCCCAAGAAGCTTATGCTTGCGTAGCTTTTCTCGATGTCTGAGAAAGAGATGTTTGTATTTCCTTCATACTGAAGAATGTTGTAGGTGTAATTGTCGTGAAGATGGGAGTTTGAGATATTCAGATCTCCTCCGAGATTGATGATACCGCCTTTGCATGAATTAAAAACACCGGGAAGACAGATACTTGCATCAGAATATCCTCCGTAAGCTATGTCCGTATTGTTGATGTTTGTCTTTCCTGTCGGATATATCCTAATGTTTCCCCAATCGTTTTGCGCCGGCGTTGAACTGTCTTGGTCGTTGTAGGTGTCGCCTCCGACAGAGTCATCCTTTGATGAAGTAATGTAGACCTTTTCTGCGTTTGTTCCTTCGATGCTCAATGTTCCGTAAGTGTAAATATTGTAATGATAGTTGAATTTGATGACAGTTCCTTCTTTTACGGTCAACATTGTGTCTTGCGGGATGGTTACATGATAGGAGAAGATGTAAGGCATCTTGTCTTTTGTGAGCGTGGTGTCTTTTGTCAATGTTCCGCCGACATAAAAAGCGCAGCCGTAGCCTTGGCAGGTGTTGTTTGTGTGAGTGAATTGATCCATGCTTGAAAGATCAACCGTCACTCCGTTTGAAGAGAAGTTGTTGTCGTTCATGGTCAGCTGTCCTTTTGTCCTTGTCCTTATGCCTATCTGGTTGTCATGGATGCTGTTGTTTGAGATATTTATATTTCCCGATAGAACATAGATACCGGGCTTGCTGTTTCTGATCTCCGAACTTGCGATGCTTGAGCTTCCGTTTTTTTGATATATCGCTTCAGCTCTTGCGTTAGATATCACGGAGTTAGAGATCTCCAGTGTTCCGCCGTCATTTCTGATAGATCCCGGGCAGAAGACATTATTGCAATATCTCACTCCTCCGCCGTAAAGGAATTCCGCGTTGCTTGCTTTCAATGCTCCTCCTTGAAGAACTCTTATCTGCTGCCAGTCTCCTGTTTGAGGGCTTGTCGAACTTCCGTCACCGTTTGAGTCTTCTCCGATGGAGTCGTCTTTTATTGAAGTGAAGTATATTTTATCTGCTTCTGATCCTTCAATATTCAGGGTTCCATAGACATCAATGTATGATGAATAACTTAATTTTACGATCGAGCCTTGCTTTATGGTTAAGGATGATGTTTGGTCGATTGTCAGCTCAGAAACGATATATGGCATGGAATCTTTTTCCCAGATAACATCATTTGCGATGTGTCCCTCTATGTAAAATCCGCCGTTAAGACTTCCGCTTGAGGTGTTGTTTGCATGAGTGAGTGAAACTTGGCTTGATATTGCCGCATCGAAGCTATTATTTGAAAAAGAGCTGTTTTGGATATTGATGGATCCTTGCGCGTATCTCGCATCAATACCTATATAGCTGTCATGGATGCTGCTGTTACTTATCACTGCTGAGCTTGAATTGCCAAGATAGATTGCTTTACCGTATGCGGACGCTTCATTTGTCTCCCCTATCTCTGAATCGAATATGTTCATGCTGCCGGAATCTTGATAAACACCTACATCTCTTGCGTGTTTTATCTTTGAATTTGAGATCTGTGCTGATCCCCCTCCGTTAAAGATCGAGCCTGAGCATAGAGAGTAACTTATTCCGCAGTATCCGTAGTAGTAATATCCTCCGTAGCTTAATTCCGTGTTGTCCATATTGAGCGCTCCTCCGGGGAAAATGGCTATTCCACCGAAGTCACCGGCAACGGGAGTTGTCGCTGTTCCGTCTCCGTTTGTATCTCCCATTAGGCTGTCGTCTTTTATTGAGGTGATGTAAATCTTGTTTGAGCTTGCACCTTGGATATTTAAAGTTCCGTAGACGCTAACATATGCGTTTGCCTCCATTTTTAAAACAGCGCCCTCTTTAAGTGTAAGAGTGGCGCCGCTTTGGACTGTGAGATCGTTTATGATGTATGGGGTGCTGGAGGCTGTCCAGGTTTCGTCGGTTGAGATTATTTGGGCGGATGCATCGCGAGAGAACAGAAAAAACGATATAAACGCGAACGCAAAAACAAAAAATACTGAATTTATCAACTTAGTACTTACTTTATTTTTCATCTATTTTTCTCTTCTCTTTTTTCTTTCATTTAGAGAATACCAAGCTAGAAGAAATACCAGTATTATCAAAAGAAGCGTTATGGAGCAAGTCTTTCCAAAAATAACGGCCAAAATAAGCAGACCAACCGTTATCTTTATAAAATACATTATTTTTTTAGATATAAGCTCTTTTTTCGAAAGATGCGAACCTTCGTTCCTTTTCTCCCATAAAGCCCTGGCAAGATAAGCGATTATAAATATAAGTATCAGGTAGTAGAAACACTCCGATGAAAACAAGTTAGTGAAAGCAGATACCGAAAATACAGAGGCGAGACCCGCCGGTTTTTCATCTGGGTTATCTTGAGCTTCTTTTGGAGTTTGAACTTCTTCACCTTGGGATGCAGCAGGAATATCCGCTGAGTCTCCGTAAAATACAGGATTTGCAACACCGCTTGCAACCGGATCACTTCCCAAGGCAAGCGTTACTCTTGTATCTGCTGACGACGGTGTACCGCCATCTTCAATTGTTGACCCTGAAACAGCCGGAATATTTTCGGGTTCTCCTTTTTCTACTCCATCTCCATTATTACTTCCTCCATCATCAACGACCGGAACAGTAAAAGTATGCTCAAAGCTCACAGTCGCCGGCGATGCGTGCGATATCACTCTGTAAACATAAGTTTCACCTTGTGCAAGGCCGGATAAATCCATAAAATGATTCATAGTCTTCGTGCTGTCCTCAGGAGTTGCAAAAGGATAACCGTATTTAGGATCTGAAAGGTTCAAAACATATGGAGCGCCAGAAGCTGGGCCGTAAACCACCTGACTTGTAGCCTGATAACTTGTAGACCAATATGCTTGAGCTGTGCCAGCCGCGGGAATTATGTCAAATACCGCCTCATTTGATATGACAAGACCTAAAATGACAGAGCCTCCTCCTCCACCGCCACTGGAGCAATTTTCAGTACACCCTTCAGAGATAGAACCACCCTCTCCCTCAAAACCTATCAAGATATCAAAAGCTAAACTATCTTCCATAGAAGTATTGTCCGCACCGTCTGGAAATCTAACATTAAGGTCATATTGCGTATTTGAACCACTTGCCAAAGATGACAAAGAAACTTCGCCGTCACTAAAGAAATTTGCCAGCGTATCTTGGTAAAGCTCTGTTGCGCCTTCCTTTATGGTAAGCTCAAGATCATCGCCAAGATCACCAGAATTTGTAACATTTATAGCTTCAATGATGATGTTTTGAGCATCTGGAGAGTTATTTGAAACTTTTATAAAGCGAGTCACACCATCTCCGGGAATAAAGTTTGCCTCAGAGAACAAAGGCTGATTCTCAAACTCCACAAGTAAGTTATCCACAGTTACAGCAGAAGCACTAGAAACAGCAACCAGACCCAAGCCAAAGACTAGAATAAATGAAAATATTAAGTTTTTTGCTATTTTTGTCATTTTTCTATTTTTATACTTCTGTAATTTCTATGTCGGTATCTCCTCCTTGCTTTATCGACTTATCACTCTCCTCTTCGCTGTCGGAAGGCGTTGCATCCTGCTCTTCTGAGCTCTCTTCAATATTAACCACCCCTTCTTCAACCACAACCTCTTCTACCATAGCTTCTTGTTCCTGGCTTTCTTCCTCGTTTGCATCACCGGCATCCTCCTCCACACCCTCAACAACATCTTCTGTCTCCACTACATCCTCCGTATCTTCAGAAACATCTTCATCTACGACTGGCTCTTCTGTGCTAGCAGTATCTTCATCGGATACTTCTCCATCTTCTTCAGAAGTCTCTTCCTCGATCTGCTCTTCTTGATCTTCCGACAAAACCTCTTCTATCAGCTCATTCTCAGAAGTCTCTTCTTCAAATTGATCTTCTACCACCTCTTCTTCATCACCGCCATTTATCATCTCTGAAACAACATCAACTCCATCTCTTACAGTATCCGCAACTTTCTCTACTGTTTCCTCCAGCGTCTCTTCACTGCCTTCTTCTGCTTGCTCTTCTTGAGGCTCATCACTTACCACTTCCGCATCCTCTTCCGTACTCTCATCCTCTTGAGTAACTGCAAGCTCCTCATCTTCTACACTTTCGGAAGAAACACTCTCCTCTTGGTCGTTGGATCCTTCTGTACTTTCTTCGTTATTTACTGCTTCTTCTGTTAATACATTCTCATCACCCTCTTCTATTGTTTCTTCTGCTACTTGCTCTTCTGAAGACTCTTCTTTTGTTTCTACACCTGTTTCTGTATTTTCAGTTTCATCTGCTACTTCTTCATCATTACTTAAATCTTCTTCAGAGTTATCCACAGCCTGTGGCATCTCATCAGCATCCACAAACTCCGCCTCGCTATAATCCTCACTCTCATCAATTACCACATGATCATCAGTGCTATCTAAGAATATAGGCATTGGGTCATATACGCCTCCACTAATAGTTACATCATTTAGCATAGGATTTTCCGGACCGGTTGCAACCATTTTTATCCATATATATCCCAGAAATCCTGAAGGAACTGTCCAATTGTAAACACCATCATTAGCTATGTTTTTAGCTATAGGATACTGAATATCTCCGTCACTTATAACTGTGTCGTGATCCACATCTTTTATGTAATAAATATCTATACCAAGATCCGCATCATCTCCATTGTTGTTTGTCGCTGTCCATTCTATGTTATAGCTTTGACCCCAGAACCAATCCTTGCCGTTGCTTACAAAGTTCTCATCAGGATATATAAGATCAACTTCCGGCGGTGTAAGCTCAGTCCAATCGCTTGCTTGGTCAGTATCATAACCGTTTGGCAAACGACTAAGAACATTCCCCTCAGAGACATTAGAAACTCCCGGGTCCCAAACATCATCATTGTAATTGTTCCAATTTACATTTGGACTTCCCCAGTTCATTTGGTCTATGATCACTCCATCCGGACGCTTCAAAATAAGCAAATCATCACTGTTTCCAAGCCTATTACCGATACTTCCATCGGGTAAAACTATTTTTTTAATATCAGAAGGCACATGCCAAAATCCCCATGTTGTTGAAGATGCTGTTATAACAGCATAACCAAAAGCAGGTATATCAGAAGTTTCCGGAATAACATCGCAAGAAGCATTATCACATATCTGCCATCCTGATATATCCAGGTCAACATTTGTCTGGTTATATATCTCAACCCATTCGTTGTCCCCCTCTGAACCTTTATCGCTCGCAACATCATAATAAACCTTATTCAAACGAAGACCCCAGGAAGATATTTTGTTATCCACAGCTTCCGTATCTGATAATCCCTGATCATAATCCGGAAAATTATGTCTTGTCTGCCATCCGTTATAGTCAACATCAAACTTGCAAACTTTATTTTGGAAGTTTTGAGCGCCATAGCCAAACTCATACATAAAAGAGTCAAGAGAAGTCGTAGCGGTAGTCTTTAAGTCTAACAACGATGCAGAATAAAAGGCATCACTGCCAAATACCGTACCGTTGTCAAACCTAAGATCTACATTCAATCCCTCACAAAAATCCATATCACCGCCAAAGTTAGTAGAAGAAGCGTAATACTGGAAAGGATTAGATTCCGGCTCAGGTAAAACATCCACAAGCTTTCTTGTAATATCTCCAGGATTAAGGCTAATAGCCGGCTCTAGGGGGTCAAAACCGTTGTCATTTAAAGTAAAATCAACAACACCGACCTGCATCAAGTTTCCAGAAGAAGTCTCAACATCGTTAAACATTGCGACTGTATTTCCCACAGCGGAAAAACCGGTCCAGTTGAGACCTACTACAAGCAACGCTATTAAGATTTTTTTAAATGAGTTTTTCATTTTTTTTAGCACTGTCATTCCGAACTTGTTTCGGAATCCAATGCCATAATTTACGGGATCCTAAAACAAGTTCAGGATGACATATTGGAAGTTCAGGATGACATAACTATTTTTGCGAGTTCCTGGATTGCTTCACTTCGTTCGCAATGACGAAACATTAAACATCACTCCCATTTTCTTCAACTCCATCCTCCTTTTCTTCAAGCTCCTCTTCTTTTTTTCTCCTTTTTTCCGCACCAATGCGCTTCACCTCTTTATATATCTTTCCAACTTCATCAAATACTATTATCGCCACCGGGACTCCAACCAAGACGGCAAAGCCCAACGGTTTTTTAGCGGCGTCAAGAATATAGCCGACAAAAGGAACTGAAAATAATACTTTTCCTATTATCTCGTTTTGCTTTGTTTCTCTTAGATCAGGACTGTCATTCGCATCTCCTTTTGTTGAAAAAAGCATTACACCCTCAACCGCTCTTGTCTTTACTATCCTGTGAGTTGTCGGAATATCTTTTTTCGTATCCTTGCCAAAGGTAATGATATCACCTTCTTTATAATTGTCCTCCGGCTTTATCACAACCACGCTTCCCGTTCTTATGGTCGGCTCCATAGAACCGGACAAGACAACCTTAACCTGAAAATTGCCTTTTATCGGAAATATTGAAACAAGCAAAAGCAGAGCTATCGTTGTAACCAATACGACAAAAAAATAATAAATTATTTTGAAGAGCTTTTTCATTTTCTAATTTCCGATAAAAATTTATCCATCCCCGCCATCCTCGAGGCTTAAAGCCTCGAGGATTTATCATTCTTTAAGTCAAAGAATGATAACTAATTCTTTGAATTCTATTACGGTGTATAAGTATTTGTGATCGTACAAGTTATTGAGTCTCCCTCATCAAGAGTAGCTGTTCCAGCTAATGTTGCCGGACACTTCGGATCTCCGGTAATACTTGTAATTGAATAACCTGTAACAGGATCTTCAGTTATGCTATTTGCATAGTTTGAATCAACAGCTTTTGATGTTCCTGATGAAACAGGTAATCCATTGATCTTCATGGTAAAGTCTTGTGCTCCAAGTGATCCTCCTACTACATTATTAATGAGTTTGATATATGACTGAGCGTCAACATTTGTAATGGTACAAACCGCACTTCCATCAGCTGTAACATTTACATTACCATCCTGATCACAAGCGTCGCTATTTGTTTGAATGTATACACCAACTCCATCAGCTGTGCTTGCCGTTTCTTCTACAACATGAGATCCAGCTGAGACAGTATAAGTTACTCCAAAATCTCTTGCGATATCATCAATGAAAAGATTGAAGCTAGATGCATCCTCATTTCCACCATGAAGATTTTTAACAACTTTATTAACCGTCAAAGTACCTTTTGTGTAGGTGTTTATAACTGTACATGTTGCATTTCCATTTGCCGGCACATCTACAGTTCCGCCTGTACAGTCAGCACCATAGGTCAAAGCATAATCAGGGTAAGACCCTTCTGTTACGCTATGAGATTCGGCTGAAACTGTAAGAACAGCTCCATCGTGCAACGGACTTCCTGTGTTACCGTCTACATAAAGATCAAAATCTTTTGCAGCCATAGAACCGCCAACAACCTCTTTCACTAGTGTAAGTGTTCCTTCTTGCGGTGGATTACACAAAAATCCATCGTTATGTCTTGACTGTTCTACTGAGAACTGAACATCGGCTACAACACCGTCTGTTTGTGATGCATTTCCTATTTGAGATCCATCACAAGTGATACCTGTGCCCTGATCAAGTGGTCCGCTATAATTATCTTGAGGTAATGGATCAAGCCCCAAGATTCCCTGACACCATGCTTTTCCTATAAAGTAAGTTTCTCCTGGAAGAAGCGGTGCTCCATTTTCCAAAACTCCGCCTTGAGAATCTGCAAGCGCTAAAACAGCGCTGTCTGAGATCCCTTGGATGCTGTCTTGCCAGAAGACACTTCTCTCTTCATCTTTTTCTAGAACATTGTCTCCATCATCTTTCCAGAAAACAAAGTTCAGTTCATTTTGCAGTTCTCCTTCATTGTCACCCACAGTTGTGTCAACTTTTGACTCAGGAGTTGTTTGCGGGTTATTTTCCGGTGTTGCTGTAACCGTAAGGTCCATACATGCCCATGCCGGATTATTCTCAACATGAAGCGAGATAGTATCCTCACCAACATCACCAGGCTTTAAGTCTGCAAACTTAAAGAAGTACTTGCCCAAAAGATCGCTCGGATCCCATGATGTCTCCCGGCTTGCAACAAAATCACCATCGTGATTTGTGATATAGCTTTTGTTGTCAACCTTAAGATCAATAACTCCGGCTGTGAAAGTGTTTCCTGTTGAGGTTTCGGAATTTGTGAACCATGCGCCAGTAGCGCCGACAACAAGAGCTCCCACAAACGCGATCATTGACAAGCTTAATAATATTTTTTTCATAGTCTTTTAAGATCTGCCTGATAACAACCTTGTTAAATTGCCATCACTGCAACGATCTTTTTTAATCATTTACATTTCATTGATCTGTCTGCGGCTCTAACCTGCTTGTGGTACTGGGGTAAATTCATTATATTCATCCACATCTGAGCACTTAAAATCAGCGTTATTTCTAACCTGCACCGCATAAGCGATCATATCTGCAGAGAATTTGTCCGTCTGAGCCTTGTCGCCCATTCCGCCTCCGTCACATGTTATGGTGCCTGCTGACTTATCGACTGTCTGGTCACCTGCACACCATGCGATATAGACTTGTCTTGTAGAAGCATTTGTCAATGGAGTTCCGTAAGTTGAATCTGCTATTACAACATCGCTAAGACTATATAATGTCTCGCCATCCTCCGCTGTAAGCGCGTCATCTCCGGCATTGTACAAACCGTCTGAGTTATTGTCCTGCCATACAAACACCTCTGTGTTTTGGGCAAGTTCACCGTCTTGGATCCCATTGTCTGTTGTGTCTCCCGCTATAAGCTCAGGATCTATAGGTGTATTTTCATCGTTTATTTTGTTGGCTACCAAAAGACATGCCCAACCGTCATTCTCGCCGACATGCAAGCTCAAATGCCTGCTTCCGCGATCAGCCGGTTTGATGTCATCAAAGCTGAAGAACTTCTCGTCTGTCAGATCTTTTGCTTCCCAACTTGACCCCGCAACAGTGCCATCGTTATAGATAGCTCCCTTGCTGTCCACTGTAAAATCTATTGTACCTGCGGTAAACACATTTCCTGAAGACAGTTCAGAGTCGTTGTAAAAAGCAATAGTTCCGCCGACAGCCAAAGCTCCAACAGCAACAATAGCAGCCAAACTAACTAATATTTTTTTCATATTTTAATGATCTGGAGTTATCCTTGAAAAAATTTTATTTTATAAAAATTTTGTAAGGGTAAAATCAAGATGTTAATTTCAGAACATCAGCCCCGTACTCCGGAGACCCGGAGTACGGTATCTGTCATTTAGAATGTGTGACTTGAGTTATTTCTGTGCTGTACTACATCAAACTCAAAGTCTGCCTGCAATGTGTCGCTTTGAACTTCATTTCCTGTTGCTCCTGGAAGGCTCCAGTCTACACCAATGTAGTATGTTGTGCTTCCAACCAATCTTCCGTCAACAGCGATTCCCTGACATTCCTTATATGTGGAAGGAGTTCCGGCTGTTCCTGTCTGTCCGTTACCGTCAGAATCTGTTGCATCACAAGCGTTTGTGCTATCAAGCAACGCTCTATACGCGCTCAAAGCATCCCACATATTTATTGTGTTTGGATTTGAACCTACAACAGCTTGAGAAACAGACTGCTCATTTCCATTTTTTATATTATCACCCTCTTCCGGATCAACTGCTGGGTCATTCTGAAATCCGGGAATTGTTCCGTCGTCTATCCATGCTGAGCTTAGCAAGTTCTCGTCTATCTCTCCGTTATCCTCTGTTATTCCGGGAGTTTTTCCAAAACAATCTGCGTCATTTACATCTTCTGTCTCAGGTTCTGTACATGTGCCTCCATTGGCAACGATATTGTCTATAACAATTTTTCCCCAAGCGTCATTGTCGTAAACATGAAGTGAAATAGTGTTCTCTCCGTAGTCACCCGGCTTTAGATCTGTGTACTTGAAAAACTGCTGCTGAGCTCCAAGGTCTGTCTCTGTCCATGAGTTGTCACAAGGTGTTCCCGGCTGTGGGTACTGGTAAGGATCTGCTGGATTAGGAGCTTGTCCTTCATATTGCCAAGTGTATCCTTGTCCTGTTTCTAATTCCTTACAAATCATTCCGTTATAATGCGCTGTACTGTCTATCTTAAGGTCAATTGACCCTGCTGTGAAAGTGTTGCCTGTTGATGTTTCTGTGTCTGTAAAGAATGCTGTAGTTGCTCCAACAGCAAGAACACCAACGAAAGCAAGCACTGATAGACTTAGTAAAATCTTTTTCATATTTTTGTTGAATTTTTTCGGATGCTTCTGCGTATTACTACACAATAGATAGTAAAGGCGCAAAACGCTATCCTTGTTTCGCAAAGGCCGTTTCCATTTTTTCACATACCGGAGACGGTCTTTGTTTTTAATTTTCTTTGTTTTAAGCCTTTCGACTTTTTACTTTCAATATTTTTGAATTTTACATAAAATACCTTTTTCTTTTTGTCTGTATCATTTTGTCATTCTGAGCTTGTTTCCCATTCAACTTTTAAAAAAGTTTTGCGGGAAACAAGTTCAGGATGACCGGATAAAGATATTTTGTATATTTAAAAATATTTTAGAGAGTAAATTTATTTTTACTAATCACGCCAGAAAATAAATAAATTTACTTTTTTATTTAAGGCTGTTGTTAATAATTTATTAGTATTTATATATTACTCCTCTTAGAGAGAAAAATCAAAGAAAAAATAATAAGGAAATTGACTAATTTTAATAAGGAAATAGATCTAAAAAAATAATAAGGAAATTTTTAAAATTCCTTATTTTCTTTATGTTTTATATACTTTTTCTATATCTTATTGAAGCTTGTAAATTAACCTTACGCGAATTATTATGTAAACCAGACCTCACATTTTAATAGGGAAATTATTTTCCTTTAATAAGGAAATTTCTTATTTCCTTATTATTTCCTTATCAAATAATAAGGAAATAGTTATCCACAGGTCAATTTTGAGAGTACTTGCCAAGTACAATATTCCACTTTATCTTCAGAAGATCAAATAGCGTATTTAAGTAAGAAAAAAATGTCACTTTTGAACCTTTTGGATTTTTCCATTCTACCGGAACTTCTTTTATTTTAAATCCTTGAAGTTTTGCTATCACTATAAGCTCAACATCAAAACCCCATCTTTTTATGGTTTGTTGCGGAAAAATGTTATCCACAGCTTTTTTCGAGAACAACTTAAACCCTCTTTGCGTATCGTAAACCCCGGGAACCGCTATCAGTCTTATTATGTATTTTGAAACATCTCCCAACAGTTTTCTATACCAGATATTTTCTTCTTTTATCTCTGAGCCTTTCATCTTTATGGAAGCTATGACAAGGTCATAACCTTTTTTGGCGTCTGCCAAAAAAACATCCAGGTTGTTTATCTTTACAGAGTTATCAGCATCCATAAAAAGCTTATACTCACCTTTAGCTTCTTGCATTCCTTTTTTTACCGCGTAACCTTTTCCTGAGTTTTTTTTGAGGTCTATTATCTTTAGCTTTGGCATCTTTTTTTGATATTCGGAAACTATATTTTTTGTGTTATCATTTGAGCCGTCATTTACAATTATCACTTCATAATTAAGGTCATTATTCAGAAAATACTCCTTTACATCTAAAAGAGTATTTTCTATCCTTTTTTCTTCGTTGTATGCCGGAATGATCACTGATATGAATATATTATTTTCCATCTTTGTCTTTAAATACAAAAAATTTATAACCAAAGAAATTCCAGAAAAATACAGCAACAGAACCTGATATCGCGCCGGCGTTTGCCGCTATGTAATACGGCAAAACATCACCATAAGCATAAACCAGCGTGTACACTAAAAAGGCTACGATCGTATTTATCATCATTCCTAAAAAGCTGACTAAAATAAAACGAGAGAACTCTCCCTTGTTCACCGAGTACTCTTTTACCCCAAAGACAAAACTCTTGTTCATAATGTAGCTATTTAAAACAGCTGCTAAAAAAGCTGCCATTTTAAAAAGAATGAAAAACACTCCTGTTACCGCTCCGAATAAAAAGATCAAGAAATTAAAAACACCAAGGTCAACGGCCGTGTTCATTACTCCAACAAAACTAAACTTTAATATTTGGATCAAGGATCTCATTACTATTAATTTATCAGAAAAATGCCTCAATTACAATTTTAAAAAGAAAAAACGGCGGGATGCTACCCGCCGTTTTATTAACTCACTAAAAAATCATTAGCCGCTTTTTTGATGATGATCAACAGAAATATCACCCGAGACAACCAGGTCTCTTATTTCTAAGATGGTGTTATTGCTATCACCCTCATGCTGAGAGAACATAAGTAAAAAGCCGTTTATTATAAATCTCTCAATAGCGTCCCAATCAAAGCCTTCTTTCTTGGTTACAACTACATTATTGGAATTCACACATACGGTATGAATTCCAAAAGATCTGTATTCCAATAAATAATAAACAAATTCTCTTGAATGCTCAGGAAGTTGACTTAAGATGTTCACATCCTGAATATTAAGAGGACTTTTTATCAAAACAGACCTACCGTAGCTCAATAAAGAAATATTCAAATGAAAAGCCTTGGTTTGACTACCAAGAAAAACCACTTCTATGCGACGACTCACATCACACCTCCTTATTTTTGTGCTAAGACCTTATTCTTAAAGTACAATACTTAAGACTTATAATCAATACTCAATTCTCTATCCTGTTATAAACATCATCGTATCTTTGTATGTCATCCTCACCGGTGTAGCTTCCGGTCTGCACCTCTACTATTTGCAGGTCTTCACTGTTAAGGTTTGAAAGCCTGTGCTTGTTGCCCGCCGGTATGTAGGTGCTTTGATTCTCTTCAAGCTCAAACTCTTCATCTCCATTTACTACGCTGGCAACACCGCTTACCACCACCCAATGCTCCGCCCTGTGCTTGTGAGACTGCAAACTAAGCTTTGCTCCCGGGTAAACGGTTATTTTTTTTACCTTATATGTTGGCATATCGACAAGGACCTGATACTTTCCCCATGGTCTGTGAACTATAATGTTATGCTCTATCTCATCATAATTATTTTCTTTTAGTATCTCGGTTATTTTTTTTACATCCTCGCTCTCGCCTTTTTTCTGGACCAGAATGCTATCGTTGTTCTCAATTATTATAAGGTCATCAACTCCGGATGCGGCTATCAGATATCCGCTTGTTGAGTGCGAAAATATGTTGTTTGAGTTTACGCTTAAATATTTTTTATCATTTTCAGCACCCGAAAGCGCATCTGCAAGAGAGTCAAATGACCCTATATCGCTCCAGCCAAAATCACCCTCAAAAACGATCATATTATTTGATCTTTCCGAGATGGCGCAGTCTATGGAAAGTGACGGCATATTTTCGAACTCTTCCAAAAACTCTTCAAAGCTTTTTTCGAAATATTTTGCTATTTCCGGTGAATGCTCTCTCAGCTCTTTTTCAAATGTCCTTGCATTAAAAAGATACATTCCCGAGTTCCAAAGATATTCTCCGGATGCAAGATACTTTTCCGCTGTTTCTTTATCGGGTTTTTCCTTAAAGGCCTCTACTTCAAAATATCCGTCTCCTTCATTTGCTCTTTTGATGTAGCCATACCCCGTTTCCGCTTTTTTGGGGGTGATGCCTATAATTCCTATCTTTTCTTTTATCTTTTCTGCGGTATTTTTTAAAATATCCAAGAACGCTTCCTTATCTTTTATGTAATGGTCTGACGGCAAGACCAGTATCGGCTTATCTTCCGGTACTCCTATGTTATCTTTTAAATATTTTATGGCAAGCGATATGGCCGGTGCCGTATTCAGGCTTTTTGGCTCTATTATTATGTTATCTTTTGAAAATCCTTTCTCTACCTCTCTTATCTGGTTGAAAACATTAAAAAAGTTGTCCTTGTTCGTGACAAAAAATATGTTTTCTTTTGGCATTATATCTTTAAGCCTCAGATATGTTTCCTGTAAAAGAGACTTGTTGCTGTAAAGGTTGAGAAATTGCTTTGGATAGTTCTTTCTTGATAGCGGCCAGAGGCGCGTTCCCGAACCTCCGCATAGTATTATTGAGTACATAAGTTCGAAGTTAGAATATGGAATATGGAATTTAAATCTATGAATAATATCTTACTTGAATTTTACTATTCTGTCTAATCTGCTATAATTGTAACTTAAAATAACGGTCTGCAAAACGCCTTTTCTTGTGTCATCCCGAGACTTCTACCAAGACCCGATGAAGGAACAACCGGATCCTGAAACAAGTTCAGGATGACAACAATTATGAATATGCGCAGAAGTTAATTCTTTAAATTATTTAATAATAAAATAACATTAAATTAAAGTTATGGAAAATTCAAAACTTATAGATGTAAAAAGCGTATACGAAGAATTTCAGAGCGAGACCAGCTCTGTGATAATAGATGTTAGGTCTCCAGAAGAATACAACGGAGGTCACATAGAAAAGAGCATTAGCCTACCGCTTGAGCAAGTTGAAAGCGGTATTGAAGGTGCCGTGCCGGACAAAGATACCCAGATATATATGTTTTGCAGAAGTGGCGGCAGAAGCTCGATGGCACAGACGATACTTGCCGACAAAGGCTACACAAATGTAAAAAACATAATTGGAGGTATATTGGAGTGGAAAGACCAAAATCTGCCGCTTGTTTAAAGGATCACAAAGGTCTAATCTTTGTAAAAAAAATGCCGCTTGTTTAAAAAAACACAAAGGTCTAACCTTTGTGTTTGATGTGTTGCTTGACGACCTCCGCCTACCTCGCCCTTTAAAAAAGGCGGGGTTCTTTGCTGGTCTTAAAAAATAGAAAAAACCGCCGGTATATACTTCGGCGGTTCTTTATAAGTGACTGCTATTGTTTGTTGTTATATTATGAGATTCGAGTTTTAGTCGAACACGAAGTCAATATCGGCGGCGCCGCTGCCGAGCTCATAGTTATCGAAACCGGCATTTCCGGCTTCGTGTCCGACACAATTGCCATCGCCGGCGCTTAAAGCCAGCCCTACCACGGGGTCACCGCGACCGCCGTAAAGACCATCTTCGTCGAAGTCCAGACATTCACTCCCTTCTCCAGAACCAACATTCCCTTCCTTCATTGCTCCTAAAAGACTCATTTTTCATCTCCTTTTGTTAAGTTGCAATTTATATTGCCTTATTATTATATAACACCGTTTCAAGATGTCAATACATGTAGTATTGCAATGTCAAATCTACACTCTGTTTATAATTTATAAGTAACAAGAATAAAAAATACCGCCGGGATCCCCGGCGGTATTTAAGTGATTATTTTTACTACTCGTAACTTATCATAAAAACGTTTTTATGATCATGAGTTTTTATTTTTACCTTCTTTATCTCGACATCATTGACCTTAAAGTCAAACGCCGGCCAACCTTGGCGCCATAGTCGGACGCTCATTGTCTTTTCCGAAAAGTCAGAGATTGCCATGTAGCTGGCGCCATCTGATAAAATAACATCATCCCCTTTTTTGATGTTTAGCATCTTTATGAGATTTTTTCTTTTCTCAATATCGACCGGCCTGATAACATCGGTAACCCCCCGAAGAGGCTGTTCTTCCGCCGGAATAGATATTTTGGCCTGGACCACTTTCGGCTGAACGGCGCAGCCATTCAGAGCCATAAACACCACAATAAGAAGCAGAGCAATGGGTCCTACAAGAAGATAAGCAATGATCCTGCCCATCCCCATCTCTCTGATATGTTTTGCGTTTTGCATAGTCATAACAGCGCCCTCATATGAAAGTTCAACAAAAAAACTGCTGTATTAAAGTTTAGACCAATAAGAAAAAAAGTCAAGCAAAAAACCCCGCTCAATACGAACCGGGGTTTTATGATAAATCTTTAAGGGATATTTTGTTTTTAATGATCACAAGAAGATCGTTTTCTCATTATGAAACGCATAATATTCCGCATATCTTCTTCCAGCTTAGCTGCTTCTTTGAGTGTATCGGAACTTGAAGCTATTTCCGCCCCTTCCTTAGCCTCCTCATTATCACCGGAATAACAAACATGTTCTTCCGGGAATAATTCCTTCTCCAACATACTTACAAGATCCTCTGTTATGGTATTCATCGCTATGCTCCTTTTTAAAAAAATAATATGCAAAGGCTACTATTTCAAAATACATCTTTCATAAAAATTCGTCAATCATTCCGCTGTTCATATCTCATTTGACAATATTATAATTTTGTATACTATAATTAAAGTACCTGAATTTCTTACAGCAAATTAACAACATGGAGGATAAAAAATGAACACCGCACTTGATACAGATAGCGCCGGCCTAGACCTATACCAAAAACAAGTATATCAAATGATTGACTTGGGATTGCCTAAGCTTGTCGGTATGGACGACAGGCAGTTTGTGAGCTACATGGAACCCTTGATGGAACCGGTAAGCGAGACCCTGGCATCGCAAGGACACCAAGCATCTAATGGTCATATCCCGTTCTTGCTGGTACCAAATCTTGCTTGTGCTACAAAAAAAGTAGAGTTATTGAAGTTTGATAACAATGGCAAGGCTTTGCTTAATGGGTTATTTATAAGAAATGAGTGCTGGTTACCCCAAAAAGGGAAACCCTATATCCTCACAAATATCGTGCTTTCTGAACCGAGGCAGCACCAAAGAAGATTTGATGGATGCCTACTAACACCGGAAGAAGAAGCGGAACTTCTGAAGCAAGAAGGTAGTCTTGTATTTACCGCAAATGAGGCTGTGATCCTTGCCCTGCTTTACCCGGAAGTCATCAACTCTCTTAAATGTTTAAAGATCTTCGGTTCTTTGTACCAAGAGCGTTATATGAACCTCTATGTGAGGTACTTATACAGCCATGGAACGCCAAGGCTGGCAAGTCACAATGATGGACTGATGGATCTTGGTCCGAAGCACAAGTGGATCATCCCTAACGCCTCCGCCAGAAGGACGGTATAAAAAAGTGAAGACAACCCTATAAAAGGACAGTAAAAAAACTGTCCTTTTTGTTTAGAAAAATTAAAAGAGCGCGATGATATTGCGCTCTTTTAAGGAAGAATTTTAAGATGCCAAAATAGCCAGCAAGACCAGATACAACCTCTTCTTAAATAAGAGGCGTCCTGCCTCGTAGGCAAGTACTATCAGCCATCCGACAAGTAAGGCAAATAGAATAGCTGCAACCACATACAAAGCGTACACAAATCCACTCATATCCTCGCCTTGAAAATCATAAAACTCGCTCTCTTTAAACTTAAAACTAAGCGCAAAGAAAAGAACCTTTTTATGCCAACTTTGTTTTAGGTATTTCACTTTCATGACGCATACCTCCTGTATTTATTTTTCAGAGATCAAAATTTATACTTTTATATTACATAAAAACTCAAAAATGTCAATAAATTTTAAAAAAGATCTAGCGAGTCAAATTGCTTAAAAAATAAGAGATGCCATCATCAACATACCGAATATAAGCAAAAAATAACCGAAGTTTACCTTCTTAGCAAGCTTTAAAAATAGATGGATGGTTGCAATACCAAATATGAAAGAAAAAATAAATCCAAATATATTTTCGGATGTTAAAGAAAATTCTTTTATATTCAAAAGAACATTCCCCGCCAAGACTATCGGGATACTCATAAGAAAGCTTAATCTTAAAGCATGTTCTTCATCGAACTTTCTAAAAAGCAAGGAAGCAACTGTGAGTCCAGACCTGGAAAGTCCGGGCAGAGCAGCAAATCCTTGAGCTACTCCAAGAGCTATGCCGTCGGCCTTTTCAAGCTCACGAGAAGTTCTGTGATGCTCTCCCCTCTTTCTTTTTAACTGCAAGAAAGCGGTAACTATCAAAAATGCGCCTATCGTAAAATTGACAACATCACTTGAGAGCTTAAGACTGTTTTCCGCGTCGGCAAATATTTTTAAAAGGAAAAGTCCAAGCAAACCGCTTATCAAAGTGGAAATAAAAAGAAAATCGAATATTTTTTTGTTTTCTTTCGTAGCCTTTTTATAATTGCAAAGCGTTTTAAACACCTCTCTAACCTCTTTTCTGAAATAAACAATAGCGGCAAGAGCAGTACCAAGATGCAAAAACAAGGCAAATTTCACGATATCTTCAAGTCCGCCTCCGCCAAAGAAGTTAACCTTGACCAAAACAATAACGCCCTCCGAACTAACCGGAAGCCACTCTGCTATTCCTTGTATTATTCCAAATATTATTCCTTCAAACATACAAATATTATATATCATAATCCGGAAAAATAAAAATAACCCCGTGATCACGGGGTTATAGAAACAATCTTTATTTCTTACCCTTCTCAAAAGAAGTTTCGATCTCAGATATGATACTATACAGATCAGAAGCTGCCTTTTTCAACTTTTGCAAAGCTTCAAATATCTCTTTTGGTTCCTTGGTCTGCACAAAAACAGAAAAATCCAGGTCATAAAGCATCTTTATCGATGAAATATCAAGAGATATCCTATTTACAAATCTGGTTATCGTCCTTACATCATCACTTGGTCTTTTTTTTCTACCGCTTACACGAGGAAGAATTAAATCTAAAAGAGTATAGGAGCTATCTTGGGTATTTCTGAATCAAGAGTAAGTCAATTACTTTGCAAAGCTAATGAGAGAATAATGGACAAACTTAGATATGAGTTTGATATCACCGCGGCCTAAAAGGCCGCGGTTTTTTTCTTTTTTAAAATAAACTCTTGACAAATAGTTAAAAAAGAGTATTTTGAAAACTAATATCGCACTTTTAAAAAATAACATGGAGAAAAGGCATGTTTATAGACACTGAAATGTTAAATCGAAAAATAAAAGAACTTATGCCACTTATCAAAAAAATAGCTTATTCCCAAGCTAACAGATCACACCACAGCGTACACGCTGACGATCTCATGCAAGAGGCTCTGCTTAAGATACTGAAAAGTTACAGAGAAAACAGTTATTTTAATGATCTCTTAAACAGATATTCTGTTTCTAGCAAAAAGAAAAAAGATGAAGGTTATATTGTCACTACTATAATAAATGCCATGAAAGATTCTATAAGGAAAAATTCTTTCACACCAAGCTCAATGATAATTCAAATAAAAGCTGTTAATAAGATTTCTAGAAAGATCAGCGCTCGCACGGGTAAAGATGCCACTGAAAAGGAAATAATGGAGGAGCTTGGTATTTCTATATCTGAGCTTATGAAAATACAAGAGGCGGATCAGGAGTTATGCCAATACGAAAAAGTATCTTACCTGGAAATAACTAAACAAGACGAACCTTCTGAAGCGCTGGAAAGAGAACAAAAGCTAGCTCGATTGAATGCCTTAATAAAAAGTAAATTAAAACCCAAAGAAGCAAGAATACTGACTCTAAGAACACTTGAAGGACTAACAACAGAAGAAGTGGCTGAGGCACTAGAGATACCCGAGGGAACAGTTAAGTCTTCAACTAGCAGGTCTATAACCAAACTTAGAAAAAGTCTTAAAAAAGCCGCGGCCTAGAGGGCTGCGGGAATCCGCAGTCTTTTAGGCTGCGGATTTTTCTTTTTACAAATCTTAATATATCTCCTCTTTCTTTTCCCTCAAAAAAGAAACGAAAGAATCAAAAACCTTGAGCAAAGCCTTGAACGGCGTCTCTATTATGAAATCCATTATAAAAACGAATATGTTTATGGATGAAAATTTATGAGTAAGCCATCTTCCCATATGAATTATCGGAAGCGTCAAAATATCCCACAAAAATAAAAGGATGCTCTCGTCATTCTTTCTGACCGTCCACTGCCTTGCAATATATCTTATTCTAAAACCAAAGAAACTAACAAAGGCAAAGAAAAGCAGGAACAGTCCTATAGCTATAAAATTAAATTTAAGCGAATTTAGGATCCATATTATACCCCCGAAAGAAAGAACAAAAAATACACTGTAAAAAAATATTGCTGAATAATGTAAAAATCCTTTTTTGCTCTTAAGTTTTATGGAGATGCTTTTCCTTTCTCCCCCATAAACTATTCCATTTACCCCATCAATTATTTTTCTTGTATTATCCGGACCATTCACCGTGGTCTTTCTTGTCATAAGAAAAAGGAATAATGGATGAAAGACAACATTCACGCCAAGCGCGACATAGTGTACGCTGCCAACTATAAAAAGGTCGTATGGCATCTCTATCAAAAATGCCAAAAGTATCTTGGTTGCAAAAATATAAAAAATGGCGCGCACCGAGCTTTTTTTTGTTCTGTATAGCTCATCTTCATATTTCCTTTCTATAAAATCTTGAACTTCTCCGGAAAGAGAATCAAAATCAGAAAATATCTCGCGTGAATTTTTGTGATGTTTTTCTAAAACACCCATCATAGATAAAAAATAAATAGAATCATCCCTTAATACAGAGATAAGCTTTGTTTGGAGCGGATGATCCAACTGGCTTTCCAAGAGCATTTTTACTGAATTGAAATCACTTGCCAGCTTCTTGAGTTTTTCCGAGTCCGCAACAGACCTTGAGCCTATTTCAATCCAGTCCGGATTTCTGATTATCCATAACTTATAAAAAAGCTTGGTCTTGTCGCTTTTTAAAAGGCTTCTATGACAAGCAAGATAGATCTGAGAATATTTTTCCTTGTCTGATATTTTAGAATCAACCACCTTAACATGTGGAGCAATTATATTGTAAAAAGTGTTCACAGATTCCTCTTTGAGTATAGGTAAAAAAAGAGTCTCTTCTATCTCGCACGCCGCAAGACCTATTATCTTTGGATCGAACAAAATAGACTTTGACATATTATCGGAAGCATCCTTTGCATAAGACATAAAAAGAAGATCCTTCTCAATAATGCTCTGGATCCTCTCCAATACGATTTCCGGCAGCTCTGCGCTCGGCAGATAGCCGGCCTGCATAAGCTCAAAAACAAGCGCCTTGGCTATTTTCTCATTTGAATAACCAAAAGTAACCCTTCTCTTCAGTATCCTCTCTATGGCATTTCTTCGTAAAAGATGCTCTTCTTTGTAATCCAGCGCTGTTCTTAGTTTTTCATAATATCTCGCAGCGTTGCTGGTTATTTTTCCTGCGCCGATAAATCGCTCATTCTTTCCAAAAGAAAGATAATCCGGCACCTTATAGTTCTCTATCTTAAAAAGAAGTTTATTTACATTTTCTGATATCATAGCTCCTAAATATTTATAACATTATCACAAGAGTTAATTCTACAACATTTCTTTAAAAAAATCACTATTTAAAAAATATTGCAAAGTATTGTTATTTATGTTAAAATTTTAAATTAGTAGACGAAGTTTAGACAAAAGAGGTTTTCACAAGCCATTTTGTTCTGGTTTCAGATCTAAAAAAGGTCTTTAATTACAAGCAAATATAATACAATCAAAAATGGCTTACGATGACAATAATGGTGGTGGATTCCAAAGACAGATGCATCAAGGAAACTGGAGCTGTTCAAAGTGTGGAGCTTCTATAACAGAACTTCCTTTTGAACCGGACCCTTCAAGACTTGATCAGCTTCAATGCGGAGAGTGCCACAAGAAAAGCAGAGCAGAGAGAACTTTTGGAAACAGAGATGGTTCCCAAAGGCAACCAAGAGAAATGCATCAAGGAAACTGGAGCTGTTCAAAGTGTGGAGCTTCTATAACAGAACTTCCTTTTGAACCGGATCCTTCAAGACTTGATCAGCTAAAATGCCGAGACTGTCATAGATCAGAAAGATCATACTAATCTTTCTTTGAAATACAGCTCGCAAAAACAAAAACACAGGAATTTATTTTCCTGTGTTTTTGTTTTTGCATTTTTCACATTTGCAACCATATAGTTTTATATATTCGTTGAAATACTCCTTCCCATAATCATAAGAAAGCTCCTCCCCTTTCTTTATGTTTTTCCTTGAATAAATAAAGACCCTGCCTTTTTCTATCTCTATCTCGCAGTTCGGCCTGCACGAATGGTTAATATAACGCGCTTTATTCTCTCTCCCGGATCCGTCTATTGTCTTTTTTGAGCTCACCTCAAAAAGATATTTTCCACCCCTTTCATCAGCTTCTTTGGAAGAAAGCGCCTTGCCGGTATATTCTATTATCTTTGATCCTTTTTTAATATCCTCCTCGGCAAAAAGCCCAAGTCCGGCACTGGACCTTTTTACTTTTGTCTTTATTTTTTGTTCTATTTTCATAAAGAACAATATAACTCATTTTTTGAAATATGCAAAATAAAAACTCAGGTTATCAAAATTTATAAGCTTAGTTGCGATCGCAACTAAGCTTATAGAACTTAACACGAACGATATTTTTAACCTAACAGACCCATTTGCATTTATCTTGGATCTTCTCACATATCTTTTTATCCAGACCATATATCTTTCCCGCGCCCAAAAGACCAAGACTTATAAGAGCAAAGGCGTATATTATATGTTCATCTACGATGTAAGAATGTTCCCCCACCAAAGGAAAGTCCAATGCCGGAAAATAATATAAGATCATCAAAAAAGCCCCGAAAAAAGAGCTAAGTCTCACAAGCGTACCGCTCAAAAGAGACAAACCTATAAGCAAAAGCCCCCATTCATTCAAAAAGTTTATGACAGGCAAGAAACTGCTTTCCGAGATCCAAAGATAAAATCCTGAAAATGTCTTTGCATGGGCCAAAAAACCCGCGGCGGACCATTCCGGATCCAAGACCTTTGTTATTCCTGCGTAAAAGAACATCCAACCAAGAGATATCCTAAGTAAAAACAATGAGATAAGCTTACACTTTTTCATAAGATAAAATTAATTATTAAAAATCTTTCTTTTAGATATTATACAACATAAAACGATCCAAAAACATAATAAGAGACAAAAAAAGAGTGGATAGTCGCATTATGCACTCCACTCTTTCATATTTCTTTACTCTAAATTTTTATTATTCTTTTACTATTACCTCATAGCCCGAAGATGAAAAGATCTCTCTTATCAAATCCACCTCTTGCCCGCTTGGGTTATTAACGGTCACTCCAAGGTGTATGTATCCACCAATCACGCGATCCTCTCCGAGAATACCCTCAACCTTATCCTTAACATCTGACCCCCCGGGTAAAATAGTCACACTGCACATACATTCCTCCTTATCATCAAGATTAATAAAATTTTATTAATAATACAACTCCAAAACAATATTGTCAACAATTGAGGGTCGACCCTTGCCGTGAAAGAGCGTATATTTTAAGCCACCCGCGAATTCGCGGGCGGCTTTATTTTAGACAAAAGGAAGGTATTTGGTCTCTACCTTGTCTGAATACTGCAGTTGGCTAATGATCGCATTGAGCCAAACTTGACCCAAACAAGCAAAAAACCGGTCTTCCCGACAAGACCTACCCTCTTCAAAACCGAGACAGCTTTCAAGGAAGACTTGTATGCACTTTACGACACTGTCCCTTGTTTCATGACAAGGATATCTGGAGACAAGGAGTGCCCTATCACCTTCTTCAGTGATAATGCGAATATTTAAGAAAAACTTTCCATTTTCTGCTTTTCCAACTGCTATAAAAATGTCGCTCGGATGAGCGAGTATTTCCAAAGCAACATCTTTTGATACACTCATATCCCTTTCCCCTTTTAGAAAGTTAGAAATAAAGGTTCCCCGATGCAAGCATGCGGGGTATTGCGCCGACCTTCCTCCAGAGGCGGACAGGCGCTACGCTCGCTCAATTTCGGAGCAAGCTCCGAGGTATTGAACC
>Ga0114931_10002369_pt1 | contig 23990 bp, 29 predicted proteins | sample 2SBtaG_FD_89579 | JGI IMG/M metagenome (GOLD analysis project Ga0114931, IMG submission 89579) | Deep subsurface microbial communities from Kolumbo volcano to uncover new lineages of life (NeLLi) - 2SBTROV14_V59a metaG | ecosystem: Environmental > Aquatic > Marine > Volcanic | place: Kolumbo... | reverse complement strand
GGATTCTTCCACAGAGTTATCCACAAGATCTGTGGACAACAACGAAAGCGCCTTATAGACAAGAGGTTACTGCCCTATTCTCTATTAGGCATGAAATCTACACGCTAAACTAAACCTATGCGGCAAGCACAGGTAGATAGATAGCCCGGATACCCCATACTCCTTAAGCCAAAGGAATAGGCGAGCGCCCTACAGAAGAATCTATTTGCGAAAACGACAAAGGAGTTGGTCGCGATGGAAGCCTCTCTCCGAAAAATACTGTCTGCGGGGAACTTTAATCAAAAATGCTACTCAAGATGAGGTGACGTCGAGCCCATTGCATTCGCGGTAGAATTCATAAAATCTGTCATCGCCGCTACCTGGCGGCTGGTGCCAGCGGTCGATTCCGTCATAGCGCACATAGGTCATGGATTAGCATCCATCTGGCCGTCCATTACGGTGGCGACTTCGACGACACGCGCCAACCACTATACCCACCACTCCAATGTGTAATGATGCACTACCGCCTTCAACACATCGCTACGGGTAATGATCCCCGCCAACTTACCTTCACTGACGACTGGCATGGCCCCGATATGTTGCTCAACGAACAAACGAGCTATATAACGTACGTCGGTGTCAATTCGCGCCACTAACACTCGCGGTATCATTAGTTGCTCAACACTCACGGTGCTTGCATGCGGGAATTGCCGCTGGTGACTTTCTGTCACTCCGGCCAGGTATCGCAATATGTCACGATCCGATACGATACCTACTAGCCTGCCTACAGAGGAGACAACCGGAACATGGCGAAATGCGTTGAACTGAAAGTGTTCCAAGGCCTCAGTGATGATCACCTCGGGGGCCAAGGTTAAAACGGGTGAAGTCATCACCTGCTCTGCCAACAAGACTGAAGGATTGTTCGGCAATTGTTCGACCGTGCGATAAGTCTGGTCAGCCAGATGCTGTCGACCATGCTGCGTAGAGTCATCGGTATGCTCCATCACATCAATGGGAGGCTCTGCGGCAACTGCCTCTGTTTTTTCCACAATAGGTTTTTTAAATACCTTTCCCAACGGCATGAGTTCATGATTATTCAGTCCATAAATCTCAAAAAACGCCACTGCTCTTTCCTCTTATAAATAAACAGTGTTCTTAGTCATACCAACCGTTGCTTCTGGGATCACAGTTCAGGATAACCAGCACCGAACAAGACTTGTGTTGAATTCTCCGAAGAAATCCACACCTATCCCCCAAACCATTCTTGATTCCCGCTGGAGACATAGCGAGCGATTTCTGAACCCTTCATTGTGGCGCGACGTCACTATCAATCATGGCATAAGTGAACTGGTATTGTGTATCACCCGGATTGTACTGCCGACTGGCGGCATCGTTTGCAAAGTGGAGTAGAAAGTCGAAATTTTCGATTTCATGCTACGCCTATGATATTCAATAGTGGTTTGTTCCAGGACATCGCCATCTGGACCAATAACTTCCAAGTCGACATGACCCGGAATAGTACCCCGCCCAAGCGTGCTGTGTGTCAACTCCCCGTAGATCCTGACCTGAGATTCATCCTGTACAATATGCACATCGGTCACGGTGCCAATTTTCGATGAGACCTTTTCGATATTTAATGTATTTTCGCGGACAAGATCTCTACTCATCGTTGCACATCCAGTTGTCATAGCAACCATCGATATCACTGCTATTGTGACAAAAATACGGGCATGCCTATTCATTTTATATCTCCTATTTTGCCAGGGCGCTGAAAATCATCGATATATCTCGGGTTAAAACGCTGGCACAATCAACGATGATGCACTCTGAGAGCGTCGGGCTCGCTAAACTAGTGTTGCATATTGGCTGACCCCGATTTCCGAGCTGTGATGATTTGATACTGCAACGGTGTCAACGTCGGCAGCTTTTGCAAAAAGGCAACCATCGCCCAAATGCGCTTATCGTCATGCGTTTTGCCCCAAGCCGGCATTCCGGACGCCTTGATGCCATGTTTGATAATCCAGAATTGGCGCCGCGCTTGTTTATCACCCTCTTGCTTGCCGTATTCGCGCCCTCCTGTCGCCAGGGCCTTGCTAAGATTTGGCGGCGAGGGGTAAAGTCCCAGCGTCATATCACTCTCTTTCTTCCCCGGCTTCAGATGACAGCCGGTGCACATGTCATTGTAATCGGCCCCGCCTTCCAGCAATAAACTAGGGTTACTTAGGTCGGGAACCTCAACAATTTTTGAGGCGTGTGCGATGGACGACTCGCGGAGGGTCGTGAGCGCCCAGTAGGTCAGTTTGTTATGCGGTACATCTGCCCCTATTGGATAGATGCCGGAATAAAGAAAGCCTATGCCACCAAAGACTGCGACGAGGACCGATGCGATGACGATTTTTGCGCTCATGTACCCTGACCTTTCATCACTAACAGATTAGTTTTTGTCATGATCGTCGGAATGGTACTGGCCATCCATTTTGTGGTGGTGACTACCTTGCTTATGATCGCCATCGTCAGATTTGTGATGGTCACCCGTCTCTTCGTCTGCGTCTTGAGCACCCTTACACTGCTCCATCATAGCCATCATGACTGGGTCTTTTCTATCCATACTTCCCATTCCCTCCATCCCTTCCATTTTCATCATTTCCGGGCAATTCGGTGCTTCCGACTTACCCATATGTTCCGATGGATCGTGGGCATAAGCAGGGTTCAATAGAACTATGCTTGTTACCGCCATTAACACCGCCTGATACAGTTTTTTCATTTAACGCTCCTTATAAAAGCAGGATGGACGATCGCTATCGCATTCGCGATATTTCAAAACCCTTCATCGACGCATTGGCCTCGGCAATAGACGCAGTTGCAATTGACATGATGGCATGCGACGTCGGAACGATGACTCCGATACTTCATTCGAGCCCAAGGGACCAGTAAGCTCTTGATCCATGATGGGGAATAGTGCCAACGTAAAACCGCACGCAGATCTCTACGCGATGAAAAATTGCTTAAAAACCAGCGATACCCAAGATTACCAAGATTCGCATACAGTACCCGATTGACGATAGATGTTCGCATCTGAGGCAATAATGCCGACTTCCACAAGTGATCATAGTCATCCCGGTTCATCAGACTTTTGGCTGCAAGCGTTCCAGAGGTCATTGCCAGGCGCAAACCAAATCCCCACAAGGTATCCTGGAACCCGGCCTGCTCACCTACCTGGGCATGCGCTCCAGAGTAACCACTTTTGGGTATTCGAAAATTGCCACTGCCGCCATGGGGAACCGGGTTTTTCATCTCAAGACCAACCAACTCCTTGAAGGCCTCAACAGACTGCTCAACATAGTGCTTCTCTCGATTAAATCCCTCGAATATGCAGGTTTTGACGGTTCCGCGGCCGTTCATAACCAGAAGGTAAGCGTACCCCTTGGGCGCAAGCTCATCGTCACAGATAACCCAGAAACCATTCGCCATATCGCAATCGAAATGAAAGCCCACCGCAATTGCGTCTGCAGCTCGTGGGCCCACAGCCAATATGGCTTCTCCATCAAGGTGTCGCAGACGGCTGTTGAACTTGACCTCTACCCCGAGTTCAAGTGCCTGATTCAGGAGGGCGGAGTCCAGACTATCGGGCCCTGGGCCACGCTCGATCATATAGAACAGAGGTTCGCGACTGCAGATTTCATAGCCACGTCGTTTTGGATCGAAGACCCAACCCCGCGCGCAAGGCATCGCCATAAAAGCGGTCGTCAGTCCCTGGGTGCGCATGACTTCGAGGACATCGGCTTCTGTCGTCCAGTTCTCCAGGCCCTGAAAATCTCCTCCGAAACGACTTCCTACTTCAGCATGCGCCTCGTGAACCACGACCCGGTGACCGTTTTGCGCCAAGGTGATCGCTGCGACCAACCCTGCCGGGCCTGCACCGGCAATTTCAATAGGACACGAACCATCGGTCATCGGTTTATTTTCAAATGGCATTCGTTACGAATCCAAGTAAACACTGCTTAAAATTATAGATTGCCCATCTGTTAACAACATGACGCGTTGATGATAAATTTGTCATTTATTGATGGGGGCATATCAAGAATGAATGATCTGACCTTTGCGCAGAAACTGCGATAGTGATGCGCTGTGTTCCCGATTTATTGCCCTTGCGATCGACGGTTAAGAAATCTTATGGGGACCTCTCCGGTGGGGATGTCTTCACGTTGACCAGCGATATGGCCGCCAAGGTGAGGAGTACGCCTAATATCGTCGTGATCCCGATCCACTCATCATAGAAGAGTGCTCCCATCATTAATCCCAGCACCGGCACGAGGTAGGTAAATACATTGGTGCGATTGAGCTCGACGGTCTCCAATACCTTGCACCACAACCAATAGGCCAGCGCCGTGCCAGCCAGGCTGAGCGACAACAAAGAGGTGGTGAATGCGCCCGTCCATGCGATATCTCTCGTATTCTCCATTAACACCGCCGCAACCACCAACGGCACTGCTCCTATCAGTAGCTGAATGGCCATCGCCACAACGGCGTCTATGGTCCCAGCGATCTGGCGAATCAGTACGTTTGATATAGTGATCCCTATCGCAGCAAGCAACAAATAAGCGAGTCCAGTTACAAAGTTCATTCCCGCAACGCTTATTCCTGGCCAGGCTATGAACACAATTCCAGTAAACCCTAATATCAAACCCGCTATTCCGAACTTGCCGAGACGTTCATTGAGTATTAGAAATCCGACGACTCCGGCCAGGAGTGGCTGGGTGTTGGAGATGACGGTTGCGAGCCCCGGTGAAATGAATTCCGAGGCATGAAACATGCCGATAAACGCCAGCGTTGTCGCACCGAGCCCGATCCCCCCGAGTTGTAACCAAGTCTTTGTATCGCGCGGTAGCGGCTGCCGCAGTGCTACGGCGACAAGCAGCAACGCAAGGCCCGACAGCAACGCTCGCATTGCCGCGAAATGCAGGGGCGGCGCACCCTTCATGCCAAGCGCAATCAGCGGAAAACAGGCCGCCCATAAAAACATCACCAATAACGCCTGCACCACCCACATACCATCCTCTGCTCATGCGTCATCCCCGTTGAGAAACCATGATAGTGTGCCGTACAAGGAGGAAGCATGTCTTTACGCAACAAAAGCGACGTCTCCTGCGGATAATTGGAACGGAACGCGCCACCTTCAAAATAGCGACGACGGATCTTATATACAACATGCACCGGTGGGCGCATATGGCAAGACGTGTACCTGACTTTAATGCCGGAACCTACAGTTGGTATATATGATCACTACAGCGTCAGAATGCTCCGGTAGGCCGCCACCTCGACACGATGCTGCGTCGTTTGCCGAAAGTGATCGCGCATGGCATCCAGCGCTTGCGGATCACCGTGCACCAGCTTAATAGCGGTGCCTTTTGCCAGCCGTGATCGTTCCAGCCAGTGCTGAATATCGACGTAGTCGCCGTGGCCCGATAAGCCGTGCATGACCTCCACTCGCGCCTTCACGGGGATCCATTCACCGTGTATTTTTGCGCTCTCGGCGCCCTCCAGCATTTTCGCGCCACGGGTCCCCCCGGCCTGATAACCGGTAAATAATACGGTGGTGCGATGATCTCGCAACAATCGCTTAAGTGGTGCAGAATACGGCCGCCGGTGGCCATGCCGCTGCCGGCAATGATGATGTGCGGAAAATGCAGTCCAGCCAGCGCAATGGAATCCTCCACGCTGCGTGTATACGTGACCGCCTCGCACATCTGATGGCACTGGTCATGGCTCAAACGGTGCTGACTGGAATAACGGCAGTAGATATCCGAGACACTGATGGCCATGGGGCTATCCAGGTAGACCGGCATTTTTGGTATCCGGCCTTCATGTATGAGTGTCGCCAACATATGCTGCAGGGCCTGGGCGCGTCCAACGGCAAAACTCGGGATCAGCAGCGGACCACCCTCTGCGCCGTTTCATTGACAATCCGGGCCAGTTGTTCAAACGGATCCTTAGCGTTATGGCGACGATTGCCGTAGGTAGATTCCAGCAACAGTAAATCCAGTTCCGGCAGTGGTTCAGGCGGGTTCATCAGAAGATCATTCGGCCTGCCCACATCGCCGGAAAAACCCACCCGCTTACCGTCGGCTTCGACAATCAGGCTGCCGGCCCCGAGGATGTGCCCCGCGCCTTGCAGATGCAGCGTAATATCACCGACCGTGAAGGTTTCGCCAAATTCCAACGGTTCGAACAACTCAAGCGATCGTTCGGCGGCGGCGCGGTCATACAGTGGTTGCGGTGTCTCGTGTTTGCTCAGTTTATGGTGTACATAATATCTGGCGTCCTCTTCCTGGATATTGCCGCTGTCGGGCAATAGGATGCCACACAAGGCCTTGGTCGCATGGTGGGTATAGACCGGTCCGCGATAGCCTTTCTTATAGAGCACCGGGACGTAACCGGAATGATCCAGATGCGCGTGGGTCAATACCACGGCGTCGAGTTTGTCGATATCCAACGGCAAGGGCTGCCAGTTGCGCTCGCGCAACCATTTGTACCCCTGGAACAAACCGCAATCCACCAGTATCCGGCTTGAGCCACTCTCCAGAAAGTATTTGGAGCCGGTCACCGTTTCGGTACCGCCCAGAAAGGTGATTTTCATTCCGGATCCCCTAAGCCCGTTCTATGGGAGGCACACCGGGATGCGGTCGTGGCGTTATCAAAGCCGACACTGCGTTTCGGAAACGCCCCGTTCGAAAATTCGACTGCCTGCTGCGTTCTCGCAATATCATTGCCGTTGGGCTGGATCATCTTTGCCCTCCTCTACATTGGAACGTTCCACCAACTTCCGCCATTGGCCCGGGCGCGGTAAAAACTTAGGCACCCGCCGCCGATAGTCACGGTATTCTTCACCGAACTGTTCGTCCACTCGCTTTTCCTCACTGTGCGCCAACAGGCCATAGGCCAGCACAATGAGGGGAAACAGACCCACCGAAAACAGCGTCGGCCAATGCACAACGCCCTCGCCGAAGAGCCCAATGAACAACCCCGTATACTGAGGATGCCGTACCAGACCATACAAACCTGTCGTTGCAAGCCGATTCTGAGAATGCGCACGGTGGAGTTCACGCCAGCCTTGCATGAAAATACCGATGCCGACAATCAGTAGTCCATAGCCGAGTATCATAGAGATCAACATACCTGTCTCGCCCAGACCGAGCAGCGAGGACCAGAGATTGGCGTTGAGATCGCTTTGATTGTTTCGGTCCAACCCGAAAAACCGCGCCAGCAGGTAAATGGTGAGCGGGAAACCGTACATCTCCGCATACAATGCAATGATGAATGCCTGCACCACCCCTGCACTGGCCCATTCACGCCACGTTTTCGGGGCGAGGTAATGGTAAAACGCCCAGGACACCACCACGATCATGATTGCAGCGATGCCCCAAGCGCCGGAATGCCCAATATCTACTGTCATGGTGACATTTCCTCTTGTCAATGTCGTGTCAGGGGCATCACTAAAGCCAGTCGGGCGGCCCTACTCTTGTCGTCTTACCACTCTACTTCATTCCATGTTGGCGGTGATGTTGAATGTACTTTTCGGGTTCCGCCTCGAACGCCTCCCGGCAGGTCCCGGCACAGAAGTAGTAAGTCTTACCCTGATATACACATTCCGCAATCGCAGTCGTGCGGCTGACCTCCATGCCACAAACCGGATCCTTGAAGTTTCGTTTCTTATTTTGTTGTTTCATCACCGTCTCCTTTGATAGATTGGAATCTGGGACGAGCATGAATTCTGCATCTGCTCGATCACCAGCAAGCCGACGAGGCGAAAACGAAATGCCAGATGGAGAACCGTTGCCGGCTTGCCCCCCATGAAATTATTTCCCATAAGCTCCCCCATGCAGATTATCGCAGAAGCGCTTGAGTCCGTTGTAGACAGGGCAGAATACAAGTCCGGCGTAGACCCCGTAGAGAAAACTCTCCACCAGCCCAAGCAGGAATCCCCGCCCCGTCAACCAATCGAAGGCGGGTAGCATTTGCTCGAGAAACTCATGCATGTGCAGGCTTTGCGGCGTCACCAGGCCATACACGACGCATGTTGTGAACATGACCGCGCCCCACAAACCCGCTGCCGTGGAAATCAGTTTAGTGTTAAGCATAACGCCTCCGTCAGTGTTGATGCCCGGAAGGGTTCTTCGGGCCGGCATCGCCATTGCCCGATTTATCTGAGGCGTCATGACTACCATGCCCACAGCCATCCCTGCCATGACCGCCGTGACCAAACAGGTGCATACCTACGAACAATACGCCGATTACCACCCAGAACCAGTTTTGCACCAGCCACTCCATAACCCCCTCCTGTTCGTGTTCGGTAAACTACCCGATGCATACCGCCACATCGGCCGCGGATTCTTGTTTGCCGGATATACTCTCGGCTCGCTGAACCCGTAAATTTCGCCTTGAAGGCGTTACTCGCCTCGTTCAAGAAAGATACGGAGGTGCTCATCCTCAAACTCGACCAGACGGCCAATGAGCGCCGCTACCTGCCGATCTTCCACCTTGCTCCGAAGCTGAACATAAAACTCATAGGTGAAACGTTCGATCGTCAGAGCCAACTCAAGAATCGTTTTGGCCATGCCCGGATCAACGACAAAATAATGATCCTGTATCGATTGCAAACCCTGCACAATGCCCTGGAGTTCCTTAGGCTCTGGTATAGGTTCCGGCACCTCTTTCCCGGTCACTCCCCTATATAGATCCATCAATTCCCGTTCATGCTCTAATTCTTCATTCGCCAACTCTTCCAGGATCGTGCTCATGCCGCCGTCATAAGCGCGAAACCGGGGCGCCCACTCCAGATACATCCGGGCGCAGTATCGCTCAATGGCAATGGCCAACAACAAAATCGACTGATCCTTTTCACTATTCATCTTCATGGCGGATCCTTCTCCATCTTCGTACACGGACGACATCATTGCCGTGTAACCCTTTTGATTTATTTCCACCGAATCGGCGTTACGGCCATCTGGCAGAACCCACCACGAGATCCATTCAAAATGGAACTCACCCGCGCAATAGCCGTCTAGTGACGCGTTGCATGCTGTTCGGAATTTTTTACTCCTCTTCTTTGAGATAAAGGTCATCTCTCCTGAGTGGGATCGCCAACGGTGCGCCGACATGCCCCGCCAACACCTGGTGTACCCCGATACTGCCCACCTCGAAATAGTAAGCCGCGCCAGCCATGTACAGGCGCCATACCCGGTAGCTGGCCTCGTCCACCAGCGCCGCCGCCTGCGGGTAGTGTGCCTCCAATGCCCGAACCCAGCGGCGCAGGGTCAAAGCGTAGTGGCGACGTAGCTCCTCTGTATCAATGATGTCGAAACCTGCCTGTTCCATGGCATCCACTACGTCGCTGATACGCGCCAATTCACCGTCGGAGAATACATAACGGTTCACGAAGTGCGTGATTGACGACTCCTGCCAACGGGTACCGCTGGTGATGCCGTGATTCAGAAACAGACCGCCCGACTTGAGAACGCGCTTGACAGTGTCGAAGTAGAGCGGGAAATTGGCCAAGCCGATGTGCTCGAACATGCCCACGCTGACCACCCTGTCATAACACGCTTCATCGGGCAGGTCTCGGTAATCGCGCATCTCGACCCGCACCAGATCCGCCAGACCCTCGCGGCGCACCCGCTCCAGCGCATAGGTATACTGCTGCTCACTCAGGGTGATGCCATGGGCCTGCACGCCATAACGGCGAGCAGCCCAGCACACCAGTGCGCCCCAGCCACAGCCGATATCGAGCAGTGTCTGCCCCCGCGCCAGGCGTAGTTTGCGACAGAGATAATCGAGCTTATCGCGCTGCGCCGCGGCCAGCGACTGATCGGGATCGCGGAAGTAGGCGCAGGAATAGACCATCTCAGGGTCCAGCCACAGGCGATAGAAGTCGTTGCCGACATCATAGTGATGGGCGATGCTGATCCGCGAATTGCGCCGCGCCGACCGACCGGCGCGTATGCTATGAGAATCGAACAATACCTCGGCACGCGGCAGATGCAGCGCCTCCGGCACCACACTCAGACGCGCCGACCAGGTCAGTTCATGGCGGCGCAGGTATTCAACCAGGTCGAACAAGGCCTCGATATCGCCGACCATGTCCACCTCCCCAGTCAGATAGGACTCGCCGAGGCGCATCAGGTCGCGATGCAGCAACTGCTCACGCAGCACAGAGGGATGCCGGAAGACCAGGGCGCAGGGTGCATCATCGTTGCCGACGATCCGCTCCCCGTTCCAGAGATCGACCGCAACCGGCCCCCGATAGTCCGCCAGAACCAGCACCAGGATACGCCGGGCGGCCGCCGACGCCGCCTCACCGAACGGGTCACCGCCTCGCCTCGGCACTGTCGCCGCAGATTGTGATAATGCTGTCGGTTCACCCGTGTCGGCCATACCCGCCCCATCCCCCTGTCAACAGAAAGAAACCGTCTTGACGAAGTCCGCACCAATCGTTTTTCAGTCGTACGGCGGTGGATCTATCCGCTTGCGCGGCCAACATTCTCACCTTAACCGGTGGATGTGACGCAGTTCTCAACGCAAAAGCGCACCCTATCACCCTGGTGCAGGACCCAGGTCAAGCCCGTTCGATATCTATGGTACGGCACCGATACGGGGTCGGACCAACGCAAGCACCGGAAAAGGTGACAGATTTATTTTTTCAGTGATATGGAAAAGGTGACAGATTTATTTTTTCAGTGATATGGCGCGGATAATGAGGGACTTCTATTCGTGCCATCCTTGGCATTTCAGAGCTACTCAGATTGGTCATTGTTGAGCCAGGTTACCTCTTAAAATAAATCTGTCACCTTTTTCGAAAATAAATCTGTCACCTTTTTCGGTCGCCTTTTTCGGTCAAAAATAAATCTGTCACCTTTTTCGGTCACCTTTTTCGTACAGCTCCACCCCCAACGTGCGCGCCTGATCGAGCAAGGCCGTATCCAGAGTGCGCGGCCCAGGGCCCCGTTCCACCATGTAGAACAGCGTTTTCTTGCCGATCATGTCGTAGCGTTCGCCCCAGGCATCGAAGCCCCAGCCACGATCGCACGGCAAGGCATCGAAATCCGTGTCGATACCCAGCCCCCGCAACAGGTCGAGGACATCCTCGCCGCTGCTCCAGTTCTCCAGTCCCTGGAGATCAGACTGAAAGCGGTAACCCACCTCACGCTGGACCTCGTGGACGATCACCCGCCGCCGGGCCAGGGTGATGGCCGCCACCAGTCCCGCCGGGCCCGCGCCGGCAATCCGGACAGTGTCTTCGCTGCGCTCTTCTGCAACAGTCAATGCCATACAACATTACCCTTCCTGGTAGACTTCGACGCGGTAAAACCGGTTAAAGAAATACGCCGCACGGGTCCGCTCGAACACCTTGCCATACCCCCCGGCCTTTGAACGCATGGCCGCGACAAGGTCTTCCCGCCAGAAATCCGCGAGAAAAGGTTCCAGGCGTGTCAACAGCCAACGCAACGGATAGATGCGGTATAAACGATGATGCGTCGGCAACGGCGCGTATTCGACAATGATCACTTGGCCACCCGGTTCGATGACTCGCACTATCTCGTCAATAACCCGCATCCGTGCATCTGTCGGCAACTCGTGAAACAGAAAAAAGACCAGCACCGTGGCAAAGCTGCCATCTCTGTATGCGAGCTGCTCGGCATTCATGCGCGCCAGACAGATGGCCTCCCGTGCCTCGTTGTTCAACTTGCGCCGCACGGTCTCGAGTTGAACCGTGGCGACATCGCACAAAAAGACAGGACGATCTTTTTTATTACGAACGATACTTGGCGATAACTGGCCATAGACGCAGGTCAGTTGCAGCAGGCGCCCCGGCGGCCGGTTGGCAAGACATTCCAATGTCTGCCTGAGCAGGCGTTTATACTGGCCGAACAAAATGGCGTCGATGATGGGCTGGTGGTCGAAAAACCATACCGCCGGTCGCCACAGGTAGGCCCACCAATAATGCCGCGCCAGGTAGTCGGGGATGCCATCGCTGAATCTGCGCCAGATGGTCAATCGTTGTTTCATGAATGTCCATCACCGGACACCTTTAGCAGATCCCTAGAACGCCATATCCACCCCCATTGCCAGCATATTGCGGAGGTTGGTCGCCGGGTGTTCATCGACACCGCCCCCGATGGGATTTTTCTTGTCGCCCTCAAGGTTGAAGTGCGCGCGTGCATAAAGGCCGATGTTGGGGCTGGGATAGTACTTCACGATCGGGGCGAGAAAAGAGGCGTCCAAGTTAAGCGGCAAGGTGCCGCCCGGCAGCGTCTTCAAACCACCCGGCGACATCCAGTCGTAGCGCAGGCCCAGCATCCAGTTCGAGGTCATGCGCCAGTCCGCCTCGGCGCTGAGGCCGGCGCCATCGGTCTCCCAGACCGATTTGGCCGCCATCGCATTGCCGCCCCAGGTCGGTGCGTCAATGGAGTCGGCAATATAGGTGCCATAGACATCCCATGCATCCCATTGGGCGCGGGCGCCGATACCCCAGCGGTTAATATCCGTGGCCTGATCGGCATAAACCAGAGTACCGCTCATATTCAGGGTCGAAATGGCTGCCTTCGGCGCCTTGTAATAAAAGGCCGATACCTGGGAGCTTGCCGCGCCGACCATGAAGTCATAACGGCCCATGACATAGGTGTCGTAACGGTTCTCCCTGGTCCCGTCCGTGTTCACCTTGTCATTGACCGCCATGCCCAGCTGATACAGGAAGCCGCTGCCAAAGCCGCCCGGCCGACCGTGAATGGAAACCCCGGTCTGGTTGGGTGCGTTATAAAGAAGCGGTTCGAAAGGCAGGATGGCAAAACCCTGACTGCCGCCAAAGGCCGATCCCCGGGTCAGACCGTACATCTTGCTGGAAAAGGCCAGCGGCAGCAGCGGGATACGGTTGATGGTGGGCGGGAACTTTGTGGTATCCGCCTTGGGCCCGATGGGGTTCAGTTGCTGGCGGTGGGTGGGGAAGGCGTAGAGACCGGAGGGGTCAAAGTTGCCCACCTGCACGTTGGCCAGACCCGGCTTGCCAAGATTGCTGAAAATCAGAAAGGCCCGCTCGAATTTTACTGCTGTATTCTCCTCCTGGGTGTTGTACTCCGCCTCCATGAAGTAGCCGAGGTTTTCCCGCGCCGTGCCGCCGAAGAACAAGTTGATGATCTTGGGCACTTCGATATCCACCTGCTCACGGACACCGTCCTTTTTCATCGCGGAGGTCTCTTGCTTGAAGGCGGGACGCTGGATGTCGGCGCGGATACGCACCGCCATGATCTTGGAGATATCATCAACCGTCACCGGCCCCTGTTCGCCCTCAAAGACATGTTTGGCCTGGGTGCCGCCATCGGCGGAGCCCGGCATCTGGTAGCCGTTTTCCTTGAACTGCTGGCCGAAAGGTGTCAGGCGTGGTTCATTGGTATGACACAACGCACAGTTTGCCTCATATTTTCGGGCAAAGGCCGGAACAGCCTTGGCAACCCCCATGTCAATGGCAAACATGCCAATGGCCCCGATACCGAGAAGCCCCGTTGCCGCTCCACGGCGTATTACAGAAGATATCTTTGAACGCATACCGCCCCCTTATGGAAGTTCTGTTAGCAAAAGTGACTCCACACTACTCCTCTCAATCCACTCGACATAACGATCAGCCTGTGGCTTCTCTCTTCGTTTATATGCATACCTTTTGTAGGCTCCCTTGCGCTACCCACCGGTATTTTTTGTATCCATAACACGCCAAGCAACCCCTCGGCCATAACCGGAAAACAGGATTCAAACCCTGCCTGATTCGACCTCCGTTTGCCTGGCAACTGGCGGGAAGGCAAAAACGATCGCCGCCCGGCACACCCAGGCCCCGCAAAGCGGGTAGCCTTTCAAATCTCACTCAGGTACTTTATGCGCTCTCGCTGCAAACACGTTATAGAGCGGTACCCAGATCAGCGCGAAATACCAGCCGTAACCATAGCTTTCAATCAGGCCAAGCAGAAAACTACGCCAACTGAGCCACTCGAAGCCCGGCAATAGTTTCTGCCAGCTTTCATACATCGCATGGGCGGGAAAGGCGAGGTCAAATACAACGCAGAGGGTAAAGGTGATCGCCAGCGTCAAGCTGGTGGCGTGGCCCACACCCGCCAGCGAGATACTCTGTTTGTGGTGTTGACGATTCATGATTCCTCTCCCTTTTCTTTATTCAAATAGCGCTCCGGATCAGTATCGAATTTGTCCAGACAACTTCGCGTGCAAAAACGATAGAGCGTGCCTTCATGCATCTTGCCGTAGCCTTTATCCGTTTCGACCTCCATGCCACAGACGGGATCGATATACTTCTCCCCGCCGCCATGACCAGTGTGCCCGCCGTGGCCCCCGTGTCCATGCACCATGTGGGCGCCACAACCAAAGCGCATCATGACGTAGAACAGACCCGCAAAGATCAAAAAAGTCAACACACCGTCCATATATTCACTCCTGATATTCCGCTACAATTGCGTGTGCTATACGGTTCTCATCTTATCTATACCAACGTCCGACGAGACGAATAACCGTTTTCCCACTCATCGCAGATATGCCTCGCTGGCATATCTGCGCATCATGCGCTGGCTGTTGAAATAGGAGGCGCACTGAGAAATCGCCCCCTTCATCACCGCCGTCCATCCCGAAGGATCCTGGTAATAAAGCGGCAGAATGGTTTATTCCAGTTTTTGATACAGATATTTGGCGTCATCACCATTCGCGGATGCAATGTCGTCGCCAATCGCCCAGCCCGTAATCCCTTCGATACAGCCCTCGACCCACCAGCCGTCCAGAACGCTAAGATGAGGCACACCATTGAACGCAGCCTTCATGCCGCTGGTGCCGCTTGCCTCCATCGGCCGCAATGGCGTGTTCAACCACACATCCACGCCCGATACCAACGCCTGTGCTGTAGACATGTCGTAGTCAGGCAAGTACGCAACCGGGATGGCATCGATCAGGTCGCGCCAATGCTGGTGAAGGGTTTGTATCAGTTGCTTGCCCTGACCATCGTTGGGGTGCGCCTTGCCCGCCAGCACGATCTGGATAGGATGGCGCTGCGCTATTGCCTTGAGCCATTTCAAGTCGGAGAAGAGCAGATCCGGGCGTTTGTAGGCCGTCATACGGCGGGCGAAACCGATGGTAAAACGGTCGACCGACAGGCCAACGCCGGTGCGCGTCCGGACTAGGTCGATAAGCCTCTGCTTCGTCTCCAGATGCGTGGTTTGGATGGCCTCATCGGTGATACAGCATGCCACGCGCATCAACAGCTCCGGTTCATGACACCAACCCGGCAGATGCGCATCGTAAAGCTTGCGAAAAGGCCGGCTGGTCCACGTGAATGGGTGCACGCCATTGGTCACGGCGTGGACGCGATAACCGGGAAACATTTGGCGCGAAACCTCTGCGTGGCGCCGAGCGACTCCGTTGACGTATTCGCTCAGGTTTAGGGCCAGGCGGGTCATGTTGAGACATTCGGTTCCCGCCAAGCGTTTTAGCGTAGGCCGGTCGATATAGTCGCCGAGAATATGTCCCACCAGGTCGTAGCTGAATTTGTCATGCCCGGCCTCAACCGGCGTGTGGGTGGTGAAACAACACAGCTCCCGCACACGCGGAACATCATAAGGCGATTCGCCAGACCGTACATCGTCAGGCGGATAGGCGTACCGACGCAGTAATTCCAGGGCCAACAACGCCGAGTGCCCCTCATTCATGTGGTACTGACGTAACTGGAACCCCAGGGCTTGCAACATCCTGGTACCACCAATACCCAGCACGACTTCTTGCTTGAACCGATAGAACTCATCGCCCCCATAGAGTTGTCGCGTAATCTTGCGATCCTCGAGACTGTTTTGTTCCAGGTTGGTATCGAGCAAGACCACCGGTTGTTCACCATTCATGTGGCCTTTAAGGACATAAAGCCAAGCGCCGACCCAGACTCTTCTCTCCTCGATGGTCACGGCCACAATGGCATCAAGCGAGATCGCCCATGCCGAGGGTTCCCAGGGGTCATCTTGTTCTGTTTGTCGCCCATCCGAATCAATGGTTTGGAAGAAGTAACCGGCCGTACTGGCCAGCGTTACCGCCACCAACGGTATTTCCATGTCGGCTGCGGAACGCAGGGTGTCGCCAGCGAGCACGCCGAGGCCACCCGCATAGGTGGGGATCTCGTCACACAAGGCGATCTCCATGGAGAAATAGGCCACGCGCGGTTCGTGAATAAAGTCATCGATATCAGCCATGTCGCGACTCAATCACTCGTTTTTTGTTGGACGTTGCCATCGGTAGTGCGCAAATGATGGCGCCAAGCCGACGACAGGGTGCCACACCCATCTTCGCGCTCACAGACTGACGCGCCGCAATCGCAATGCGTTGGTGATAACCGACACCGATCTGAAACTCATCGCCGCCGCGGCGATCATGGGGGAGAGCAGCAGACCGAAGAACGGATACAGCACGCCCGCAGCGATCGGCACACCCGCAGCGTTATAGATGAAGGCGAAAAACAGGTTCTGGCGGATGTTACGCATGGTGGCACTACTGAGTCGCCGGGCGCGAACGATGCCGCGCAAATCTCCCTTGACCAACGTCACCCCGGCGCTCTCCATGGCGACATCGGTGCCGGTACCCATGGCGATACCAACGTGGGCCTGGGCCAAAGCGGGCGCATCATTGATGCCATCACCGGCCATGGCGACAATGCGGCCTTGGTTCTGGAGTTCCTTGACGACGGAGACCTTTTGATCCGGCAACACCTCGGCCTTCACCTGGTCGATATCGAGTCTCACGGCCACGGCAGCAGCCGTCTTGCGGTTGTCGCCGGTGAGCATAACGATCTGAATGCCTTCGTCATGTAGGAGCCGAATCGCCTCCGGCGTGGTCTCCTTGATTGGGTCCGCCACGCCGATAAGCCCGGCGGCACGACCGTCAACTGCCAGCAGCATGACCGTTTGTCCCTCGACACGCAGCGCATCGGCCTTGGCCGGCAGGTCACCTGCGTCGATACCGAGTTGTTCGAACAGCTTGAGATTCCCCAGCGCGACCTTGTTGCCGGCCACCACCCCGGTGACCCCTTGGCCTGTCACCGACTGGAAATCTTCTGCCGAGGCAAGCTCCACCTTGCGCTTTTCCGCCCCGCGGACAATCGCGGCCGCCAAAGGGTGCTCACTGCCACGCTCCACGGTGGCGGCCAGGCGCACAATCTCCGTTTCGTCAAAACCTTCGACAGGCAGGATGCTTACCAACTCCGGATGGCCTTCCGTCAGCGTGCCGGTCTTGTCGACGACCAATGTGTTCACCTTGCGCATCACCTCCAGGGCCTCGGCATTCTTGAACAATACCCCCATCATGGCGCCGCGACCGGTACCCACCATGATGGACACCGGAGTGGCCAGCCCGAGGGCACAGGGACAAGCGATGATGAGCACGGCCACAGCATTGATAACCGCATGGGCCAGGCGCGGCTCCGGCCCCCAGAAACCCCAGACGATCAGTGTGACCACGGCGATCAGCACCACGGCGGGCACAAAATAACCGGCGACCACATCCGCCAGCTTTTGAATCGGCGCGCGCGAACGTTGCGCTTCCGCCACCATATGGACGATCTGCGCCAGCAAGGTGTCGGCGCCGACCTTCTCGGCGGTCATCAGCAGCCCGCCGGTGCCGTTCACGGTAGCGCCGATCACCTTGGCGCCGGCGCCCTTTTCCACCGGCACGGGCTCGCCGGTGACCATGGACTCATCGACATGGCTGAAACCTTCGACTACCGTGCCGTCCACCGGCACCTTCTCGCCCGGGCGAATGCGTAGGCGGTCGCCGGGTTGGACGTTCTCCAGCGGGATATCCTCCTCTGCCCCGTCATCACGGACGATGCGCGCCGTTTTTGGCGCCAGGCCCAACAACAATTTGATCGCGGCATTGGTTTGACTGCGCGCGCGTAACTCAAGCACCTGACCTAACAGAACCAGCGCCGTGATGACAGCGGCGGCCTCGAAATAGACCGGGACCACACCCATCTCGTTGAATACAGATTGGGGAAATAGGCCCGGCGCCAGCGCGGCGACCATGCTGTAACCCCAGGCAACGCCCACGCCCAGACCAATGAGGGTGAACATATTGAGATTACGTGTTATGACTGACCGCACGGCACGGACATAAAAGACCCAGCCACCCCACAACACTACCGGTGTCGCCAAAATCATTTCTATCCACTGCCGCAGACTGGGCTTGATGATCGCAGCCACCTGCTCAGGCCAGAACTCCGCCGCCATCGCGCTAAAGAAGACTGGAACGGCCAGCACGGCACTGAACCAGAATCGACGCGTCATGTCGCGGAGCTCGGCATTATCCTCCTCGGTGATCGCGACATTGCGCGGCTCCAAGGCCATCCCGCATTTGGGGCAGCTACCGGGATGGTCTTGTACCACCTCCGGGTGCATGGGGCAGGTGTACTCGGTTTTTGTGGCCTGGGTGGGAACCCCCTTTGGCTCAAGGGCCATCCCGCACTTAGGGCAACTGCCGGGATTTTCCTGCTCGATTTCAGGATGCATGGGGCAGGTATAGAGAGTAGAGCTGCTTACTGTCTCGGACTTGATAGCCGCCACCGCTGCCGAATGGCCACGAGGCGTCCCGCCGCAGCAGGCGTGATCGTGCTCGACCTCAGCTTGCAAATATTTTTGCGGCGCGGCCTTGAACTTTTTCAGGCAGGTATCGCTGCAAAAGCGATAGGTCTGTCCTTTGTATTCGCTGCGATGGGCAGAATCCGCGGAGACACTCATACCGCACACCGGGTCTTTTACAGTTACCATCTCGTCGCCCTCGTTACTCCGACCAATCGGCTCTGGGCACCCCTTATGCGGCAAAACCGCCTCGCTCCAGGGTAGCCAAGTTTGTTATTTTTTTATCCCGTCTCGATCATGATGCTGTTGAATCATCATCTCGTGCATCTTCTCCTGGTGTTGTTATGACGAGTGGACTCGATGAGTACGCCGTCGTCGCTTAGCCTTGGCCATTCCATTGATACCGCCTGAGAACGTAATACCATTCTGCGCCCTGACCAGGTGCTTGCATAGCGCTCAGCATAAAACCCTTGGGTAACACCCGGGTCAAGGCAAATCGTTGTCACCATCTTTCATTGCGCCCTCGATCAGATGGCAGATAGAGTCGCCGTCGGGGACGCCGTCAGGCAGCGCTTTCCATTTATCCACGGCCTTTTCCATCCGTCCCTGCAGGGCGTTCAGTGCATCGAGCCGCTGCCGGTTTTCCCTGATCCGCGCGGCAATGATGTTCCGTACTTGCGGACATGGAGATTGGCCTTGCCGTGCATTCTGGACGATCTGCCCGACTTCTTTCAGAGTGAATCCGAGGCATTTTGCCTGGATAATGAAGCGCACCAGTTTGACGTCTGCGACGGAATAAAGCTTGTAGCCGTTTTTCGGATTATGTCCTGGCTGCAACAAACCTGTTTGTGTGTAGTGCCGAATAGTGTCTGCCGTAACACCTGACCGTTTCGCAATTTCACTCGTCTTTAACATATGTGCTCCCCACCTGTAGCGGATCGCCATCTGGCGCACAATACTCTGACCGGTGGCCATTCAATGTGCATACCCATCGTCGCGCCTATCATCATTGGCATCATACAGACTCAGGCCCATTGCGCCGGCGCCCATGACCCACTGCATTGCCATGGCCATCACATCACTGTGGTTCACGTGGGTTTCCATTCTCGAACACGGCGGCAGTTGAAAATACACCTCGGTCGCTCTGGGCATCAAAACCAAAAGCGTACACCTGCCACGACTTGCGTTTTCCTAACATCCAGTCCCGCAGAGCGGGCATAGTCGGCCGTGCCACCGTACTTGCCCGCCCACGCGACGCCAATATATGGAGCGAATTCACGCCGGATCTCGTAGCGCAAACGAATACCGGCCGCCAAGTCGGACAACCCCGAACCCAGGGAGCGCGCAGCATCGCGCTTACCGTAGAAGTTGGCGCCCAGACGCGGCTGCAAGATCAGCCTCTGGGTGAATAGCAAATCATAGGTTACATCCAAGCGTAGCGCGCTATGACCGGTATCGCTCATATAACCGACTGCTTCGACCTCGAACCAATAGGGCGCCAACCCCTGGACACCGAAGGCCAGCCAGCTCCGACCCGGATCCACGCCACTGTCGTAGCGTACTCCGAGCTGAGTGTCCCAATAGGTAGTGATGGCGCGGCCCCACAGCAGTTCGCTGCGCGCCTCCTGGAGCTTGCCGCCGTCGACGTCGCCCTCGGCCTTGAGCACAACGCGATCGTAGTCGCGGCCATACCAGGCTTGCAGGTCATAGGCCATGGCGGTGTTATCCGAGGTGCGCACGCCCTCCAAGCGGTCAACCAACAGCGACGCGAATTTATGTTCGTCGGCGAAGCGCGGCCGCGGGATAGGACCGAAGTCGTAGCCGTCGGAGTAGGCATGCGGATCGCGGATGGGAGGCGGCATCGATTCATGGCCCATATCGGGCTTCATGCTCATGCCAGACATGGTGTCGTGATTCATTCCAGGCATCGCATGCTGCGCCCAAGCGGGAGAAAGCCCGGTCATCGTCAAGACCGCAGTGATAACAATTACGCGACGCTTCATCCCGATTTTCCTATTCATCAATACGCTCGATGCCCGGATCATGCCACCACCACCTCGCGGAACATACCCGCCTCCATGTGATAAAGCAGATGGCAGTGCCATGCCCATCGACCGAGGGCATCGGCGGTGACGAGGAAGCTCACCCGCTGCGCCGGCTGTACATTGATGGTGTGTTTGCGCACCTGAAAGCCGCCGTCGGGGCTTTCCAGCTCTTGCCACATGCCGTGCATGTGCATGGGGTGGGTCATCATGGTGTCGTTGTGCAAGATTACCCGCAGCCGCTCGCCGGGCTGAAAATGCACCGGGGTGGATTTGCCGAACTCCAGGCCGTCCAGGGACCAGGTATAGCGCTCCATGTTGCCGGTGAGATGCAGTTCGATCTCCCGCTCCGGACCGCGAGGATCCAGCGGACCGCCGGGGGTGTGCAGATCGGCGTAGGTCAATACCCGGCGGCCGTTGTCGCGCAGGCCGACGCCGGGGTCATCGAGATTGGTGCGCGGATAGTCCACGCGCATGTCGACGCCGGGGCCGTATTCGGTCTTCGCGTGACGGGCAGGCGCGGCGGTCATGCTCATCCCGCCGGACATGGCCTGTCCATCGTGGTTCATGGCCCCCATCATGTCCGACATGGTTAACCACTGGGGCTTATCAAGTTCCGGTACCGGCGCGGTCAATCCCGCCCGAGCCGCGAGGGTGCCTCGGGCGTAACCGCTACGGTCCATGGATTGGGCGAAGATGGTGTAGGCTTCGTCCCTGGGCTCTACCAGCACATCATAGGTCTCGCCCGGCCCGCAACGGAATTCGTCCACGGTCACCGGCTCCACGTTCTGGCCGTCGGTCTGCACCACGGTCATTTTCAGGCCAGGGATACGCACGTCGAAGAAACTCTGGGTGCCGCTGCTGATGAAGCGCAGACGCACCCGCTCACCGGCGCGGAATAGCCCCGTCCAGTTGCCGAGCGGCGTGGCGCCGTTCATGAGATAGGTATAGGTATAGCCGGAAATATCCGCCAGATCGGTGGGATTCATGCGCATCCGGTTCCACATACTCCGCTTGGCGAGGGCGGACGACAAACCTTCGGTGGACACATCGCGGAAGAAATCGCCGACGGTGGGCCGAATAAAGTTGTAATAGTCGCTATTCTTTTTCAACTTGGCGAAGACCGTCATTGGGTCTTCGTCGGTCCAATCGGACAATTGCACGACATAGTCTCGATCCGCCCGAATAGTCTCGCCGCCCGCCGGGTCGATGATGATCGAACCGTATAAACCGGTTTGCTCCTGAAACCCGGAATGGGAGTGGTACCAGTAGGTCCCCGCTTGCCGCACCTTGAATCGGTAGGTAAAGGTCTCGCCCGGCGCGATGCCCGGAAAACTCACGCCGGGCACCCCGTCCATCTGGTACGGCAAGATAATGCCATGCCAATGGATGGACGTGGATGTACTCATACGGTTGGTGACGCGAATAGTCACCGTATCGCCTTCGCGCCAGCGTAGCGTCGGCGCGGGAATGGAACCGTTGACGGTGGTGGCCATGCGCGGCACGGCGGTGAAGTTGACCGGTGTTTCCGCGATGGTGAGTTCGAATTCTTTGCCAGTGAGTATCGCGACCGTACCAGTGACGGCCCCAGGTGCTGTCTCCTGCGCCCAAGCAGGCCTCAGGTACGGTGTCAGGCCTAACAATATGCTACCTGCCGCAAGCCCCTGAACAAACCGCCGGCGAGGCAGATTCGGTAATACAATCGAAGATTGATGCATTCTCCACATATTCATCCTTACCTTAATGTTATTAACCCGGCAACGAACAATATCGCCTATACGGCGTAACGGATTCCATGTATTTCACGAACATGAATGGGCAAGATCACCGCCTTCGAAAATGCCCAAGTCCGCCCCCCCCGCAGTATCCTTTTGTGGTAGCTTGTGATTGATCATAGGAACAGGTGGGTGTCATTGCCATGACGAAGAGATGACAATCTTGTCACCTACGGATCCGGACTTTTCAGAACGCGCCCGAGCCCAACGGCTTGCAGTCGCCTGTGCTCCGAAAACACTTCGAGAAGCGCCTTGACTTCGCTACGATATTACGCTTACTGTCAGGCCGACTTTACAAGCATCCTATTCGTCATGAAGAAATACAGTTCGTCATGAAGAAATACAGCCACCGAAGTTTTGCACTGGTCTTATCCGGAGGGGGTGGCCGGGCTTTGGCGCACGCCGGTGTCCTTAAAGCATTGGAACACTATGGTCTGTATCCCAGCGCCATCGTCGGCGTCTCGATGGGGGCGATCGTTGGTGCAAGCTACGCCCTGAATCCGGCATGGTATTTCGCCCTGGCCAACATGGATACAAAGGCCTTTCCACGACCAGTAGGCCCTTCCCGTCGCGGCCTACTTGACCGGGTCCGGACCCTGTTGGTGTACGAGCGTGCATTGCTAGAAATGTTCACGGGCTGGGGCATTGGCGAACATGCCTTGCAGGCGGGCATGACTCTGCTAAAAGATCTAACCCGTGATGGAACCCTTGAAAAAGGGCGGATCCCGGTGGCCGTGATCGCCACTGACCTATACTCCGGTCAGCGAGTCATTTTCCGTGAAGGCGAGGCCGCGAGAGCCATCTACGCGAGCGCAGCATTGCCTGGCGTACTCCCACCGTTGCCGATGGAAGGGCAGTTGCTCGCAGATGGGAGTTATATTGACGATGCGCCGGTTGACATCGCTCGTGACTTTGGCGCCGAGGTCGTCATCGCAGTCGATACCAGCCAAAACCGGAACCCGTCAATAATCACCAACGGAATTCAGGCTATGCTACGAGCCACAGAAATCTGTCATCACCAACACGCACAGATGCGCTTTGAGGAGGCAGACTTGGTCATCAGACCCGATTACCCCGTCGCGATCGATATCCTCGACTTCAGCCAGAAACGGGCGTGTGTGGTGATTGGCATACTTTCTATTCGGCGCCAGATCGATCGACTGAGAAGCATGCTGACTCCACGAATTACCGCTTGAGAAGCCGTGTTGACGACGTCGTAAAAGGGCTCAAAGTGCATTCATTTACTCTTCCCCGCGTAAACTGCGTTTTTTCGCCAGTTGATGCGTTGTCGCCATCGATTTGATCGAATTTGGAAGAGGCCCTCCAGCAATGAATTCCGGCACTGGTTGATGCAATCAACGAACTCCTCTCTCTATGTTGCTCTCTTTTTCCTGCAGATATTCCTGTCCATACCCTCGATAATCGGGCAACCGTCTTCATTGATCTCGCATAGATTCAGCAAGAGCCGCAATTCCTTGCGCAGCGTATTCAGATCGTTCAGGCGCGACTCCACCTCCACCAGCTTGTCGGCCGTCAATTGACGG
>Ga0114931_10002368_pt1 | contig 23991 bp, 21 predicted proteins | sample 2SBtaG_FD_89579 | JGI IMG/M metagenome (GOLD analysis project Ga0114931, IMG submission 89579) | Deep subsurface microbial communities from Kolumbo volcano to uncover new lineages of life (NeLLi) - 2SBTROV14_V59a metaG | ecosystem: Environmental > Aquatic > Marine > Volcanic | place: Kolumbo... | reverse complement strand
TGCGGCCCTGCAGGACATCCTTCAGCGCCGCCCTGGCGGCGTGCCGGTAATCCTCGCCCCATTCAATCCCTTGCGCCTGCATGGTCTTCATCATCGCGAACGCACGCGGTAAGCTCTTAATCGTCGCAGCTTGCGGCATTGGGGGTGCTCCTTCTCGTGGATCTCGACAACCCACTCGGAGTACCCCCTCTTACCCGCCTGACACAAACATCCGTACATCACCGCAAGCGTGGCCGGCCTCGACAAGGCGCGTGAAGCGTGCCACGAATTAATCTCCGACCAGCCCCCCCAACCGGACCCGGAGGAACCCAGGCATCATGTCCGACGATCTTGCGCTCATGTCCGCCAGCGAATTGATCCGGCGGTTTCGCGATGGCGGCCTGTCCCCCGTGGAGGCGACCCGCGCCGCGCTGGATCGCATCGAGGCCCATAATGCCCGGCTGAACGCCTATAACCTGATCGACGCCGACGGCGCGCTCGAAGCCGCGCGCGCCTCCGAGGAGCGCTGGCGCCTTGGCGCCCCGCGCGGGCGGCTCGATGGGGTGCCCACCGCGATCAAGGATATCGTGCTGACCAAGGGCTGGCCGACCCTGCGCGGCTCGAAGGCGACCGTGCCCGATCAGCCGTGGGACGAGGACGCGCCCTGCGTGGCGCGCCTGCGCGAGCATGGAGCGGTGCTGCTGGGCAAGACCACCACGCCGGAGTTCGGCTGGAAGGGCGTGACCGACAGCGCCCTGTGCGGCATTACCCGCAATCCATGGAACCCAGAGCGCACCCCCGGCGGCTCCAGCGGCGGCTCGGCGGTGGCGGTGGCCTGCGGCATGGGCGCGCTCGCCATCGGCACCGACGGCGGCGGCTCGATCCGCATCCCGGCCGCGTTTACCGGGGTTTTCGGGCACAAGCCCACGTTCGGCCGGGTGCCGGCCTTCCCCGCCAGCCCGTTCGGGACCCTCGCCCACATCGGCCCCATGACCCGCACGGTGACCGACGCGGCCCTGATGCTCGGCGTCCTCTGCGAACCGGACGCGCGCGATTGGTACGCCCTGCCGCCGGAGGGCACCGGCAAGGCGCTGGACTATACCCATGGCCTGGAGCGCGGCGTGGAGGGCTTGAAGATCGCGTTCAGCCCGACCCTCGGCGGACACCCCGTCGATCCGGAAATCGCCGCCCTTGTCGCCGCCGCCGCGCGCCGGTTCGAGGCGCTGGGCGCGCACGTGGAGGAGGCGGACCCGGGCCTGCCCGATTGCGCGGAGCCGTTTCGAATTCACTGGTACGCCGGCGCGGCCAATCTACTGGCCGGCTTCAGCGCCGAACAGGTCGCCCTCATGGAACCGGGCCTGCGAGAGATCGCGGCCGAGGGCGCGCGGCTCTCGGCGCTCGAATATCTGCGGGCGGTCAAGGGGCGCGAGGCCATCGGCCTGGCCATGAACCGGTTCCACGAAACCTACGATCTGCTGCTCACCCCGACCCTGCCGATTGCCGCCTTCGAGGCGGGGCTCGAGCGCCCGCGGGATAGCGACCAGGAACGGTGGGTCGATTGGACGCCGTTTTCCTATCCGTTCAACCTGACCCGCCAGCCGGCGGCCAGCGTGCCCTGCGGCCTGACCTCGGACGGTTTGCCGGCGGGCCTGCAAATCGTCGGGCCGCTCTATGCCGACACCCTGGTGCTGCGCGCCGCGCGCGCGTTCGAGACCGCGGCCCCCTTCGAGATGCCCCGCGTTTGATACCGGCCAATATTCGCGGTGCCTCCGGGCGCCGCGATTACATGAATTGGTAACCATCCGAGGGCGACAATCGGGCCTCCGGCCGGTTTCACGCGCCGCCACCGGGCGCTTGATGCTGGGCGTCCTCGATCACACTTAACCGTAGAAGGCCCCCTCGCGTCGGCCACCAACCCCGTGGAGCAGACCATGCAGCACAACGTCGTGATCGTGGGCTATGCCCGATCCCCGTTTCACTTTGCCGGCAAGGGCGAGTTGACGCGCGTGCGGCCCGACGAGCTCGCGGCGCGGGTGGTGCGCGGGTTGCTGGACAAGACCGGCGTCGATCCGGCCGACATCGAGGACCTGATCGTGGGCTGCGCCTTTCCGGAAGGCGAGCAGGGCCTGAACGTGGCCCGTCTGATCGGGTTTCTGGCCGATCTGCCCCTGGACGTGGCCGGCGCCACGGTGAACCGCTTCTGCGGCTCGTCCATGCAGGCGATCCACATGGCGGCGGGCGCGATCCAGATGGACGCGGGCCAGGCCTTCGTCTGCGCGGGGGTCGAATCCATGAGCCGGGTGCCGCTCGCCGGGTTCAACCCCATGCTCAATCCGGGCCTGGCCGAACGGTTCCCCGCGGCCTACGTCTCCATGGGCGAGACGGCGGAGAACGTGGCCGCGAAATTCAAGATCCCGCGCGAACGCCAGGAGAAGCTGGCGGTGGAGAGCCACCGGCGCGCCGCGGCGGCGCGCCAAGACGGCAAGCTCAAGGACGAGATTATCCCCATCCGCCAGGGCAACCACACGATCGACGCGGACGGCTGCATCCGGCCCGATACCAATGCCGAGGCCCTGGCGGGCCTGAAACCCGCCTTCAAGGCCGACGGCTCGGTGACCGCGGCCACCTCCTCGCCGCTGACCGACGGGGCCTCGGCGGTGCTGGTCACCACCGAGGACTACGCCGAGGCCAACGGGCTCGCTCCCCTGGCGCGCATTCGCGCCATCGCGGTCGCCGGCTGCGCCCCCGATATCATGGGCATCGGCCCCGTGGCGGCCAGCCGCAAGGCGCTGACCCGCGCCGGGCTGGATGTGGGCGACATCGACGTGATCGAGCTGAACGAGGCGTTCGCCGCCCAGGCGCTCGCCTGCATCGACGAGTTGGGCCTGGACCCGGCGCGCATCAACATCGATGGCGGGGCGATCGCGCTCGGCCATCCCCTGGGCGCGACAGGGGCACGCATCACCGGCAAGGCAGCGCAGATCATGAAGCGCGAGGGCGGCCAGTTGGCGCTGGCGACCCAGTGCATCGGCGGCGGCCAGGGCATCGCCACGGTGCTGGAGGCCGCCTGATGGGCATCGAGACGGCCGCCGTCATCGGCGCCGGGGTGATGGGCAGCGGCATCGCCGCCCATCTGGCCAACGCGGGCGTGCCGGTGCTGCTGCTCGATATCCCCAAGGACAACGGCGCCGGGCGCAACGCGCTCGCCGAAGGCGCGATCCAGCGCATGCTCAAGGCCGACCCCGCCCCCTTCATGCACCGCCGCTGTGCCAGGCTGATCACTCCCGGCAACACCGAGGACGACCTGGACCGCCTGGCAGAGGTGGACTGGATCGTCGAGGCGGTGGTGGAGGACCTAGCCATCAAGCAGGCCCTCTATGAGCGGATCGAGGCGGTGCGCCGCGACGGGTCGCTGGTCAGTTCCAATACCTCGACCCTGCCGCTTGCGCGCCTGACCGAGGGGCTGCCGGCGCGCTTCGCGCGGGATTTTCTGATTACTCACTTCTTCAACCCGCCGCGCTACATGCGCCTTCTGGAGCTGGTGGCCGGCGCCAAGACGCGGCCCGAGGCCCTGGCGGACCTCGCGGACTTCGCCGACCGGCGCCTGGGCAAGGGCGTCGTCGTCTGTCACGACACGCCCGGCTTCGTCGCCAACCGCATCGGCAGCTTCTGGATGCAGTGCGCCATCGTCGAGGCGCTGGATCACGCGCTCACCGTGGAGGAGGCCGACGCGGTGATGGGCCGTCCCCTCGGCATCCCCAAGACCGGCGTGTTCGGACTGCTCGATCTGGTCGGGCTCGATCTCATGCCCAAGGTGGACGCCAGCCTGGCCGGCGCCTTGCCCAAGGACGACGCCTATCATGGCCTGCGCCGGCCCTGGCCCCTGCTGGATAAATTGATCGCCGAGGGCTACACGGGCCGCAAGGGCAAGGGCGGCTTCTATCGCCTGGATACGAGCGGCGGCAAGCGGGTCAAGCAGGCCATCGACCTGACCACCGGCGACTACGCGCCGGCGGCCAAGCCGGCCCTGGAAAGCCTGGCGGCGAGCAAGGCCGGCGGCCTCGAGGCCCTGGTCGAGCACGGCGACAAGGGCGGGCGCTATGCCTGGGCCGTGGTCTCCCAAACGCTTTCCTACGCCGCCGGCCTGGTCCCGGAGATCGCCGATACGATCCACGACGTGGATCGCGCGCTGAAGCTTGGCTACAACTGGAAATACGGCCCCTTCGAGCTGATCGACCGCCTGGGCGCCGCCTATCTGGCCAAGCGCCTGGAGCGCGACGACCGCGCGGTGCCGCCATTCTTGCGCGCCGCCGCCAAGGCCGGCGGGTTCTACCGGGTACACGAGGGCCGGCTGCAATTCCTGCGCGTCGAGGGTGGCTACGCGGACGTGCCGCGCCCCGAAGGCGTGGTGCTGCTGGAGGACATCAAGCGGCGCAGCGAGCCCCTGGCGAAAAACGCCTCGGCCAGCCTGTGGGACGTGGGCGACGGCGTGGCCTGCCTGGAGGTTCACACCAAGCTCAACACCATCGACCCGGACGTGATCGCCATGATGGGCACGGCGATCAAGACGGTCGAGAAGACCGAGCACCTGAAGGCGCTCGTGATCTACAACGAGGGGACGCACTTCTCGGCCGGGGCCAACCTGGGCCTGGCGCTGTTCGCCGCCAATACGGGCCTGTGGCCCATGATCGAGGGCATGGTCGAGAACGGCCAGAAGACCTACCGCAAGCTCAAGCACGCGCCGTTTCCGGTGGTCGCCGCGCCCTCCGGCCTGGCGCTGGGCGGGGGGTGCGAAATCCTGCTCAACGCCGACGCGGTGCAGGCCCACGCCGAAAGCTACGTGGGGCTGGTCGAGGCCGGGGTCGGCGTGGTTCCGGCCTGGGGCGGCTGCACGGAGCTTTTGACCCGCCTGGCCGCCGACCCGAAACGCCCCAAGGGGCCCATGCCGCCGGTCGCCGCCGCGTTCGAGACCATCGGCATGGCCAAGGTCGCGAAATCGGCCATGGAGGCCCGGGACCTGGCCTTCCTGCGCGCCGAGGACGGCATCACCTTCAATCGCGAGCGCCTGCTGGCCGACGCCAAGGCCAAGGCGCTGGAGCTGGCCCGGGACTATACCCCGCCGGCCCCCGCCGAGCTCACCCTGCCCGGCCCCTCGGGCCAGACGACCCTCGCCTTCGCCGTGCGCGACCTGCGCGCCAAGGGGGTCGCCACCGCCCACGACGAAACCGTGGCCGCGGCCTTGACCGAGGTTTTGAGCGGTGGCGCGAACGCCGACCCCACCGAGCCGGTGGCGGCCGACTCGGTGCTGGCCCTGGAGCGCGCCGCCTTCATACGCCTGGTCCACACCGAGCCGACCCTCCAGCGCATGGAACACACCCTGGAAACCGGCAAGCCGCTCAGGAACTGACCCATGGCAACCTATGCCGCGCCACTCGAAGATATCCGTTTCGCGCTCAATGAGCTGTGGGATTACGAGGCACGCGTCGCCTCCCTGCCCGGCTGCGAGGATGCCACCGGCGACGTGGTCGACGCGGTATTGGATGAGGCGGCCAAGCTGTGCGAAAACGAGCTTCTGCCCCTCAACCGCGCGGGCGACGAGGAAGGCTGCGTCTTGGAGAATGGGGTGGTGCGCACCCCCAAGGGCTTCAAGGAGGCCTATCGCACCTTCGCCGAGGGCGGCTGGACCGGGCTCTCCTGCCATCCGGACTACGGCGGGCAGGGCCTGCCCAAGAGCCTGCAATTCATCATCGAGGAGCTGATCTGCTCCACCAACCTCAGCTTCGGCATCTATCCGGGCCTGAGCCACGGCGCCTATAACGCGATCGAGCTGCACGGCGTCGATGCGCTGAAATCCCTGTTCCTGCCCAAGCTGGCCGACGGCACCTGGTCCGGCACCATGTGCCTGACCGAACCCCAATGCGGCACCGATCTCGGCCTGATTCGCACCAAGGCGCTACCCAACGGCGCCGCCGGCCCAGACGGCGCGCCGACCTACAAGATCACCGGCACCAAGATATTCATCTCCGCCGGAGAGCACGACCTGACCGAGAATATCCTGCATCTGGTCCTGGCCAGGCTGCCCGACGCGCCGCCGGGGATGAAGGGTATCTCGCTCTTTCTGGTGCCCAAGGTGCTGGTCAAGCCGGATGGGACCCTGGGCCCGCGCAACGGCGTTGCCTGCGGGGCGCTGGAACACAAGATGGGCATCAAGGCCTCCGCGACCTGCGTGATGAACTTCGACGAGGCGGAAGGCTACCTGGTGGGCCAGGCTCACGGCGGCATGCGCGCTATGTTCACCATGATGAATACCGCGCGCCTGGCGGTCGGCATGCAGGGTTTGGGGCTGGCCGAGACCGCCTATCAGTCGGCGGTCGCCTATGCGCGCGAGCGGCTTCAGGGCCGCGCGCTCACCGGCGCCAAGTACCCGGACAAGGCGGCCGACCCGATCATCGTGCACCCGGACGTGCGCAAGATGCTGCTGACCATGCGCGCCACCATCGAGGGCGCCCGGGCGCTCGCCATCTGGATCGGCACCGCGGTCGATATCGCCGAGCGCCACCCGGACCCGGGCGCGCGCCAGGAAGCCGACGACCTGGTGGCGCTCATGACCCCCATCGTTAAGGCCTATTTCACCGATATGGGCTTCGAGGTGACCAACCTGGGCATGCAGGTGTTCGGCGGACACGGCTACATCCGCGAGCACGGCATGGAGCAGCTCGTGCGCGACGCGCGCATCGCCCAGCTCTACGAAGGCACCAACGGCATCCAGGCGCTCGACTTGGTGGGGCGCAAGCTGCCGCTACACATGGGCCGCCTGTTGCGCCGGTTCTTTCATCCGGTGCTCGCCTTCGTGGAGGAAAACCAGGGCGACCCGGCGCTGGCCCCGTTCGTGCTCCCGCTCGCCAAGGCGTTCGCCCGCCTGCAGCAGGCAACCGTCTGGGTCGCCCAGAACGGCCTCGCGAACCCGGACGAGGCGGGCGCGGCGGCGAGCGACTATCTGCGCCTGTTCGCGCTCACGGCGCTGGCCTACATGTGGGCGCTGACCGCGAAGGCGGTGCTCGCCCTGCCCGAGGCCGAACGGGGCGACTTTCACAAGGCCAAGCTGGCGACGGCGCGCTTCTACATGACCCGCGTGCTGCCCCAATCGTCGGGCCTGTTCGCCGCCATCAACGCCGGCGCCGAGCCGGTCATGGCGGTCGAGGACGCCTGGTTCTAGGTCATGGGCTCATGACCGCGTCATCCCGAACGCGGCTTTCCTCCAAACCCATGCCCTCGCGAAAGCGAGGGTTTGGTTTGGCAAGGAAAGGCAGCGATCCGGGATCTTCGGCGAGATGGGGTCCGGACGAGGGAAAGGTCCCGGATCGCAAGGCTCACACGCCGGAAATCGCCAGAAAAAAGCGATTTCCAGGTTCGCCTAACGTCCGGGACGACGAATTGCCGGTTATGAGTCCGCGCCCTAACGGAACTCAATCGTCCCCGAGCAGCGCCGCCACCTTCATGGCGACCCCCATGGAGCCTTCCACCTTCAGCTTGCCCAGGGTGTAGGCAAGCATGGGGTTGAGCGACCCGGCGACGAGCTTTTCCATGTTTTCCACGGAGACGCGAATGGTGCACGCCACCTCGCCCGCGTCCTCCTCGATGACGGGTGGGTTTTGCGCGCCGTCGACGGTAATTACGCCGTCGTCGCCCAGGTCGAAGGCGACCCGGTAGCCGAACCCCATGAAGTCGCCAAGGCGCGCCCGCAGCCCTTGCTCGATGCTCTCGCGGCTCATGTGGCGTGCTCCTTTTCACGTGACGAAGCCGGGGGCGCGGCCGGGGGCTCGTCGGTCTCGTCCCCGTCGTCCTCCTGGCGAATCGACTCGGCGATCAGCACGCGACGCAGGGGCTTGCCGACGATGGTCTTGGGGATGGCCTCGACGAACTTCACCCGGCGTGGAATCTCGAACGGCGCCAGGCGATCCTTCAGGAACGCGCGCAACTCGCCGCCGGTCAGGGTCAAACCATCGCGCAGGCGCACGAACGCCTTGACCACCTCGCCCCGGTGTTTGTCGGGCACGCCGCAGACGGCGACCTCGGCCACCGCCGGGTGCTCGTAGATCGCCTCCTCCACCAGGCGCGGATAGACGTTGAACCCGCCCGAGATGACCAGATCCTTGATGCGGTCGATGAGAAAGACGTAGCCGTCCTCGTCTATGTAGCCAACGTCGCCCGTGCGCAGGCGGCCGTTGCGCAGGACCGCCGCGGTTTCCGCCTCCTGGCGCCAATAGCCGGCCATCACCTGCGGCCCGCGCACGCATATTTCGCCGGTTTCGCCAATGGGCAGAAGCCGGTCCGGGTCCTCCAGGGAGACCACCTCGATCACGGTGCCGGGCAAGGGCAGGCCCGCCGAGTTCGGTTTCCCCGGCGCGTCGAGCGGGTTGATGGTACATACGGGCCCCGCCTCGGTCAGGCCATAGCCTTCCACCAGCACGCAGCCGGTGATCTCCTCGAACTTGGTGCGAATGGCCATGGGCAGGGGCGCGCCGCCGGAGATACAGAATTTCAGGCTCGACAGGTCGTAGCTCTCCAGGTCCCTCGATTCGTTGATCGCGGAATAGATGGTCGGCACGCCCATGAGAATGGTGGGCTTCTCCCGATCGATCGCGGCCAGCACCTCGGCCAGCTTGAAGCGCGGCATGAGCAGGAGCTCCGAGCCCGAGGTCAGGCCCACGTTCATGACCCCGGTCATGCCGAAGACGTGAAACAGCGGCAGGACCGCCATCACCCGCTCGCGGCCGGGTTCCAGGCCCGGCGCCCACATGCGCGTCTGCGCCGCGTTGGCGGTGAGATTGGCGTGGGTCAGCATGGCGCCCTTGGGCGTGCCGGTGGTGCCGCCGGTATATTGCAGCACCGCCACGTCGCGCGCCGGGTCGAGCTCAACCGCGGCGGGCACGCCGTCGTTGGCGATCAGCTTGGAGAAACGGATATGGGCGTGGTCGCTGGGAACGGCGGCGACCTCGCGCCGCTTGAACAAGACGAACAAGGCCCGCTTGGTCAGGCTCAGGGCGCCGCTCATGGAGCATACGACGACCCGCTCCAGGCACGTGTCCTCCAGGCGGCGCGCGATCTTGGGATAGAGCGTATTGAGGTTCATGGTGACCATGATCCGGAGATTGGAATCCCGAATCTGGCGCGCGATCTCCGGCTCGGCATAGAGCGGGTTGAAATTGACCACGGTCCCGCCGGCCTTGAGCACCGCGAAATAGCAGATCACGTAATACATGGAGTTGGGCAGGAAGAGGCCGACTCGCATGCCCTTGGCCACCCCGATTTCCTGGAACCCCTTGGCCGCCTTGGCGACAAGCTCGCCGACTTCCGCATAGGAATAGCGCTTGCCCAGAAACTCCAGGCACGGCCGGTCGGGCCAGGCGGTCACCGCCTCGTCCAGGATCGCCGGAACCGTCTTGGTCTCGATCGGCGCATGCCAGTCGACACCCTCCGGATAGGCGGCCTCCCACGGATGGGGCGCGGGCACGAGCGGCGGCGTGGGCTCCGCCGGCGCGCCGGGGCGCGCGAGCACGCCGAACAGGGCGATGACCCGATTGCGCAAACTGGCCCACAGTCGCGCCATAGAACACTCCCTCGCGTAACAAAAAAATGGACGCGCGCGTCACCGGTCCAGAATACGCCAAATTCAGCCTATCCCGACCCCTTAAAGATTTGGTTACGGGCCTCTTAACTTGCCAGCCGTGAAATGGCGCCCAATGCGCCATTTTTACTCGGCGAATCGCAAGCGCGGGTCGGCCGCGGCCCACAGGGTCATGGGCGCGCGCCGGCCGTCCCGGCGCACGATCCCGCGCGGCACGAGGACGGCCTCGATCGTCTCCGCCTGGAACCCCGCGGGCGAGAAATCGCAGGCGAAGGTCCAGGGGTCGAATTCATCGACGGCGCACCGTGCGCTGCCCAAGGCTTGGCGATTCTTGCGCCGCAGCGTCACCCGCGCGCCTACCGCCCCACCGGCGCGTTCGAGGGCGCGGCCACGCGTGGCCGCCCTCGGACCGGCGATATTTCGATGCGGGCCAGGAAAAATTCTGCCATCTTCACGCTCATCCCATGCCGTCACTTCGCCGAAGCCAAGCCGGGAGTTTGTCGATGTTCGCCGAATCCAAGGTGCTGTCGTTTTTCCCGACCGGCGTGTGGACCCATGTCATGGCGCCGGAGGACTACGAGCCGCTGAATGCGCGGCTCAAGACCAAGATCTACGAACTCATGGCGAGCCTGCCGGAAACCGCGCGGCAAACCCCAAACAACCTGCAAACCCTACCGGAATTCGAAGAGCTCATCGGGCACATGAGGCTCGCGACCCAAGGAGTTCTGGATTTCCTGAAGCTGGAATACGGCGATTTCCGGATCACCGGATGCTGGGCCAACGTGCGCGAGAAAGGGGCGCCCGAACACCGGGCCCATTGTCATCCCAACAACTTCCTGAGCGGCGTCTACTACGTTCAGGTCCAGGAGGGCGGCAATGTCATCAACTTTCACGACCCCCGGCCCCAGATCAACATCATGGCGCCCAAGCGAAAGCAGTTCACCGAACACAACACGCGCGACGTGCACGTGACGGTCAAAACCGGGTCGCTGATCGTATTTCCGGCTTGGCTCATGCACTCGGTCCAGCCCAACGAGAGCGACATGGACCGGATCAGCGTCAGCTTCAACGCCATGCTCTCGGACTACGCGGAAGTGATCAGCCCGCCGCGCTGGCGCCCGCGCTAGGACTAATCGAGGCCGAGGGCGTGTTTATAGAGGTCGAGCAGCTCGTCCTGTTCGGCGCGTTCGCTGGTGTCCATGCGCCGCAGACGAATCACCTGCCGCATGACCTTGCTATCGAAGCCGTCGCCCTTGGCCTCGGCGTAAACCTCGCGAATATCCGCGGCCAGCGCCGCCTTCTCCTCTTCCAGGCGTTCAATGCGCTCGACGAACGATCGCAGGCGCTCGACACCGATTCCGCCGACATCGGTCATACATGCCTCTCCCAGACTGAAATGCCTCACCCCGGACCCGGGGCGCGCGAGACTACCCGCCGAGTGGCGGCGATTCAATGGCGCGCGCGGCGCCCTCGTTCAAGGCGTGTTCAGTGGTGCTCCGGGTGGCTTTTTGCCAGCGCCGCCTTCTGTTCGGCGGTGGCCTCGGTCTGATACTTGGCCTTCCAGTCCGCATAGGGCATGCCGTAGACGATCTCGCGGGCGCGGTCGTAGTCGATCTCCAGGCCACGCTCGCCCGCCGCCGCGACGTACCACTTGGACAGGCAATTGCGGCAAAATCCTGCCAGGTTCATCAGGTCGATGTTCTGCACGTCGGTGCGCTCGCGCAAGTGCGCCACCAGGCGGCGAAACGCCGCCGCTTCCAGCTCGGTTCGGGTTGGTTCATCCATGGGGTGCTTCTCCACTCGGGTTGCCGCTATAAGTCCGCGACGGTCTCCTCGATCAACATATCGACCACCCGGCGTTGGGCCTCCAGGCGATCTGCGCCGGCTTTCAGCGCCTCGTGGAACACGGCCAGTTGCCGATGGGCGCTGGTGCCGGCGGTCAGGATTTGCCGGGCGTGCTCCACCTCGGGCAGGCAATCGAGCGCCACCGCGTCCTCGCGCACCAGTTCGACGATCTCCTCCAGAAGGTCCGCGTAGGGAACGATCCGTCCGATCCCGAAATCGATCAGGCCCTGATCGATGCCGTAGCGCTGGGCCCGCCAGCGGTTCTCCTGGATCAGCATATTGGAGTACCGCCGCCAGCGCTGGTTATCCCGCTTGAGGCGATACAGCATGCGCAACAGGCAGGCATAGATGGCCGCGATGGCGATGCCATCGCGCAGGCGCGTGCAAACGTCCGCGATGCGCACCTCGAGGGTCGGAAAACGGGCCGAGGGACGCACGTCCCACCACAGCTTGGTCGCGTCCTCCAGCACCCCGGCGCGCACCAGGGTGTCCACGTGGCGCTGGTACTCGCCGAAGCTTTCGAACTCCTCCGGCAAGCCGCTGCGCGGCAGTTCGTCGAAGACCGCGATGCGGTACGACTTGAGGCCGGTCTCCTGGCCGCGCCAGAACGGCGACGACGTGGACAACGCCAAGAGATGGGGCAGGAAATAACTAATCTGACTGAGCAGATCGATGCGCAGTTCGTCGTCGTTCAGCCCCACGTGCACGTGCATGCCGCAGATCAGCAACCGGCGCACCACCGCCTGCATGTCGCGCACGATGTGGTTGTAGCGTTCCTTCGGCGTATGTTCCTGGTGCTGCCACTCCGCGAACGGATGGGTCGAGGCGGCGATCGGCGCCAGGCCATGCTCCGCCGCCACTTCGGCGATGGTCCGGCGCATGTAGTGCAGTTCCTCGGCCGCCTGCTTGACGTTGCCGCAGACCCGCGTGCCGACCTCGATCTGGGATTGCAGAAACTCCGGGCTGACCTGCTCAGCGAGGCGCCGCTCGCACTCGATCATCAACGCGGCGGGCACGTCAACCGCCAGGTCGCGGGTCTCGCGATCGACCAGGAGGTATTCCTCCTCGACGCCAATCGTGAAGGGCGGGTCGGTGTCGGTCATCCCGAGCGCGCCATGCGCATGTCCGGCGCCGCCAGGACGCCGCCCAGAACGCCGCCGAGACGCTCGGCCCAGGCCGCGGCGCCCTGGTGCGTGTCGATCAGGTCCTGGCGCACCTCGATCAACGCATTGGGCAGGCCGCGCGGCTCGGCGTGGGTTTGCAGGGTATAGCCGTGGCCGTCGCGCCAGGAATATGGCTCGTTGTCGCCGACGCTCAGGCCCTGGGCGCGCAAGGCGGCGATCAACGGCTCCGGCACTCGCGGGTCGCGGTTCCAAAGAATACCAATCCGCCATGGGCGCTCCAGCCCCTTCATGGTGGGCGTGAAGCTATGCATGGAGATCACGGCCGGTTCCCGCCCGGCCGCGATCAGGCGGTCCAGCAGGTGCGCGATCGCACCGTGATAGGGCACGTAAAAGCCGGCGATGCGCGCTTGGCGCCCCGCTTGGCTCAGGGTCCGGTTGCCGGGCACGATGACCCCATCGCTCAATTGCGGGATCAGGGTCGGATCGTCCAGGGACCGATTCGGGTCGATGACCAGCCGGGAAAAATGGCTGAACACCGCGGGCGCGTCGAGGCGCGTGGCCAGGGCGCGGGTCACCTCGGCGATCCCGATGTCCCACGCGATGTGGCGCACCAGGTCGGCCTCGCTCAGCCCCAGGCCGCACAGGCTTCGCGGCACGAAGCGCGTGGCGTGATCGCACAGAAACACCACCGGTGCCCCACCTGTCTCGTTGAAGATGGCCGTCTCGTTGAAAATATCGTAGGGAGCCGGCTCGTCGGGCGCCAACAGCCCCCCGTCCGCCCGCGCCAAATCGCCCACGGCCGCGCCCAGTGCCTCGTTCATCATGGGCGGACTATAGCCCCTCGGCCCGGCGCCGAACAGAGGCCGGCGCCACCGCCTTGCCCGGAACCGGCCCCGATCGCCGCGCCTTGACGGGACCGGGCCCGGGGCCCCATAAAGACTCCGTAAAGTGGTCATACCAAAAGGCCAATCCACCGATCGAGAGACGAACCATAGCGATACGCCACATGCCCGAAACCGCCCCCGATTCCCGATTTCAGCAAATTCCGCGCGAGCGGGTCGCGGATCGGGTCGCGCAGGAACTGTTGCGCCTGATCGCGGCCGGCGAGCTCGCCCCGGGGGAGCGTTTGCCGGGCGAGCGGCAGCTCGCGACCATGATGAACGTAAGCCGGGTTTCGATTCGCGCGGCGCTGCAACATCTGCGCACGCGGGGCTTCGTGGCCTCGGTGCAGGGCGGCGGCACCCGTGTCCTGGCCGCCTCGAACGGGCGCAACGCCGCCCTGACCGAGCTTGTGCGGGTCAACCGGAACAACCTCAACGATCTGGCGGAGATTCGCGCCGGAATCGAGGTCTGGGCCGCGCGCCGCGCGGCCGAGCGCGGCGGCGACGAGCAGATCGGGGAGATCGACGCGGTGTACCGCGCGATGAGTCAGCCACACCGCCCGCCGCGCCACAAGGCGCGGGACGACTTCAACTTTCATATGGCCATCGCCAAGGCCTCGGGCAGCGCGGTCTACATGCACCTTATGAGCGTGCTGAGCGAGATCCTGGAAGACATGTTCGCGTATCACCGCTACGACCTCCAGGCCGGCCCTGGATACGACCGCCTGTTGCTCGACCAGCACCGCGCGATCAGCCTGGCGATCCGTAAGCGCGACGGCGGCGCGGCGGCGCGCGCCATGGCGGCGCACCACGATACGATTCTGGCCAGTTACGCCCAGGGCGCGCCGCACGAGGGCGCGCGGGCGGGCGCGAATCCATCCCGCTCCGCGGTCCGTTGAGCGCGCGCCGGCCGTGAGCATCGCCCGGCGTGGGTGGTTGGTCTGGGGGCTAGCGGCGCTCCTGTTCAGCTACGCGTTTTTTCAACGGGTCGCGCCCAGTGTCATGATCGACCCGCTGATGCGGGACCTGTCGGTCGGCGGGGCGGTGCTTGGCAACCTTTCCGCGTTCTACTTTTACGCCTATGCCGGGCTGCAAATCCCCGTCGGCATCATGTTGGACCGCTGGGGACCGCAGCGGGTCCTGAGCGTCGCCGCCGCGTTCGCGGCCGTGGGCAGCATGCTCTTCGCCACCGCCGACTCGCTCCCGCTGGTCTACGCGGGCCGACTGATGATCGGCGCGGGATCGGCCTTCGGCTTCGTCGGCAGCCTCAAGCTGGCCGGGATCTGGTTTCCGCCGCGCCGGTTCGGCCAACTCTCCGGGTTGACGCTGATGGCGGGCATGATCGGCGGCATCGCCGGGCAGGCGCCCTTGGCGCTGCTTATCGAATCGACCGGCTGGCGCCCGGCGCTTATGGGTGCCGGCGCGGTGGGCGCGGTCCTGAGCCTGGCCATCTGGGCAATCGTGCGCGACCGCCCGGCGGCGACGACGATGCCCGCGCCCACGCCAGCGCCAGCGGATCACGATAGCCGGCCCCTGGCCCTGCTTTGGCGGGTCGTGGGGCGCCCGCAAAACCTGGCGCTCGCCTTCGTTGGCGCCGCGATGACGGCGCCGCTTCTGGCCTTCGCGGGCCTTTGGGGTGTGGCCTGGCTCATGCAGGCCCATGGCATGGCGCGCCCCGAGGCGGCGGCAACCACGTCGCTCCTGCTGATCGGATGGGCGTTCGGCGCGCCCCTGGCCGGCACGGTCTCCGACCGCCTGCGCCGACGCAAACCCGTGCTGGTCGCGGCCGCGGCGGGCGGGTTTATTTGCCTGTGCGCGCTGCTCTACGCTCCAATCGCGCCGGGCGTGGTTCTGTCCGGCCTGTTTTTCACCACCGGCCTGTTCCTGGGCGGCATGGTGGTCAGCTACGCGCTGACCCGCGATGCCAACCCAACCCGGCTGACCGGCACGGCGATCGCCTTCGTCAACATGGTGGTGACCGCGACCGGCGCTTTGTTTCAGCCGCTGATCGGCGCGCTGCTGGACCGACGCTGGGACGGCGCCATGATCGACGGCGCCCGGCTCTACGCGCCGGAAGCCTACCGCGGGGCGCTCTCGGTTCTGGCGGTGTTCCTGTTCATGGGGTTGCTGGTCAGCCTTGTGATCCACGAGACCGGCGCGCGGGCCACGCCCCGCGATCTGGACCTGGCGAACGTCGCGCCGGCGAGACGCTCATGAGCGCCACCGACCCGGCCGCGTTTCTGCGCGATCTGTTTTCCGCCGCCCTGGCCGCGGCCGATCCGGCGCGCACGGTGCCGGGCCACCTGCCGCCCGCGCCCCCGGGCCGCACGGTGGTGATCGGCGCCGGCAAGGCGGCGGCCGCCATGGCGCGGGCCGTGGAGGAGAGCTGGGCCGGCCCCCTGGACGGGCTGGTGGTCACCCGCTACGGCCACGGGGTTACCTGCCGGCGGATCGAGGTGGTCGAGGCCGCGCATCCGGTTCCCGACGCCGCCGGCCGGGACGCGGCCCGGCGCATCCTCCACATGGTGTCCGGGCTCACCGCCGACGACCTGGTGCTGTGCCTGATCTCCGGCGGCGGCTCGGCCCTGCTCAGCCTGCCGGCGCCGGGCCTGAGCCTGGACAACAAGCAGGCGGTCAACCGCGCGCTTCTGAAGTCGGGCGCGGACATTGCCCAGATGAACTGCGTGCGCAAGCACTTGTCGGCGATCAAGGGCGGGCGCCTGGCCGCCGCCGCCGCGCCGGCGCGGGTCGCGGCGCTCATTATCTCCGACGTGCCGGGGGACGATCCGGCGACCATCGCCTCGGGCCCGACCGTCGCCGACCCCACAACCTTCGCCGACGCACGCGCCATCCTTGAACGTTATGGGATCGCCCCACCGCCGGCCGTGGCCGCGCACCTGGCGGCGGCGGTGGACGAAACACCGAAACCGGGGGACGCGCGCCTGGCCGGGGCGCGCGCAACGGTAATCGCTTGCCCGCAAGACAGCCTGGAGGCCGCCGCGGCCCGGGCGCGCGCCGCGGGGGTGGAGCCGGTGATCCTGGGCGACGCGATCGAGGGGGAGGCACGCGAGGTGGCGCGGGTCATGGCCGGCATCGCCCGCCAAGTGGCGCGCCATGGCCAGCCGGCGGCGGCGCCGTGCGTGTTGCTCTCGGGCGGGGAGACCACGGTCACCGTGCGTGGGCATGGGCGCGGCGGGCGCAACGCGGAGTTTCTGCTGGCGTTGGCGATCGCCCTCGACGGCGCCCGGGGTATCCACGCGCTGGCCTGCGACACGGACGGCATCGACGGCACAGAGGACAACGCGGGCGCGATCCTCGGCCCGGACACCCTGCGCCGCGCCGAAGCGGCCGGCCTGGAGCCCAAGGCATGCTTGGCCGACAACGACGGCTACGGCGTGTTCAAGTCCCTCGGCGATCTGGTCATGACCGGACCGACCCTGACAAACGTTAATGATTTCCGCGCGGTCCTGGTTCTCGAACGCAAACGAGACCGCGTGCAATCGCCATGACCGCCGGATAGAGTGCGCCCATGCCACGCAAACGCAAAGTCAAGATTGTCGCGACCCTGGGCCCGAGCAGCTCGGATCCCAAGGTCATTCGCGAGCTGCAAGAGGTCGGCGTCGATGTCTTCCGCCTCAATTTCAGTCACGGCGCCCACGCCGATCATCAACGCAATGTGGAGACCATCCGCGCGCTCGAGGCGGAGCTAAGTCGTCCGGTCGGCATCCTAACCGACCTGCAAGGCCCGAAGCTGCGCGTTGGAGAGATTGCCGGCGGCGAGATCGAGCTTAAGACAGGGGCCTCGTTCCGCCTGGATCTGGACCCGGCGCCGGGCGACGCACGCCGGGCACCGCTGCCACACCCGGAGATTTTCGCGGTGCTCGCGCCGGGCGCGGAAATCCTGCTCGACGACGGCAAGCTGCGCCTGCGCGTGAGCGAATGCGGGCGGGATCATGCCGAGACCGAGGTTCTCGTGGGCGGTCCCTTGAGTAACCGCAAGGGCGTCAACGTGCCGGGCGCGCTGCTGCCCATTTCGCCCCTCACCAAGAAAGATCGGGACGACCTGCGCTTCGCCCTGGAGCAGGGCACCGACTGGGTTGGTCTCTCGTTCGTGCAGCGCCCGGAGGACGTGGCCGAGGCGCGGCGCCTGATCGCCGGGCGGGCGGCGATCATGGTCAAGATCGAGAAACCCACGGCGGTCACCCACCTGGATCAATTGATCGAAGCGGCCGACGCCATCATGGTGGCGCGCGGCGACCTGGGAGTGGAACTGCCGGCGGAGGACGTGCCCAGCCTGCAAAAGCGCATCATCCGCGCCTGCCGCCTGGCGGGAAAGCCGGTCGTGGTGGCGACCCAGATGCTCGATTCCATGGTCCACGCGCCGACCCCGACCCGCGCGGAAGCATCGGACGTGGCCACCGCCGTCTACGACGGCGCCGACGCGATCATGCTCTCGGCGGAGACCGCGGCCGGGGATTATCCCATCGAAGCGGTCAAGATGATGGACCGGATCGCCGCGCGCACCGAGGCGGACCCGCTCTACCGGCCCCTGGTTCACGCCCTGCACCCGGCACCGGAGTCGACCGCGCCGGACGCCATCTCGGTGGCCGCGGCGCAGGTGGCGGCGACCATCAAGGCCGCCGCCATCGTCAGCTACACCACCTCCGGCTCCACGGCGCTACGCGCCGCGCGCGAGCGCCCGGACGTGCCGATCCTGGTGCTCACCTCGAACCTGCGCACCGCGCGGCGACTGGCCGTGATCTGGGGCGCCCATTGCGTGCATACGGCCGATGTGTCCTCGTTTCAGGAGATGGTCAAGAAAGCCTGCCGGATCGCCCGCGAGCAGGGCATCGCGGATGGGGGCGACAAGCTGGCGATCACCGCCGGCGTCCCCTTCGGCACCCCGGGCGCGACCAACGTGCTGCGCATCGCCTGGGTCGAGGATTAACCGGCGGCGCGCGCCACGATCTGAATCGTGAGGATGCGCTGCTCGCCCACATTGCGCGCCATGTTGCCGGCCAGGGTCGGCGCCAGGTCGCCGAACAGCAGGGCCAAGTTGTTGAGCGGCGGGCTACCGTCTTCGGCCTGGGCCCGCACGCGCGCGAACCAATCGGCCGCGGCGGCGGTGGTATCGCGCCAAGACTTCACCTGAAACCCGGCGCCGGTCAGCAGGGCGCGCAGCTCGTCCGGCGTGGCCAGGAAGCTGATCGACGGCTCGTGCGCCCAAGGCACCGGAAAGTGTATCGGACCGGCCGGCCCGGCCAGGATATCGTAGATCGCCAGGCACCCACCGGGTTTGAGCACGCGGCGCATCTCCGCGTACAGGCGTGGCTTGTCCGCGATGTTCATGGCCGCGTGCTGGGTCCATGCCACGTCGAAGCTCGCATCCTCGAACGGCATGTCGAGGGCGTCTCCCTGGCGATAGCTCACCCGGTCCGTCAGACCGGTGCGTTCCGCCAGCATGGTGGCCACGTCGCAAAACTCCTGGGTCAGGTCGAGCCCGGTCACCTCGCAGCCGCGCGCGGCGGCCAGATAGCGCGACGGCCCGCCGATCCCGCAGCCCACGTCGAGCACCCTCTGGCCCGGCCCGATTCCGGCCGCCTCGGCCACCTCGGCGGTCGCCTCGCGCCCGCGGATATGCAACTCGTCCACGGACGCCAGATCGTCCTGCGTCAACGCCGCGGTATCCTTACCCGCCGCGTCCAGCGCCGCGAGAATCGCCGCGCCAAGCCCGCCGCGCCCGTAATGTGCCGCAACCGATTCGCTACTCATGCGTCCTCCTATTGTGCCGGGATCTTGGCGGCGCGCGTCGCCGCCGCCGGACGATCCTCGATGGGCCAATGCAGGGCCGCGGCCACCACCGCGAGCACGATCGCCACGATCCAAATCGCATTGTACGAGCCCGTGAGATCGTAGCTGAGCCCACCCAGCCAAGCACCGAAAAACGAGCCGATCTGATGGCTGAACATGACGATGCCGAAAAGGGTCGCCAGGTACCGCGCCCCGAACAAGTCTCCGACCAGGCCGCTGGTCAGGGGGACCGTGCTGAGCCACAGGAACCCAAAGCTCGCCGAAAACAGCCACACCGCGAGCTCCGTGTGGGGCCCGAGCAGAAACAGCGTGATGACCACCGCGCGCGCCAGGTAGATGCCGGACAGAAGGTATTTCTTGCGATAGCGCCCGCCCAGATAGCCGGCGAGCAGACCGCCGATGATGTTGAAAAAGCCGATCACGCCCAGCGCGCTCGCCCCCACCAGAGGGTCGAGGCCGAAGGTATTGATATAGGCCGGCAGATGGGTGGCGACGAACGCCACGTGAAACCCGCACACAAAAAACCCGCAGGTGAGGTAGCGATAGCCGCTGTGCCGGCACGCCTCGCCGGCCGCCCCGGCGAGGGACTGCTCGCCCATGCCGGCCGCCGCCCGCGCCGGCTTGCCCGCGAGCGCGGCGGCGAGCGGCACCATGAGCCCGGCCAACGCCGCCAGAACCAGGAGCGCGCCGGCCCAGCCGAGCCAGCCCATGGTGATCTGGGTGAGAGGCAACAGCAGGAACTGCCCGACGGACCCGCCCGCCGAGGCGATGCCGAGGGCGGCGCTGCGCCGCTCCGGGGGAACCGCCCGGGCCACCGTGGCCAGGACCAGGGGAAAGCCGCTGGCGCTGACCGCCAGCCCCACGAGAATGCCCGCGCCCGCGTTCAGGGCGAACACGCTGTCGCCCAGCGCCATGACGATCAGGCCGAGCACATAAGTCACCCCGCCGAAAACCAGGCACCGCCCCGTGCCGTAGCGGTCGGCCAGGACCCCGAAAACCGGCGTCAACACGCCCCACAGCAGATTCTGCACGGCGATGGCCAGCGCGAAGGTGCCCCGCCCGATGCCCAGGTCCGCGGTCATGGGTTCCAGGAACAGGCCGAAGGTCTGGCGCACGCCCATGTTGAGGCCCAGCACGGCGGCCCCGCAGACCAGGACCACGGCCGGCGTCCGCCACGTGGGTGTAGCCATGCGCGCTCTTTCCCTTCCGATTCTCGTGGGGGAGCTTATCGGTTCGCCGCGGCGCGGCCCAGCCCTCGCGCCCGCATGGGTGTCATGCGCGCATTTGCCAGGGGTCTCGGTCCGTTAGATTTCGTTGTCCTTGAGGCGCTTGCGCAGGATCTCGGCATTTTTTCCCGCGCCGGTGAGCCGCGGATTGATCGCCAGCGCGGCTTCGAACGACTCGAGCGCCAGCTCGTCCTCGCCCAGTTCCACATAGACCAAACCACGGCCCGACAGGGCGCCGAAATGGCGCGGCTCAAGGGCCAGGGTGCGCTCGATATCGTGCAGGGATTCCGGGAAGTCGCCGATCATGTAAAAGACCGTCGCCCGCTTGTTCCAGCCCTCGGCGAAATCGGGCGCGATGGTCACGATCTGATCGAACTTGCCGAGGGCGCCGCTTAAATCGCCCCGCGCCATGGCCGTCACGCCCTGGTCCATGAGGGTCGAGATCGCCTCGTCGCTGGATTCGGCCCAGATATTCCAGATCGACCGTTCGATGGTGTGCGCCTCGCCCGCGCCGGCGGCGCTCAGGCGCGAAAACAAGTCATCCAGCCGCGGATCGGTCTGATCCGCCCGGGCCGGCCCGATCGCGACCAGCGCGCCGAGCAACACTATTGCAGCCACCTTCCACACGCCGTTAAGTATGCCACGAACCGGGTCCGATGCCCAAGCGGCGCCGGACACCGGCGCGATCACATTCCATTGAGCCCACGTAACCGCGAAAGGAATTCACAATGTCGGTCAGTGCCTATTTCTCGAGGGACTACGCCGAGGCACGACGGAAATTCTTGGACGCGGCGGCGGGGGCCGGGGCCCGGATCGCGCACCACGCTTGCCCGGCGCAAGGCCCCGGGGGCGAGGCCCTGTTCACGGATACCGCCTGGATCGGCCCGGCCGAGGCGGAGAGCGTGCTCGTAACCGTCTCCGCCACCCATGGGGTCGAGGGCTTCTGCGGCTCGGGCGTTCAGGTCGGCTGGTTCGAGGCCGGCCCGCACAAGGACATGCCCCCCGGCACCGCCCTCCTGGCGATCCACGCGATCAATCCCCACGGCTTCGCGTGGCTGCGCCGGGTGACCGAGGACAACGTGGACCTCAATCGCAACTTCGTCGATCACGGCCAGCCGTATCCCCTCAACGCGGGCTACGAGGAATTGCACGAGGCGATCTGCCCAACCGAGTGGGACGACGCCACCATCGCCGCGACGCGAGAAGTCTTCGCGGCCTACACCGCGGCCCACGGCACGCGCGCCCTGCAATCGGCGATCTCCGCGGGGCAGTACAGCCATGCCGACGGCCTGTTCTTCGGCGGCAACGCACCGACCTGGCCGCGCACGACCCTGCTCGCCATCGCGGCCGCGCAGCTCGGTCGGGCGCGCCGGGTCGCGGTCGTGGATTATCACACGGGCCTGGGCCCACGCGGGCATGGGGAGCGCATCTGCGTCCACCGCCCGGACAGCGACGGCCTGGCGCGCGCCGGTGACTGGTACGACGAAGATATCACCTCCCCCTACCTGGGCTCGTCCTCGTCGGTGGAATTGCACGGCGTCAATTTGGACGGCATCGAGGCGGCCCTGCCCCACGCGCAAGTGACCAGCGTCGCGCTGGAATACGGAACGCTCCCCACCGAGGAGGTCAAGCTGGCCCTGCGCGCTGACAATTGGCTGCACGTTCACGGCGACCCAGCCTCCGCCAAGGGCCGTGGGATCAAGGCACAAATCCGCGAGGCGTTCTATCAGGACGCCGACGACTGGAAGCGCATGATCTGGGAGCGCGGGATCGAGACCCAGCGCATGGCGCTCAAGGGGCTGAACGAAAGTTAGAGGGGCAAAACGCCTGGCGAGCCAAGCGGCACGAACCCTTCGCCCGTCATCCCGGAAAACGCCGCAAGGTGTTTATCCGGGATCCAAGCGTCCGTGCCGACGACGAGAAAGATGCCGGCGTGCCGCTGGCGCGGCATCCGGCATGACGAGGTAGGTGTAGCCGCCCCAAGGTTTGCCCCTGTTACTTGAACGGGAGCTGATCGGCGGCCCAGTTACAGCGCGTCCAAGGCATCGGCGAGGGCATCGGCCAGAATGGCGCGCTCTTCGGGCGTGCCCACGCTGATGCGCACGAACCGGTCGAGCGGGGCCACCGCCGAACGGCGCACGAATACGCCCCTCTCCTCCAGAAGCGCCACCATGTGCCCGGCGCGCGCGCCGCTCTCCAGGTCGAAGGCGACGAAGTTGGTGTGGGACGGCAGGTTGGAAAGACCGAGGGAGCGGGCCAGCTCGGCATATTCCTCGCGCGCCTCGGCGACCCGCCGAACCACGCTGGCGGCGAACCCGGGATCGTCGAGGGAGGCCGCCGCGGCGACCTGGGACAGGCGCCCGACGCCGAAATGGAGGCGGATCTTCTCGAACGTGGCGATCACCTCCGGCGCCGCGATCCCGTAGCCCACGCGCAAGCCCGCCATGCCGTGGGCCTTGGAGAACGTGCGCAGGCGGATCAAGCGCGGATCGGCGGTATCCAGCGGCGCCAGCCCGTCATCGGGCGCGAACTCCGCGTACGCCTCGTCGAGCACCAGCAGGCAGCCCGCCGGCAACCGGGCGACCAGGGCCTCGATGGCATCGCGCGGCAGGAACGACCCGGTGGGATTGTCCGGGTTGGCCAGATAGAGGAGCCTGGCCCCGGTGCGCGCCGCGGCGGCGGCCAGCGCCTCCGGGTCGTTGCGATAGTCGGCCGCGTAGGGCACGAATTCCAGGCGCCCGCCATGGCCCGTGACATGATAGTTGAAGGTGGGGTAGGCCCCGGCCGAGGTCACCACCGCCTGCCCCGGGTCCACGTAGGCCCGCACGATCAGGCCGAGCAAGCCGTCGATGCCCTCCCCGATCGCGATATTCTCCAGGCCCACGCCCAGAACCCGCGCCAGGCGCGCGCGCAGATCGAAGTGCTCCGGATCGCAGTACCACGAGACCCGGTCGATCTCGGCCGTGAGCGCCGCGCGCGCCTTGGGCGAGATGCCGAAGGCGCTTTCGTTGGCGCCGATGCGCGCGACAAACGTTTGCCCGCGCCGCCGCTCGATGGTCTCCGGGCCGACGAAGGGAGTCATGGCCGGCACACCGGCCACGACCCGCGAAAGGGGAACCGCGCGGGATTCGGGGCTGTTGTCCTCGGGCATGGGTCGCTCTCTTGGTTGCCGGCTCTATTGGGCCGCGTGGGTGGCGGCCGGCGCGGCGTGGCCCGCCAGGGCGCCTAGGGCCTTGGGCTTGGGGCCGCCGGTCGCCCAGTCGAGCAATTCCACCGCATGCACCACGGGCAGGCGGGTCGCCCCGGCAATCTGTTTCATGCAGCCCACGTTGCCGCTGGCGATCACGTCGGGGGCAAGGCTTTCGATGTTGGCGACCTTGCGGTCGCGCAGGCGGGCGGCCAGGTCCGGCTGCAACAGGTTGTAGGTGCCGGCGGACCCGCAGCACAGGTGCCCCTCGGGCACCTCGCGCACCGCGAAGCCGGCGGCGGCGAGCAGG
>Ga0114931_10002367_pt1 | contig 23992 bp, 25 predicted proteins | sample 2SBtaG_FD_89579 | JGI IMG/M metagenome (GOLD analysis project Ga0114931, IMG submission 89579) | Deep subsurface microbial communities from Kolumbo volcano to uncover new lineages of life (NeLLi) - 2SBTROV14_V59a metaG | ecosystem: Environmental > Aquatic > Marine > Volcanic | place: Kolumbo... | reverse complement strand
GGTTACCCGCACTGGGAGGAAAGTGACAACCCGGCCTATTCGATATTCCTGTCCTGAATCAGGCAAGCTTCCCTAGTCGCGGAACGACGGATCGCGCCGATCAAGCTTGCGCAACAACCCCGGCCAGACAAGCGAGCCACCCAGTCCCTTGGTTACCTGCTCCGCCTGCGCCTGGATGCCTGCGACAATGGGTGCCGGCACCTGTATCAGCTCACCGCCGCTCGACTGCGCCATGACTTGAATCTGGCACGCGGTTTCGAGCAAATACATCATGAGGAAGGCATCTGCGACAGACGCTCCCACGGTCAACAACCCATGATTGCGAAGAATCATGGCGTTGTTGTTACCGAGATCCGCCACGAGGCGCGGCTTTTCCGCGTCGTTCAGGGCGACACCCTCGTAGCTGTGATAAGCGAGCGTTGCATAGGGAAACAGCGAGGTTTGTGAGATGGGTAGCAAGCCATCTGCCTGAGCCGATACCGCGACCCCAGCCCGCGTATGGGTGTGCAGTACGCAGCCGGAGTCTTGCCGGGCATCATGTACGGCACTATGAATGACGAAACCGGCCGGATTGACTTCGTACTCTGAGTCGAGAACCTTTTCTCCCGCAAGATTGACCTTCACCAGGCTGCTCGCCGTAATTTCCTCGAACATCATGCCGTAGGCATTAATCAGAAAATGATGATCCGGACCCGGCACGCGGGCCGAAACGTGGGTGAAAACGAGGTCATCCCAGCCGTGCAGGGCAATTGCCCGGTAACAGGCGGCAAGATCGGTTCGAAGCTGCCACTCTTCGTCGGAAACCTGACTTTTTACGGAACCTTTATTGGCCATATTCACCTCTGGAATGTCGTCCTGCGGCTTATGCGAATTTGTTTGTAACCTTTTCGGCCGGCCAGGCATCAAAAGATCAAGTAAAACGTAACAAACCATCTATCCCTTATGCTGTTTGTTTCGTGCCTGAATGGTGGTGACCCCGGTCACCACCATTTTTTTACCACATTTCCCGCATCCGGGCAGCAACATCGATCTGCTTTTCCGAGCGTTTGCCGAATTGACCCGTCCCGGCCGCCGGGCGCCCCTCGAAACACCTTTCCATCGTCAGCAACAGGGCATCGCTCATGAAACGGCTTCGCGCCCCGTAAACATGTTTGTCTCCAGCTCGTCGTTGCTGGGTAACGTGATAACGCAGCGGCGCAATAAGTGACAGCGACTGTTTTGCTCGCGTCATCGCAACATACAAAAGCCGGCGTTCCTCTTCAATCATTTCCGGTTTGCCTGCTGCAAACTCAGATGGAAAATTACCGTCCGACACGTTGAGCAGGAAAACCGACTCCCATTCCTGGCCTTTCGCCGAATGCACGGTCGACAAAATCAGATAATCCTCGTCAAGCAACGGATCTCCAGCGAGGTCGCCCGCAGCCGATGGTGGATCAAGCGTCAGTTCGGTGAGAAATCGCTCACGTGTCGGATAGCGGCCGGCTATCTGTTCGAGCTGTTCGAGATCCGCTTCCCGCGTATCCAGGCCGTCATAGAGTCGCTCAAGCTGTGGCCGATACCAGCGGCGTACAGCAGACAGTTGCGGCTGCCACCCTTGCTCGTCAATCTCCACACCCGACAAGGCTTCCAGTAACTCACAAAATGGCGGCCAATCCTTCGTGGACGCTGCCGGCGCACGAAACTCACGCAACGCCGATAACCGGTATTCGCCGGCAGCCAATTGCTCGAAGCAGCGCATCGCGTTCGCGGGACCCATGCCGGGCAGCAGTTTCAACACACGAAAAGCAGCGATTTCATTCTTGGGATTCTCGGCCCATTTCAACACTGACAGAAGATCTTTGACATGCGCCGCCTCAAGAAACTTCAGGCCACCGTATTTGACGTAGGGAATGTTGCGCCGAACGAGTTCGAGTTCGAGTCGATCACTGTGATGGGAGCTACGGAACAATACTGCCTGCTGTTTAAGTTGTATGCCAAGTTCACGATTGTCGAGAATAGACTCGACTACGTACTCAGCCTCGGCATCGCCGTCTTCCACAGTAACGTATCGCGGTTTACTGCCGTCTTTACGTTCGGAAAAAAGATTCTTGCGATACTGCCGCTCGCTTTCGGCGATCAGGCAATTTGCACCGTCCAGGATCGCCTGGGTCGAACGATAATTCTGTTCCAGCGTGATGACCTGCGCTATCGGCATGTACTGGTCGGGAAAACCAAGAATATTCTCCACCTCGGCTGCGCGAAACGAGTAAATGGACTGGGCATCATCACCGACCACTGTTATCCCGTTGCCATCAGGCTTGAGTGCGTTCAGGATTTTCGCCTGTACAAGATTCGTATCCTGATATTCATCGACCAGCACATGATCAAAAGACGAGCCGATCTCATCCGCAAATTCCTGTTCCGCGAGTAAATGACTCCAGTACAACAGCAGATCGTCGTAATCGAGTGTCTGGCTTTGCTGCTTGCGCAGCACGAAAAAACGAAACAGCTCGGCTAACTCATCCGTCCAGTCGACACACCACGGATAAGTCCTGTCCAATGTCTCTGATAAGGGCCGTTTTGTGTTGACACAACGTGAGTAAATCGCCAGGCAGGTATCTTTTTTCGGAAAACGCCGCGAGGTTCGCGTCAGTTTCCGTTCGTGTCGAACAACATCCATGATATCTGCCGCATCACCACGATCGAGTACCGAAAAGCCGGGATCCAGTCCGAGGTTGTGGGCAAATCGACGTAACAGGCGATTTGCCACAGAGTGATAAGTCCCTGACCACGGCAGACCACCGGCAGGCAGCGGTGCCACGCCGAGCCCTTTTGCGGCCGTGCGTACGATCGACTCCACGCGCCGGGTCATTTCCTCTGCCGCCCGACGCGTGAAGGTCAGCAGCAAAATGCGTTCCGGACTCACACCGGAGATCACAAGGTGTGCGACACGATGCGCCAGGGTCATGGTTTTGCCGGTACCCGCTCCGGCAATAACCAACAGCGGCCCGGATGAAAATACGGCGCCTGCCGCAGCCTCGCCGTACTCGGCCGCCTGCCGCTGTGCTGAATTCAACATCCCCAGATGATCGTAAGTTTCCTCGGCAAGCTGCACGGCCGTACCCCGCAAAAATCTGTATTTTTATACAGTACTGGATAGATTTACAAGCGCTTCTTGGCGCGGCGTCGATACGTCAGGTCGTGTATAAACAGGATGACGGGCGATATCGCACTGGTCCTTGGCATTTTGGTCATCTCGCTGATACTTTTTATTCTGGGCGGCCGCTTCCTTTTGCCCAGCTGGCCTCTGGTTCCCGCATAGGCGGTCGCCATTTTGTTCATCCTGGAGACATCAAGTGACGAAAATGATTGCCATAGCCGGTGCCGGCCATGCTGCCGGACAACTGGTGGCTTAACTCAAGCAACAAAAGTTTGCCGGGCAAATCGTTGTGGTCGGTGATGAGCCCTGTTTGCCCTATCAGCGCCCCCCTTTGTCGAAGAAATTCCTGTCAGGTGAACTTTCCGCGGATCGCCTGCACATCAAGCCGGCAAGCTTTTACGATGATCCGCAAATTGAATTGCGACTCGATACGCGAGCCACCAAAATCAACCGTGATCGCAAAAAACTCGACACCGATGATGGCGACATTGCCTACGATCAACTGATTCTGGCACCTGGATCGAGCGTTCGACGACTGGCGATTGAAGGCGCCGATCTCGATGGCGTGCATTACCTGCGTACCATCAGCGACGTCGATGGTATTCGGGAGGAATTCCAAAACGGGAAAACCGCCGTCATCATCGGCGCTGGCTATATTGGTCTTGAGGTAGCCGCCGTAATTCGCCAACTGGGGCTCGATGTTACCGTCGTTGAGATGGCGGACCGCGTCATGAGTCGTGTTGTCTCTCCTGAAATATCGGACTTCTACCAGATCGAACATACCAATCACGGCGTCAGGCTGCGACTTTCTACCGGCGTCGCCGCATTCCGTGGCGATGGCCGAGTGGACTCGGTTGAAACAACAGACGGCGAATCGATTCCTGCCGATTTCGTGATAGTCGGTGTCGGCATCGTACCGAATATTGAACTTGCAGCTGACGACGGGCTGCTTGTCGATGACGGGATCGTCGTTGACGATCAATGCCAGACCAGCGATCCGAATATTTATGCCGTCGGTGATTGCACGGCGCACCCGAATTCAATCTATGATCGGCAGCTGCGACTGGAGTCTGTGCATAACGCCGTGGAACAGGCGAAAACCGCCGCCAATAATATTTGCGGGAGAGAGACGCACTACTCACAGGTACCCTGGTTCTGGTCCGATCAATACGACTTGAAATTGCAGATCGCGGGCTTGTCGGCGGCTTACGATGATGTCGTTATACGGGGAAATCCAGCCGACCGGTCGTTTGCCTGTCTTTACTTAAAGGACAACAAACTCATTGCGACAGACGCCATCAACTCACCAAAAGATTTTGTGCAATCAAAAGCACTGATCGCAGCACACACCATTATCGATCGTGACAAATTGGCAGACACCAAGGTGCAGCTGAAGGACTTGTAAAAGCAACAAGAACTACTCTTCGGTGGCGCGCGCCTCTGCTTCCGGCTCATCCGTGTTCAACGTCTCCGGTGCCAGATCGTCCGCGGATTCACGCGGTAATTCGATAAGCAAGTTCCCTTCGGCAGCGACCGGGCCACCCTCCACTCGCCAGGCGCGTACAGACAAAGACTCCAGGCCCAACGTTTCCATGCCAGCAAACTCGCCGGAACCCCCCGTTACCCTGGCAGTACCCAACGCACCGGGCCCGGCGGTTATGTTGCCGAGCCAGGTTCCTGTCCATGTGTCTGCCGAGCTACGATAGGCCGGAATCGCGACTTCGCGCAAATACTCCCAGTAATTCTCGGTCTGCTCGATAAACATGCCACCCCTGCCCGGCAAATACACATACCAAATACTGTCGACAAGTGCCTTGCCCTGGAGTAGCCGGGTCGCCTCCGACAACGATGAAAATTTAATGCCCAGACCAGCGACCTGATCGCGTCCATCCCGCAATAACTTTACAGATGCCGTTGTCTGCCGGATCGCTGCCTCCCAAAGCTGCAGAACTTTTTCCGGATAGGGATGTACCCGCGACTCGCCATCGTTTGTCGTTAAAATACCGTCTGCAGCAACCCCGGAATAACTGAGTGACAGGGTTTGCAGGTCAGTCACTGTCAACGGTGACAGCCGCGGTTTGCCAATGAAGGGATTGTAGGTGAGCCCGACAGCGAACAAGGCCACACCTGCCAGTATGCCGAGAATCAATGCGAGGAGATATTTCATTCGAGCGGCTCCGGCGTGCTTACATAGGTTGCCAGCAGTTCAATCCGGCCTGCGGGCGCATCTTCTTCACCAGACCTATCGGGCACCCATCGTTCCGCAACAAAACCGCTTAGTGTCGAAAACTCCTTTGAACCTGCCCGAAATCGGCCGATTCGATGGCCACCTTCTTTTGCATCAGGCTCCATGTTCACAAAGATCGACCCGCGGGCTGGCAGATGAAGAACCCAGTTAATGACATCTGAGCCAGCTTCCCTTGCTACTGTCCGCGCCGCAACACCGATGACCACATCGCGTTCGTTGCGAAGCTTGAATAATTCTGCACTGATGCCAGCCATGACATCGTCCTGCGGCCACTCCAATCCCGGTGGCAAACCCGTTTTCTGGCCCGCCGTTCCGACCATTATTCGATCGACCGGTAGATTGATGTGAAAGGTCTCGCGGTTGCCACCATTGGGCTCAACAGAAATGAGCGATACCTCACGATGCAGGTCCACAACAGGAAACATATAGACCAGACCTGCCGCTGCAGCGATACCCAGCAATATTCCGATTAAGAAAGTCTTTAGCAAAACGTTTCTGCCCTGCGATACTAGAAAGTGCCTTTGGTGGCTCAAGCAGCAAGTTTAGTTAAATTGGAGCGGCCACAACAACGAATACGGGCGATTTTTGTGACAGACCGCACATGAAACAGCCACCGAACACATTGATTTCACAACAAATCAGCCTGTTAAGAACATTTGCCACTATCAACCAACCCGGTACAATTCAGCGGCCGCGTGGTAAGGCAGGATGTGAAGATAATGGTAAAACCAATCTGCCTGTGGTCAGGCCCGAGAAACGTTTCGACCGCCCTGATGTACAGTTTCGCCGAACTTGCCGGCGTGCGAGTCGTTGATGAACCCCTGTATGGGCATTATCTGCGCGTCAGTGGTGCCGAACACCCCGGCCGCCAGGAAATAATGGCGGCCATGAACTGCGACGGCAATGCCGTCATACAGGACTTGTTACAGCAGCAGGCTGAGGATTCGTCACAAACGCTGTTCATCAAGCACATGGCACACCATCTGCTTGAACTGGACCCTGGCTTTTTGCAATCGACACGCAATATTTTTCTGATTCGTGACCCGCGAGAGATGCTGCCATCGCTCACCATTCAATTGCCGCATGCCACACTTTCCGACACGGGTCTCAAGCGGCAATGGCAATTATACAACGATCTCGCTGATAAAGGCCGACACCCTGCGGTCCTGGACGCACGTGAATTGCTGCTCAACCCGAAAGAAGTATTGCGCAAACTCTGCGCTCACCTCGAAATCGACTACAGCAGTGCTATGCTGACCTGGGAAGCCGGACCGCGAGCCGAAGATGGTATCTGGGCGCCACATTGGTACCACGCCATACACAGGAGCCGCGGTTTTGCACCGTACCAGGCGAAGTCCGGTTTTCCGAAGGAATTGCAGCCACTACTGGATACCTGCACCCCCTGGTACCAAAAACTGTATGAAAAAGCACTCTCTGCCACTGCTGAAGGAGAATAGTTTGCCGCTTCCTGACTCCCGAAATGCCAATATTCTGGTCCACGTTAGTGGCGAACTGAAACCACGGTCAGAAGCAAGGGTTTCTGTTTTTGACAGCGTTGTGCAGGGTGGTGATGCCGTCTGGGAGGGTTTGCGCGTCTACAACGGCCGCATCGCGGAGCTGGACGGTCACCTGGAACGCCTGCAAAACTCGGCCAGGGCACTGGCGTTTACAGATGTGCCCTCGTCTGATGAAGTCCGGGCCGCGATTTTTGAAACGCTGGCAGCGAATGGCATGCGCGATAACGCGCATATCCGTCTTACCCTGACACGCGGTGAAAAAACCACGTCTGGAATGAACCCGCGCTTCAACCAGTCCGGCTGTACTCTGATCGTGCTCGCGGAATGGAAGCCGCCGGTCTATTCAGATGATGGTATACGGGTAATCGCTGCTGCAACACGGCGCAATACACCCCAGTGCCTGGATTCAAAGATTCACCATAATAATTTACTCAATAACATCCTCGCCACAATAGAGGCCAACGTGGCGAATGTTGATGCCGCGATGATGCTGGACGTTAACGGCTTCATAGCCGAAACCAATGACACGAACCTGTTTCTGGTTACGGCTGGCACGGTACTGACGCCCAGTGCGGACAGTTGCCTGCCGGGGCTCACGCGCAAGATGGTATTGCAGATTTGCAGCGATGAAGGAATTCCCGCCGTCGAGCGCAATTTGTCGTTAACCGAGCTCTACACAGCCGACGAGGCATTCACGAGTGGGACAATGGGTGAGTTAACCCCGGTGCTGGAGGCCGATGGCCGCTTGATTGGTGATGGTTCGCCTGGGCCATTGAGCAAACGATTACAAGGCCTGCACCGGCATTTCGCTTACGAACACGGTGCCCCGTTGCCGTCTTAGGCGAAATACTGTTGGAGGTATTCGTCCAGTCCCAATGAGTCCGACGCCTCGATGTCCGCCTGACGCCGCAATGATTCCTCCGCCTCCTGTCGAAGCAGTTCCGTTGCGCTACCCGCTGGCTGCGCGATCGATGCAAAATAATCGCGGTGGCCCTTTGCCATCGCCAATGCAAACCTGAAAAAACCCGTATGCGCCTCCTTGAGCCCGGCGATTATTCGGGCTGACGGGGTCAATTCCGGATCATCCACCCGCTCCTGCATCAGTCGGACCGCGTCAGCATAACTTTCATTGCCGTCATGTCGATCCAGCTCGACCGCAAGCGGCAAAACGGCAGCGATGATTTCGTCGCCCCACTCCTTGACCGAAACTGGCTGGCCACCCCGGATCAGGCGAAAATCCGGGGCGCGGCCGTTTTTCGCCGTTCGCCCCTGGTTTTCAACGATCTCCTGAAGTTCAGCGCCGCTGAACTTCGGACTCTCCAACAGCAAACAGTAAAGCAGCAACGCCTCCATGAAGCGCATGGTGTTTTGATTAATGCCACAAGGATCGAACAAATTGATATCCAGCGATCGAATTTCAACGTACTCAATCCCGCCTCGTTGTAGCGCAGCCGTAGGCCGTTCACCTGATTCCGCGACTCTCTTCGGCCGGACAGGCGAATAAAACTCGTTTTCAATTTGCAACAGGTTCGCGTTCAGCTGCCGGTATTGACCGTCAACTTTCACACCGATTTCTTCATACGATGGCTCCGGAGTCGCTATCGCGGCATTCAGGTCGTGCACGTACTCGTCGAGACTATTTAGCGAAATATTGATACGTGACTGGTTCTGGTTGCTGTAACCGAGGTCGCTCATACGCAACGACGTACCGTAAGCTTCGAAATAGGTTTCATCGTCGAACGATTTCATCGAGGCGGCATTACCACCGGCAAATGACTTACACAGTGCCGGCGATGCGCCAAACAAATACAATACCAGCCAGCCGATACGCTTAAAGTTTCGAATCAGTCCGAGGTACTGTTCGGAGCGGAATTCATCGACACCCGACTGGTCACCAAGTACGCCCTGATAGGCCTCCCAGAATTGCTGCGGAACCGAATAATTGAAGTGCACTCCGGCAATTGTCTGCATCTGGCGGCCGTACCGGTAGCCAAGTCCGCGCCGGTAAATCGTCTTCATGTGCCCGACATTTGATGAGCCATATTTCGCCAGAGGAATCATGTCGTCGTCGGGAATCAGGCACGGCATGCTCGCCGGCCATAGCATCTCGTCGCCGAGCTCTCCATAGGTGAACTTGTGAATATCGCAAAGGCACTGCAGCGCTTCCCAGGTGGTCTCAAACGCTGGCGTAACAAACTCCAGTAGAGCCTCGGAGAAATCCGTTGTGATGTAGCGGTTGCTCAGCGCGGAACCGAGACCAATCGGATGATCCAGCATTGAAAGACCACCATCAGCGGCAACCCGCAATGACTCCTTCTCAATTCCTTTCAGCCCACCGTACAGGAGATTGCCACCGGCGGTAGCAACAGCGTGTAATCGCTTGTCGAATTCTTGTGTCAAATGATGTTCCTGAATACCTCCGCCAGAATCGCGCACAGTTTTACCATAAGCTCACCGCAAGCGTTACATTTCAGGGTAATATTCACACGTAACCTCCATTTCCCCAGCTGCGGAGCCAAGGCTGCATGAACGATTCCAGACTTAGACGACTGCGTGACCAATCTTCCGCTAAAGCGACGCTCATCAACGAAGGTTGCAAGATCAACGGTGAGATCACCGGCAGCGGCAATTTCCAGATTAATGGCGAGGTTAGCGGCGATTGCGATATCAGCGGCACTGTCCAGTTGGCTGGAAGTGGCTACTGGCAAGGATCAATCCGGGCGGATAACGTCATAGTGGCCGGCCACATTGAAGGCGACATCACCGCCAATGGTAAGGTCGAAATTACCAACACTGCGAGAATTACCGGAACGGTTACCGGTGAAGCCATCGCTGTCGCCGAGGGCGCCGTCGTTGAGGGCGTTATGAAAACTACCGGACACTCGGAACCGCTTGAATTTGTTGAAAAACGCGACAGCTAGACCCTTTTGGGGTCCGAACTGGACAGTTAGCGATGCGGCTGCGCTGCAGATGCTACACTGAGGGCCGTTAAATGGCCGAATAACAAAACGATATGATCGGCAGCAGGACACCCAGATTGCTATTGCTCGCGGTCGCGCTCGGCGTCGCCGTTTTTGGCGTCATGCTGTCTGTCTTTTACGGTCAGTATCACTGGCTCGCGGACCAGATCGTGGATGCAAGTTCTGCGAAATACAATACCCGGGCCGAAGAGAGTTTCGAGCAACTCGCAGAGACAGAGCTGCACACCGCAGTGGACCGTATGCATGAAGCGGTTAGCAGCGGGCGGACGGCGGATATTCTTCTTACTCTCAATACCATCCTGATAGAGAACCAGAACCTGACAGGCGTCAGGTATATCAATGCCAGCAATGAAATTTTCGATGCCGGAAGTGTTCCACACCTGGCGAATCCTGTGTCGACGACGTGGCTTGCAGAGCGACTGGTCATTACCCAACCCATCATCATTGATGACATCGAACAGGGCGTATTGACGGGCGCGTTCGATCTTTCGGAACTATACGCAGAGACCGCCCGTTTCTCGGAAGAAATAACCACGACCGAGGTCTCCAGCCGGCACGCCAGTTACATTTGGGCGGCTGCTGGCACCCTGGCTGCTCTGCTGCTGCTTGGTGGGGTCGTTTGGATGCTTGTCCGCAACCAAACAAAGCGCATTCGCCAACTGAAAGTGCAGGCAGAAAAACTTCGTGACGCCGATTTCGGTGAGCCCGTGCTTTTGTCGCGACAAGATGAACTGGGTGATCTTGCTGCTGTTTTTAATGACATGCGCAATCGATTACGCAAAACGACTCATTCTCGCGACTACGTCAACAGCATACTTTCGGGTATGAATGAGGCGATAATTGTAACGGACGCTGATGGCAGTGTTACAAACATCAATACAGCGACGACGCACTTACTCGGTTACGATGAAGCTGAGTTACTCAACACGAGCATTGACTACATCGTCAACACCGGCAAGAGTCGTTCGCTGGCCGGCGACTCTCCCTCAGGCTTGCCCAAAGAAGCAATATTCGAAAGTAAATACGGCGAATCGATTCCTGTTTCCTATACCTGCTCCATTATCGAAGATGGCGAGGATGGACGTGCCCGGCGCATATACGCGGCGCAGAATATTACCGAGCGACAGCGCGCCGAGAGTCGTATCCGCTACCTCGCGCGGATCGACCCGCTAACCAAAATACCGAACCGTATGCAATTTCAACATTTATTGCAGCGCGGAATCGCACGGGCCAGGCGCACTGGAAAATCCTTGTGCCTTTTCTATGTCGATGTCGATCTCTTCAAGGAGATCAATGATACGTTCGGTCATCTCGCGGGAGATACGACGCTGGAAACAGTTGCAGAACGCCTCAAGAGCGCACTGCCCAAGCACTCGGTCATCGGTCGTCTCGCGGGTGACGAGTTTGCCATTATCGTCGATGACTTGAGACAGGACGAGACAGGCGTTGTTAAAACCAGCGAGCTGGCGCAGGTGCTGTTGGATCGTCTTGCGGACCCGTTTTTTGTACAAGGGCACGAGGTGTTCATGACGGCAAGTATGGGCATTGCCTACTACCCGAAGGATGCACCCAATGTCATCGACCTGATTCGAAATGCTGATGCCGCCCTATATCATGCGAAGAAATCGGGCGGCAATATGTTTTCTTTCTACGCGCCGAAAATGAACGAGGCGTCAGTGGAAAGACTCATGACGAAGAGCAAATTAAAGCGCGCTTTTGAGCGTGACGAGCTACTGGTCCACTACCAGCCGAAGTACGATCTGCTGACCGGGGAGGTATTTGGTGCCGAGGCTCTGGTCCGCTGGGAGCTTCCCGAGCGTGGAATGGTACTGCCGGCCGACTTTATTCCTATCGCCGAGGACTCCAATCTCATCATCGATATCGGTGAGTGGGTGCTCGACAAAGTATGCGAGGATTTTCGTTTATGGCAGCGCTCGGTCTCTTCGCCGGGTCGGGTATCCGTGAACCTGTCCCTGAAGCAATTGCGGCAGCGAAATTTCATCAGCCGCATCAGTTCGATACTTCGTGGTCACGAGGTATCGCCTACGTCGCTGGAATTGGAGATCACCGAAACAACGCTGATGGAGAATCCGGAACGAACGATCAAAATGCTGGATCAACTCTATGGTCTGGGCTTGCATCTGGCGATCGATGACTTCGGTACAGGCTATTCCTCACTCAGCGCATTGCAACAGTTTCCGATAAGTACCTTGAAAATCGATCAGTCATTTGTCCGTAACGTGGTTACTAACCCGGACGACGCGACGATCGTCGATACGATCATCCAGATGGGCCGTAACATGAATATGGACGTTGTCGCTGAAGGCGTTGAGACCGAAGCGCAGTTGAACTTCCTGCAAAAGCTGGGATGTACCTACGTTCAGGGACTGTTATTCGGCAATCCTATGAGCTCCGATAATTACCTCGAACTGCTATTGGCGCAAGCCGACGGGACCGATACATACCGTGCACTCTTTGCGTGACTTTTCAGGGGCCTTTCAACGTGTTTAAATTAGCGGCGTAACCCTAGTAATTTAAAGTTGACTCGATGAACAATATGACAAAACTACTGACCTGTATCGCTCTTGTATTCATGACGCAATATGCTTTTGCCTGTGACTACCCGGCACCACCGAAAGACCTTCCGGACGGCGAATCTGCTGAAAAAAGCCAGATGCTAGCCGGTGTAAAGACGATTTCTGCCTACCAGGAAAAGATGTCTGAGTACCTTTCGTGCATCGAGGCGGACGAGATAGTCGCCATGCAGGCCCTGGATGACGATGATGAAGAGGGCAAGAAACAGCGCAAATCGATGTTCGACAAAAAGTACAATGCCGCCGTGGATGAGCAAACCCGCACGGTTGAAGAATTCAACGCCGAGATTCGCGCCTACAAGGCGCGTCCGAAGTAAACAAACAGCAATTTTTACAAGCTATCGATTTCCCGGCCGAGATCGTGTTTGCTTTCCGTAACAATTCTCTCCAGCACCCGGATGCGCTCCTCCAGCCTTTCGATCTTGGCGAGTGATTCCTCGAGTTCCGGATCGTGTTTTTCTTTTTCGTGTTTCATTTTTAGATACTTCTGATAGCTGTCCGCGCAAAAAACTATGGCGACGATACAGACAACGTAAAACATAGTGTTCATTGGCGCATCCCTTTGCTGATTTTCTTGTTCAAAGCCGGCTCAGTTCCTGCTCGATCTGAAAGCGCTTCGATGTGACGTGTTTTTCCAATAGCGCCAGGCGCTCATCGAGCGACTGACAGCGTCTGTTAATGTCATCGACGATTGATGATCTCGGCGGCTCGGCAGTTTGCTTTTCTTTCCTGGATTTGCGCCGCCTGCAGAAACGTTTTTTTTTGCTGGCGTCGTAGTCACCACGCGAAACCGATGGTATCAGGAACACTGCCGCCAGATAGCCAATGACCGCGACAGGCATCGCCACCAGGAAGGCGAAAAACGCCAGGCAGCGCGTAACCTTTAAATTGAATCCCAGATAATCCGCGAGGCCTGCGCAGACACCACCGAGGATTGCACGATCTCTATCCCGGCAGAAACGCCGCCCTGGCTCTGCGTTCACGAATGTCATAAATGCCTCCAGTTGTCGCGCTTGCAGCGATACCAGAATTCGCTCTCGCTGTCGCGGCCCGCATAAACCAACGGTTTTTCCCTGATAAGCACCGTCATCCCCAAATAAAGCGCAGCGGTCAACCAGAAAAACAACAGCATAGATATTATCGCAATGACTCTGACGGTCCCTACACGAAAATTAAATCGACCCGCGATTCCCGCACAGACACCAAAGACCCAGCCATTCTCTCGATCACGGTAAAAGCCGCGCAGGGGTCCATATTCAATATTCCAGGTATCCCGACTCATTATTTTACCTCCACAATTAGCTCTTTCACTGTGCGATTAGTCGGCCTCCGCTGAGGCCGTATTATCCGACGCAACACGACGCTTTAGCGCGTCGAGCTCCTCCTTGACAGACTCTTCCGCTTCGAGGCTCGCGAACTCATGATTGAGGTCTTTTGGTAGTCCAAGGTCATAGGCCTCGACCCGCCCTTCAACATCATCAATTCGACGGGTGTACTGCTCAAATCGCAGCATTGCATCATCGATTTTGTAGTCATGGATTTTCTTTCGTGCCGCCAGACGGCTACTCGCAGTTTTGTGTCGAGCCAACAGTGCCTTCTGCCGCGTTTTCGCATCCTCCAGCTTGCTTTCCAGGCGCGCAATGTCCTCATTGAGCTTTGCAAGACCTTCGTCCACAGCGAGATAGTCCTGCTTCAGGACCTCGACCGCGGCTACACTTCGCGATTTCTCGACCAGTGCCGCTTTGGCTAAATCCTCGCGTCCCTTGCGCAATGCCAGCTCTGCTTTTTGGTCCCAGTCATTCAAGTCACGATCGAGTCGCTCGATCTTCCGGTTCAGGTCCTTTTTGTCGGCGATAGAACGGGCCGCCGCAGATCGGACCTCGACCAGCGTGTCCTCCATTTCCTGGATCATCAGGCGAACGATCTTTTCCGGATCCTCTGCCTTATCCAGAATTGCGTTGATGTTGGAGTTCACGATGTCGCTGAATCTCGTGAATATGCCCATGATGCTTCCTCTCGTATGTGTAAAACCTGTCTGTACTCTTGCAGCAATCGTGCCAGCGCGCTTTAACTACCGTAAGTACTTGTTTTTTTAGTGAAAAAAGAAGTTCTTAGTAGCGTAGTTCCTCTCCAAGAAACGGTGAAAATTACTAATTATTAGCTATTTTCGTCAACTTTTGGCCTAATAGACGAATGTCTGCGAGCTCAAAACCCCTGCAAATCATTGGCGAAGCACCGGTATTCCTGGAGATGCTGGAACATGTCTCGCGTGCCGCGCCGCTTTCCAAACCGGTATTGGTTGTCGGCGAGCGAGGCACGGGCAAGGAACTCATTGCGTCGCGGCTGCATTTTCTGTCCGACCGTTGGGAGCAACGTGTCGTCAAGGTCAACTGTGCGGCATTGACTGAGTCGATTCTTGAATCGGAGCTATTCGGTCATGAATCCGGCGCATTTACCGGTGCATCCAAAGCTCATATCGGCCATTTCGAACGGGCCAACGGCGGTACGTTGATTCTTGACGAGCTCGCGACGATATCGCTGCGCATGCAGGAAAAGATACTACGCACGATTGAGTATGGAGAGGTGCAGCGGGTTGGTGGTAGTGAAACCCTGCTTGTTGACGTTCGTATCGTCGGTTCGACGAATTCAGATTTGCAGCGACTCGCTGCCGAAGGGAAATTCCGCGAAGATCTTCTCGATCGCCTCGCCTTCGACGTCATCACCGTGCCACCTTTGCGGGAGAGAATGGAGGACATAATGCCGCTGGCGAGCGCATTCGCGATCAATATGGCGAGCGAGCTTAAGTGGAGCTACTTTCCAGGTTTCAGTTCACGAGTATCGTCTGCTTTGCTGCGTAACAAGTGGCCCGGCAATGTTCGGGAACTCAAGAACACGATTGAGCGATCCGTCTACCGGTCCGCGAATCAGGACCGACCGATTACAACACTCGCGCTCGATCCGTTCGACAGCCCTTTCAGGATTGATGAACCGCAAGCCGCGGGGGAGAACCCGGTTACACCGCGCCGGGCACCTCTGCTACCGGCAGATCTTACTCAGCGACTCGTTGATACAGAGGTGAATTTACTGAATGCAGCACTTGAGAAGGCACGCTTTAATCAGCGGCTGGCCGCCGACCTGCTCGGGCTGAGTTATCACCAGTTTCGAGGTAAGCTGCGAAAATTCGACATTCGCAGCAAGCCATGACACTGCCAAGCAGATACCTCTGACTAACGGCTTCGTGCCAGCGGCTAGCTCTCGTCACGATAACGGCGTACGTAGACTGCACCGGCAATCAATATACTGCAGATAACAATGCCCACCCAGGTATCGATACTCATGAGAAATTTTTGCAGGTCAATTTGTGCCAACAAACTGACCTTTTCTTCGTCGATGACGTGGCCCTCATCAAAGAACGTTTGGACATCAGTACCGGAAAACAGGGGAATTGATGCGAATCGCCCCCACACCGCCCTGCCAAAAGGGTTGGAGCTCAGGAAGATACGTTCCAGCAGCGGGACCAGTACGAGTGGCATAAACGCCATAAGCAATGGCGAACGTTTCGTAAAAGCCGAGACAAACATGAACCAGCCGAGAAAAGGTGACATCCATACAGCGACTGCGTAAATCACAATGATGGCGGCCAACCAGTTATCAAGCAGCGGCACCGACCCCCAGATAAGAAATCCGGCGTCACCACCCTTGGACGAAACCCAAACGCTGGTCATCGCGAGATTAATCAGATGCGTGGCGAGAATGGCGGCGATGGCGATAGCCGGAATCACTATTATGGCCGTTGCCAACTTCGAAATAACTGCCTCCGCATCAGTGACCGGCAACGACCGCCAAAAAAGAATGCTCTTATCCTTGCGTTCGGCGTACAGCGAGTCCAAAGCGTAAAAGACGGTCAAAATAGCCAGTGCAAACAGGAACAAGCCGGACGACCCCACGAAGAATGCAGTCAATACCGCTTTGCGTTCACTATCGCCCGCCAGTTTTTGTTCGCCGAAGATGGCGGCGTCAAGGTGCTGGGCAAAATCGCCGGCTAACATCAGCGCACTCAAATTACTCAGTGTCACAATGATTGCGATGACAACGGGAGTGATCCAGATGGAGCGGTGCTCCCAAAGTTCGCGCTTGATAAGTGCCAATTGATGATTGATCATTTACGCGCTCCCTTCACTTTCGCAACGAAGATATCGGCTACCGATGGCGTTCGAAGTTCGCCGTATACCTGCAGATGTTCACGGTTTACGCCCTTGAACAGCATGACGGATTTGCCAAACATCTTGTTTTCTGCAATCGGTCCGAGCCCTCTCGCCTTGTCAGCATCGTCTCCGGAGGCCGCCACCTCGACATAGGTGTCGGCAAGAGAATCCATGGACGAGTTGAGGATAATTTTTCCCTCATTGATGAACATGATGTCGGTTAGCAGGTTCTCGATTTCTTCAACCTGGTGAGTAGTGACCAGAATCGTGCGCTCTTCATCAAAGTAATCGTTGAGCAAGTTCGCGTAGAACTCCTTGCGGAAAAGAATATCCAGACCAAGTGTTGGCTCGTCGAGGACCAGCAGCTTCGCGTCGATCGCCATGATGATCGAGAGGTGCAACTGCGTAACCATGCCCTTTGATAGTTCCTTGACTTTGGAAGTTGACATGATTTTGGTTTGCCGTAACAATTCTTCGGCGCGCTGGCGCGAAAAGTTCGGGTGAATGGCCTCAACGTAGTCGAGCAATTGCCTTACCCGAATCCACCGTGGAAGTACTGCGACGTCCGCAATAAAACAGATGTTTTGCATCAGTTTCTTGCGCTGTCTGAACGGATCCAGACCCATTACCGAAAGCTGTCCTTCGCAATCGGTCAGCCCGAGCAATGCCTTCAGCAAAGTTGTCTTGCCAGCACCATTGGGGCCAATCAACCCCAGAATCTTGCCACTTTCAATTTCGAAGCTAACATTGTCAACGGCTATGAATGAACCGAATTTCTTGGACACTCCCTCCGCTCGGACCAGGCTACTCATTCTCCCCTCCAGAATCCTTGCTTGATTTGATTGATTCCGCTTGCTTCAGCAATTCCGCCACCTCCAGATTCAGACGCTTGATGGTTGCGACAACCTGTGGCCATTCTTTTTCTAAGAACCGCTCGCGCTCAGCCTTGAGGAGCATCGTTCGAGCACCTTCGTTAATGAACATTCCTCTGCCACGTTTTTTCTCGACAAGGCCCTCGTCGACCAGTTCCTGGTAGCCCTTTAACACAGTGAGCGGATTAAGCCGGTATTCAGTAGCGACGTTCCTGACCGAGGGCAAGGCATCTCCTTCGACCAGCACCTCCTCCAGGATCATCGCAACGACCCGGTCTCGTAGCTGCCGATAAATCGGCTGGTCTTCATTACACTTCGGATCCATTGCTTGTCAGTCCCTGCTACTCAATGACTCAAATCGGTGACAATAGCGATGCTGATTTTCAATGCTTTGTCGCTCAGGTGGCCATCAAAATCAATACTCAGTCGATCGTCCAGCGCAACGATCGGACGCACGGACATTTCCTTTTCGGACGCCCGGGCACTCGCATCTGCCTGTCCTGCCACCAACGCCACAAACATCAGAAGCATGACCGCCAGGCTGACATAGTCGTTAAATTGTACGGATACTTTGGACATTTCAGGTTTCCGGGGTCATCCCGGCCTCTTAGTGAATTGGTGTTATAGTTGACTATAACACTAAGATCGCAGATTGCAAGCTTTTTCCACCGTTTCATAACCCGCTGCCACCCTCTGCATCGTTTATACAGGTGCATATCTGGAGGAAATCACATGGCCGCGAGCAAGGATGTAATGGCACGCAAACGGGTACCGGGATTTGCCGCACTTTGCAGGGCCGCTCCGCTCGCCTATGCTCACCCTATGGGGCATACACCTGAAGACAGCGCACTGATGCTGCAGTACAAGGATGGCGACACGGCGGCATTCGAGACCCTCTACCGGCGTCACAACAACGCCCTGTATCGCTACTTGCTCAGGCTTTGCCGACATCAGCCTACGGCTGAGGATGTCTTCCAGGATGTATGGGGCAAGATCATCAAGGCCCGCTCCAGCTATCGTCCGACTGCCAGGTTCACTACTTTCATGTATCGCGTTGCACATAATTGCTTTATCGATCATGTGCGCCGCAACAAACGTCACGCAAATAACACCGAGTTCGAGCCCGACTTGCACGCCGATACATCAGAATCGCCCGACATGATTACCGAACGCTGCCTTGCCAAAGAGCGTCTGGCGCTGGCGCTGCAGGATTTGCCCGAGGAACAACGGGACGCGTTTTTGCTGCATGAAGAAGCCGGTCTGAGTATCGAACAGATAGCTTCGGTCACGGGCAGCAACCGTGAAACCGCCAAGAGTCGTCTGCGCTACGCAGTCAGGAAACTCCGCGCAGCTATCGAGGAGCCACAATGAGTAACGAGCGAGATAAAGAGTTTATGGACGAGCTCGTATCAAAAACATATCAGGAGCTTCCCACCCCACCAGCTCCCGATCGCCTGAACGAGCGCATTCTGCGAATGGCCGCCCGGCAGAGCAAGGTCAGGAACAAATTCTCGTTCGCGGCATGGATGAAACCGGTGACCTGGGCCGCGACAGTTGCGATCAGTCTCACCATCGTGCTGGAGCTGTCCGAGCTGCCAACAATATCCGGTCAGATGGACGACGCTGCCGCGATAAACTCGACGGGAAAATCGATTGCTGACGAATTTGCGCCACAGGATAGAGTTTCACTGGAGCAGGCCGAGAATCGGGCGCGCTCACAAACCGTTCCCGATAGGACCCCGCTTCGCGAGAACGAATCTTCAGTACCTGCTGAAGGGTATCCGGAGGAGTTGGTGATCGAAGACAAGGGCAAGACTGATTCGTTCGCCGCAGCTGCACCCGCTGCCGCAACACCTGTTGCGCGACAGCGGGCCGATGAACCCGTCGCATCTTTAGCGCTTTCCGTGGAGAAAAAGGAGTCAGATGCTGATGCGGCCTGCGATATGAAAATACGTGAATCATCCGATGACTGGCTTGAATGTATCGAAAACCTGCGTGAATCGGGAGCCGTGGAGCTCGCCGATCGTGAATACGCCGCTTTTATGCGCGCATACCCGGCCGAAACAGCGAACCCGGAGGCGAATAAGTAGTCAACACCAGTGTGCGGCGATCCGACGAGTGCTAAAATTGCCGGCCGTTCAACTGAAAGATCCGCGCAGGAACTACTACGATGAAAGCACCCGTTCGCGTCACCATTACTGGCGCCGCTGGCCAGATTGGCTATCAGCTCGCATTCCGCATCGCCTCTGGTCAAATGCTGGGCCCTGATCAACCAATCATTTTACAAATGCTCGAAATTCCACCCGCCTTGCCTGCCTTGCAGGGTGTCATGATGGAACTCGATGACTGTGCATTCAATACGCTGGCCGGCATCGTCGCGACCGACGATCCTGATGTCGCTTTCAAAGATAGCGACTACGCCCTGCTCGTCGGCGCGCGCCCACGTGGGCCCGGCATGGAGCGCAAGGACCTGCTGCAGGCTAACGCCGCAATATTTTCCGTGCAGGGAAAGGCGATTAATGACCACGCCAGCCGTAATATCAGGGTACTCGTCGTCGGCAACCCGGCGAATACCAATGCACTGATCACCAGTAGCAATGCACCGGATATTGACAGCGGAAATTTCACCGCCATGACGCGCCTCGACCACAACCGGGCGAAGGCGCAGCTTGCTGCCAAAACCGGTAGCCACGTCAACGACATCACCTGTATGACGATCTGGGGCAACCACTCCGCGACACAGTACCCCGATATCAATCACGCATGCGTCTCCGGCCAAAAGGCGACGGACCTGGTTGATCGCGAGTGGCTGACAGAAACATTCATACCGGTGGTACAGCAACGCGGTGCTGCGATTATCAAGGCACGCGGCGCATCATCGGCAGCATCTGCGGCGTCAGCTGCCATAGATCACATGCATGACTGGGCACTCGGCACAGCGGAAGGCGATTGGGTCAGTATGGCAATACCCGCTGATGGCAGCTATGGCATAGAGCCGGGCATCATCTTCTCCTACCCGGTTCGTTGCAGCGGTGGTCAATACGCGATCGTTCAGGATCTGTCGATTGACGACTTCAGTCGTGCACGAATGGATGCGACAGAAGCCGAGCTTCGTGAGGAACGTGCTGCGATAGAAGAACTGTTATAGGAACTGCTTTAAAATGAGTAGCCACGCGGTCATTCGCGCGTCCGTCTAACTAAAAGAGGGTTATGAATTGTCTGGTTTCATCGTAGGCTTACTTTGGTTGTTATTATTCTTTGGTGGCGGTCTATTCCTCGCCTATCGGCGTATTGATCTTCTGACATCAACTGTCGCCACGGGCATTACCGTGGCGGCCTATGTTTTTCTGGGCAACGGCCACTGGCTCTGGAATATCGTGTTGCTTGCCGCGTTCGGCATCATGGTCATTCCAAACCTTATTGAATTGAGGCGCGAAAAGCTCACCAAACCCCTGCTGGCCGTTTACCGCAGCATGCTGCCATCAATGTCGGATACTGAACGCGAAGCGCTCGAGGCTGGCAGCGTCTGGTGGGATGGCGAGCTGTTTTCCGGGATGCCGGAATGGGACCGGCTAATGTCCTATCCTGCGTCGACACTATCGGACGAAGAGCAGGCTTTTCTCGATGGACCCTGCGAAAAACTCTGCCAAATGCTCGACGACTGGGATATCTGCCACAAACGTGCGGATATGCCGAAAGAAGTCTGGGATTACATTATCGAGAAGCAATTCTTCGCGATGATCATACCCAAGCAGTACGGCGGGCTGGAGTTTTCCGCCTACGCGAATGCCGCTGTTATTACGAAACTGGCCAGTCGCAGCCCCACTGCGTCATCGACGGTCGGGGTACCGAACTCATTGGGCCCTGCAGAACTGCTGCTGCATTACGGCACCGAAGAGCAGCAACAGCACTATCTCCCGGGCCTCGCTAAAGGTACTGAAATCCCCTGCTTCGCCCTGACATCACCCCAGGCCGGGTCTGATGCGGCGGCTTTGATCGATAGCGGCGTCATCTGCAAAGGTCAATGGAACGGAAAGACGATTACCGGTATTCGCCTCAACTGAAAGAAGCGCTATATCACCCTGGCGCCGGTTGCGACCGTGCTTGGCCTCGCCTTCAAGTTGTATGACCCGGACCATCTTATCGGTGACAAAAACGATTACGGCATAACCGCAGCACTGATCCCGACGGATACCGAGGGCGTTGAAGTCGGGCGCCGTCATTATCCGTTGACGATCGCGTTCCAGAATGGGCCTACTTCGGGCAAAGACGTTTTCGTGCCGCTCGACTACATCATCGGTGGCCCCGAGATGGCGGGCAAAGGCTGGAAGATGCTGGTCGAATTGCTGGCCGTCGGTCGCGCCATTACCTTGCCGTCAACTTCGTCGGGTGGTGGGCAGGCAGCGAGTTACGCAACGGGCGCCTATGCCACGATTCGCAAACAATTCAATATGTCTATCTCGAAATTCGAGGGGGTTGGCGAGGCCCTCACACGCATCGCTGGTCACACTTACATTATGAATGCCGCCGTTGCTGTTACCGCTGGAGCAATCGACCAGGGAGAAAAACCCGCCGTACCGTCGGCGATCCTGAAATATCATTGTACGGAACTCGCTCGCAAGACCGCGAACGACGCCATGGATGTTCATGGCGGCAAAGGCATCATGCTGGGGCCGAACAATTATTTGGGCCGCGCCTACATGGCAACACCGATCGCCATTACAGTTGAAGGTGCGAACATCCTCACGCGCAGCCTGATCATTTACGGCCAGGGCGCTATCCGCTGTCATCCTTTCGTACTCAGGGAATTGCAGGCGGCCGATGATGATGACCATGATCGTGGCCTGATCGAATTCGATGATGCCTTGTTCGGCCACATCGGTTACGCAATCAGCAACATGGCGCGTTCTTTCTTCCTCGCGCTCACACATGCAAAATTCAGCCGTGTACCGCTGAATACACCGACACGGCGTTACTACCAGAATATCAATCGCTACAGCGCCGCATTCGCTCTGGCATCGGACTTCGCAATGCTCACATTGGGTGGGGCCCTCAAGAAGCGGGAACTGCTGTCCGCCCGTCTCGGCGATATTCTGAGCGCAATGTATCTGGCTTCGACCGTCCTCAAGCATTTCGAAAATCAGGGTCGTCGAGCAACTGACTTGCCGCTGGTCGAATGGTCAGTACGCACGCTGATGTACCAGGCACAGGAAGCATTGCACGCGTTTCTCCGAAACTTTCCGAATCGCTGGATCTCGACGCTGCTACGTGCTTTCATATTTCCAAGGGGACGTACCTATTCAGCGCCATCCGATGACATATCCAAAAAGGTCGTTGCGCTCATCACAACGCCGGGTGAGTCACGAGAACGCCTGAGTGCACTCGCTTATACAAGCAACGAGCCGGGTAATCCGCTGGGCTTGCTGCAGCAAGCGCTGGAAGCGGCAAAAGAATATGAGCCGATAGAGCGACGTCTTCGACACGCCCGCAAGGAAGGTCTCCTGTCATCGGATTACATCGGTGATCAGATTCCCGAGGCAGAGAAGGCCCAGGTCATCAGCAAGGCCGAGGCACGCAACATGCGCACTTACCATGAAAAAGTTCTCGCGCTACTCGATGTTGATGATTTCGCGCCGGAAGAACTAACCCGCAACCCGATCAACAAACCTGGGCCGGCCAAAAAAAAGACAGCCCGAAAAAAGACTGCCCGGAAGGCCAACAGGAAAAAGGTATCAAGAAAGGCCCCCAAGGGTAAAAAGAAAGCCTAGGCGCACGCCGGTAAGTCATGACCAACTACGCCGGCCCCTTGTATGAAATGAACTTCGTCGTCACCGACGAAGTTGTTGCGAATGTTGACCGCTGGATTGAGGAGACCATCCGTACAGCACTGCAGCAGGACAGCATTGAATTCGCTCGAGTCCTTGAGCCTGGTACCGGTCCGTATCCGGAACAGGGTGGTCACACAGTCCGCACTTGCCAGTTTCAAGCCTGCGATGACCATTCGCTTGATGAACTTCTGGACGAATACTTCCCCGATATCGAAGCAGAGGCTGCAGAAAATTTCGGCGACCTGGTCTCCATCGAGAGTCGCACATTGCGCGCCGATCATGCCAATGCGCTGCCGCCGGGCGAAAGCCCCACCTGCCTGAATTGCGGCGCTCGACTGCGGGGACAGTACTGCGGCAACTGTGGCCAGCGGTCACGAAATCGATTAATCAGCATATGGCAACTATTGCAGGAAGCCTTCGGCGATTTATTCGAACTCGATTCGCGACTCTGGCGTACCCTGGTACCGCTATTGACCCGGCCGGGCCAGCTGACAAGAGACTACCTGGAGGGCCGACGCGCACGCTACATGCCACCGTTTCGGACCTACATGGTTCTCAGCATCATTTTTTTCGTGGTGGCTTTTTTCGATCCGCAGGATAACCTGGGG
>Ga0114931_10002366_pt1 | contig 23993 bp, 19 predicted proteins | sample 2SBtaG_FD_89579 | JGI IMG/M metagenome (GOLD analysis project Ga0114931, IMG submission 89579) | Deep subsurface microbial communities from Kolumbo volcano to uncover new lineages of life (NeLLi) - 2SBTROV14_V59a metaG | ecosystem: Environmental > Aquatic > Marine > Volcanic | place: Kolumbo... | reverse complement strand
TCTTCGCCCGCATCCAGGATCACAAAATCAACCGGATCGACGAACTGTTGCCGTGGAACTGGAAGGCGGAAAGCAATCAGGCAGCCGTCGCGGCCTGAAGCGCGGTCCTTACCGGCTGCTTACAGACAAGGCTGGATCAACCAAGCAGCCACTACATCAGGTCTGACTGGGGACTGTGATCCATTCTACGAAGTCGTTGCGACGCTCATGAACATGCTTCAGAACATCCTTCAGACGGGAAGGGCGCGTGGAAACATTTATGACCAGCGTATCCATGGCGCGCGTGATCGGAATCATAACCCATTGCGCGGCGAACGCGGCGGCGAGGTCTTCCTTGGTGTCAAACAGCCCACCAAGATCCGGCGGTGACAACAGCCACTGATTCAGCTTGTAGTCGTAGAAATCGTCAAAGGCATAGTTGAAAACGGTCCAACCTTCGAGGCCGCGGCAGGAATCATACTGAACGATCCGCAGAGCATCTCGTTCGGTCGGGTAGTTCTCTCTGACGTCCATTGAAGACGCGTCCCACACGAGTCCCCCGGCTTGCTGGATCGCACGTCCCGGGATTGCATATGTCTGATCCTCCTCGTGAACAACGAGAGACGGCGGCACACACGCAAGTAGATCGACAGGATAGTTGCCGAGTTCGGCTGCCTCTTCCTTTAGGCGTTCGAAGATCGCGGTGTCGCGTGCCATCTTCCCCTCGACGATGATGACGCGGCCGCCATTGGCGTCGGGATTTGGCTCCAAGTCCCAGTTCTCAAGCCCCAATGCGCTGGCGCAATCGGCAACGAAGTGCGCCAGGTTGGCCTTCATCCGCAGGCATCGTCTCAGTCGGCGCGGCCGGAGAAGATCGCGCGAAAGACCGGCGTCCCAATCGGCGACAGAGTCGCGCACATATTGATCGACACCATCTGCAACAACGATCTGCTCGGGTCGGAAGACAGTGCGCAATATCTCGATCTCGTTTGAAGGCCAGTCCTGGCCCTCATCTACAAAGATGACATCCCATGCAAAATCGTCGGCATTCTCTTCGATAAGACTCTTGAGATCGCTCTTGGACACGGCGCCGCTGCGGAGATAATCGAGCAACCCCTGTTTATGCTTCTCGTAGTTGCCCAGGAAGTCGTCTTCGCTTCCAATGATCCCGAGTTCGCTCATGAGCCGCCCGATAAAGGCGTGGACGGTTTCGATACCGATACCACCCTTCGCAAGGTGACGAGGGACTCCTAGAAGCGCCATTGTGCGCCGCATGTCGGCGACAAGCGCCTTATTGTATGTGAGCACCAGCGACCGCATTCCGGCATTGTCGAACGCGCGGTAAGCCATCTGAAGCAGGATGACGGTCTTGCCAACGCCGCCGCGCCCGCGGATGACGATTTGTTTCTTGGCGAGGTCGTCAAGCCATTCATCAGGAAGGGCAGATTTCACGATCCGGTCCATTCGCCTTCGGTCAAGCGAAGTAGGCTCCATCGTCTTTAGAACCGTTGCTTCTGGCGATAAGATGGCGTGGAAGTTTTCGTCTGGGCCAAAACTGATCGTGGCGAAGCGATCCTTCACGAGCGGCTGCGATACCTGACCAACAATATTCAGTATCTTTTCGAAGCTGGCATCAATCCCAAAACAGTTATGAGGGCGCGCGGGAAGGTCGGCCTCTCGCAAGCCGGTCATGAAAACCAGATCCTTCACATAAGGGCTCGGGAGGCCCGCACGTTTAAGGTAACTCTTGAGTTCGAAGACCTGCTTGAAGGCCTTCTCGGTCACACATTCCCAGCCGCGCGGATATTTGACCGAGACGAGCTTGTCGTCAAACTGGACGCCGCTGGCGTCATGGGATTTGACCTCAACTGCCAACGCGAAATTGCGGACATAGGCCCTTCGTGGCAGAACAGGCTCGCCGTCTCGCGGGTAGAATTTCATTTCGACATCGAATTCCCGCGGCTGGGAGAAATGGCCGACTACAAATACATCGATGTCTTCATATCTCTGGCCATAGAGCTTCAGGCTTACAAATAGCTTGACATGGTTATCAGGATGCTGGCTGAGATCAGGCCATACCGCAAGGATCAGCTTGCGGAGATGAACCGCCGCCTCGTATTCCTGCCCTTCGTTCGCGCCGATAATCTCAATCATAAGCGCCCGTCCAACCGATGACGTTTGGAAAAACTTCCTTGAGAATGACAGCGAGAAAGCGAAGCACCGACCATCTTTATACTGATGTCCTTATCTGGTGAAGCACTTTGCGACTGACCGAGGGTAGATTGCCGCGTACTTCGAGTTCGTTTTCAACGATGACGTGGTATGTGGTGCTGTTTTCCCTCAGGTCAGCAATCTTGGCGTCAGATGGGTGGCCGCTCGTCAGAGGACCCGACAAGGCTATCACAAACGACTTCCTAGCCGATTGGGCGAGGATAGGAACCTCGATGCTAGTGCCCGCGCCGTAGGTGACGGTCGCTCCAGCTTCGAAGGATATAGTGCCATCACAGCGGCGCCTGAGATCGTTCAAAAGGAGCGCCGTGGAGTCCTTCAACCGCTGCTCGTTGAAGCCAGGGTGTTGACCGGATAGGAGATACTCAAGAAGCTCGACCCCAACATGTCTATCAAGAAGCCTGTGTTCCAGCTTGTTTTTGAAACTCCGGAGGCATCGATAGCAAGAGCCATCGCAGTTCTCAGGGCAGTTCTTGAGGATGGATAACGCCCTCCGGAACAGTTCAAGCCCGCGCCCCGCGATCTGACTGGCAAATCCGGCCCCGCCCGGTAGCGTGTCATAGAGGAAGATCTCGACTTCTTTTCCGGACTTTCCTCTGGTCGTAAGTGCAGGACGAAATTCGGCCATTAGCTCACTAGGCTCGATTTCAAGCAACTGACACGCAGCCTTTGCAAGCGCCTCGCTGACGGTCCTAAGTGCGACATGGGTGGAGTAATGGGTGGGCCGGAGTTCGATCGGTTTTTCGACACGCATCGAGAAGAGACCGATATCGGTAATGAAGTCTGTACCGAGGACCAGATGGTGTGTCGGACCGATGCCGTCGCACATCAGATTGTCGTCCTTTTCTGGGAAGGGTTTGCGGTGCGGACCGGCAAGGCTTGGGTTCGGTTTCGTACTTGCTTCGATTCGGCCGCATTTGACGCAATAGCTGTACCCTTCATCCTGCGGGCCAGTATTTGATACAAGTAGGTGCTCGCGCGAACTCAGGCCGCGGACACGATCATTGGCGTGCACCCAACCGGCGGTATCGCCCGGCGTACCCATCGTGAGTTTGGCACGCGTCGCATAGCTCGTCTCCGGAATCTCGTCCGGAGACGTGACCTCCTCCTCAAAGACGGGATGCGCAAAACCGGGTGGCCGTAGCCAATAACGTGCTGGTCCGAAACTGCCGGGTTCACCGCAAGCTTCGCAGTCTGACGTATCGCTGCGAACGACCTCTCCCTGTTCGTATGTCTTGGCGTACCCGCATTCAGAGCATTGCATGTAAAGTTTGCGCGCTTGCCAAGCCTCGAAGAGATCATCCCTCATGACCGAGTAGATTGCGCCAGAGGTGTAGCACTTCCCTGCTATCCAGACCTGCTTTCCGGGGGCGTATTGCGAGAGTGCAATCGGCAGACCTTGCGAGGGCGCAAACTTCATGATGTGCCGGAATGGTGTGGAGCGGTCGCGGTCAAAAACATGGAAGGTCGCGACATCTGTCGGGAACGCGTAACGGGGCAGCTTCCCGCAATAAAGGAGACGGTCGAGGAGCTTATTGGGCTGGGAAGCCTGCTGCGGGCGCTCTTCTCCTTCCTCTGGAGCTTCTTCATCCCCGCCATCATCCCCACCATCATCCTCGTCATCGTTTGTGGCATCCGAGGAGATCGCATCATCGACGGCTTTCAGACAGTCCGTCACGAACTCTTCGAGAAGTTTGGCCCGGTCTGCATCCGAGAGTTCAATCGGCAGCCAGGAGGCAATCCGCGTGCGAAGCGCCTCTTCGTTCTCTTTGAGCCACGACGCGAAATCATCGCGGTTCAGGACAGACTCCGGCTTGCGGAAAGCTGAGACGCTCCCGAGAACCGAGAAAAGGTCGTGCGGCTGGCTAGGATCAATTGTCGGCAGCCGGTCCTGATGATAACCCTGAAGCAGATATGCGCGGATATGCCGCCGCGCGATCTCCGGGTTGTCCAGCGTGAGCTTAGGGTCGATGACCTTGCCGCGGATCATTTCATCCGGTCGTGAGAAATAGTGCTCGTCATGGCTGTCCGCGCTTCCGAAAGCCACCACAGTTGCAACAGCGTTGCCGCGGCGACCGGCCCGTCCAGCGCGCTGCTGATAGTTTGCGCGTCCGGGGGGCATATTCCTTAGCGAAACGCCTGTCAGAGCACCGAGATCTATACCGACCTCCATCGTCGTGGTGCTAGAGAGGATATCTATCGCTGTGGCGCGAGACCTGAGGCTGCTGCCGACAAGGGCGATATCCTGGAACAACAGTTCATGCTCCTCGGCTTTGGAGAAGACATCCTCGTTCTGAGGCGCGTTGAGCTGCGCCGTGTGCTCGGCCGCGATAAGCGCCATCGGCTGTCGCGGCGGGTCTTGGAGAGCCTCCGTGACAGGTTTGCGGTAAAAGCCTTTCCGGGCGAGGAAAACGGGATCGCAATCTGGATCGAGCGCACTGACGGAAAGGCTGCCGCAGTCAAGGCAGCGATCATGTCCGGGTATTGGTCTATGGACTGACTTGCAGCTTTTGCAATGTACCCAGTCGCCCTCAAATTGGAGCGAGAGTTCGCTCCCGTTGAGATACCTGTTCCCGCCTTCCTTGGATTTCGTGAAGGTCGAGACGAGTTCGGGATGCCATTGATCCCAGAACAGCTTCCGGGCGGTCTTATCGCCGATCATGGCATTGATGGCCTCAATCTTGGCCTGCGCCTTGCGCGATCTGACGCGATAGCCGTCCGAAGCAGGCCGGTCGACCCAGATTCCCGGCATTTGCGCGAGCCAGAAACCGTTCCAGCAGTGAAGCCAAAACCGAGCCAGAGCAAGTTTGGCCTGGTCCGTTTCCACAAGGCCGGGAATGAGCGGCAGATCAATGATTCTTTGGCGATGACGGTCCTTCTCGCAGAGCGTAGCAAGCGCGAGTGCTTCCATCCCGTAGAAACGGTCTGAGAGCGTTGTCAGCATGCTTCCGAGAAGCGCTTCGGGCGGGCGGTGCGCCCGCAGATCGAGAAGCAGGGTTAAGAGCGCTGTCGGATCGTCAAGATGTCCACCCTTGAGCGCCTCCTCGATGATGTCTTCGGCCTCAAAGCTCTCGTGAGCGTGCAACTCGGGACGAAGGCGAACATTGAGCCTTTGTGACGCCAGCAACACGCCGAGATAAAGGTCGTCGAGCCCGAGATGCGGCCGTAAGGCGTCCTGTTCCTGTAGCCATTTGAACCCGCTGATGATCAGCGGCCTGAGCGAGTCCCGCTCTGAGTACATTTGGATGTTGGGCGCCAGTCGGGCCGCAACTTGCCGGGAGTCGCTGAACGCGAGCACCTTGCGCCCGCGCAGCGGCGCGAAACGGGTGGGCTCTTGTGGACCGGGCGGCTGAATCTGGATTTGATGGGTAACCAACGCCTGGAACGGCTGATCGCCCTTGGTCTGGTGGTCCTGAACGTAGCTTCGCCCGAACCGAGCTTTCTTTCTACACACGGCGCACGGAACAAACTTTCCCCGCGCTTCCGCAGCGCTTCCGCCTTCATCGTCATCATCGGGCGTGTCGGCCAGCCGCCCCTGCCGGATATACACTGTTCTAGTGCGCGGCCCTATCGTGTTCGGGTTTAGCTGTCCTGTCTCAAGGTCGTAGTCTGCTGGCTCTGCGACATCGTCGTGAGCGGGTTCCTCAAGAAGCAGGTCGATGGGCTCAAGCGGTGCGCTCTCTCCGCTTGCCATGTGAAGTTGCTCGCCCGGCTCTGCCCAGAGATCGTGTGGCTCGTCGATATCGTCTGTATAAGCCCGCCCATACGCGGTACCGCAATTTCGGCACGTGAATAATTCGAGAACGCGCGCGCCGCAGCGGCACGCATCCATAGGCTGCGAATACATTTTTCCACAGATACCGCCGCGCTCTTCTGCTGCGAGTTCGCTGCAATCAGGGTCCATACAGACCCAGAGACCAGGCAATCCACGAAAGAAGTTGTGCACCCGGCATGGCAAGAGCCCCGGAAGCCCCGGCGATGGTCTTGCAATGCTGCCAAGCGCCATAAGGACGGTGATGGCCTGATCCGCGACGTCGGCCGAAACGCCTTCCGGGAAGACGAGCGCGCCGAGTTCGGCTATCGGGATGGCCTCCTCCATGGTTGCGTTAATGAGCCGCCCCATAGGACCAAAGTCATGGAGCGCCTGGTACAGGGCCTTTTCTGTCGGTCCATCAGCATCGATTCCGCGATATGCTAGAAGCGGTGCAACGGATTCGAGGCGCGCCTCGTTAGTCTCGGCCTCATAGAAGACCCGAAGGTCTATGGCCGATAGAGCGGCGGAATCGGCATCTGTTCCGGCGTCCTGAACTGATTTGAGATCGAGCGCGCCTTGAACGGCGACAAAGGTGCTTGCAGGAACGCCAGAGAGTTGAGCACCAAATTCGAGGGCGTAGGTCGAGTCATCAAAGCTCGCTGTCGCGCAAATAACCTGAAGCCGCTCTTCGGGTATTCCGAGCCGGTCCCGCAACCTTCGCAGCAAGAGCCCGACTTCCGCTCCCGCTGCGCCACGATAAAGATGCGCTTCATCGAGCACGACGAGGAAGGTTTCGTCAAGGTTCTTTTGAAGCCACTCCCTTGTATTATCGAAGATCGGCCGTTCAATCGGCCGCATGAGCATATATTCCAGCATCGAGTAGTTTGTGACCAGCAGGTCAGGCGGGGCGAGTTGCACTTCGTGGCGCGTCAGAAGTTCGGAGTCGTCCGGCAGGGTGACAGCCCTGACAAACGCGCCCTTGCTTTCCCATCGACTTCCCTTCGGGCCAAACCACGCCTCAAGGTCGGGTTTTGCTGGCCATTTTCCTCTTTCTCTGAGGGCAGAGAGAAGTGCGCCTGCTTCCATGCTCTTTTCGGGGTCAGAATTTGCGGCGTTCTGAAGCACATCGACATAGAAGTCGCCGAAGGATTTGAGCCGCTGGCCATCCTTCTTCGCTGTGCGAACACCCGCATAGGGTGTCCGGCTTGTATACCGGGCAAATCGCGGCGGCCGTCCGCACCAGCCCTTGAAGGTCTGAACCAGCCTCGGATCGCCCAGCATCGCCCGCAAGCGGCCGAGTTGGTCGTTCACGAGAGCGTTCATCGGATACATGATGAGAGCCCGCATGGCCGGCTGCTCTGCGAAAGCCTTAGGATGTGCTTGGGCTTCCCTTGCGAACTTGCCGAGGATCGGCAGAAGGAAGGCCTCGGTCTTACCGGAACCCGTTCCGGTCATGATGACGAGGTTCTTGCCGTCGATCAGGCAGCTCTTCAGTGACTCGCCCTGATGCATGTAGGGAGGGTCATAAACAAGCCGCGGCAGAACTCCCTCAGGCGTGCTCAAGCGGCCAAGCAGTTCCAATGCCGCGCGTGGCAGGCCCGACATCGACGCGAAGGTTTCTCCCGATTGATATCTGGGGGTCGATTCAAGAAACGGTACTTGGTGGATAACTCCCTCCTTGTCCAGAAGCGCCTGCCGCTGAGCGATAAGCGAGGGCGCGCTGATATGGTAGGTCGCCTCGATGTATTCCTTGAGCGAGGCGTGCAACTGTTCGATGGTCTGTTTTATTGTTTGCATCACGCACTCCTCATCACGGATTTGGTCTCAATTGGGGCGAGCCAGAGGTTCTCTTGCAAGAATTCCTGTTCTTGTGCGGCCTCATCGGCTGGTATCTCATAAGCAAAAAGGCATTTTGTCCCTTGGCATTTTTTGCCGAGAATCATGAGCCGGCGCTCCGTCCATAGCGGAATCGGAGAATAGAAACTCAAGCAACATGTGCCATCGCCACCAGGATCGAGGCTGTATCTCTGCGGCGCGTCCCGCTCACAGTCTATTGCCATTTGCAGATGCCATGCCGCATCGCACCCGCGCCAGCGATAGCCCCGGATTGGCAAGTCAATGATACGCTTGAGCGACCCGGAATGGATTTCAGCCAAACACCACAAAGCTGCGCCGAATTCCTGCGGACGCCGCGCAACAAACAGGCCGGAGTGATCCTTCGGGGAAGCCCAGCGCCCTTTGTAGTAGGTCGGCTTGGCGTCGGGGTCGATGATCTCAAGCCCTTGAACTGGTGCGCATGGCTGCACGCCAGCAAGGTGTTGTCTTGCTTTGGAGAGGGTTTCATTTGACGCAACGGTCTTGGGTGCCTTGAGCCACGTTGTCTCGGGTAATTTGCTAAGGCCTTCGCTAACAAGCTGTGCGGCAAGGTCTTCCCCGTCCTCCGGTTTGATGGATCGCGTGTTGTTCGAGTGAACGATTCGGTTACGGATGTTTTCAGGCAGCCACCCATCTTGGTCGGGAACGATTCCTGTCAGAAAGATGCTGCCGCTCTTGCGCTCCACGAACGAAGGTGGTGCTGCAAAGACCCATGTTCCCTTTACTTCTGAATCTCCGGTCGTCACGTCGGATAGTTCCAGCAAGTCGCCCACCACAAGAAGATCGTCAATCAGGCTATCGAGGCGTGCGGGCAACGTGGCTGGCTGTTGATCCAAATGGCTCAGGCTCTCGACAAGCGCGGCGCGCAGTACCGTGCGCGAACAGGGGCAAAGAATTCCTGCCGCCCGCCTGAGCATGGCAGACAGGAAAATGTCATCGATACCTTGATCCTCGCCCTGCAAGTTCAGCAGCGACCGGCAGTGCTGCACGATATCTTCGGGCGCGACGACTGAGATCATGAATCCCTCTCCGGTAGAAGTCTTGCAGCCCTGCCGTCCGCACAACTCTTGCAGAGGATCGCGAGCCTTGCCGCCCGAACGAGGGTCCGGCTCGCCTTGGCGCGCCTGATATGGCTTTCTAGCCGCTCCAGATAAAGCGTTGGCAGGGCGTGAGGCCGGCTGGCGAACTCCAACACGAACTGACAGAGGTCGGCGTCTGACGCAATTCGATAGCGCGTTGCAAGATCGGTAAACCAAGCGATCAGTTGTTTCCGGCCTCCCGTCATGGTACCGGCATCTCTGACAATGACGCTCGCAAAGCCGCTCTTGTGATTGACCAGGGATTGAAGGCGCGTAAGGGCCTCGCCAGAATTGCTCACTTCAATGAACTGGGCTTCGGCTCGCGCCCAGTCCCAGCCGGCGATGATACCGACGATCCCATGCATTAATGTGTTGATCACTTGCCACCGGTGAAAGGTGCCGAGATCGCCTGCGACGCGGGCGCTGTTCCAGTGTCTGAGGATACGTATCAAGTTGACAATGGCTTTAGGGTCGCCCGAGATATGGCCATAGTTGGGGCGGACGCCGAGGCCGGCAAGGTGCGAATCGGATAAGCCGGTGCTGACCGCGATGTAGTCGCGTGATGTTCCGATTGTTGCAGTGAACAAGCCGCCGGGCGGCTCTACTTTGAAGCCTCGTAATGCTTTTTCGGGATCGATGGATTCCATATCCCGCGGACTTTCCATTCCAAAGAACTGGCAGACAGGCGCTGTCCCCTCTTGGTTCGTTTCATCAACAAGGCGGATGAAAACCCCGTCGCTCTGATGGCGCAGGAACCAACGAACGGGTTTTACGTCGTGTTCAAAACGAATATCATAGCGTCCAAGTTCGCCGCCATCGAGTGTGAGAATGCCGGATGTCGCTTCCAAATAGCGCCATTCACATTTTTCGCGCTGGAGGAAGTCTTTGAACCGTTTCTTCCAGACATCCGGCGTAACGGGCAGATTAAGAGCGTCGCACACCTGCCGCGTGAAAATTTTGTCTTCAGCAGCATTGCGCAGCGCAACAGAAGGCGTGACTTGTCGGCCCTCCGGACCGGCAACCGATAGATCAAATTCGTTCTGCCAAAACGTATCCAGCGTTGCGTCGTGAGGGCTGCGCGTCACGATTAGACCGGCGTGAAGAGAAGTACCGGAAGCCCAGGATTCGGGTTCACGGACTCGGAGTTCGAGATACCCCTCGTGGGAAGCGAGACCCACTCCCTCCCCATTCTGGGTGTGGGCGCTGATCCTTAGGAGGTGTCTGCCAGCCGTCAGTTCCGGAAGCTGGATGAATGTTGGCTCACCGGGCTCTCCGGCACTGACTGTTTGCGCCTCACTGCCGTCGAGACTGATCTGGAACGTTTCAACCTTATGATCAGGAGCGATACCTAGGCACGGCTTCTCTGTCGTCAGCCACTCACCGCGGCCCTCTCCGTCCCAGCTTCGACCGGGAAGCCCGGCTGGCCAAACTCGGATGGTCCGCGCAATTTCAAGGTTCCATGCTTTGAGTAGCTGAGCCAGCGCTTCCGGAATGGCCTTCGGAATACTCAGCTGAATAGCATGGATGTCGGCGCAGTTGATTGTGCAAGGCTGTTGAAGATTGAGCAGATCTTCCAGAGGCTCTTTGGATGCGGCAACGTAGTCCTGCCCGGGGCGTACGGTGCGGCCGGCTATCTCCCGGGCTAGGCCGTCCTTGCCAATACGAAAGAGCCAGACCGGTCCTGCGCTCGTACGGCATTCGCTGCCGAGAAGATGATCGACAGTGCCGTTCTTCCCTTCAAAGGCGACCATCGGCTGATCTGGATCAGGCCAGTTGCGAAGAACGGCCTGACGACGCCCCGAAAGAAGCCATCCGGGCGGCTTCTTCCCTGTGCTCCCGTTGACGGCGCAACGAGTTTGTTTGAGAAACTGGCGTGCTTCTGGATTGAGCGCCCCAACATCCTTGAAACTCGGGATATCGATCTGAAGATCCCAGTTCCCTTGACCCTTGTAGTACAGCCGCAGATCAGGGCGGATATCGGGACGCGCTTCAAACGAGGAACGCTCTGCAGTTCCGCCTGCCGAAGGGGCTTGACGAGAGCCTGTCCCGCGGCCGAGACCTTTGAAGCGGTCCGAGACGACACGGCTGGCCTCCTTGATCCAAGCTCTCGCGTCGCGAACTTGTTCTAGGTCACCGACGATGCGTTCCAGCGTTGCAGGGAGGAGTGGTTCTTCGCCTTCAATTTGATCTTGATGCAGAAGTGCAAGGACGAGGCGACCAACCAGTTCTTCCTGCTGGAGGAATTGCTCTAGCCGGGTTGAGGCATAATAGACGTTGGACTCAACGAGGCGGCCAATTATTGCGGGGTCTACGTCGTTCAGTCGGGCCAGTCGGTAGCGCAAATCATAGAGTATGCGAGCAAACTGCCATTGGAGAAACCGCGGCAGAACGGCATGTGTGATTGGCCAGGCAATGATACTGAAGTGCTCGGCCCAAGGTCCGGATGGGACGACGCCGTTATACAATTTCTGGAATTTCCTGAACCAATTGGAGACTCTGTAGCGATCACGGGAATCCCAGCTTGGCGTAGCTTCCTCGAAGGATTGCCAGTATTCACCCCCTTCGTATGTATAGCCTCTCTCGGCGGCGTAGATGGTCCAAAGTAGCCAGTGCGGCGCGAGCCTTTCTCCATGGATGAGGCGTTGACGCAACTGCGCGGCGATATCTGCCAAGCTTTCTTCCGCGAGACCGTGTTCCAGTGCGAAGATCGGAAGGCCGGACCGGTCACGACGCGCCTTGAGGTCCGCAAAATGGTCCTCCATTCGTTTCTGCCATGTGTCGAGAGGAACGCTCATATCAGATCACATCGCCGCGGAGGAATTCCCGTGCGAACCTTGTTGAGCAAGGCGGGATTGCATCTGGCGGCTTTGGCTTCCGAATAGCGCCATCAAGTCTTCAACGGTCCAGTCGCGATACTCAGGCCGCCTTTTTGCCCGCGGCTGCATCCACCTTTCCGTTGCAAGCCCTGCGATCTCTTTGGTCGACAAAAGAGAGCCGGTGTCGGGTCTGCCATTTCCGGACCTGAGGATCGCATCTGCATTTTTCGCGAGCCGGCTGATGAATACCTCCCGCTTGATACCATGACGGAGCATATCTTCTTTAAATCCCAATGTGGCAAGCGCTGCCCTGGTTGTCCGCAGACGCCAGTTCGGACCTTGGCCAAACATGTGCTGATCAGCATAGCTGTGATCGATGTCTCTTAAATAATCACGCAATTCAGAAAAGAGATGGTCCGGGATATGAAAATGTCCCCACCCCCCGGTGAAGCCAATCGACTCCATGTACTGGACACCACCCAGCTTCAGGCGGTTATAGACGGACGAACGCCCCATTGAGGATGATGTCGTGACGGCCAGCAGGCGGGCTTTTTTGCCTTCGCCGGATATGATGCCTGTCGTATCGCCATAGGCAGACGCGAAGTCGTCATATAGTTCGCGGCTTCGCAAAAGACACGCGACCAGCTTACCACCGAGTAATTGATTGTAAGGGGGTATGGCACCGAGCACATAGGCGTCCATGATGTTGACGAGTCTTGCGCTGCGATCCTTGGACGTCCAGCCGATCAAACGGTCGCGTACGGCGAGATTAAAGACGGGATCACCGATAGCGATCAAGCCCATCAGCTTGCCGTTATTTTCGTCCCACACAAGATAGCGAAGCCGCCGGCCAAAGCCGTTCGACACCGGGACAGACCATGTTAGGGAGGCAAGCCGGAATAAATCGCCATGTTGCGTTCCTGATGAGATACGCTCGATGACAGGAGAAATCTTCGACGGCTCAATGTCGCTGCCGTTTGCAAAGTGATGAAAGAGACTGGGTGCTCTTGTTGCCAGAAAGTCCTTGCTCGCCTTAATGCGGTCTTCTCGCTGAGCGCGATGAAGGGCGCGCACAATTTCTTTACCTTCACCCTCTATTTGCAGTTCACCATTTGTAGATTTTGAAAAGCCGATGGCGTGCAAGTGCTGACGTAATTTGCGCTTTAATACTGCTTCGCGTGATGAAATTTTAACTACTGATGTGTGTATTTCGTTCATGAATTAGCTCGATTTATTGATCGTAGAATGCAGCGGCATCAATCTGTGGATCTTGCGCTGCGCTGTCGTGCTGTCCCTTCAAGACTACCACATCGCTTGACTGAGTAAACCATTCCTCGGCGACGTTGCAGGCTCTGGTGTGAACGCTGGGCAGGCAGCAGACGCATTCAGACGAGTGCTCTCGAAAAAGGCTGCGCGACGCACGGTGACCGCTCCGGAGGCGCGGCTCTGTGCCCGTTCAGCGATATAGCGGCACGCTTTGGAGCCGTTCAAATGGAGCATTGGAGATCCTGTCGCTGCCCCTCCCACTCCCCCGGAAACCCCTGCAGCAGCCGCCCCAACGTGACCTCCGGCCCCTGTTTCCCATCCAGGATCGCCTCGATGATGTCCGGCGCCAGCAGCGTCAGCCGCTGGATGCGGGTCATGTAGGACGGCGCGATGCGCTCGCGCTGGGCCAGTTCGGCGATGGTCGTGAACTCGCCCGATTCCAGCATTCGCTTCCAGCGCAAGGCGCGGGCCAACGCCTTGACGAGCGTGTTGTCGGACTTGCGCTGGGCCGGAGCGCCGGGCGGCAGTTGCACTTTCTTGCGGCCTCCGCGCTTCACGATGCGGAACGGGACGTGGAGGGTGATCGTGTCGGGTGTGGTGCCGCGTTTCATGCTACGGCGTCCTTGGTACCCGCCATCAGTTCCCGCGCCAAATCAACCAACCCGTCCATGCGCAGGCGAACATTCAGGCCATCGGAGCCGATATCGATCCGCTCGACCAACAATGCCACGATGCGCGCCTGCTCGGCTGGAAAGAGCTCGTCCCAGAACGGGTCAAGCTGCTGAAGTGCCTCTCGCGCGTTGGATTCGGCGACCTCACCATCCTCCCCCTTTGCTGCTTTCCAAGTTCCCGCCACGATCTCCGGCTGGCGGAACACGGCGCGGAGCTGGTTAATGACGGCGACCTCGATCTCGCCTGCGGGCACGCGACCGACGGGGCATGTCCCGGCGCCGTGTTTCAGCACGGTCTGACTGACATAATAGCGGTAAAGCTTGCCACCCTTGCGCGTGTGCGTCGGCGAGAAGGCCGCCCCGTCGGGCCCGTAGAGCAGACCTTTCAACAGCGCGGGCGTATCGGCCCGTGTGCGCGCGGCACGCTTGCGGGGGCTTTCGGTCAGGATCGCGTGAACCTTGTCCCAGGTCGCGCGCTCGATGATCGCCTTGTGCTCGCCGGGATAACTGTTCCCCTTGTGGACAGCCTCGCCGATATAGGCGCGGTTGTTCAGCATACGATAGAGGAATTTCTTGTCGATCCGGTTGCCATGTCTGGTCCGCACGCCTCGCGCCGCCAGTTGCCGTGCCAGTTCCGTGCCGGAACCAATCTCGATGAAGCGGGCGAAGATCCATCGGACGTGGGCGGCATCGGCCTCCTTGATGATCAGCTTTCGGTCCTTCACCTCGTAGCCCAGCGGGGGCACGCCGCCCATCCACATGCCCTTCTTGCGGCTGGCCGCGAACTTGTCACGGATGCGTTCGGCCGTCACCTCGCGCTCGAACTGGGCAAACGAGAGCAGGATGTTCAGCGTCAGACGGCCCATGGATGTGGTGGTATTGAACGACTGAGTGACAGAAACGAACGTGACGCCGTTCCGGTCGAACACCTCGACTAGTTTGGAAAAATCCATCAGCGAGCGCGACAGGCGGTCGATCTTGTAGACCACGACCACATCGACCAGCCCATCCTCGACGTCGGCGAGCAGCCGTTGCAGGCTGGGGCGTTCGAGAGTGCCGCCGGATTTGCCGCCATCGTCATATTGATCCCGGACCAGCACCCAGCCTTCGGAACGTTGGCTGGCGATATAGGCCTCGCAGGCTTCTCGCTGAGCGTGCAGGCTGTTGAATTCCTGTTCCAGCCCCTCCTCGGAGGATTTTCGGGTATAGACGGCACAGCGCAGCTTGCGCTTGATGTCCTTGCTCATGTCGCACCCCGCTGTGATTTCAGGCCAAAGAACACCCAGCCGTTCCAGCGGGTGCCGGTAATGGCCCGGGCGACCGATGACAGTGACTTGTAAGGCCGTCCCTGCCATTCATATCCATCGGCGGTAACGGTCACGACCTGCTCGACGCCCTGCCACTCGCGGATCAGGCGCGTGCCGGTGATGGGCTTCAGATCGGCGCGGACGCGGCTCTTCTTACGATCGCCGCCATCCAGTTCCTCGCCCAGCTTTTCCAGTCGTCTGACCGTTTCCGGCTTCAACCCGCCATAGGCGAGTTCCTGGATGCGGTAGGCCAGTCGACTTTCGAGATAGCGGCGGTTGAAGGGCGGCGGCTCGGAGTCGAACAATTCCCGCCACTGGGTCTTCAGGTTCGGCGTCGGCGTTGTCTTCAGCGCAGCCAGGCGCGCGGGGATGGGATCGGGTTTGGTCATGCGGTTCTCCGGTGAGTTGGTTCCGCAGTACCGCTCTGCTTGGCCGGTTTGTGTAGCGAACTTTCTCCCGTGTGGGCAGATAGTTGCGCGGCATTGCGCATCCGAAGCCGGATCAACCCCCGTGCGAGCAAAGCACAGAGTTCAGCCCGCCGATCGGCCGGGGTTATCTGGTCGGGTGAAAGGGGGTTGGAGCCCGCAAACGAGTAATCGGGATTTGAAGGCATTGACACGTCCTGTGCGTAAGGTGTGTGTCCAGATTGCCGAAGAGAATAGAATTAACAATTCAAAACAGGTGGTTGTGGGGCTGGTGGCGGTTCGTGTCGGTTTGTTTCGCCGATGCATCTTGCGGGGCGCACGCTCAGGCGCGGCCAATCCGGCCCGTCCCCCTCAATGTTACAGAATCAAACCCTGCGGCCGTACCACCGTATCCGCCCGATAATATTGATCTCGTCCATCAGGCATTCATAGGGCGAGTAATTCGCGTTGTCGGACGTTACACGAATACGCGGCGGATCGCTGGCTGGAATATGTTCGATCCGCTTGGCCACAAGCCCCATGCCGTCGTGCAGGACAAACAGGCCCGACGGGTGTGGTGCCTTGCGCCCCATGTCGACGAGGATGGTATCGCCATCGTTCAGTGTCGGCATCATGCTGTCACCAGTGATCCGCAACATCCTGAGATCCCTGGGGCTGGCATCAAGCTCGTCTTCAATCCACGACAGCCGGAAATGATAGAGCTTGCTGGCCTGTTCGTCTTCGGCCTGCACGATCGTCCCGCCGCCGGCCGAGGCGCGGGCGCGAACACCTGATATGGCGACAAAGGTTGTATCCGGCACGTAGATCTTCGGGGCCTCCCCCTCCACATCGCCATCGCCGTCGATCAGCCAGTCCACATCGACCTTCAGAACATCGGCGACCATCTGCAGCTTGGCCCGGCTGGGACGCACGGATTTTCCCCGCAGAATGTCATAGATGAACGAGCGATTGAGCCCTGAGGCTTCCGCCACCGCTGCCGGTGTCATGTCGAACTGAAACGCGCGGGCTTTGAGGCGTTGCGCGATATTGGTGACGATCATGGTTATCACCAACTCATCTGTGGACTAAACAGGATAAGTATACTGTTGAAAGAGGATAATCAATCCAATAGAAACAAAGCACGAACATAAGGAGAGATCATGGGACTGATTCCGCGAGAGTATTACACTTTGACCGAGGCTCTGGGGGATTGGAACATCACCGAATCAGAGTTGCAGTACCTCGTGGAAACCGGGCAGCTGAACTTGTCGGTCAGGATCTACGGCGCCTTCTCGAAACGCAATGTAAAGAGGGGAGCCGTTCAGCACAATCCTGACTTTGAAGAGGTGGTGGATCTTCGCCGCCGCGACGCAATGAAGGTGCTGCGCAAGAACACATGCCCGGTGCAGGCGTTCAACTCGGCAGATGGCGGCGCGGTTTCAACGCCCGAAGGCGGCAAAGATTGGATTGTGTATCGTGATACGCTGCTGGTGCGCGCGTTTGAGCGCGACAGGTTCCAGGAGGTCGTTATCGATGCCGGGGCACCCCATACAAATGATTATGAACGGTTTTTGTCATTCGCGCTTGATGGAAAGCCCTATTTCTTCACCGAGATGCAGGCCCGGGCGCTGAACTTTCTTTACATCGGCGCAGTAACCGGAGAGCCAGACCAACGCGGACTGGACATACTCGATGCGGCCGGTTCCGTCTCAACCAAGCTCAGCTATTTGTTTTCGAGCCGCCCGGGGTGGCGGGAGGTGCTGCTTTCCGTGCCGGGGCGGCGGGGCTACTACTTCTTGCACCCCAGATTGGTGGTTGCGATGCGAATGGAACACTAACCCGCCCCGATCATGACCTCCGAGAGCCCGCCATGCGCGGGCTTTTTGTGTCCGGGAACCGGGCCCCTGATTCGCCGGGAGCGCGGCGGTTTGGTTGGCGCCCGGTCGGTGAAGGGTTGATAGGTGGTTGGTGCCCGGTTGGAGCTCCGACCGAAAAAAGTCTGGACATTGACTTTCCACAATAATCTATTTTTACCCACCGACCATTCGTGACACGACGTCCAACCAAGAGCTTTGGCATATTGCCCTCATCAACTCGATGAGGACGGTAATGGAGCACAATTTTCTAACAACAAAGCTTCTGGCCCGGCGGTGGAAAATCACGCCGCGGACGCTGGAGCGTTGGCGCGCTGAAGGCGGGGGCCCCCGGTTTCTGCGCATCGGTCGCCATATTCGCTACAGCCAAGCGGACATTCTGGCCTTCGAGGCTCTGCAGGGAGAGGCGAGCGGGGACAAACCGGCGTGTCAGCTCGATGGGTGGGCCGCATGATGTCGCCCGTCATTCGTCTGAAATCACCCGTTTGCGAAATCGACCTGATGGCCTGGGTGAATGTGGCCGAACCCGGCGCACGGCTTGAATATCACCGGGGATTTCTGGTGATCGAGACCACTGCCGTCCTCTCGAAACTTTCCAAAAATGACCTGGGCGTCCTGCGGGCCACGGCGAATGCGGCCTACCGGCTTTCAGAGCTTGGCCTCGTGCATCTGGTGCAGCGGCGCATCGACGTGGACCGGTTCGCCTACATCGCCATCGCCCGCCCCAAGCCCAAGACCGCCGCTGCCTCGCTTTCAAGGCTGCTTCTGGATCAGGCCGCCTGATGCCCGCTTTTCAATCCCAATTCACCCAAGGAGACCAATCCATGCCCTATCCCGACAACACCCCAAGCACGGAGGAGATGCTCAACCTGCCAATTGGCGAGTTGGCTGAGATGCCGGTCGAGCTTCTGGCCCGCCTGCAGGGCGAGTTGGCCCATGCCAGCAAGCAGATGAAGGCTGCGACGGCCCGATTCAATGCGGCCCTTGATATGCGTTATGCCACCCGGGCCAAGGTGGCGCGGCGCGCCTGCGGCAAGGACACCGGCACCGTTCGCCTTGCCGACGGTGATTTCACGGTGGTGGCCGATCTGGCGAAACGTGTGAGTTGGGATCAGGAACGGCTCGCCCGGATCGGGGCCAACATCGAGGCGGCGGGCGATGATCCGGCCGAGTTTATCGAGACCACGCTGAAGGTGCCGGCGCGCAGATATACGGCCCTGCCAGAAAGTTGGCGCAAGGGGTTTGAGGCTGCGCGCAAGGTCGGCAGCGGCAAACCGACCTTCCGGCTTGAGGCGGCAGAGCAAACCTGAATTCGGCGGCGGGGACGCCCAGACCGCAAGGCTGGGCAGGCTCCCCTTCGGCGCCCGGTTAAACCCCGCCGCCGATGACCTTTTCATTCAACCCAAGGAGAGCACCATGACACTGCGCATCATTACCGCTGACGAGAGATTGTCTGCGGCTGAAAACAAGACATCGCTGGCGATCTTCGGACCACCCGGCGTGGGTAAAACCACGCTGATCAAGACTTTGCCAGAGGACAAGGCCGTTTGCTTTGATCTCGAGGCCGGCATGAAATCCGTTCAGGACTGGCGCGGCCCCTGCATTCCAATCCGCAGTTTTGAGGATTTCCGGGACCTTGTGATCCTGATCGGCGGCCCGGAACCGGCACAACATCCTGACAGCTATTATGGCGCGGGATACCATGCTCATGTGCAGGCCAAATACGCGACAAGCGGGCTGGAAGCATTCCTCAAGGCGCGCTCGATCATCTTCGTCGACTCGATCACCGATCTTACGCGCCAGGCCATGGCCTATGCCAAACAACAGGCAGAGGCGTTCTCAGAGCGCACCGGCAAACCGGACATACGCGGGGCTTACGGTCTGTTGGGCCGGGAAGTCATCCAGTCGCTGAAACACCTCCAGCATGCCCGTGGCAAGACCGTGATCTTCGTTGGCGTGCTGGAAAAACTGACCGACGAGTTCGGCGTCTCTACCTGGGTGCCGCAGATGGAAGGCTCCAAAGCCGGACGCGAACTGCCCGGGATCGTCGATCAGGTCATGTCGATGCAGCTTTTTGGCAAGGATGCCGACGGCGCCTGGGTTCTGGATGAGGCGTCGAGCGAGCGGCGCCTGGTCTGCAAATCCGGCAACCCTTGGGGCCTGCCGGCCAAGGATCGATCCGGTCGGCTGAACATGACCGAGCCGCCTGATCTCGCGGCATTGCTCGCCAAGGTCGACGGGCGCGCGCCACCGAATGCTCCCACCACACCAACTACCCCTGATCCCTCGATGAAAGGACTGAATCCATGAGTTACGATCTGAATGACGCCGCCCCGCAAATGGCCCCGATGGGGGAGTTGATCCCCGATGGGGCCTTCGCCAGGGTCATGTTGAAAATCCGCCCCGGTGGCAGCAATGGCGCGACAGAAATGGATGCCGGGTTGCTGAAGGCGTCCAGCCACAGCGATGCCAAGATGCTCGATTGTGAACTGACGGTGAGCGAAGGGGCGTTTGCGCGGCGCAAATTCTGGCAGAATTTTACGGTTGCCGGCGGCAAGCTCGACGAAAAGGGCCAGTCCAAGGGCTGGAACATCTCGAAGAGCACGTTTCGGGCAATGATTGACAGCGCCCTTGGTCTTGATCCTGCGGACACCAGCCAAGCGGCCCGGGAAAAGCGGGTAATCGGTGGTCTCAAGCATCTGGACGGGATCACCTTTGCCGCGCGCATCATGGTGGAAAGCTCGGACAACCCGAACTACCGCGACAGCAACAAGCTGGCCAATGTGGTGCTGCCAAATGAGCCCGCCTACGCGGCGATCATGCGCGGCGAAAACGTGCCCTCCGATCCGGTCAAGGCGCCGCCCCGGAAATCCACAGCCCAGACGCCACCGGCATGGAATGCGCAAGCGCCTGCACAGGCACCCGCCGCGCAGCCGCAATCGGACAACACGCCGCCACCATCCCCGAGCGGGGCACCGGCCTGGTTGAACAGCTGAGCTCATGTCCCGCCAGAGGCGCATTTCAGCCGTGAACGGGGTGAGTTCCGGGCCCGGCGTCTGCGCGATCTGCGGGCGTGAATCCCGGGGCTTCGGGTTCTGCCTGCGCCTGCAGAGGGCGCAGTTCCCCTCCTATAAATTCTGTTCGCGCCGGTGCCTGGACATCGGCGCGGACCTCGCAACGAGGAATTACGGAATGATTGATAAAACAGCCCGCGAAGCACAGGCCATCTCTGATGCGCGACAGGATTTTGCCGAGGCGCTCAGTGAGCTTGGCCTCATGGCGCCCTTCTTCGATCGTACCGCGGCCGAGATCGACCAGCTGATCGAGGCGGCGGTCACCGGCTACATCGACAGCATGCAGGCCCAGGGCGCAAGGCCCGAGCGCGATGGCCGCCTTCCAGAATACCCGATCCCATTTTGAGGTAACCCCATGATTGATTTGAATCATCGCTCGGGTGCGCATTATATGCCTCCCGAAACTATTCCCGACATCACCGCCGCCCTGAGTGCGGCCATCGATGCCGGTCTCAGCGTACGCCGGGATGCCGAGCGCCCCAGAACCTATATCAGCTCCTCCGGGCTCGGGCGGGTGTGCCTGCGCCAGATTCAGTATGACTTTCTGGCGACCCCCAAGGATGAGGGGCAGGATTTTGCCCCGAAAACACTGCGGATATTCGAGGCCGGGCATCGCGGCGAGGACATGGTCGCCAGCTGGCTGCGCCTCGCCGGGTTCGATTTGCGCACCGAGCGCGCCGATGGTCGTCAGTTCGGGTTTTCGGCGCTGGATGGTCGCTTGAAAGGCCATATTGACGGCTGCCTGATGGGCGGCCCCGTGCAGATGGCTTACCCTGCGCTCTGGGAAACAAAGGCGCTCGGGGCGTCAAGCTGGAAGGACACGCTGAAGCGTGGCGTTGCGATTTCCAAGCCGGTCTACGCCGCCCAGATCGCGATCTATCAAGCCTATCTCGATCTGCCGAACCCGGCACTATTCACGGCGCTGAACCGGGATACGCAGGAAATCTACGCCGAACTGCTGCCGTTTGATGCGGTCCTCGCGCAGCGGGTGTCCGATCGCGCCGTTGAGGTAGTGCGGGCGTCAGATGCCCGGGAATTAATGCCGCGCGAGGCGGCCGAGCCGACCTCGGTTGTCTGCAAGGGCGGCATGGCGGCCGGGCATTGGCATCCGCCCTGCGCCTGGGCGCAACGTTGCTGGAGTGAGCGGCGTCCCGGAATTGCTCCGGGGGAGCAATTCAGCCGCGAACGGGCGGAGCCCAGATCATGATTCCGCAGGCCTATGAATTCAAACGGGTGGCCGCGCGGTTTCGCCAGAAATCCGCCTATGGCTTTCACTTCGCCGGCATTGAAACCGCGCCAGTCTATTATTTCGCCGACCAGGAGGCGTTTGACAGCGATGCGGTTGAGGATCTGCGCTCGCTGATCATGGATGCGCCTTTGCGACTTCCCCATCCGGCGGTCATCTTCGAGGTAAAGGATCGCCACCCCGAGAGATCGTCGTTGCTGGTCTACGCGCGGCAATTTGAGGATCGGGTAGAAGCTGCCTTCGTCTACAAGGACAAAAGGCGTCGCCAATGGACGGATTGCCTGGCTCATGCGGTCTTTGCCAAGCCGGGATGCTCCAACGTTACTGCCAATCCAGAGGCCACCCATAAGAAAGCGGTGATCTACAATGAGGTCGTCGCCAGTATCGTCTGGCGGGCGCTCACCATTCTGGCCCATGCTGGTAACGAGAAAACGCGGAAGGTAACGCCAGCCTTGCGTCGCAAATACGCCAAGGCTGGGGGTGCGCGGATGGACGTGGCACCAGATCACCATCGACTTTGAGCGCGCGCGGACAAAACATGCCGCGCTCGGCGGCACACATGCCAGCCCGCGCTGGCATATCCGGCGCGGTCATTGGCGAACACTGGCTGATGGTCGCCGCATATTTATCCGCCAGTGCCAGATCGGCGATCCCGCGTGCGGCGGGGTGGTCAAGGATTACATCGTGAAAGGCGCGCGCCAATGACAAGTTTCACCCCCTCCGCCCAGCAGGCAGCGGCCATCCGGCAGATCAGGGAATGGTTTGAGACCCGAACCCACGAGCAGCAGGTTCTGCGGCTCTTCGGCTATGCCGGCAGCGGCAAGAGCACCGTTCTGAAATTCGTTCTCGATGAACTTGGCCTGTCCCCCCACCGCTCTGATCGTGAGGGAGGATGCATGCCCGGCGTTGTCACCGCGACGTTCACCGGCAAGGCCGCACTGGTGCTGAGCCGAAAGGGCACGCCCGCGCGCACCATCCACAGCCTGATCTATTCGGTGTCCGAGGCAACCGAGGAGGAAATCGAGGCGGCCACGCGCAAGGTTCGCGCCGCTGAAAGAGAAATCCGCACGCTGAGCGGGTTTGATCGCACCGCGGCCGAGGCGGGCATCGAAGCGATGCGCCAGGCGCTGTCGGCAATGAAAAAGCCGCGTTTTGCCCTCAACCCCGAAAGCGACGCGGCGGATGCAAAGCTGATTGTGCTCGATGAGGTCTCGATGGTGGGCGAAGATATGGCGCGCGATCTGATGAGCTTTGGCAAACCAATCCTGGTGTTGGGCGACCCCGGGCAATTGCCACCGATCAAGGGTGCGGGCGCGTTTACCAATGTGGCCCCCGATATCATGTTGACGGAAATCCACCGCCAGGCCGCCGAAAGCGCGATCATTCGTCTCGCCACCATGGCGCGCGAGGGGCAACCGATCGGGTTTGGCGGCTATGACGCGCATGTCGCCAAAATGCACAAGGGCGATATCACGCCGGAACAGGCGTTGTGCGGCGGGCAGTTGATCTGTGGGATGAACGCGACACGTTTGCAGCTCAATAACGCGATGCGCGCCGCCGCGGGGCTTGGGGGCACGGTGCTTCCGACGGGGGCGAATGAAAAGATCATCTGCCTCAAGAACCAGAACAACCTCGGGCTGATCAACGGCATGTTCCTGACGCTCGAGGATATCGTGGATGAGGGCAGCCTCTATTTCTCGGCCAAAGTGACAGATGAGGATGGTCGGCGTGTTGGGCCAGCAGATAACGAGGGGCGCACGGGTCGCCTTCGGATTTACAAGGGGGCATTTCGAGGACCACATCGCGTTTGATCGCGCCCGCAATGATCGCGACTGGAAAGACAAGAAGCGCCTGACTGAGGCGACCTTCGGCTGGGCGATTACGGCCCACAAGGCGCAAGGCTCCCAATGGGAAAACGTGATCGTCTGGGATGACGGGCTCGGGCGCAGCGAACTCGACCGCCGACGCTGGCTTTACACCGCCATCACCCGTGCAGAACGCGGCCTCGTGTTGTTGGCGTGAGGGGAAGACCATGATCGATCTCAACGATGTCTGGTCACCGCCCGCGCGTCACGATTTGCGCGCGATAAAGGCCCGGCTTGCCGACACGGCAGGTGACTGGTTGCCGTCGCTTTTTCCCGAGGCGCGGCTGACGCATGACCGGCGCGCCCTGCGATGCGCGGACCTGACCGGGCGTCCTGCGCAAAAAGAGGGCTCCTGCATTCTGCATCTCGATGGGCCCTACGCAGGCTGGGGGTTTGATTTTGCCACCGGCGAACGTGCCGGCCCCGTTGATCTGATTTATCACGCCACCGGCATGACCGACGGGCGATTGTTTGATGAGGCGGCGCGATTGGCACATATGGAGGGTGTCGGTGCCGAACGCCCGAGACCACCGGCACGCCCAAAACCCGACCAT